>Ga0182232_1000450_pt1 | contig 10313 bp, 10 predicted proteins | sample G6R1MG_30_FD_155484 | JGI IMG/M metagenome (GOLD analysis project Ga0182232, IMG submission 155484) | Phyllosphere microbial comminities from miscanthus, Michigan, USA - G6R3_NF_07NOV2016_LD2 MG | ecosystem: Host-associated > Plants > Phyllosphere > Phylloplane/Leaf | place: USA: Michigan... | reverse complement strand
AGGATATTTCGGCGGGGCTCAGAAAAAGCGCGCGGGCCAAATCTTTGCTCTGCCACTCGGTGCCCTCTAAGAGCAGAACTTTAAGTAAGACGACGACATCCTGGGGCCTCATTCCATTGTGACTGCGCATAAGTTAGTTGATTTACGGTTTGCAATTTGCAAATTATAAATCAATTTTAGAAACTGCTATCCGATAGCAGTGCCGAGAGGCTATTAGGATAGAAGCGGATGTTTAGCGGCACAGTTTGGGCGTTAGTCGAAAAAGTATGAATCGAATTTAAGTGCAATAGACTGTTGTATAATAAGTTGTATAATAGGGCTGATAATGACTCAGTACGCATTGGCATTGCGCTTGCCTTGGATAAGGTAGACGAGCTACTCGTTTTTTCTCTTCTTTATTCTCTCAACTGTCATGAAAGCTTCCCTCTTTTCCTTCGTTGCCGCCGCTGCCCTATTTGTTACCACTGCCGCTTCTGCCGCTCCTTTTGACCACGACCGTGACCTGCGCCGCATGTCGCCCCGTGAACGCGCTCGCTACGAGCAAGCCCAACGGGAGCGTGCCCGCTTTGAACAAGCTCAGCGCGAACGCGAGCGCCAGCAAGCTATCGAGCGCGCCCGTTGGGAAGCTCAGCACCGCTCCGACCGCGGCCCCGCTCGGCCTTATGGCCGTTAGGCACTAACCCATACAACAAGTAGCCCCGACCTTTTAGCAGAGGCCGGGGCTACTTGTTATAGGGGCTGATATCATTTACCAAATAATTCTCTCTGCTGGACAAAGCGTTAAGTGTGGCGTTTTATATGAAAATGTAGGCTTGCCGCTCAGAACGCTGCGCATCAGCGAGTGCTCTATTCCCCTGGTGTTGCTGGCTAATAAGTCAATTAGTTGTAGGCCTGTTGAAAATAGCTATAGCAGATGAGCTAGATGACGGGTTCGTAATTGCTTGGCTAGTTCCTGGTCAATGGTCCTGCCGGAACGCAGCAAATCGGTGTACACCAGTAAAGGGTGAGCTATCCCCTTAGTACCCGCTAATTCAGGAAGTGGAAAGGGTGGGGCTAAAATTTCCACCGGACCAGTACTTGGGTCAGGTATCAATCCCCAATTAGGTAGGCAGGGACTGTAAAGAGTAAAAGAGGTGGGAGAAGAACGCTTTTCCTGTAGTAGTAGCCGCGCTGCTGGTTCTCCGCCCCAGTAGGCACCGGTTACCAGGGGTAGCTGTGCCCACCGTATACCGGGTGCCGTAGCCCAGCGGTAGCACTGAGCATTTAAAGTGGGACGTAGCACATCGCTATAGTCCTGGACCCAGCGCGCCAGCAAGGCGTTGAGGTTTAGTGTGCGGGGAGATTTATGGAAGAGCCCTTGTTGGCGCAATTCGGTGAAAAAGATACTGACGGAGCCTAGTGCCACGCCAACTCGCTGACCTATCGTGCGGTAGGGCGCCTGAATCAGCTGCGGTTCGCTGAGCAGGTAGTAAAGTAGGCGCAGCCCGGTAGGGGGTGAGGTGGCGGGGGAGGCAGGAGCGAGTGTTTGACCCTCAATGAATAGGCAAATACCCGCTGCTTGCACAAAGGCATTGCCCGCTGTGTCTAGATAGTAACGACCTTGCTGCCGAAGTACCAGGGTCTGGCTAGGAGATAAGTACGTGGCAAGGAGAATGTCATTTGCAGAAGCATGAAGGTGCTCGCAAAGGGGGAATGTATGCGTACCGATGCGTAAGCGGCAATTATCAAGCCACGTAATAGGTAAGTAAGTGAGTGCGGATAAGGTCGCACTTGCTTGACTAGCAAGTGCAGATAAGGAGGGAGTGTTCACAAAAGACGAACGTGGGCCGCTTGTTGAACAAGCGGCCGGTAGGGGCGATGGCAGAGCCGCAATAGAGTGGCGGGGAGTAGGGGCGCTACTTCTGAGCTTCAACTGCTGCAGTAAAGCGCAACAATTCAGATAGCGATAGACCAAGAGCCTGGGCTAAGGCGGCCAGTACTTCCAGCGTGGCGCTTTGATTGCCGGCTTCCACGCGCTGTACGGTTGGCCAGCTGATATCCGCCTCGTCGGCCAGCGCCTGTTGGCTTAGGCCTCGTTGCTTGCGCAGGGCGCGCAGGTGGGCGCCGAAAGAAAGCAAAAGGGCCTGGTTTTTCACCTCGGCAAGGAGGTGGCGGAGTAAGAAAATTATCCTATCGGATACGATATAAATTAGGATGCCCGATTATCTTTGCTGAGGGGGTAAATATGCCCCTGTTGCATTATGATGAACCAAAAACGGTGGTTGTTAGCCCTTATCTGCCTAGTGTTGGTAGGCGGCGCGGTAGTAGCCTACAAACAGCTGCCGCGTATCCGCCTACAAGGCACTTACTACCGAACCGGCAACCCCGCTCCCGGCTTGCAGCAAATCGAGATTACCCGGGACCGGTTCATTATGCACCTGACTGGCGCCGGTGCTATAGCATCGGAGTATGCCGTGGAAGATGGCCGGATTTACGTGGGCAGCCAGCCGAGTCAGTTCTATTTCACAATTGATGGACTCGGACTCATTAGCAATGAAGGAAATATGGGGATGGAGGGGACGTACATATTACAGAAAAAAGGAGATGAATAAAGAGCAATTGCCTCCCGCACTCCCCCTAGCCATAGTTCGAACCCCAAAGGGGGCAAACTGGTACATTCCGCATGCGCAGCGCTACGTTGGCGATTTCATTGTGCAGCGACGGTATCAGGCCGTGGGTGCGCCGCAGTACTTATTTGAAGAGGAGTTTGGAAGGGCTTGGGAGGACACGAGACGGATAGCGGCTCACTGGATACCTTACCTGAATCCCGATGCCGTGCGGGCAGTAGGCCTAGACGTAGCAGCCATCATGGCCTGGAGTGTTGCGCATCCTAACCAGATTTTTACCCACCCTATCTACGCATCACTGTGCTTGCGGTGGGGGCCGAATGCTTTTGGCTATACCGTGACCGAGCAAGTACAGCAGTTGGTAGTAGCGGATGCCGTGCCGTTCACGCCGTATACGTGCTGGTTAACGGGTACTACCTATTATCAACTAGGACTTGTAGAACAAAAAGGTTTGTTTGACGCGCTCTACCAAGGTGCGGCATTGGAAGAGCACTTGCAGGAGTTGGGGCTGGAGGGTACCTGGCGCGGGTGGTATGCGACCGACTTGTGGAAGATTGAACAAGTTTTAGCAAAAAGGGGGCAGCAGTTAGCATTAGCTAATGCGCAGGTATCTTACGGAGTGTGGCTGCAAATAGAGCCGATTGATTCTGAGCATTGGATAGGCATATATGCCACAGCTGAAGAAGCCGGTATGCTTTACCATAGCTCACTGGAAGCTGGCCCAACTGAAGAGGAGAATACCTGCCTCAAACTACTGTACGGCTTCGCTGTACAATGGCCTGGTCGAGGGGTAGAGTGGCAGATGCTACATTACAAAGACGTGTCGATTACTACTGGCTCAGCCCTGCTAGCGGACACTAGGGAGCCAATCCCAACTGCTTGGCTATCTGCGAGTGTAATGCGACACAACGTTGCCGAAGTAGAACAACCGTTGGCTCGGCGCATTCTGACGTTGAAAGAGTTGCTGAGTGCGGTAAATCTAACTCGCCAGGAGGTAGCGCAGGTACTGGGCTGGCCTTTGGAAAAGCTGCTGCAGGGTGAAGCTAAGCCGTGGGAACTCACCTTAATTGAGATAAGGCAGTTGGCTTGGGTGATGAAGATGAGCGAGGATAAGCTCCTAAAACAGGTGAAAGAGGAGGAGCAAGCTCGATGGGCTGAACGCCAGGCGGCTCTGTCTAGTAGGTGCTAGCTGCATAATGAGCAGGAGTACCTGATGGAATTGCGGCGTATAGAATGAGTAGCGAGAAGCAATTTGACTTAGAGTGACGTTAAAACCTAAGTGTAGTAGCTTGTCTCAAATTTTAACGTCACTTCATCAAATCTACTCGCTTTTAACGGCGTTTGTCTTCCTGTCGATTGCGCGCATCAATTCTCTTTTGAGCCTCTTCACTCGCCTGCCAATCAGCGCGTGGTTTACGTATGTTGGCTGCTGCCACTGCCGCTCGACTTTGCTCAGCTTCGTCAGGTGTCATAAGCCCTCGTTGCTCTTTAGCATTTGTCATGCTAAGCTTGCTTCGTAACAAGTCTGCATTTGGATGGGCTGGGTCGATGCGTAGCCCTAGTTGTTGAGTTAGCTTGGGGGCTATTCCACCTAGTAGGGCTACAGTGCTATGTTCGTTGCTACTGCCACGCGACTTTTGGTCTAGGTGCTGATTCTCCAACCACTTTGATTTGTTTTCAAAGTATTTGTGGAGCGCTTTCCAAATGTCACCCTGGTCTAACTTGTTGTAGAAAGTAGTGCCATCTGTACGAGCGTTTTTAAGCGCTAGAATAAGGTCATCAAAGCTATCGTGTGAATATCGCCGGGTGATTTCCTCGGCTAGTTCGATGATTTCCATACTGTCAAGTTTCGTGGGCACTTTTACGGAATCTACAAACTGCCTTAAGATGAATATGGTGATTTTTAAAATATTACTTTCGCCGGTATCACGCTTAATTTGAAAAAGCTTGCGGCCTTCGGCAGCCTTAGCATACGTGAGCCCTATAGAGGCTTCAATTAATAGAGCCTTATTGCTACTGCTCGTTTCAGTAGCAGCCAAAACACTAGGTGTAACGTTGGCTAACATATTCTGCAGGGTGGTCACTAGGGCCTGTGCAGTAAGGGGAGGGGCCAGAGGTGCCGCGTTGGCTACCTGGGGCAAGGACGAGGGCATTGCGTTCAACATCGTTGAGCATAAATGTTTTGGCTGTGGCCTTCCAGTCCCGACGGCGTGGTGGTTCACCATCCTTGCGCCAGTTAGCTACCTTTTCATGGTAGTAGCGCAGGTTGGCTAGCTCGAAGTCGGTGCCGGTAAAGGCGGCGATGAAAGCGCTTAAGTCAGCTAATTCTGACTCGGCGAAGGGCACTTCAGGGCGTTTAGCCTTCCGTTCCTGGGTAGTATGGGAGCGCGTCTTTCTTTTTGGCGCAACTTTTTCTTTTTGGTCGTTGCACCTATTTGAGAGATGCTCTTCTGAAAGCAACTCGTCCTCACAAGAAGAACCTGTCTTTTTTCTCGCATCTGCTGTTGCAGTGTTTGAAAAGTTTTCAGCGTTTGTTGAGTTTGCTTCATTTTCAGAAGTTTTAATAATAGTGCTCACAGGTTGTTCCACTGCTTGGCTCACTACTTGGCCCTCCACTTGTCCGTGACTATGCACACTACTGTGCACACTTTCGTGCATAGTAGGCCTTGCCAATTCTGTTTGATTTAGCGATACCTGCTCATGCATGAATGCTCGGCTGGCCTTATGAGGACTTTGACTAGGCAGGTAGGTTATAAATCCCCAAGCATCCAAGTCGCGTAGGCATTTCACATAGGTACTACGATTGCCAACGTGTGACGCATCCATCAACTCGTCACGCATGAGCATAAGCGAAGCCGGAAAGTGCGCATTATTCCACTGCTGGAAAAGGGCTACGTAGATGCTGATATGCTGTGCGGTGGCAGTCGGCTCAGCTGAAAGCTTCGCAAAAGCGATGCGTGTGTGCATAACGTAGTTCATGAGCTTTTTATACCTTTGACTCCTTATCTAACTTGTTAAAGGTTATTCAACTTGAGAATGCGTAGTACGCTTACCCTGCGCCACCCATTCCAATAATTCAGCTCGATTAAAGTAAAGCTTATTTCCCCGCTTAGCGTGAGGAATACCCCGCGCTGATACAAGCGCATAAATGCGTGGTTTGCTCAGCCGAGTTACTTCTTGAGCTATCTCGATGCCACCAACTTCTGTGAGCATAGTAGCTGGTGTACGAAGGCATTGAAGGGCCTCGAGGGTCAGTGCCTCTAAGTTGCTTAACCTAGCGCTGATGATTTCAAATGGGTTTTGCATGATGTCGTTGTTGTGTTTGACAGCACAATGTTCGCCCACCGTTTACCATAGCTACCGGTAGCTACCGGTAGCTATTTTTTTGCTTCAAGTATACTTAGCTCATTTTCAGCTCGTTGCCGAGCAGGCGCGGACAGTGCAGGAAGTATGCCTTTTATTCTCTTTATCATATTGGTAAGAGAAGTGCCTTCAACGCCCAAGCGGTCAGTAGTACGGGACATTGTTAAAGATTCGATGTAGAGACTTTCAGCGCTTGTATAATTATACTTTTCGACTAGCGCAGCCGCTTTAACTCTAGTCATACTTAGACCTGTCTCATAAGTGTGTATTAAAGCAATTTGCTTCATTGTGAATTTTTGCGGCTGGTGATTAATGGCAGTTTTATTACTATCGATAACATCTTGTTTATTACTATCAATAATGTCTTGCCCCTGCTTTTCAAACCATTTTTTTGCCTTCTTCAGAATCAACCGCTCAGCGGTAGAGGAATTAGCAATAGCCATTTTCAAAATCGTTAGAATGTGAGGTAGTTGCTCTGGTGTAATCGCGTGGCGTAAATCGCCCGGACGAGGGGATTCCACAGAATAGACCACAACCCATCCTACAGTCAAATAAGCTTCTACTTCAAGCAGTGACCGACGAATTAACTCTTTTACAAGCCACGGTCCGAATGAGGGATGCTCTATTTCTAAATCCCAGCCAGTGTATGGAGCTATAATAATTGCGCGTTGAGCGTGATAATCATTATGCGCTTTCTGTTCGCGAGCAATGAGTTCTTCCGATGGAAGGTTTCCCCAGCGCTTACGCAGCGCTGCTTCTTGCTCATTTGGTGGCAATGCCTGCCATAAAGAGTCATTTGCCTTCTGCTGCCTAGCTTGGCGTATAATGGATTCAGCGGCTAGTTCGTAGTACGGCCTGGCGTAAGCCTGCTTATTAATTCTATTAAGTACGCGGAGTTGCACCCATCTAATACGTGCTTGTACCACTGGAGCATTCATTGGTACCTCTTCGAGTCCAGAGGTTACGAGCAGCATGACGCGAGTTAGGTGAGCGGCAGCTTTCCTTTCTATGAGGTGACGTTCATAATCAATGCCTAAAGCATCTGCCCCTTGCAAGTAAAGCCATAGCTCATAATGCAGATGCTTTTTAAGCCCTTCTATAGCAGAAGTGGATGGCGCTACAAAAGGGGGTAGCTCTAAGGGGGAAAGTTCTTCTGAAGAAGGGTCACGCCATTGGGCCTGAGGATTAATACTTAGAGCTTCGTTTATCATCTCGTATAATATTAGGGGTTTTGGAGTAGCGCATAATTCGGATGAGGGATATTAGAGCAAAGTGTCAAATGCTGCATCCACCTGTTCTGAAGCAAATGAATCCAAGTACACCGCTGTCACGGCCTCTGACTTGTGCCCCATAGCTTGGCTGATGACGGCCGTTTGCGTACCAGCTTGCCGCAGGGTGGTAGCAAAGCTGTGCCGGGCTACATAGGTAGTGAGTGGAATGGCAATGCCAGCTAACTCACCTAACTCCTTCAAATCCTTATTCACCTGCCCCAATACTTTGTGCAAGCGGTTCTTTACTTGGGCGGGGGCAATATGGCGAGCCTCATCGAGTACTGGAAAGACATAGCTATTGGGGGTAGCATGGGTTAGGGGGCGGTAGGCAGCTACAATGGCCGCGGCCGGCGCCAACAGACGCAACGAAAATTTACCTCCTGTCTTCTGGCGCACATAGCGCAGGCGCTCAGGGTGGCCAGTGTCTGCGGCGACCCCGCTCAAGTCATGCCATCGTAGTTGGGCTAAGTCTACAAAGTTGATGCCCCCTCCGTAGAAAGAGAATAGGAAGACATCTTTCGCCAGGCGCTGCCGGTCAGTGGATGGTTCTAGTGCTTCGAGGCAGCGCAGCTCGTCACGGCTTACTGCTCGCTTAGCGGTGCTCACATCGAACTTGCCGACTTGTAGCTTGTGCTTTTCCGCTACTGTGCGGGCAAAGGGGTATGCATCGGCCTTCATCAAGCCGGTAGCAATAGCTTGATTAAGTACAGCGCGCAACGTGCGGAAACGTAGCGAAAGGGTAATCTCTTGAATGCCCGTAGATCGTAGCCGCTTCTCCCACGCGTGGCAGAAGTTGACGCTCACTTTATCAAGCGGCACATCGTAGCTACTTAGCCAAATAGCCCAAGCCTCTGCCTGGCCTCGGCCGGACGGTGGGGCTGGGGCGTTGGCCTCAGCCGCAATGAATTTGGCTAGCTGGTTACGTAGGTCTCGGTACACGGTAGCATTACCTGTTTGCCCTGTGTTTAGGTAGCCAGCGCTTAACTCGTCACAGTAGGCGAGCAGCTTTATCCGGCGTGCTGCCTTGCGTCCTTCTATTGCTTTGCTAGCTACGGCGGGAGCATCGTGCTGCTCATCAGCTTCAGCCAAAGTATTTGCTGCCTCACTGTATTTGAGTTCCCAGGCAGCTAGCTGTTTCAGCAGCTTATCACGGCCAGGCTCGGGGTAGCTCTTGCGCACTTCCTTCTTGTCGGCATTCCAATACTTAGGCAATAAGCTTAGGCCCGTGGCAATGTATTTTAGCTTGCGGTTTTTGGTAATGCGAACCATGAAGGGATGCGAGCCGTCTGCAAGAGTCTTCTGGGTGTAGTAAACCACCTTCACCGTTGCCCGGCCTTCCTTGTGTTCTGTTGTCTTTGCCATGCTGTGTTTAAACCAGCTATGGTTTAAACGCTGGTTTAAACAAATGTAATAGAAAAGGAGATAGCGCTAAGTAGTGTTGATAAGGAAAAGTGCTTTTAAAGCCATTTAAAAGCACTTTTGGTAAGGGGTAATGAGGCTTGAAAATACCTGCTTCATAGCTTCCCAAGCTGAGGGTCGCGAGTTCGAACCTCGTTTCTCGCTCATTTAGAATCAGCCACTTAGATGTAAATCTAAGTGGCTGTTTTGCTTTTGATTTACACTTTGGTTTACACAAGCTACGTCTGCTTATATGCATAAGCGTCAGACATTGAGCTTGGCCGGTGCCTATAAAATGAACGAGTCCCGGCTCCTTACAAGGGGCCGGGACTCAATAAAGAGGGCTTTTCCGCCCATACATGACTACATGTGATTCATCAGCCAGTGTGCAATAGCTTGCGCTATATGCCAAACCACTGCTACCTTTTCAGGTAAACTAGCGAGAGCAAGTGCTAATGGAATGTAGCTGCCCAGTTTTTGAAGTTGAGCTATTATTTTACGAGGGCCTACGTGCTTCCTAGCACGTATGGGGCGTTTTTTATGAGTCTTCGCTGCAAAAGTACACAATACGCGCCTAGCAAAAGCTCCGACTGTTACAATGGTGAGCAGACAGGACGCATAAGTAAAGCCTTGAATAGCGAGTGGAGGCAGGAGAGTGCGCAAGGAGATAGGGCTGCCGGAGTAGTGTGCCGGCCAGTTCTGCCACAAAGGGCGGGCCTACTCATTGCGGAACCTTGCGGCCGCAACGCTCCGCAATAATCCGCAACGCTATACTATTCTTTTAAGAGTGTCAACGTTCTATCCCTAAACTGTTCGGCTGTGCTGCCCCGCGTTCCTAGCCCGCTCTGGACGGCCCGCTCACTGCCCACAGCCCCAAACGTGTCTCTGAACGCCCGCCAAATAGCCGCCTTGCTGCCTTTAAGGCGGGGGCGACGGGCTTCGAGCAGACCATGAATAACCCCAACCCACGCCCCAGAAGTAGCCGCTGGGGTGGCTTGCCCGGTATCCGTAGCAAGTAACCCTAACTCGGCAAGTAGTGCAGCTAAATCAACCATTGTGTAGTTTAGTAGCAATGGTGCAAACGCTCCATTAGTTGGCGGGGGTAGGGTAGGCGTGATAGGGGCTAGGCTATCTATCTTGGGCCTAACGGTTTCTCCCAGCGCAACCGCTACAATATCGTAAGCCCGTGCTGCCCACTCGGCGCGGGTGCGCAATGCCTGTTCTAAGTTGGGCCAGAACGCTACTGCCAGTGCGCAATCGGCAGGGTATTTACTTAGTCGGGGCCAGTCCAGCATCGGGAACCGGGTAGACAACTCACTAGCTGGTCCATCTGCTACTATGCTTAAAGGTAGTGCCCGCAATGGGTTTAGTTCAGCTAGTAGCGCCCGTAGCTTAGCGCGTTTGCTTGGCAGGCGTTGCCTAAATTCAGCTAGCAACTTCGCAAACCGACGTGCTTCAGCCACTGGGTCACTATCAGGCACGGACAGGCACGGTGGGCGCTCAGCCTCTCGGCTTGTTGTCGCAATGTTGGCGTTAGCAAGTTCAATAGTGCCCAGCGCAGTAAACAGTTGTCGAATAGGCTGCTGTTCACGCCAGCCCAGCCAAGCAAGCAGCCAAGCCGCTCCTCGTGTGGCAAGTGTAATAAGTGCCTCCCCCCTTAGCTCCTCGCTCTTTC
>Ga0182232_1000449_pt1 | contig 10323 bp, 5 predicted proteins | sample G6R1MG_30_FD_155484 | JGI IMG/M metagenome (GOLD analysis project Ga0182232, IMG submission 155484) | Phyllosphere microbial comminities from miscanthus, Michigan, USA - G6R3_NF_07NOV2016_LD2 MG | ecosystem: Host-associated > Plants > Phyllosphere > Phylloplane/Leaf | place: USA: Michigan... | reverse complement strand
CCTACACGGTTTGGCAACTGCGGCCCAAAACCTGGCAAATGCCGCTGCCCGGCCGCCTCACGCCGGTGCTCACGCTGGCCGTGCTGGCCACTACCTGCTGGACACTGGTATTCAGCTACGGCCACATCGGGCTGAGCCTCCTCGTAATGCTGGCGATATTAGGGCTACTGGCCGTGGCCTACGCCCGCGCCCGCCCGGTAGTGCTGCGCGGCGCGGCCCCGGCCTGGCCCACGTGGTTTTTGAGCCTGTACCTAGGCTGGATAATGCTGGCCACGGTGCTGAACGTGATTTTCGGCCTGCGCGACGCGCTAGGTGTGCAGTGGTCGGCCGAGGCCAGCCTAGCTGGTAGCTATGCTCTGGTGGTGGTAGCGGGCGTGCTGGGTGTGGTGCTGGGCCAGCGTGGGCGCGATGCACTGCTGCCGTTGCCTATTGCGTGGGGTCTGGTAGGCACGTATGTGGCCCAGCGCGAGCCCGAGCCGGGTCTAGCCCTTACGGCGTTGGGCGCGGCGGTGGCGCTGGTGGCGGGGGCTGTATTGGCACTAGTGCGGCGGCGCCCGGCCGGGGCTGGGCGGTAGGAGAGGAGCCGTGCGGCGGCCGGCCGTACTTTTGCCGCTATCCACTCCCCATTAACTCGCTCTTTGCAATGCGCCAGAAATTTGTTGCCGGCAACTGGAAAATGAACCTCACCCTGCCCGAAGCGCAGGCCCTGACCTCCGAAATCGTGCAGATGCTGCGCGACGAGCAGCACGGCCCCGAGGCGGCGCAGGTGGTTATCTGCCCGTCCTATCCGCTGCTGCCCGCCGTGGGCCGCCTTTTGGGCGAGGGCGGCAAGGTGGCCCTGGGCGCCCAAAATTGCCACCAGAAAGAAAGCGGTGCCTACACCGGCGAAGTATCAGCCAAGCTGCTGCAATCGATAGGTTGCCAGTACGTTATCCTGGGCCACTCCGAGCGCCGCCAGTATTTTCATGAAGACAACGAGCTGCTGAGCCAGAAGCTGAAAGCCGCCCTGGCCGCCGGCCTGCGCCCCATCTTCTGCGTGGGCGAAAGCCTCGAAACCCGCGAAGCCGACGAAACCTTCGACTTTATCGCCAAGCAGCTGAAAGACGGCTTGTTTCACCTCAGCAACGAGGAGTTTGACAAGGTATTAATCGCCTACGAGCCCATCTGGGCCATCGGCACCGGCAAAACGGCCAGCACCGCGCAGGCGCAGGAGGTGCACGCCTTCATCCGGGAGCAAGTAGCCAGCGCCTACGACGCCGAAGCGGCCAACAACACCGCCATCCTCTACGGCGGCTCGTGCAATGCCCAAAACGCCCGCGAGCTGTTTAGCCAGCCCGACGTAGACGGCGGCCTCATCGGCGGCGCGTCGCTGAAATCGCGTGATTTCGTGACGATTGTAACGTCGTTTTAGTATCGTCCTAGGCTTTTGCCCTTGCGAGCGCCGCGAAGCAATCGCACCTGTTGAGTTGCGCCGGTCAGATGCGATTGCTTCGCGGCGCTCGCAAGGACAGCTAGCGCTAGCACGCCTTTTGCCCGGCGGCGGTTTACCTGGCCAAAACCCCTTCATCGCGCTATGTTTTTCTCCTTTATTCTCGCGGCCCTGCTTGCCCTGAACCCCGCCAAAACGGCCCCGGCTAGCGTCGAGCCGTGCAAAATCTACGGGTCCATCTACCTCGAAACCGACCCGCGCCTGCGCAATAACTGCTTTGCCACGGTGTACATCGAGCCCGAGGAAACCTTCGCCGACGTGCTGGTTTACCAGGAGAATAACAAGCTTTTTGCCGATAAAGCCGGCCTGTGGTATCCGGCCGAAAACCGCGCTTTTGCCGACTACAGCCTGTTCGTAACGACCGATCGCAACCTGGCCGAGTTCTCAATTCACTATATCAAGGTGCGCTCGTTTGCGGGCTGCAAAACGAACTGAGATGGCGCAGTAACGAGCGGAAATAGAACTATGTGGAGGTGCTGAGCTCACTAGATGAGTACTTGCAGCACCTCCACATTTTTATTCGCGCCGCTTTTTGCATTTCAATTTTTGGACATTTTCTTTAAATTAATTTAGAATGGATTATACCGAACTGCGGGTGCAGGCGCCCCGCGAACTAGCCGAGATGCTGGTAGCCGAACTAGGCGAAGTAGGGTTTGATACCTTTGAAGACAACGACGAAGGCTTCTGCGCCTACATTGGCGAGGGCGATTTTAAGCCCGATGCGGTGGCCGAAATCATGAGCCGCTACGAGGGCATTGGCGAGCTGAGCTACTCCGACCGCGTCATCACGCGGCAAAACTGGAACAGCGAGTGGGAGAAGAATTTTCAGCCCCTTATCATCGCCGAGCGGGTGTCGGTGCGGGCGCCGTTTCATCCCAAGCCCGAGGGCGTGGAGTACGATATGGAGATAATGCCGCGCATGTCGTTTGGCACCGGCCACCACGAGACCACGGCGCTGATGATTGAAAATCAGCTGGATATTGACCACCAGGGCAAGCGCGTGCTGGATATGGGCTGCGGCACGGGCATTCTGGCCATCATGGCCGAGATGCTGGGCGCCCGCCAGGTGCTGGCCGTGGATGTGGAGCCCTGGACGGTGGAAAACGCCCGCGACAATGCCGCCGAAAACCATTGCCGCACCATCGAGTGCCGCCTGGGCGGCGTGGAGGTGCTGGCCGGCGAAGCGCCGTTTGATATCATTTTGGCCAACATCAACCGCAACGTGCTGCTCGAAGACATGCACGCATACGCGGCGCTGCTGCCAGCGGGGAAACCAATTTTGTTCAGCGGGTTTTATGAGGAAGACCTGGCCAAAATAACGGCCGAAGCCACTCGCCAGGGGCTGCGCTACGAGCGCCACCGCGAGCTGCGTAATTGGATTTCTGCTATTTTTACAAAATTGTAGGTCGCTCGGTATATAGGCCGGGCTCGCTACATTGCCGCCCGAGCCTTTGCCCGACCTTATGAAGCGACTTTTCGCCGCCGCCTTTTTCACTACCCTTACCAGCCTCCTCCACTTGCTGCCGGCCCAGGCGCAGCCCGGTAAGCTGGGCACCGCGCCCGCTACCAAGCCGCCGGCCACCGCCGCGCCTGACAGCCGCACGCCCGCCCCGGCCCGCCCCGGCCAGGTGGCGGTGAGCAGCCGCTACACCGGCCACCTCTCGGCCGACCCGGCGCAGTTCATCGTCGATGTGGGCACGATGATGCTGGCTACCAACAACAACGCGGCCAAGCTCACGGCTGACAAGCTGCGGCAGCTGTGGGGCAGCAACTCGCTCACCAGCAGCCAGCAGCTGCGCATCGCGGAGCTGTCGCAGAAGCTGCTCGACAAGAAGTTTCGGCCGCAGCCGCACTTGGCGGCGTTTTACGCGGCCATCGTGGGCGGCAAAAACCAGGCAAAGCTGAGCGATGCGCAGCTCGACCAACTACTAGAGGTGCTGGGGCAGTCGCTGGAGCGCGACCCCACCGGCGACACCGAGAAATTTCTGGTAACCACGGCGCGGGTGCTGAATGGCGGCTACTTGTACCGCTCGGGCTTCAATTCGCTGCGCGTGGGTGGTGGGCAGTTTTCGTTTGCCCACAAGGGCCAGGCTACCGAGCCTAACCCCGGCATCAGCTTCGACAGCCCCGCGCCGGCCGCGCCGGCCGAATTGCCGGCCGCCAAGCCCGCTATGGCTAAACCAGTAGCGAAGGCCAAGCCTAAACCCAAGCTGGTGGCCAAAAAGCGCGCCAGCGACGGCTGGGACACGGGTGACCTGTGGTCGGCCAGCCCGGCCAAAAAGAAGAACGATGGCTGGGGCGACGATGGCTGGGGGCCGCCCCCGCCCAAGAAAAAAGCCGCCGCCAACGACGGTTGGGGCGCGCCCATTGCCAATGATGGCTGGGGCGCCCCCGCGCCTAAGAAAAAAGCGCCGACCAAAACCGTAGCCAAGGCCCCGGCCAAAGCTGCGGCCCCAAAACCCGCCGCCCCGGCCGCCAAGCCAGCGGCCAGCGATGGCTTCGACCAGCCCGACGTGCCGTTTGCGCCCTCGGTGGCGGCGGCCCTGGCGGCCTACTACCCGCCGGCCGTGAGCGGGCCGGTGATTGAGATTAAGGATGCGGACATCGTGATGGGGACGGCCGGCGACTCGCTGGTGCTGCACAAGGTGAGCGGCACGGCGGCGCTGCTCAGCAACCGGTTTTTGGCCACGGGCGGGCAAATGGCTTGGGCGGTCAAGGGCAACCCCGTAACGGCCGAGCTGGGGCCGTTTGACTTTGACCTGGGCAAGCCCGAGTTTACGGCCCAGCCGGTGACGCTCACGTACCCGTACCTGGTCGAAGCGCCGGTGAAAGGCGCGCTGAGCTACAAGGCCGTGCGCCGCAAGCCGGCCAACGGCGACACGGGCTACCCGCGCTTTATTTCGCTTACGAACGATGTGCGGCTCAAGAATATGGGCGAGGGCATCACGTACCAGGGCGGCTTGTCGATGGCCGGCGAGCGGCTGCTGTCGGCAGCGCTCGATGGCTCGCTGGCCACCATTACGGTGCAGCAGGAGGGCAAGCGGCGCTTCCGGGCCACCTCGCGCAACTACCTACTCGGCGACTCGGTGATAACGACGACGCGGGCGGCGGTGGCCTTGTACGAGGCCGCGCACGACTCCATCACGCACCCCGGCGTGGAGCTGAAATACCTGAAGACCAAGCAAAGCCTCAAGCTGTTGCAGGAGGACGGTACGTTCCGCAAAACGCCGTATTCTGACTCGTACCACCAGGTAGATGTGCGGGCTGAAATGGTGGTTTGGAACCTGCGCGAGCCTAAAATCAACTTCAGCATCTACACTTCGCCCAACCAGGTGTCGGCCGATTTTGAGAGCAAAAACTTCTTCTCCAACGTTCGCTACCAGCAGCTGAAGAGTATCAACCACTTGCACCCGTTGCAGATGCTGCTGGGCTACAGCCAGGAGCATGGTAAGGTGCAAACCATGTCGGTACGCGACGTGGCCGAGGCCGTGCAGATACCCGAAGCCAACCTGCGCTCGGCGGTGGTGAGCCTGGCCCGCGATGGCTACGTGGAGGTGCAGCCCCAAACCGGCCAGGTAACGCTGCTGCCCAAGGGCCGCCACTACGTGGGCGCGGCTCGCGAGAAAAAGGACTTCGACCACATCGCCATCAAGTCGCTCACCGGCTCGGGGCGCTCGGCTACGCTCAACCTCAGCTCGGACCAGCTGCTGGTGCGGGGCGTGGAGCAGTTTAGCTTTTCCGACGACTCGGCGGCCGTGGTAGTGCGGCCCGACAGCGGCGTGGTGCGCATCGAGCGCAACCGCAATTTGAAGTTTAGCGGCCGCGTTATTGCGTCGGCGTATCGGTTTAAGGGCAAGGATTTTCAGTTCGATTACGACGGCTACTACATCGATATGCCGCACATCGACTCGCTGACTATTCGTAGCAAGGCTCCGAAAAAGACGGCGGGCAAGGCCGCTGCCCGGCCCACCGATTTTACGCTCACCAACAAGGGCAACACCCAGAGCGGGCGGCTGTTTCTGAACGACCCCAAAAACCGCTCGGGGCGCAAAAAGCTGGGCAAGTTTCCGGCGTTTAACTCAACTTCGGGGGCCACGGTATTCTTCAACAAGCCCGACGTGCTGGGTGGGGCCTACGACTCGACCACGTACTTCGACGTGCCACCCTTCAAGTTTGACTCGATGGGGACGGGTAAGTCGCGGGCCAACGTGGTGGGTACGTTCCACAGCCGGGCGCTGCCGCCCATCAAGACCACGATGACGACCCAAGAAGATGGCTCGCTGGGCTTTACGCACGTGGTGCCGGCCACCGGCTACGCCCTGTACGGCGGCAAGGGCAAGCTGTCGGGCGGGGCCAAGGTGCGCCTCAACTCGCAGGGCTTGCAGTCGGACGGCACCGTGACCTACCTGGGCGCGACCTTGCAGAGCGACCGCTTCGTGATGTACGGCGACTCGCTGACCGGCGAGGGCAAGGCGGGCGCCATCGCGGCCGGCCCCAACTTCCCGAAGGTGACGATGCCGCCCGGCTTCCTGATTAACTGGAACGCCAAATCGGACTCGCTGCACCTGATGACGACCGAAAAAACTGCCCCGGTGAAGATGTACGCCGACCATACCTTTAAGGGCGCCATGCTGCTGACGCCCAAGGGCCTGGGCGGCGATGGCCGCCTCGACGGCCCGCAGAGCTACGTGCGCTCGGAGTCGCTGACGTTTAAAAACGACTCGTACTCGGGCAAAAAAGCCGTGCTGAGCGTGAAATCGGCGCAGGCCGGCAAGCCGGCCCTCACGGCCAACGATACCAATTTCAGCTACGACCTGAAAAATGGCGTGGCCGAGTTTAAGCGCGACGAGGGCAGCACGGCCAGCCTCGACCTGCCGTATGCGGGCTTCCGCACCGGGCTGAGTGAGGGGCGCTGGGACTTTAAGAAGAAGCGGGTAACGCTGAAAACGACCGACGCCAACACGGCCGCCTACGTGGCTTCGACCCGGCCCGAGCAGAAGGGCCTGAAATTCAAGGCCACCTCGGCGGCGTATGATATTGCGAAGTCGCTGCTCGCCACCAAGGGCGTGCCCTACATCGCGGTGGCCGATGCCTGGATTGTGCCCGACTCGGGCCGCGTGGCGGTGGCCGGCGGTGGCAAAATCCAGACCCTGCGCCGGGCCACGGTGCTGCTCGATTCGCTGGAAAAATTCCATAAGCTGACGGGCGGCAACATCACGGTGACTTCGCGCGATGCCTTTAGCGGCGATGCCAAGTACATCTCGCGCACGGCGACCGGCGACTCGGTGGCCATGAAGTTTACCAATTTCAAGTCGGACTCATCGGCCCTGGTGAGCCAGGCCAGCAAGAAGCGCTTCCGGCTGCTGCGCCACTCGGCGCCCGATGCCGCTGGCCCCATTAGCCTGGCAACCACGGCCACGGCCAGCGTAGACAACAACCAGAAGTTTCAGCTGGCGCCCAGCATCGGCTACCGCGGTGGCATCAGCCTGAACTCACAGAAGCGCGGCCTCATCTTCGACGGGCAGGTGCAGCTGCAATTTGGCAAGCTGAAAGGTGCCTCGGAGTGGTTTGCGGTGCAGGACAGCATCGACCCCAAAAACGTGGTGCTGACCTTGGCCAAGCCCAAAACCGAGGACGGGACGGAGCTCGTAACGGGCATTTTCCTCTCGGATGCCGACAACAAGTTGTACCCGCGCTACGCGGCGGCCAAGGCTACCGAAGCCGACCTGCCCGTGCTGCCCGTGGAGGGCAAGGTGCGCTACGCGGCCAAAACCGGCGAGTACAGCATCTCGAAGATTGACGCGGCCGACCCCAAGCAGTACGAGGGCGCGGTACTGACCTACAACGAAACCAACGGCCGGGTGAATTTCCGTGGGCCGATGGCCTTCGTGAAGAATACCAAAAATTACGGCATCGTGGCGGCGGGCGTGGGCCAGGCCAACTCCGACAGCGCCCGCTACCAGGTAGATGCGCTGCTGGGCTTCGACATCAATATATCGAGTAAGGCGATGGACGTGATGGCCGCCAACCTGGGCCAGGTGACTAAAAACGGCCAATTGGCGCTCGACGGCTCTAGCAACGAGCTGTACAAAATAGGGCAGCTGGCCGGCAACAAGGCCACCGAAGCCTACGCCGGCCGCGCGCCCAATACGGTGCCGCCGCTGCTGGGCACGGTGTCGCCCAAGCTCATTCATACCCTGACCCTGAGCCGGGCCAACCTGCGCTGGAGCCCCAAGCAAAAGGCCTGGTACTCGGTGGGTAAAATCGGGCTGGCGGGCATCAACAAGCGCGGCCTGAACGCGCTGGTGGATGGCTACATCGAAATCAAGCGCGAAAACTCGACCGACCAGGTGGAGGTGTACCTGGAGGCCGACCCGCAAACCTGGTACTACATCCGCTACGCCAACAACATTGTGGTGGCCATGTCGTCGAGCGAAACCTTCAATGGCCTGGTGGGCGGCAAGTCGAAAGGCGACCCCAGCACGGCCACCGAATACGGCGTGTTTTTGGGCGACTATTCCGATGTCGATGGCTTCCGCTCGCACTTCGAGCGCGAGTACCTGGGCAAGTCGGGCAAGCTGGCCGCCCGCCCCGCCGCCCCCGAGCCCGCCCCGGACGTGGACACCGACAAGGGCAAGAAGAAAAAGAAGAAGTCGGATGACCCCTTCGGCGATGGCGAAATAACGCCGCCCCCGAGCGCCGACCCCACCACCGAAGCCGCTGATACGGGCAAGAAGTCGAAGAAAAAGAAGAAGGACAACGACCCCTTTGCCGATGGCGACCCAGCGCCCGCCCCGGCCGCCGAGCCCGCCAAGAAAGCGAAAGAGAAGGAAGCCGCTCCGGCCGCCGACCCCAGCGCCGCCCCAGCCGAGGACACGGGCAAAAAGTCGAAAAAGGAGAAGAAAAAGGAGGCCGAAGCCGCGCCTGACCCCGCCGCCGACCCAGCGGCCGAGCCGACTACTGACCCCGGCAAGAAGTCGAAGAAAAAGAAAAAAGCCGAAGACGACCCATTCGGCGACTCGTAGGCTGCGCGGCTGTCCGCGGCGGACGATTAACTAGTTTCAGTACCCCGAAGGCCGCCTTCGGGGTACTTTTGTTTTCAACCCATCCTACTCATGCTCTACCTCGTTCTTGCGCTGCTGGCCGCTTACTTGCTTGGTTCCATCCCGACGGCCCTGTGGGTGGGGCGGTGGTTTTTTGAGTTGGCCGACATCCGCGAGCACGGCTCGGGCAACGCCGGGGCCACCAATACCTTCCGGGTGCTGGGCAAAAAAGCCGGTACGTTCGTGCTGCTGTTCGATGCCTTCAAGGGCTTTGCGGCGGCGTATTTTCTGCCCAATTGGCTGCTGAGCCAGCAGGTTATCGCTCCCGAAAACCTGTTTTATTTCCGGCTGGCCTGCGGCGTGCTGGCGGTGGTGGGGCACATCTACCCGGTGCTGGCGCAGTTTCGGGGCGGCAAGGGCGTGGCCACCATTCTGGGCATGATGCTGGCCATCGCGCCGGCCACGGTGGGCGTGGCGCTGCTGGTATTTCTGGTGGTGCTGGGCACCACGCGCTACGTGTCCTTGAGCAGCATGACGGCGGGCGTGGCGTTCGCATTTTTGCAGCTTTTGCCCGCTTTTCGGCCCGCCAATACGCTGCAAATCTGGTTCGGCTTTGTGCTGGCGGCCATGCTCATCTACACGCACCGCGCCAACATCGGCCGGCTGCGGGCGGGCACCGAGAGCCGCGTGCCACTGTGGGGCAAGCGGTAGGCGCGCCTGTTGGTTGGCAGCCGCTACCGGTGCGCAGGCTGGCCGCCGAGGCTTAGCAGCAAGCAACCTGCTTGCGCGCCGCTTGGAGCACGGCAATTAGGATGCGAAAAGAGGCATTTGGGGCAGCCCGCCGGGCGCGGCGAGTACAGCCAGGCGCGCTCCGGCATCAGCAGCGCAGCTAGCAGAAATGCGTTCGGTAGCTGCTGCTGCGAGCCGAGGCAATACGCTCGGGGATTTAGTACCAAATTTTCGGCAGCTAGGCGAGTATCTAAGCTAACTTGGGGAGTAAATTACACTTCGGAAGGCTAGCATCCTCAAATCAGCCATGACGCTCGAAGCCAAGCCGTACTTTTGTATGGATACTTTTCCTGCATCCTTATGCCCACACCTGCCTATTTAACCCAGCACCAGCACCGGTTTCTTGAAGAACTGCTTGATTGGCTGCGCATCCCGTCGGTTTCGGCCGACCCCAAGTTTCACGGCGACGTGCTGCGGGCCGCCGATTTCATCAAAGACCGGCTGCAAGAGGCCGGCGCGACGCTGGTCGAAATATGCCCCACGGCCGGCAACCCCATCGTGTATGGCGAGTACATGGCCGGCCCCGACCGGCCCACCGTGCTCGTGTACGGCCACTACGACGTGCAGCCCGCCGACCCCTACGAGCTGTGGACGTCGCCGCCCTTCGAGCCGGTTATCAAGGACGAAAAAATATACGCCCGCGGCGCCTGCGACGACAAAGGCCAGGTGTATATGCACGTGAAAGCGCTCGAAATGATGCTGCGCGACGGCGGCCCCGGCGTGCCCTGCAACATCAAATTCATGTTTGAGGGCGAGGAGGAAATCGGCTCCGACAACCTGGGCATCTTCGTGAAAGCCAATAAAGAGAAGCTGGCGGCCGACGTCATTCTCATCTCCGATACCGGCATTTTGGCCAACGACGTGCCCAGCATCGAGGTAGGTTTGCGCGGCCTCAGCTACCACGAGGTGGAAGTAACCGGCCCCAATCGCGACTTGCACTCCGGCCTCTACGGCGGGGCGGTGATGAACCCCATCAACGCGCTCTGCGACATGATAAGCAGC
>Ga0182232_1000448_pt1 | contig 10323 bp, 9 predicted proteins | sample G6R1MG_30_FD_155484 | JGI IMG/M metagenome (GOLD analysis project Ga0182232, IMG submission 155484) | Phyllosphere microbial comminities from miscanthus, Michigan, USA - G6R3_NF_07NOV2016_LD2 MG | ecosystem: Host-associated > Plants > Phyllosphere > Phylloplane/Leaf | place: USA: Michigan... | reverse complement strand
CTTCGTTATGTCGCTGCCGGCGGGCTGGGTGCTGGGGCGCATCGGCTACCAGCGCGGCATCGTGCTGGGGCTGCTCGTGATGGCGGCCGGGGCGCTGCTGTTCGTGCCCGCCGCCCAAACGCGGGCATTTGGGCTGTTTTTGGGCGGGCTGAGCCTCCTGGGGGCGGGCATTACGCTGCTGCAAGTGGCCGCCAACCCCTACGTGAGCGTACTGGGGCCGGCCCGCGAGGCGGCCAGCCGCGTCAGCATCGTGGGCGTGGCCAACGGGCTGGGCGGCACGCTGGCCCCGCTGGTGGGCGGCCTGCTGCTGTTTGGCAACGTGGACTTGCTCAACAAACAGCTCGCCGCCCTGCCCCTGGCCGAGCGCCTGGCCCGCAAGGCGGCGCTGGTCGAAACGCCCTACCTGGGGCTGGCGGGGTTTCTGGCGGTGCTGGCGGTGCTGTTTTTCGTGGTGCGCCTGCCGGTGCTCGAAAGCATTCCGGCCGAGGAAGAAGCCGAAACCGCGCCCGGCGCGGCGCTCACCGGGCGGCGCTCGGCGCTGGCTTATCCGCACTTGGTGCTGGGCGTGGTGGCCATTTTCGTGTACGTGGGGGCCGAGGTTGGGCTGGGCGATTTTCTCATTCGCTACGGGCAGGCGCAGCACATCGGGCAGCTCAGCGAGTTTACGCAGGGCTTGGTGCAGAAGCTCAATGCCGTGACCAACTACGGCCTGCTCGTCATCGGCAAAACGCCCCTGCCGCTCGATACCAGCCACGGCTTCACGCCGGCCGTGGGCGCGGTGCTGGTGGCTTCCTACTGGTTTGGGCTGATGCTGGGGCGCATCGTGGGCATCCCGCTGCTGCGCCGCTTCCCCGACCGCCCGCTGCTAGTGGGCGTGTGCGCGGCGGGCACCCTGCTGGTGCTGGCCTCCATCGGCCTGCGCGGCGAGGTGGCGCTGTGGCTCATCGTGCTCTGCGGGGTTTGCAATTCCATTATCTGGCCAGTGGTGTTTCCGCTGGCCATCAAGGGCCTGGGCGCATTTACCAAGCAAGGCTCGTCGTACCTCATAATGGGCATCGTGGGCGGGGCGGTGCTCTCGCTGCTCATGGGCTACATCGCGACCCACAGCGGCCTGCGGGCGGCGTTTCTGGTGCCCGCGCTGTGCTATGCGTATTTGCTGTATTATGCGCTAAGGGGGTATCGGGTGCGCTAGGCGGGCGTCCGCTCACGTGAACCTCACCCCCCGGCCCCCTCTCCAAAAAAGAGGGGGAGCCGGACGATAATTTTAGGTAAAGCAGAAAAGGCTTGCAGCGATGCTGCAAGCCTTTTCTGCTTTAATCACGTTCGCCTGCGGTCGGCTCCCCCTCTTTTTTGGAGAGGGGGCCGGGGGGTGAGGTTCCCCGCGTGAGGCTTCACCGCTGCTTCTCCTCGTTCAGCAGCGTCAGCAGCACGCCATTCGTCCACCCGAAGCCATCCTGCAAGGGATACTCGCCGCCCCCGGCCAGCAGGTCGGTTTTCTCGACGTTGTATTTTTCCAGCAGCTTGCCGGTTTGCTGAAACACGCGCACGTTGAGGCGCGTCCAGCGGTGGGCCACGGTGTCGGCCAGCGGCTGGTGCCCGTAGCGGCGCAGGCCTACTATTGAGAGGTATTCGAGAGGTGCCCAGGCATTGGGGGCGTCCCACTGCTGGCCGCTGGGGTTGGTGGTGGTGAGCAGGCCACCAGGACGCAAAAACTCGTTTTGCAAGTGCTGGGCCACCTTTTTGGCCTGCTCGGGCGTGGCTACGCCGAAGGCCAGCGGAAACACCCCGGCCAGCGTGTGCACCGCCGCGGGCCGCCGCTGCGGCAGGTCGTAATCAACGTAAAAGCCCGCCTTCGCATCCCAGCAATACGTGCGGATGGCGGCCGCCCGCGCCTGCCCCGCCCGCCGAAATTGCCGGGCCTCGGCCGAGTCGCCGGCCTGCTGGGCGGCCTTGGTCAGGGTTTGCTCCAGGGTCAGCAGCAGGCAGTTGAGGTCAACAGGCACGAGGCTGGTAGTGCGGATAGTTTCCAAGCCCTTGCCCGGCGTAAACCAGCGCGAGCTAAAATCCCAGCCCGAGGCGGCGGCGGCGCGGATGTTGCGGTTGAACTCAGGGGCCGGCTGCCGGCTCTTTTTGGCAGCTTCCACGTCCTCCTGGTACGACTCTTCGCGGGGCTGGTCGCTGTCGTCCCAGTAGCGGCTCAGGGGCTCGCCGCCGGGCATCCGCACGGTGCGGCCGGCGGCGGTGCCGGGCGCTAGCTGGTCGCCGCCGCCGGTCCAGTAGGCGTATTCCTGCTTGAGCTGGGGCCGGAACTGCGTTATGGCCTGACTACCCGCGCCCTCGGCCTGGGCCAGCAATTGCACCATGAGGGCAAAAAACGGCGGCTGCGAGCGCGTGAGGTAGTAGGTGCGGCTGCCGTTGGGCACGTGCCCGTAGTGGTCGATGAGGTAGCCGAAGTTGGCCACCATGTCGCGCAGCAGCGCCGTGCGGCCCGCCTGCCGCAAGCCCAGCATCGTGAAGTACGAATCCCAATAATATATCTCGCGGAAGCGCCCGCCCGGCACCAAGTAGGGCCGCGGCAGCGGCAGTAGCGACGAGTACTGCGCCGCTTCGGCCTGCCCCGGCCGGCGCAGCACCGTCCACAGCGTATCGAGGTGGGCGCGGATGCCGGCCTTGATGTTGCTGCGGTACACGTCGGTAGCGGCCACGGGCGGCCGGAAATACTGGCCCACGAAGGTCTTGAGGTCGAAATCTGGCTGGGTGCGCTGGCGCTCGTAGGCAGCCACTATTTCGGCGGGCGGGGCCGTGGGCAGGGCGTCCACGAAGGTCTTGTTGTCGGGGTATACGCGGCCCAGCTGCACGGCCTCAAACAGGCCGGGGTAGAGCTGGCGCGGCGTGGGCAAGGGGGGCAGGCTGACCGCTTGCCGCACGGTAGCAGCGCTTTGGGCGGGCGGGGCGGGGCGCTGGGCGGCCACCGGGCCGGCCGCCACGAACAAGCCGCTGAGGAGAAGGTATTTCATGACAAAGTGGGTGGGGATAGCGCGTGGGAAAGCCGCCCGGCAATTCGGCTAGTAAAACGGGCCGCTTACCCGCGCAAAATAGCGGTTGGGCTACCAGCCCACCGAGACCAGCGAGAAAGCTGGGCTTTACACACGGGCGGCGCTTATATTTGTGCGCATCAATAAAATACCCTTTAACCTATTTCAAACTGCTTTATGCGCAATATCCTCTTTCAAAAATCCTACTTGCTACTACTCGCCGCGCTACTCCTAAGCGCCGCGAGCTGCAAAAAAATCGCGGAGCTTTTCACCTTCCAGGTCAGCGATTCGAGCAGCTTCACTATTCCGGGTACGCCCTTCGTGCCGCCGGGGGTGGCGCTGAGCATTCCGGGCGTGTCGGTGCCCACTTCGGCGCAGAGCACTTACAAAAACAACAACACCTCGGCCGACTACGTGAAGGATGTGACGCTCGACCGCCTCACGCTCACCGTCACCAACCCCAGCACCCAGAATTTCGACTTCCTCAAGAGCATCAGCATCTACATCGCCACCGACGCGGCGGGCTCCAACAAGGTGCTGCTGGCCTTGCTGCCCAGCGTACCCACCGGCCAAACGAGCATCAACCTGAACCCCACTGGCGCTAATCTCGATATGTACTTGAAAGGCAATTCGTACACCCTCACCACCACCGCCGAGCTGGCCCAGACCCTGCGCCAGAACACGGACGTGCGCGCCGACTCGCGCTTCAACGTGCGGGCCACGCTGCCGTAGGCAGCGGCGATTTTGCTGGCAAAAGGGAGTAGGAAGCGGGCGCTTCCTACTCCCTTTTTTTTATAAATTGTTCGGTGCATGAGGTAGGTGGCGGTGCTCGAGTCCATGAAGGGAACGTAGCGCGGACTCTGTGAGTCCGCCAATGCGATAGCTTGCTCAAATACCGACTGCGCTGGCGCGCAGAGTCCGCGCCACGGCCCGACCTTTGCGGCCATGCAGCTCGAAGAACACGTTTCCCTCCGCCCCTACAACACCTTCGGCCTCGACGTGCAGGCCCGCTATTTTGCCCGCTTTGCCTCGGCCGACGAGCTGCGCCAGTTGCTGGCGCGGCCCGAGGTGCAGGCCGGGCCGCTGCTGGTACTGGGCGGCGGCTCCAACCTGCTGCTGACGCAGGATTTTGGCGGCGTTGTCTTGAAAAACGAGATTAAAGGCCTCGAAATCATTGGTGAAGACACCGAAACCCACAGCGCCCTGCTGCGCGCCGGGGCTGGCGAAAGCTGGCACGGCCTGGTCGAATACGCCCTAAGCGAAGACCTGCACGGCGTGGAAAACCTCTCGCTCATTCCGGGTACGGTGGGCGCGGCCCCTTTGCAAAATATCGGGGCCTACGGCGCCGAGCTGCAAGACACCTTCGAGCGGCTGGAGGCGCTGGAAATCAAGACCGGCGAGCTGCGGGTTTTTGGCAAGGAAGACTGCGGCTTTGGCTACCGCGAAAGCGTATTCAAAGGCCCTCTCAAAAACCAGTTTGTGGTAACGGCCGTGGTGCTGCGGCTGCACCGCGCCGCCGCCCAGCGCCCGCTGAACGTGCGCTACGGCGACATTCAGACCACGCTCGCCGACCTGGGCATTGAGGCCGAGCCCACCCCGCTCGAAGCTGCCCGACCCGGCCGAAATCGGCAACGCGGGCTCGTTTTTCAAAAATCCCGAGGTGTCGCAGCACAAGTTCGACGAGCTCAAAAGCCGCTACCCGGCCCTGCCCGGCTACCCGGTGCCGGGCGGCGTGAAGGTACCCGCGGGCTGGCTTATCGAGCAGGCCGGCTTCAAGGGGCTGCGGCGCGGGGCGGGCGCGGGCACCCACGGCGTGCACGACCGCCAGGCCCTGGTGCTGGTCAACCACGGCGGGGCCACCGGGCAGGAGCTGCGCGAGCTGGCCGAGGAAATTATCCGCACGGTGCGCGAGCGGTTCGGCATCGAGCTGCACCCGGAAGTGAATATTTTGTAGGGTGTATGGTCGACAACAATTGTCATGCTGAGCGCAGCGTAGCGGAGCCGAAGCATCTCTAGCACTTTGTTGCTAAGCGTCGGAAGTTAGTATTGAGGTAGAGATGCTTCGGCTCCGCTGCGCTGCGCTCAGCGTGACAGTCGTACCCAGTACTGCTACGAAAACGGCCCGTAGCTCAGCAGCACATACAGGTGCCAGACCGCCGCCCCGGCCAGCGCCAGCGGCCGGGCATAGCGGCAGGGCCAGTGCGGCAGCAGCGCCGCCAGCAGGCACAGCACCAGCGGCAGCAGCGTGAAGGCCAGCCGCTCGGGATAATACCCCAGCAAGGCAAAAAACAGGATAAACCAGCCGCTCACCCAGGCCCAGGCCGCGCCCAGCGGGGCCGGCAGCCAGGCGCGGCCCGCACCCCGCCGCCGCGCGGTAGCGGCCCAGAGGCCAGCGGCCAGCAGCAGCCAGCCCATCATCAGGCCCAGGCTGCCAACGTATTCGGCCAGCTGGCGGCCCACCAGCGCCAGGTACTGCGGCAGCGGCAAATGCCCTGCTTCTACCAGCCACACCAGTTGGTGGTAGCGGGCAGTTTCGTGGTTGTAGTAGGTGGTGCCGTGGGCGCGCAGCAGGGCTAGCCACAGCAGCGTGGGCAGGGCAAAAAGCCCGGCGCTCAGGGCCAGCCGGCCCAGCGTGGCGGACCAGCGCGGGCGCGTGGCACCAGGGCCGCCCGGCCACAGCAGCCCAAAAGCCAGCGCCGGCCAGGCCAGCACAAAGCTGCCGTAGAGCAGCGGCAGCAGGCCCAGCGCCAGCGCCCCGCCCCCGAGCACGGCCCAGCCCAGCGCTGGCCGCCGCGCCAAATACCCCGCCAGCGCCAGGCAAAACAGCGGCACCAGAAAGGCAAACATTTGCTGGTGGGCCGTCCAGAAAAAAGCCTTCGTGATGGGGTTGGCCACCAGTACCCAGGCCAGGGCGTAGAACTGCCAGCTTTCGCCTTGCCCCACCGTGAGTTTTTCAAACAAACCTCTGAATAGCAACAAGCTGAACAGCAGCGCCAGCCCATTGAGCAGTACGTAGCCCACGTAGATGCCGTAGTAGTGCGCCTGCGCCAGCACACCGGCCGGCACCAGCCCCGCCCGCCCGGCCAGCCGCAGCGCGGCAGCAAACGGGTAGCCCGCCGCCGCGCCCAGCAGCGCGTAGAGCGGGCGCGACTGCCGCACCTCGCGGGGCCGCAGCAGCCGCGCCGGCTCGTGGGCTACCTGCAGGTAGCCGTAGCTGTCGTGGTTGACGACGAAGCCCAGCCCCGGCCCCACGCGCTGGTAGTGGCCCCAGTACTCGACCTCGGGCGGGCCTTTTGGGGGCGGCGAAAGCCAGAACGAGAGGCACGCCGCCAACAGCAGCCCCGCCAGCGGCAAAATTGATTGTGGCTTACGTAGCAAAATAATATGGCCCGAAGCGGCTGGTTTAGGCCGGCCCAGGCCAACGCAAACTAACTACCGTGGGCCACTCCGCCGCGCAAACCACGGGCGAGGGCGCCCCCCCGGTGGCCGTGGCGGGCTTCGCGCCGTTAACCCCCGGCGCTGGCGCGCCACCCAGCCATACCGCCCGCGCCGGGCGCACCTCGCCGCGCACCGGCCGGCAGCCGGCGCAGAAACCCCGGCCGCCGTTTGCTGTTTTCAGCCACCGCCCGCAGCGATGCGCGGCTGGCAGCCGCGCTTTGCCAGGTTTCAGGCTTCCCTTTAGGCGCAGCTGGCTTGCGGCAAAATCCTACTTCCGTCTATGCTTTCCGAACCTACCTACCTGGCCGCCCGCATGGTCGCCCCCGCGCTGGCGGTGCATTTTGCCCAGCACTGGGCTGCCGCCGCCCGCCTCAGCAATGCCCCGCTGCCCCCGCCCCCACCCGCCGACCTTATTGAGGCGGTGATTGACGTGGCCTTCTGGGCTAGCCTGCGCCGCGAGGAAGGCCGGCCGCCGCGCATTTCGCTGGCGCTGCTGGCACCCGAGGCGGCCCGGCGGCCGCTGCTCTTCGCGCACCGGCTGCGCCTCACGCCGCAGTCGGTTATCAAGCTGGCGCCGGCCGTGGAGCAGCCGGGCATTCACCTGGGTATTGGGCAAGACGAAAAAGGCCTCTACGTGTGGGGCACGGTCACGCACGTGCCGCCGGTGTGCTTTGTGCTGGAAGTGGTGGAGCCCGGCCTGCTGGTGGCCAAGCACCGCCGGGCCGATGGCTTCGGCAAGTTTGTGAACGTGGCCGTGCTGCGCGGCGACCAGGTGCGCATCGTGGACGAGGAAAACCACGGCCTGGCCGACTACCCCGCCCTGTGCGAGTCGCTGCCCGACATCGCGCTTTCGACCACCGCGCCCGGCACCACGCCCGGCGTGGAGGTGCTGCTGGAGCTGGCCCGCGCCATGCGCGCCCACGGCCGCGGGGCGCTGGTGCTGCTGGTGCCACCCGGCTCCGAGGCCTGGCGCGCCTCCATCGTGCAGCCGCTCAGCTACCCCATAAACCCGCCCTACGACGGCATTCCGGCCTTGCTGGCTCAGCCCGACCACACCCACCGCGACTGGCAGGAAAACCTGCTCGATACCATCGCCACGGTGGGCGGCTTTACGGCCGTGGATGGCGCTACCGTGCTCACCCGCGACTACGCCCTGCTGGCCTTCGGGGCCAAGGTCACGCGCAGCGCCACGGGCTCGCCCGTCGAGCAGCTGATTGTGACCGAGCCCGTGGTGGGCTCTACCAGCACCACCCTGCACCCGGCCAAAAACGGCGGCACCCGCCACCTGGCCGCCGCGCAGTTTGTGCACGACCAGCACGACGGCGTGGCGCTGGTAGCCTCGCAGGATGGCAACTTTACGGTTTTTAGCTGGTCGGAAGCCCTGCGGCTCGTGCACGCCCACCGCATCGACGTGCTGCTCTTGTAGCGTAGGCGTAGGCTCAGCGCCAGCTCGCAAGGCGGCGGGGCCGCGGCGCGGACTATACGGCTCGTGCTTTGGTGGCTTGCCACGCAGGCAGTTACTCCAATCAAGCAATCCTAACGCACATTCTACTTAAACACCTCATGACTGAACCCACCAGCACCGCTTTTGAGCGCGCCCGCGCGGGCCTCTGGGCGAGCCTGCAAAAGCACTTAGCGCTCATCTACCAGGCCGAAGCGGCCTTTGCCAAGTCGGTTGCTTTTGCCGATTCCTTCCCCTTTTCGCCGGCCGCCGTCGAAGCCGAGCCGCTGGCCGAGTACGCCCGCCAGCGCCAGGCCCTGCGCGACCTTTTCACCGACGAAACGGCCCAGTTGGACACGCTCACGAAGGCCATCCGCACCAAGGGCTACGCGGAAGAGGAGAAAAAGCAGCTGTACCTGCTGCTGCTCGGCTACCTCGACATCGCCGCTACGGTGTTTGAGCGCCTGACGACCCAGGTGCCGCGCCAGCTGCCGAAGGATGAAGAGCTGGAAGCCACGCAGGCGCGCTTCGAGCGCGTGCGCAATTTTGCCCGGCTGCACGTAAAAGGCATCGCCGGCCTGCTGGGCGGCGCCTGATTTTGCCGGTGCGGCCCGTCCTTTGTGGGCCGTTTCTTACGCTGCTTCTATGCCCGCTCCCGACCTTGCCCTGCGCACCGTGCACGTCACGCGCTACATCATTCCGCTACGCGAAGGCGGCTCGCTGCCCGCCCTGGTCGAGGCCGACGACGGGTTTATGTACGTGGTCAAGTTTCGGGGGGCGGGCCAGGGCATCAAGGTGCTCGTGGCCGAGCTGATAGTGGGCGAGCTGGCCCGCGCCCTGGGCCTGCGGATGCCCGAGCTGGTGTTTTGCGAGCTTAGCGAAGCCTTCGGCCGCACCGAGCCCGACGAGGAAATCCAGGACTTGCTAAAAGCCAGCGTGGGCCAGAACCTGGCGCTGCACTACTTGGCCGGCGCCAGCACGTTTGACCCGCTCGTGACCCAGGTAGCGCCCGGCTTGGCCTCGCTCATCGTGTGGCTCGACTGCCTGACCCTGAACGTAGACCGCACCGCCCGCAACACCAATCTGCTCATCTGGCACAAGGAGCTGTGGCTGATTGACCACGGCGCGGCGCTCTACGTGCACCACACCGGCCCCGGGTGGGCGCAGCCCCGCCCCCAGCCCCGCCCTTTTGGGCAGGTAAAGGACCACGTGCTGCTGCCCCAGGCTAGCGAGCTGGCCGCCGCCGATGCCGAGGGCCACGCCCGCCTCACGCCCGAGGTGCTGCGCGCCATCGTGGCGCTGGTGCCCGACGAATGGCTCACGGAGGAGTCGGCGGACCTGCCGCCCGCCGCGCGGCGCGCCGAGTACGTGCAGTTTCTGGAAGCGCGCCTGGCGGCTTCCGCGTCGTTTGTTGAGGAAGCCCAAAACGCCCGCTATGCACTTGTTTGAGTACGCCGTGCTGCGGGTGGTGCCGCGCGTCGAGCGCGAGGAGTTTCTGAACGTGGGCGTGATTTTGTACTGCGCGGCCCAGGGCTTTTTGCAAGCCAAAATCGAGCTCAACGAAGCCCGCCTGCAAGCCTTTGCCGGGGCTCAGTTGGATGCGGAAGACCTGCGCGCGCGCCTGCGCTCGTTCGAGCGCATTTGCCGGGGCCGGGCCGAGGGCGGGCCAATCGGACAGCTGGCGGTGGCCTCGCGCTTTCGCTGGCTCACGGCCCAGCGCAGCACCGTGGTGCAGACCTCGGCCGTGCACCCCGGCCTCTGCGACGATGCGGCGGTCACGCTGGCGCGGCTGTTTGCCGAACTGGTGCAATAGCAGGCCAAAGGGCAGTAGTTGGGCGCCCAACTACTGCCCTTTGGCCGTTATTTAAACAACGTCTGCGCAAACTTATGCAGGTCGTGGCGCCACACGGGCCAGGTGTGGCCGCCGGCGTATTCGCTATACACATAGCGCAGGCCCAGCTCATCAAATCGGGCGCGCATCACCTTGTTGTTGGCGTAGGCAATGTCCTCCGGCCCGCCCATCGACAGCCACAGTTGCTTAAGGTTGGTATTGAGAGTGGGGGCGTTGGCCTTGATGTATTCGTATTGCGGGTCGGCCAGCTGAGGGTTATTGGCAAAATAGCCCGAGCTAAACACGCCCAGGTGGCCGAACATAGCCGAGTTGCGCAGGCCGGCGTACAGGGTTTGCAGGCCGCCCATCGAGAGGCCCGCCAGGGCCCGGTTTTCGGGCCCGGCCGCCGTGCGGTAGCTACTCTCTACCAGCGGCATTACTACTTGCTTGAGCTCGTTTTCGAAGGTTTTCAGGCTGCCTTCGCCAAAGCCAGCGAGGCCACCCGGCCCGCCCATATTGCCGTCGAGCATCACCACCAGCATGGGGCGGGCCTGCTGGGCGGCGAGCAGGTTGTCGAG
>Ga0182232_1000446_pt1 | contig 10336 bp, 7 predicted proteins | sample G6R1MG_30_FD_155484 | JGI IMG/M metagenome (GOLD analysis project Ga0182232, IMG submission 155484) | Phyllosphere microbial comminities from miscanthus, Michigan, USA - G6R3_NF_07NOV2016_LD2 MG | ecosystem: Host-associated > Plants > Phyllosphere > Phylloplane/Leaf | place: USA: Michigan... | reverse complement strand
CTCGCTGGCCGAGGAGCTGCGCACCGAGCTACCCACCGAAACCACCGATGCCGCTGCCACCCCGGCCACTCTGGAAACCTCGGCCCAAACCACCGAGGCGCAGCAGCTAGTCGGCCTGCTAACTGATAAAAAGCAGCGTGCCGCCGCCACCGCCCGCCTGCTCGACCTCGGCGCGGCAGCCGTGCCCGCGCTAGCCGCCGCCCTGGCCCCCGGCACGCCCGAGGTGCTGGCCCGCCGCGCCGCCGCCGTGGCCGGGCAGTTGCGGCTGGCCGGCAGCCGGCAGGCGCTGGTGGCGCTGGCCCGGCAGCCGCACACCGCCCGCCGCGAGGCGGCACTGCGCGCCCTGCGCGGCTTCGCGCCGGTAGCGGCCGACGCGCCGGTTTTCCAAGAATTGATAGAAGAAGAACTACGCCTGGCGCAGCGGCTGCTGCACGGCCTGGCGCGCCCCGGCGCGACGGGCGAGTGGGGCCGGGCGCTCGACTACGAGCTGCACCGCCTCGCGCAACGCATTTTTGGGCTGCTCCAGCAATTGTACCCGCCCCAGCTCATTGCCGACGCGCAACGCGGCGTGGCCCACGCCGCCCGCGAGCGCCAGGCAAATGCGCTCGAAATCCTCGACAACCTCATCCCGCGCGCCTGGTATCAAGGCCTGCAAGCCCTGCTCGACGTGCGCCCCGCCGCCGAAAAAGCGCGGGTATTTGATGAGCTACTCGGCCCGGCCGAGGCTACTGAGGCGCTGCCCGCCTACGTTATCCGGCTGGGTGAGAGCACGTTCAGCGACTGGACCATTGCCCTGGCTTTGCGGCAGTACCTGCCCACGCCCGCCCAACTGCCGCACTGGCAACCCTATTTCGACAGCCCCGACGTGCTGTTGCAGGAAAGCGCCCTTGCGGCCATCAACCACCTAGCCACCAGCCAGCCCGCTACCTACGAGGCGGCGCTTGCGCTGGCCCCGGCCCTTCGCCACTTGCTTATGAGCCACCACGCCGCCGCTGCCCACCTGCCGGCCCAGGCCCGGGTGGGCCTGCTCCGCCACACCGCCCTTTTTGCCCAAACGCCCGAGAACGTGCTCAGCAGTATTGTGCCCATCATGCAGGAAGTCAGCTTCCCGGCTGGGCACCAGATTTTTGCCAAAGGCGACCTGGGCGCCTCGCTCTACATCGTGCACGAGGGCGAGGTCGGCATCTTCAACGGCCCGCAATTGCTGACCACTTTCCGCGCCGGCGACTTCTTCGGCGAGCTGGCGCTGCTCGATGCCGAGCCGCGCTCGGCTACCGCCGTGGCCCAGAGCGCGGTGCGCGCCTTCCGCCTCGACCAGGATGATTTTTACGACGTGATGGAGGAACGTGGCGAGGTGCTGCGCAACATCCTGCGCGTGCTGTGCCAGCGGCTGCGCCGCCAGAATGAGGCGTAAATAACCACGCCCGTCATGCTGAGCGCAGCGTAGCGGAGTCGAAGCATCTCTGCCGCTTCGTTGCTGGCGCTAGAAGTTGCTCTGCTAAAGAGATGCTTCGACTCCGCTGCGCTGCGCTCAGCATGACGGGCGTTTAATAGCGCTGCTACCTACGCAACCACCTCATACGTCATCACCGGCTGCTCCTTGTTCTTGAGCTTCACCTCTCCTACCGGGCGGCACTCGAACGACTCTTTCAGCCGCTGGTAAGTCGATTCGCTGACGATAATCTGGCCGGGCTTGGCGCTGCTTTGCAAGCGCTGGCTCACGTTCACGGTGTCCCCGATTACGGTGTAGTCCAGGCGTTTAAGCGAGGCCGAGCCGATGTTGCCCGATACCATTTCGCCGGTGTTGATGCCGATGCTCACGGCGGGGCGGTACTCGGTGCCGGGCACCTTTTCGTCGGCGTGGGCCATGAGGCTGGCGCGCACGGCTAGGGCGGCATCTACGGCGCGGTCGAGGTGATAGTCGCCCCGGAAAACGGCCATCACGGCGTCGCCCATAAACTTATCGACGTAGCCGCCGTGCGCGATTATCTCCTTCACCATCTGGTCGAAGTAGCGGTTGAGCAGTTCCACGACCGTGGCGGCCGGCAGCTTTTCGGAGAGCGAGGTGAAGCCGCAGATGTCGATGAAAACAACCGTGCCCTCGATGGTTTCGGAGGCCAGCAGGCGGTTTTCCACGTCGGGGCGCGACATGAAGTTGATAACCGTCTCATCGACGTACATCTTGAGAATATTATTCTCCTGCATGGCCCGCAGCGTGTCGCGCAGCTGCTGCACTTGCACGATGGTTTTCTCAATCGTCACCTCCAAATCACTGAAATCGACCGGCTTGCATACAAAGTCAAACGCGCCGCGGTTCATTGCCGCCCGCAGGTTGGCCATGTCGCCGTAGGCCGAAACGATGACGGTTTTGATGACCGGATTGGTTTGGTGCAGTTCGGTGAGCAGCGTGAGGCCGTCCATCACGGGCATGTTGATGTCGGAGAGCACGATGGCCGTGTCGGGGTGCTCGGCCACGCGCACGAGCGCTTCCTGGCCGTTGGCGGCAAACACAAACTCGTATTCGCCCTCCCGGATTTTGCGGCGAAACTTCTGCTTGACAAGTAGTTCGAGGTCGGCTTCGTCATCGACGACCAGTATTTTCGTTTTCATGCGGGCAGGGCCAGGAGCTTTTCTTTGAGGGCCGCAAAATCGACGGGCTTGGTCAGAAAGTCGTCGGCCCCGAGGGCCAGGGCCTGGCGGCGGCTGTCGTCGTCGCCGTAGGCGGTTATCATCATCACGCGGGGCGGGGGCGGCGGGGCGGCCTCGGTGCGCACGCGGCGCAGCAGCTCCAGCCCGCTCATGCCGGGCATGTTGATGTCGGAGAGAATGAGCACGACCTCGGAATGGTGTTCGTGCAGGTAGTCAAGCGCTTGCTCGCCCGAAAAAGCGAAGGAGAAGCTCAGCGCGCCGCTGCGGATTTCGCGCCGAAAGCGCTGCTCAAACAGCACTTGCACGTCGCTTTCGTCGTCAACAACCAGGATTTTCATCTGTGTAAAGGTACTTGTAGGGTAAGCTTTAGCTGGCCGCTACACTGGTAATTTAATAGTAAACGTAGTGCCTGCACCCTCCTCGCTCGCCACTTCGAGCGCGCCGCCGTGGCCCTGCACCACGATATCGTGGCTCAGCGCTAGCCCCAACCCCGTGCCCTCGCCGCTGGGCTTAGTCGTGAAAAAGGGCTGGAAAATCTTGGCCCGCACCGCCTCCGGGATGCCCGTGCCGTTGTCGTGCACCACTACCTGCACCTCGCGGTCGCGGTAGCTGGTGCGAACGCTGACCGTGGGCGCGTAGCCGGGCTCAGTGGCGGCCAGCTGGCGCTGGCGCACGGCGTAGAAGGCATTGGTAAACAGGTTTAAGAGCACCCGGCCCAAATCCTGCCCCACGGCCTCCACTAGCGGCAGCACCGGGGCAAAGTCCGTTTGTAAAGTGGCGTTAAAGCTCTTGTCTTTGGCCCGCAGACCGTGGTAGGCCAGGCGCAAATACTCGTCGCAGAGCGCGTTGAGGTCAGTGGGCTGGCGCTCGCCCGTGCTGGCGCGGCTGTGCTCCAGCATCCCGCGCACGATGCCGGCCGCCCGCTTGCCGTGCTGGCCAATACGCTGGAGGTTCTGCTTTAAATCGGCCAGCAATTCGGCCTCCAATTCGGGGTCGCGGGTGGGGCGGGCGCGCTCTTCGGCCAGCTCCTGCGCCAGTTCGCTGCTGACCTCGGCGAAGTTGTTGACGAAGTTGAGTGGGTTCTGAATCTCGTGGGCGATGCCCGCCGTGAGTTCGCCCAAGCTCGCCATTTTCTCGGCCTGAATGAGCTGCTCCTGCGTGTCGCGCAGCTCTTGCAAGGTAGTGCGCAGGGCGTCGGTCTGTTGGGCCAGGGCGGCGGTGCGCTGGTTTACCTCGTGTTCCAGCGAGTGGTTTTGGCTTAGGATGCGGCGCTGCTCCTGCTCGGCTTCGAGGCGGCGCTGGGCTTCGGCGGCCAGGGTTTTGTGCTGGCTGCGGGCCACGAAAAACAGGCTGCCCGTCCACAGCACCAGCAGGGTTTCGAGGTTGCCGCCGCTGTCGAGCGTGTGCAGCACGTCGCGGCCCGATAGCCGCAGCAGCACGCCCAGCACCATGTACAGCGCGTAGGGCGCCAGCCCCACGCCCACCCAAAAGGCCGGCCGGTAGGCGCGCAGCCGCCAGCCCACGGCCGCCCCCAGCGCCATCATGGCCCCGATAAACAGGTCGTCGAACCAGCCCACTACCGGCCCGCCCACCACCACGCCCAGCACGATGATAACCGCCGCCGGCTGCCACAGCCGCGTCAGCCAGCGGTCCCAGGTGGGCAGGCGGGTGGGCAGGTCGAGGGCTTTGCGGCCCCAGTACACCAGCCCCAGGCCCAGCGCCGTATCCATAAATTCATTGCCGCTTGCCATCGGGAGGTTGGTGGTTATTCATTGCTAATCTGTACCAAAATCACTTACCCGGCCGTGCGAAACGGTAGCCGCATGATAAACTCAGTGTAGTTGCCTTCCTCACTGTCCACTTCGAGCGTGCCGCCGTGGCCCTGCACCACAATATCGTAGCTCAGCGAGAGCCCCAGGCCGGTGCCCTCGCCGCTGGGCTTGGTGGTGAAAAAGGGCTGAAAAATCTTCTGCTGCACTTCTTCCGGGATGCCCGTGCCGTTGTCGCGCACGCGCACCACTACCTCGTCGCCGGCGCGGGCCGTGCTCACGCGCACGGTGGGCGCGTAGCCGGGCGCGGCGGCCAGCTGGCGCTGGCGCACAGCGTAGAAGGCATTGGTAAACAGGTTTAAGAGCACCCGGCCCAAATCCTGCCCCACGGCCTCGACCAGCGGCAGCACCGGGGCAAAGTCCGTTTGTAAAGTGGCGTTGAAGCTCTTGTCTTTGGCCCGCAGACCGTGGTAGGCCAGGCGCAGGTACTCGTCGCAGAGCGCGTTGAGGTCGGTGGGCTGGCGCTCGCCGGTGCTCGTGCGGCTGTGCTCCAGCATCCCGCGCACGATGCTGGCCGCCCGCTTGCCGTGGTGGGTTATCTTTTCGAGGTTTTGCTGCAAGTCGGCCAGTAGCTCGGCTTCCAGCTCGGGGTCGGGCGCGGGGCGGGTTTGCTCGTCGGCCAGCTCATCGAGCAGCTCGCTACTGACCTCGGCGAAGTTGTTGACGAAGTTGAGCGGGTTTTGAATCTCGTGGGCGATGCCGGCCGTGAGCTCACCCAGGCTCGCCATCTTCTCGGCCTGAATCAGCTGGTTTTGGATAGTTTGCAATTCATCCAGCGCTTCGCTCAGCTCTTCCGACTGCTGGGTGAGGGCAGCCGTGCGGGCGGCCACCAGGCGCTCCAGCTCGGCATTTTGGGCCGCTACCTGCTCGCGGGCGCGGGCTTCTCCTTCTCGCTGCTTTTGCTCCTTCAGCAGGGTTTTCTTTTGGCTGCCAGCCACTGCCAGCAGCCCAAACAGCAGCATAGTAGTTAGCTTACTCGCCATGTCGTAGTAGTTGGCGTAGGGCGGCAGCAAGCTGTAATTGCCCAGTAGCAGCGTCAGCTTAATCGCCCAGCGCACCCACAGCAGCACTACTCCTACTAGCACGGTGCGAGCCGGGCGGTAGTCGCGCAATAGCCACAGCGTGCCCAGCGCTACGCTGAGAACCAAAAACATATACGCCTCACCCAGCGCCGTATCGCGGCGAAAGTGCGTGGCCGAGTAGGCAAATGCGGCGCTGGCCGGCAGCCACAGCCACGACAGCCAGCGGTTCCAGCGAGGCAGGCGCTCGGGCAGGTCGAGCAGCCGCCGCAGCGCCAGCACCAGCAGCATAGCCACCGGCCCCAATATCAGTAAGTCGGTATCATATTTAAAATCCATGCGCCCCTAAGCTATTGTTGGCCAAGCGCTAGCTGCTGGCTACGGCCTAATTGCCAATCGGCCGGCCCGCAGCCGCCCGCGCTGGCGGCCGACAATGATAGCGCACGCCACGGATTCGTGCGTAGACAGGGCCTGAATTGACTGCCAGACTACGACGCGGCTCCATGCCGCATTAAAAATTCATGTCACTTTTTCGTTTGCGCGGCGAGCCACGTTTTCAGGCTTTCGAGCAGGGCCGGGGCCACGATGGGGCGCGGCTCACCGTCGAGCACTACCCATTGGGTAGTAGGTGGTTGTAGCAAATGGTTGACGCCCGCCAGGCGCTGGCCCACCACGGTGCGGTTGCCATTGTCGCGCAGCTCTTTTTCGAGGGCGGCCTGGTGCTGGGCGGGCGGGGCCTGCTCGTCGGCGAGGCCGCTCAGCAGCAGCACGGGCACCTGCACGGCTTCTAGCTTTTCGAGGGGGTTAAAGGCCAAAAAGGCGCGGTGCCAGGGCGTGAGCTGGGCGGCGGCGCGGGCCTGGATGGTAGTGGGCAGCAGGTCGGGCTCGTCCTGGCGCAAGAGGTTGGCTATCATGGCCTGCGTCTGGTCGAGGTTGGTGGAGTAGCGCACCAATTCGGCCAGGGTGGTGAGGCGGCGCAGGCGCACGTCGAGCTGCGCCGGGGTCAGCTTTTGAGCTTGCAAAGCGGCCGTTTGCTGGGCTTGCAGCGTCTCGAAGCCCGGCAGGCCATAGCCCGCCAAACTCACCACAAAGGCGGGCGGCAGCGGCTGGGCGGCGGCCAGCAGGGCCACGTTGGCCCCCTCGCCGTGGCCGACGAGGCCCAGGTGCAGTAGGTCCACCTCGGGCCGGGTGCGCAGAAAATTGAGCGCCGCCTGCGCGTCGCCCACCCGCTGGGCGGGCGTGGCGGTGGCATTGTTGCCCTCTGACTGGCCCACGCCGCGGTCGGCCATGCGCAGCACGGCCACGCCGTGGCGGGTGAGGTAGTCGGCCAGCAAGCTCAGCAGCGGGTAGGGAGGAGCGGTGGCGCTTTTTTCAGCAGGCTCGGCGGGGTGGCCGTCGCGGTCCTGCGCCCCAATATCGGAGAGCAGCACCACGGCCGGAAAAGGCCCCGCACCGGCCGGCACCGTGAGCGTGCCCGCCAGCTTGATGCGCGCTGCGAAGTTGGAAAATAGCACTTTTTCTTCCCGATATGGCCGGCTGAGGGTAGCTACGTTGGTGGCGGCGGCGGGTAGCGGCGCACGGCGCAGCACTAACGGCGCCCGCAGGCCAGGCTGCGTCCAGGTGCCGCGTAGCAGCAGGCCACCCGAGTCGAGGCGGGCTACCAGGCGGCTGCCCAGCTGCGGCACTTCCAGGCGCACCGAGTCGGTGCCGGGCAGGGCTTGCAGGTCGGCAGGCACGCGGCTGAGCTTTTGCATAGGCACATCGATGGCCGAAAAATAGCCGCCTCCCGTCAGATTTACCGCGCTCACGGTCAGAGGCAAGCTACCACCAGGCAAGGGCAGCCTGCCGTGCCACAGGCCCTCTAGTGAAGAGCCGCTACCGGGCGGCGGCGCGGCGAGCGGCGGGTGTGCTGCCGCTACCGCTGCCGCCGGGCTTTGGGCCCAGCTGCGTGGCACCAGGGCGCACCCCCCTAGTAGTATACTAAATAGGTACCTATTTTTCACTTAGCTTAGATAGTATAACTTCTTATATAATGGCTGCAAGTTACTTCAAATTTGTATAATAGCATTGCCAATGAAGCATCGTAGTCTTTTATATAATAAAAAAATATCATTATAACAAGCCAATAAATAAATTATTTCAGCTGAGAGCCTAATACCGAGTTATTTTTATTCAAAGGCGAGGAAGTTCATTTAGTGCTGTACTAAATTTGTGCATTAAGCATCTTTTTTAGCTTTTACCGATATGCTAAAGCGACTACTATTTATTTTATCCGTTATCGGGCTTTCGCCTGTTGTTAGCTACGCCCAAGAGGGCCGCATTACGGGCCGCGTGGTCGATGCCGAAACCCAGAGCCCTATCCCATTTGCCTCCATTAACCTGCGTGAGGAGCAGACCGGAGCGCTCACCAACGAATATGGCTATTTCCAGTTGGCCATGCCGACCAAGGTTACCGAAGACTCTATTGTGGTGATGGCGCTGGGCTATAAGCGCACGGCGCTGTTTGTGAAGCGCGGAGCCAATATGGAGGAGGTTATTCTGCAAATTCCGAAGCAGCCCATCGCCCTGGCCAACGTGGTGGTGGAAGCCAGTAAGGTGAAGCCGCTGATGCTGGGCGCGCACTCCAACTCGCCCGGCGCGGGCATGATTCAGGGGATGCCGGGCAGCCAGTACGCTTTTTTGTGCAAAAATGAGAAGGCCAAAAAGCTGGGCTTCGTGCGCTCGGTATCGTTTTATATCGGCGAAAACGGCTTCCCGCGCGAGCCCTTCCGGGTGCGCCTCTACAAGGCCGACGGCAACTACAGCGCCCCCAACTCGGACATGCTCGGCGAGAGCGTGATTGTGTCGGCGGCGCGGGGCGGCGAGTGGTTTACGGTGGACCTGACGAGCTACAACATCCCGGCGCCCGAGGAGGGCTTCTACGTGGCGATGGAGTGGATTGTGAGCGGCGATAAGTTCTACACGACCAACTTCATGGATAACTACACGCCCTACGGCCAGATTCTGCGGCCCACGTTCGAGTTCAAGGACAGCCGCACCTGGAGCTATGCCATTGGCCGCGGCTGGAACCTGGTGACGCTCGCCAACGGCGGCTCGCGCTTCAATGCCATGATGCGCGCCGAGGTCGATGCCTACGTCAAGTAAGCAAGCGCCGCAGCTCCAACCCGGACCGCAGATTCAAACGGATTAAACGGATTTCGCAGATACGCTTGGCTGCGCCAAGCTGACTATGCGAGGTGTATGATGTTCGATTAAAAACAAGAAAGCCGCCTTTTCAGGCGGCTTTCTTGTTTTGTCCAGCAGCTTAGTCAGCTTGCCTTTGGCAAGCGTATCTGCGAAATCCGTTTAATCCGTTTGAATCTGCGGTCCGGGTTGGAGCTGCGGGTGGATTACTTCACTTTCACTGCGATTTCGACGCGGCGGTTTTCCTGGCGGCCAGCGGCGGTGGCGTTGCTGGCGGCGGGCTGCTCCTCGCCGAAGGCCTCGGTGCTCACGCGGTCGGCGGGCAGTTTGTTGGTGGTTACGAGGTAGTTTTTCACAGCCTCGGCGCGCTCCTTGCTCAAGGCGCGGTTGTAGCTTTTGTCGCCGCGCGAGTCGGCGAAGCCCAGCACGCGCACGTCTTTGCCAGCAAAGCGCTGGGTGATGGAGGCGGTAATTTGCTTGAGCGCCTCGGCTGCGCCAGGCTTGATGGTGGCCTTATCGGTGTCGAAAAGCACCTTTTCATCCACGCCGTACACTTCATAGTCGTCGTTGCCACGGATGGTGACGCCGGGCAGGTTCACTTCCGGAAATTTCACGTCGGCCAGCTTGGCCTTGGTGATATCGAAGGCGTTGCTGACGGCCGCGCCGGCTTTGTCGGCGGCATTCTCAACCGAGTTGGCAGCGTTGGCGGCTACGTCGCCGGCCGTTTCGCCGGTGCGGGCCACTACGGCCGTGTCGGGCGTAGCATCGCCGAGGGTGGTTTTGTCGTCCGACTTTTTCAGGTCGCTGCAGCTGCTGGCAAAGGTGAGAGCGGCAGCGGCCAGCAGGGCTAAAGTGGGCTTATTCATAAGAAAAAGTAGGTAAGGTGCGCAAGAGCGATGCCCCGCTTACGCGAAGCCCGCCGCAACGTTGGCAATACCGGGCGGCCAAAAGGCGACATTTTGGGCCTAAGCTAAAGCTTGCACCGCCCCTACTCGCTCACGAACACGCGCTTCACGCGCTCGCTCACGTTGGTGAGGATTTCGTAGGGAATGGTGCCAATGCGGCCGGCCAGCTCGTTGATTGTCAAGCCCTCGCCAAAGAGCACGGCCACGTCGCCGGGCTGCGTTTCGGGGATGTCGGTTACGTCGACCATCACCATGTCCATGCACACCGAGCCCACCACCGGGGCGCGGCGGCCGTGCAGCAGCACCAGCCCCGCGCCGGTGCCAAAGCGCCGGTCATAGCCATCGGCGTAGCCGATGGCCAGCGTGGCGAGGCGGCGCTCGTGGGCGGTGGCCGCGCCGCGCCGGCCGTAGCCCACGGTAGTATCGGCGGGCAGGGTCTTCACCTGCGACACGGTGGTGCGGAGCGTGCTCACGGGCCGCAGGTTGTGGCTGGTTTCGTCGCCGGCCTCCACGCCGTAGAGGCCCACGCCCAGCCGCACCATGTCGAATTGCGCCTCCGGAAAGCGCCGGATGCCGGCTGAGTTCAGCGCGTGCTTGAGCACCGGCCGGCCCAGCACGGCCTCGATGGCGGCGGCCATGCGCCGGAAAGTACTAAGCTGCTGCCGCGTGAAGTCGTCGTGCGCGGGGTCGTCGGCGGCGGCGAGATGGGTCATAATACTAGCTACGGGCAGTTGGGCGCGGTACCGGGCCA
>Ga0182232_1000445_pt1 | contig 10373 bp, 11 predicted proteins | sample G6R1MG_30_FD_155484 | JGI IMG/M metagenome (GOLD analysis project Ga0182232, IMG submission 155484) | Phyllosphere microbial comminities from miscanthus, Michigan, USA - G6R3_NF_07NOV2016_LD2 MG | ecosystem: Host-associated > Plants > Phyllosphere > Phylloplane/Leaf | place: USA: Michigan... | reverse complement strand
GCTGGCGTCGAAGGCGTAGCCGGCGTTGATACCGAAGTAGGCGCCGGTCCAGGTGAACACGGGCACGGGGGTGAAGACGGGCGGCGGGGCGGCGCGGCGCGGCAGGTCGGCGGCCGAGGCGGCGCCGGTCAGGAGGGCCGTGGCGGCGCTCGCGAGAAGAAGCTTCTTGATCATCTGGTCCTCAATCTCCCGTTGATCGGGATGTGCCGAGGGACAGGACGTCAGGAGCGGCCGACGCGATAGTGCAATGGTGCAACAGCGCCCGCGAAGGCTCCCGGCCGGTGGCGGAAAAGGTGCGCTGGAACACATGACGAGCCCGCGATGACTGAGCGATGCGCATTATTCGACCAGGACTGCCGGCAGATAGAAATATGGTTCGTCAATACCGGCGTCCTCGAGGTGTTAACCTGCGTGTAACAATCGCAGCTCGACGCGAGAGCGCTGCCCCGGGTGTAACGCTCGCGTGTAGATTGCGGCCGAGGCGGCCCGTTGGACGGGCCCTGGTAGAATGCGGCGTGGACGATCCGGGCCGCCTCCCTTACCGTTCGGCCCATGTCAGAGGCCCATTTCCCGTCCGACGAGGGGCTGGTGCGGGCGACCGGCCGGTTGGCGGTCGCCCGCACCCTTTCGGAGGTCGTTTCCATCCTGCGCGACACGGCGCTGGACATCGTCGGCGCGGACGGGATCGCCGTGGTCCTGCGCGAGGGCGAGTCCTGCCTGTACGCCGCCGAGGACGCGATCGAGCCGCTGTGGCGGGGGCGGCGTTTCCCCCTCACCGCCTGCATCTCCGGTTGGGTGATGCTCAACGACGAGACCGCCGTGGTCCCGGACATCGAGTTCGACCCGCGGGTGCCGAGCGAGGCCTATCGCACCACCTCGATGCGCAGCCTCGTGATGGTGCCGATCGGGTCGCCCGAGCCGATCGCGTCGCTGGGCGCCTATTGGTGCGCCTCGGTGATCCCCGACGACGCGACGGTCTGCCGGCTGGAGACCTTGGCGCATCAGGCTGCGGTCGCGCTGATCCGGCTGCAGGAGCCCGCACAGGTCGGCCGCCCCTGGGCGGCCCCGCCGTCCGATCGCGCGCCTGAGCGGACAGGCTAGGGCTCGGTCCGGGAAGACCTGCCCGGGAAGACCTGCCCTGGAAGACCTGCCCGGGAAGATCTGCGCGCCTGCGTCGCGGTGGGGATCGTTTGCCAGCCTCCGGCCGTTCTCCGCGCGCTCGAAGAACCCGCACGGACGTCTCAAGCCCCCGTCATGAAGCGCATCATCCTCATCAGCATCTTCGTCGTCCTGTTCGCCGCGATCGTCGCGATCGTCGGCCGCTGGTCGATGGTCACGCCGATCAACCCGGCCGTGTCTCCGGATTCCTCCGCGACGCCGAACCCGACCGGCCAGCGGAAGTGAGCATCCCCGCCGGCGCACTCACTCGCGGCCGCCGACACCGGCCCGACCGCGGAGCGCCGACAGCAGGCCGCCCTCGAAGAGCAGGGCGGACCCGTAGTGGAACTCGATGTCGAAGCGGCTGCGCGAGTTCATCGCCAGGGACGCGCTCTGCAGGGCGATGAGCCGGCCCGCCTCGTCGAACAGGCCTGAGCCCGAGCCACCGTAGCCGTCGTTGCAATCGTGGCGCGCGCGGCGGATCGCGTCCTCGGTCGGCGGATCGATCCGCCGGATGGCGCAGCGCTCGAGGCTGCTGGGCCCGCGATAATTGCCATGGCCCGCCGGGGACACCATGGTCACCGGCAGGGCGATGTCCCCGACCGGCAGGTCGGGCGGCTCCGGCAGGGGCTGCGGGACGGCGTCGGCCGGTCGGTGAAGGCGCAGGATCGCCCAATCGTCGGTGATGTGCAGGCTGTCGGCGCCGGGCGCGGGTCCGAGCACCAGGCTGTCCGGGTCGAAATCGTAGTTGCGGCCCCCGATCTGGAAATAGCAATCGGCCACCGCGCGCGTGGCCGCGAGACGGCGATCGCGGAAATTGTGCGCGTTCAGCACCACGGTCGAGCGATCGGCGATCAGCCACGCCGCGGCGGCCTTCTGCGGGACCCCATCCGGATTGCGGCACCACAGGATGCCGGCGCCGCGGAATCGGTCGAAATCGGCCCCGGTCAGGTCGCGGCGCCCGTCCTGCGGGTAGAGCGCCGCAAGCCGGTGCGCCGGCGGGGCGCGGTCCTCGCCCCGGGCGGCTCCCGCGAGGACGAGCAGGGCGGCGAGCGGCAGGAGCCGGCGCCAGGCCGACCGGATGGGCTCTTCGGTGACCGGCATTTCGGTGGCCAAGAGCACTCCGGACCGTCTCAAGCCCATCAGGCAGCCCCGAAGATTGAAGGCCGCGCTCGAAGCTGGCCGGGAACACAGTTTTGGGCGGGCGCCGGAGGGCGGTCAAGTCGGCAGCGGGTATTCCGGCCTTCCCGTCTGGCATTGCCGAATTATCCCGATAACAAATGTCAGCTTGCCTGAAGACATCGTCGGGCATTGGCGCATAAAACTGAAAGGTGACAAGATCTTAATAAGCAGATCATAAAGGTCGAATGTCTCTAAGTCGTAAGTAAATCTGACTATCGATGCGACCGGCCTCGATCGATCTTGCACTGCGAAAATCAATAGCTGCGATGCCGCGAGGCGGAGCGGCCTGGCGAGGAGATGCATCATGAGAAGCCTAGCGGGTTCCGTCTCGGTCCTGGCGATCCTGGCACTGGGGCCGGTCGGCCTTGCCGGAGCGGCTTTCGCCAACGACAAGCTCATCGAGCAGTCGAAGAGCGACGAAAACTGGGTGATGCCCGGTAAGAACTACGACTCGGACAATTACAGCGCTCTGACGCAGATCAACAAAAGCAATGTCAAGCAGCTCAAGCCGGCCTGGACCTTCTCGACCGGCCTGCTCAACGGCCACGAGGGCGCGCCCCTGGTCGTCGACGGCAAGATGTACGTCCACACCTCGTTCCCGAACAACACCTTCGCGCTCGACCTCGACGATCCGGGCAAGATCCTGTGGCAGGACAAGCCCAAGCAGAACCCGGCCGCCCGCTCAGTCGCCTGCTGCGATCTCGTCAACCGCGGGCTGGCCTACTGGCCGGGCGACGGCAAGACCCCGGCGCTGATCCTGAAGACCCTGCTCGACGGCAACGTCGTGGCGCTGAACGCGCAGACCGGCGAGACGGTCTGGAAGGTCGAGAATTCCGACATCAAGGTCGGCTCGACGCTCACCATCGCCCCCTACGTGGTGAAGGACAAGGTGATCATCGGCTCCTCGGGCGCCGAGCTCGGCGTGCGCGGCTACCTGACCGCCTACGACGTGAAGACCGGCGCTCAGGTCTGGCGCGCCTACGCCACCGGCCCGGACGAGGATCTGCTGCTCGCCAAGGACTTCAACATCAAGAACGCCCATTACGGCCAGAAGGGCCTGGGCACCTCCACCTGGGAGGGCGACGCCTGGAAGATCGGCGGCGGCACCAACTGGGGCTGGTACGCCTACGACCCGGGCACGAACATGATCTACTTCGGCACCGGCAACCCGGCGCCGTGGAACGAGACCATGCGTCCGGGCGACAACAAGTGGACGATGACGATCTTCGGCCGCGACGTCGACACCGGCGAGGCGCATTTCGGCTACCAGAAGACGCCTCACGACGAGTGGGACTATGCCGGCGTCAACGTGATGATGCTGTCCGAGCAGAAGGACAAGGACGGGAAGATGAGGAAGCTCCTCACCCATCCCGACCGCAACGGCATCGTCTACACCCTCGACCGGACGGACGGCTCGCTGGTCTCGGCCAACAAGATGGACGACACGGTCAACGTGTTCAAGTCGGTGGACCTGAAGTCCGGCGCGCCGGTGCGCGACCCGGAATACGGCACCCGGATGGATCACCTCGCCAAGGACATCTGTCCCTCGGCGATGGGCTACCACAACCAGGGGCACGATTCCTACGATCCGAAGCGCCAAGCCTTCTACATGGGCATCAACCACATCTGCATGGATTGGGAGCCCTTCATGCTGCCCTACCGGGCGGGTCAGTTCTTCGTCGGCGCGACGCTGAACATGTATCCGGGCCCGAAGGGTGACCGGCAGAACTACGAGGGTCTCGGCCAGATCAAGAGCTACAACGCCATCACCGGCAAGTTCAACTGGGAGAAGATGGAGCGCTTCGCCGTCTGGGGCGGCACCACCGCCACCGCCGGCAACATCGTCCTGTACGGAACGCTCGACGGCTTCATCAAGGCGCGCGACTCGGACAACGGCGACCTCCTCTGGAAGTTCAAGCTGCCGTCCGGGGCGATCGGCTACCCGATCACCTACACCCACAAGGGCACCCAATACGTCGCCATCTACTACGGCGTCGGCGGCTGGCCGGGCGTGGGCCTGGTGTTCGACCTGCAGGATCCGACCGCCGGTCTCGGCGCGGTCGGCGCCTTCAAGAAGCTCGCCAACTACACCCAGATGGGCGGCGGCGTGGTCGTGTTCTCGCTGGACGGCAAGGGTCCCTACGACGACCCGAATGGGCGAGTACGCGCAGCACGCCGCCAAGTAACCCGCACCTGATCCGCGCGTCCAAGCGCGCGCGACCGCTCCGCCGCCCTCTCCGGGCGGCGGAGCCCCGGCTCGGCGAACCCCGCGCACGGGTCGCCCCCGACAAGCATCATTGAGGGAACGACACCATGCCGCTTCTCGGCGGACTCCTTCGCGCGGCGACCTGCGCCGCGGCCCTGCTCGCCCTCGCGATCCCGGTCCAAAGGGCCTGGGCCCAGGAATCGGAGGCGCAGGCCATCCAGTCCGAGCCCGGCAAGGCCGCGGCCGCGCCCAAGGCCGACCCGTCCACCTTGCGGATCTGCGCCTCCGAGAAGCAGCCGCCGCTCTCCATGCGGGACGGGTCCGGGCTGGAGAACCGGGTCGCCGCCGCGGTCGCAGAGGCGATGGGGAAGAAACCCGTCTTCGTCTGGCTCGCCAAGCCGGCGATCTACCTCGTGCGCGACGGGCTGGAGAAGCGCACCTGCGATGTGGTGGTCGGCCTCGACAGCGACGACCCGCGGGTGCTGACCACCAAGCCCTATTACCGCAGCGGCTACGTCTTCATCACCCGCGCCGACAAGGACCTCGACGTGAAGTCGTGGTCGGATCCGCGCCTCAAGACCGTCGACCACATGGTCGTGCCGCTGGGCTCCCCGGGCGAGGCGATGCTCAAGGATATCGGCCGCTACGAGGAGGACATGGCCTACCTCTACTCGCTGGTCGGCTTCCGGGCGCCCCGCAACCAGTACACGCAGATCGACCCGGCCCGGATCGTCAGCGAGGTCGCCAACGACAAGGCGGGATGTGGGCGTCGCCTTCGCCCCCGACGTGGCCCGCTACGTCAAGGACTCGGCCGTACCGCTGCGCATGACCCTCGTCCCGAACGACACGGTGAGCAGCGACGGCCGCAAGATGCCCCAGAGCTTCGACCAGTCCATGGGCGTGCGCCGGGACGACACCACCCTGCGCGACGCCCTCGACGCCGCCATCGTCAAGGCCAAACCGCAGATCGACGCCATCCTGAAGCAGGACGGCGTCCCGGTCGTGGCCACCAACTGACCCCACCGCGCACCGGCGGCGCGTGGCCGCCGCGCGATCCAGTTCCCGCGAAGCGAAAGTAAGATGACGAAGACCAAGCGTATCCGGTTGATGCTCCTGGCCGGCGCCGCCTCGGCGCTCTGTGCCGCCGCCGTGATGGCCCAGCCACAATCGGGGCCGCAGACCGGCCTCGTCTTCCGCAACACCATCACCGGGGAGCCGCTGGACCTCGCCGAAGGCAAGCCCGGCGGGCGCGACACCAAGGCGGTCCAGACCTTCTTCCAGACCGGCAAGAACCTCTACATCGACGACAAGGCGTGCCTGCGCAACGGTGAGAGCCTGTACCTGACTTCCTGCTCCGGCTGCCACGGCCATCTGGCCGAGGGCAAGGTCGGGCCCGGCCTCAACGACAATTACTGGACCTATCCGGCCAACACCGACGATACCGGCCTGTTCGCGACGATCTGGGGCGGCGCCAACGGCATGATGGGCCCGCACAACGAAGATCTGAATCCGGACGAGGCGCTGCAGGTCATCGCCTGGATCCGGCATCTCTATACCGGCCCGGTCAAAGATGCCGCCTGGCTGACCGACGAGCAGAAGACGCACTACACGCCTTTCAAGGAAGGCGAGACCTTCGCCAAGGACGCGCCCGGCCAGTGCAAGCCGCTGGAGTGAGCGTCCGCGCGGAGCAGCGCCCGGCCGAGCCGGCGCCAAAGAACGGCCCGTCGGGCCGCCCTGGGAGCGAACGCAAGGAATCGACGATGCGCAACAGAATCCTGATCACCGCCGCGATGTTGGCCGCGGGGGCGCTCGGCGCCCTGCCGGCGCTGGCCTATGACGGACAGACCTGCAAGGCGCCGGGCAATTGCTGGGAGCCCAAGCCCGGCTTCCCCGAGAAGGTCGCGGGGACGAAGTACGATCCGAAGCACGACCCCAAGGAGGTCGGCAAGCAGGCGGAATCCATCAAGATGATGGAAGAGCGCAATCGCAAGCGCATCGAGAACGCCAAGAAGACCGGCAAGTTCGAATACGACGTCAGCAAGATCTCGGCGAACTGAGTCGCAGAGATCCAAATCTATCCCTCATCCTGAGGTGCCCAGCGATCGAGGATCGCTGGGCCTCGAAGGAGGGCTCCAGAGATCGCAAAGGCTTCTGGAGGGCGCCTTCGAGGCTTCCGCCTCGCGGAAGCACCTCAGGATGAGGTCGAGGATAGGAAGCCGGCAGTCGACAGGCTTCCGGTCTTCGCTGCACCGCGCGCTGCCCAGCCGGTCGCGCACCTCGGTCCGGTCTCTCCCTGAGGTCGGCCGCCATGTCCCGGAACCAGCGCGATGAACACGCTCCACCCCGGCGACGCCAAGCTCACCGATTGGCGGGCATCGGCCGCCCGCTTCGAGGCGGAGGTCGCCAAGGCCGTTGTCGGCCAGGCGCGGGTCATCCGCCTCGTCACCACGGCGATCTTCGCCCGCGGCCACGTCATGCTGGAAGGCGATGTCGGCGTCGGCAAGACCACGCTGCTGCGCGCGGTGGCCCGGGCGCTCGGCGGCGCCTACGAGCGCGTCGAGGGCACGGTCGACATGATGCCGACCGACCTGATCTATCACACCTATCTGGCCGAGGACGGCCGCCCCCGGGTCGAGCCGGGGCCGGTCCTGCGCCGGGCCGAAGACCTGGCGGTGTTCTTCTTCAACGAGATCAACCGGGCGCGGCCGCAGGTCCATGCCCTGCTCCTGCGGATCATGGCCGAGCGCAGCGTCACGGCCTTCGCCCGGGAGTACCGGTTTCCCAACCTCCAGGTCTTCGCCGACCGCAACCGGGTCGAGCGCGAGGAGACCTTCGAGCTGCCCGCCGCCGCCCGCGACCGCTTCCTGATGGAGATCGGGATGGATGCTCCGCGGGACGCGGAGGCCCGGCGCGCGCTGGTGTTCGATCCGCGCTTCCACGACACCGACCGGCTGATCGGCGCGGTTGCCGAGGGCGTGCTCGACCAGGCCCGCCTCGGCGCCATCGCGGCCTCGATCCAGGTGGCGATCCAGGCGTCACCGGAGATCGAGACCTACGTGGTCGGGCTCTGGGACGCGCTGGTGCGCCCGGCGGAGGCCGGGATCCGCCTCTCCGGCATCGACATGGCGACCCTGGTCCAGGGCGGCGCCTCGCCGCGCGGCCTCGCCTTCCTGGTCCGGGCCGCCCGGGTGCGGGCGTGGCTGGAGGGGCGGGACTGGCTCGTCCCGGAGGATGTCCGCGCGGTTTTCCCCGAGGTGATGGCGCACCGCATCTTCCTGGAGCCGGTGCACGAGATGCGCCGCGGCGAGATCGTCCCGGACCTGTGCCGGGCGGTGTTCGAGACGGTGCCGGCCCCATGACCGGGGCGCCCTCGGCCGACATCATCTACCTGCCGCGCTGGCGCCCGAGGGGGCGTCGGTTCGGGGCGCATCGCGGCCAGGAGGCCGGTGGGCTGGGCACGTTCCGGGACCAGGTCCAGTTCCTAACCCTGCCGGATGCCCGCCGGATCGACCTGCGCGCCAGCCTGCGCGACCCGTTCGAGGGCGTGCATGTCCGCCGCTTCGAGATGCGCAACGCCGTCGAGGTCTGGGTGCTGGTCGATCTCTCGGCCTCGATGCGCTTCCGGGGCGCCGGCGACCGTCTGCGTCTCGCGGCCGACCTCTGCGCCGGGCTCGCCGCCTCGGCGACCCGGATCGGCGACGGGTTGGGGGTGATCGGCTGCGACCGCGCCGTCCGGGCGGATCTCTACCTGCCGGCCACCCGCCGACGCGGGCCGGCCCTCGCCATGGCCGAGCGGATCGCGGCGGCGCGCTGCGAGGCCACCGGCGCCGAGGGGCTGTTGGAGGCCGCGCGCCTGCTGTTCGGCCGACCGCGGCTGGTCTTCCTGGTCTCCGATTTCCGCTGGCCGCAGGCGCTGATCGCGCAGGTCTTCGCGGCGCTGGCGCTCCACGACACGGTCCCGGTGCTGCTCGCCGACAGCGCCGAGGATGCCGGCCTGCCGGATTGGGGCTTGGTCGAGCTCGACGATCTCGAAGGCGCCGGTCGTCGCCTGGTCTTCCTGCGCCCCGCCCTGAAGCGGCGCTGGATCGCCCGGGAGCAGGCCCGGCGCGACGCCCTGCGCAGCCTCGCCGCCGCGTCCTCGGCCCGGGCCCCGTTCCACCTGGTCGACCGCTTCGACGCCCAGGCGCTCACCCGCCACCTGCTGGCGACCTGAGATGACGGGGGCGCTCATAAAAAGTCCTGGTTTCAAAAGGTCCGAGACCTTTTGCGGGTGCAGGGCGGAGCCCTGCGATCGGGCACAGCCCCAGGCATCAGGGCTCCGCCCCGATACCCCGCCGAAGGGCTTCGCCCTTCGGAAACCCATGATCTTGGCCTGCTGCGCGCTCCTTTTTCAGGCCGGCGCCGCTCTGGCGCAGGTGCGCTCCGTCGAGGTGCGGGTGCCCCGCGCCTTCGGGTATTTTCTGGGCGACCTGGTGCGGGCCCAGGCCGACATCGCGGTCGATCCCGGTTTCAGCCTGCAGCGCGCCTCCCTGCCGGCGCCGGGGCCGCTGACCTACTGGCTCGACCTCCGCGACATCACCGTCGAGGAGAGCCCCGGCCGGGTCCGGCTGCACCTCACCTACCAGAGCTTCTACGCGGCGCTCGATGCCCGCCAGGTCGCGATCCCGGGCTTTTCCGTGTCGCTGGAGAGCGCGGCCGCCGGCGGTACCACTTCGGCCAAGGCCGAGATTCCCGGCTGGTCGCTCGGCGTCTCGCCCCTGCGGGAGGTCCAGCCGGAGAAGCACGACGATCCGGCCGAGTATCTGCGGCCGGACGGGCGCGTCCCCCGGCTCGACCCGGTGCCGGACCTGCGGGCCGCCCTCGTCGCCCTTGGGGCGGCCGTGCTGGCGCTGGCCGCCCTCGGCTATGATCGCGGCTGGTTCGCGAGGCCCGGGCGCCCCTTCGCCAAGGCCGCCCGCGCGGTGCGCCGGTTGGGCCGCGGGGGCGAGGGCGGCTACCGCGAGGCCCTGCGCTTGATCCATCGCGGCCTCGACGAGACCGACGGCCGCCGGGTGCTGGCCGACGACCTCCCGGCCTTCCTCGACCGGCATCCGGCCTTCCGCCGGGAGGGCCCGGCCCTGGCCCGGTTCTTCGACGCCTCGCGCCGGGCCTTCTTCGGCCGCGAGATCGAGGCGGCCCGGGCGAACCTGCCCTGGCCCGAGGTCGAGGCCGGCCTGCGCCGGCTCGCCGCCGCCGAGCGGGAGGCCTGAGCGATGACGGTCGGATCGCTCGGGGTCGCATCGCCCGCCTGGCTGTGGCTGTTGCCGCTGGCACTGCTGCCCCTCTTCGCCTCCGGGCGCCGGCGCGTGCGGGTTCCGGCGGTCGCCGCAGCTCCAGCCGACGCGCCCTCCCGCTGGATCGCCTGGCTGCTGCGGGGCGCGGGTGTGCTCGCGGTCAGTGGCCTGGTGGTGGCGCTGGCCGGCCCCTACGGCGCCGGCGCGCCGGTGACCCGCATCGGTATCGGCGCCCAGATCTCGATGCTGATCGACCGGTCCGGCAGCATGAACGAGACCTTCGCGGGGCGGCAGCCCTCGGGCGCGGAGGAATCGAAGGCCGCCGCGTCCCGGCGCCTGCTGGCCGATTTCGTCGGCGCCCGGGCGCACGACCTGTTCGCGGTCACGGCCTTCTCCACCGCGCCGATGCTGGTCATGCCGATGACCGACCGGCATGCGGCCGTGCGCGCCGCCATCGCGGCGATCGACCGGCCCGGCCTCGACTATACCAACGTCGCCCGCGGCCTCGCGATGGCGCTGTCGCAATTCGCCCCGGAGAGCAGCGGCTCCCGCGT
>Ga0182232_1000444_pt1 | contig 10383 bp, 5 predicted proteins | sample G6R1MG_30_FD_155484 | JGI IMG/M metagenome (GOLD analysis project Ga0182232, IMG submission 155484) | Phyllosphere microbial comminities from miscanthus, Michigan, USA - G6R3_NF_07NOV2016_LD2 MG | ecosystem: Host-associated > Plants > Phyllosphere > Phylloplane/Leaf | place: USA: Michigan... | reverse complement strand
TAAGCCGCGTACAAGCCCGTGCCGGCGTTATTGATAAGAAAATCGAAGCGGTCGGCGTCGAACGTATCGCGCAGCGCGGTTTTTACCTGCTCAAAAAAGCCGCCGAACGTGCTGACTTGGGAGGCATCGAGCTGCAAGGCCACGGCCTTTTGGCCCAGGGCCGTGATTTCGGCTACCACACTTTCGGCTTCGGCCTGCTGGCTGTGGTAGGTAAGGATAACGTCGAGGCCTTTTTGGGCCAGGTTTTGGGCCATGTTTTTGCCCAGGCCACGGCTGCCGCCAGTGACGAGGGCGATTTTGGAAGAACTCATTTGTAAGGCTGGAGTAAGGGAAACAGGTACGCTATATCAGACGCGGCACGGGCCGATTTACTTTAGCGTCTCCAGCCGCACTATTCCAGCCCCCATGCCTACCGACTTCCTTTCCAGCGCCCACAAGCAATTTGCTTACTACCAACTGCTCGGCGAGCAGGCCATGGCGCAGGTGCCCGACGCGCACTTATTCTGGCAGCCCAATGCGGCCAGCAACAGCATTGCCACCATCGTGAAGCATTTGTGGGGCAATATGTTATCGCGCTGGACCGACTTCCTCACCACCGACGGCGAAAAGCCCTGGCGCGCCCGCGAAGCTGAGTTCGACAATGACCTCACCACCCGCGCCGAAATCCTGGCCAAGTGGCACGAAGGCTGGCAGTGCCTTTTCGCCGCTTTAGGTGCCCTTACGCCCGCCGACCTCGACCGCACCATCTACATCCGCCACCAGGGCCACTCCGTGACCGAGGCCATCAACCGGCAACTGGCTCACTATCCTTATCACATCGGCCAAATCGTGTATATCGCCCGCTTGGTAGCCGATGAGGCGTGGCAGTCACTGTCCATTCCACGCGGCAATTCGGCGGTTTACAATGCGCAGAAGTTCGCGCAGCCACCGCACCAGGCGCATTTTACGGACGAGTATCTGGGCAAGTAATCCGCCTTTTTGCAAGCGGTTTTGCAGGCAAGCCGCCTGCCGTGCTTCGGCAAGGCCCGCGTGACGGCCCATGCCGGGCTGGCGCACCGCCTGGCGGGCTGCGCATGAGCGCACCACCATCATTGCTGATGCGACTTTTTCAGCCGCCGCTAGCTAGCCCCACTGCAGGCAGAGCAGAATACTTATCACCACGCCGCGCACGGTGAAATACTGGCGCAGAAACTTGAGCGCCTGCGTTAGTTGAGCCTCGACGGTTTTGATGGAAATATTCAGCTCCTGCGCAATCGTGGCATTGGAGAGACCCTGCTGCCGGCTCATGGTGAATATAAGCTGCCGCCGGCTTGGCAAATGCGCCAGCGCCTCCCCGTACATGGCTTGCAGCTCCTCATATTCCAGCTGGCTGGCGGGGGCCGCTAGCTCGGTGACCAGGTTTTCGGGGTAGTCCTGGTACACCCAGCGGTGCGCGCGCCGCAGCTGGTTGAGGATGGCGTGCTGCGCCGAGGTATAGAGGTAGCCCTTACGAGCGCTCGGGTCAGTGCCCACGGCCTGGCGCTTTTCCCAGAATTTCAGAAAGCACTCCTGCACAATCTCCTGCGCCCCGGCGTGCGAGTGCAGCTGGCTGTAGGCCAGGCGGTAAATACCCGCCGCGTGCTGCCCAAAGAGCAGCTTAAACAGCTGGTAGTCGTCTTCGGAAGAAGCCGAATCGACGCCTAAGGAAGCAGAGTGGGTAATCCGCAAAGCAGAAGAAAAATGAGCGCCCAGAGGCCAAAGAGTGAGCCGCAGCAGGACTGTTGGCTCCTTAAAGGTACCGGGCTGCGCAACCCAACCATCCTGAACTCTCCTGGCTGTCAGCGACTACCAGCTACCAAGGCCGAATGGCATTTTTTTTCGCCTTCGAGTAAGGGTCGGGGCTGGTTCGGGTGTCGTTGCTAAAGAAGGCCCCACAAACCCTCTTTTCTTCTATGGCAAACCCCTTACCCTTTGCAGCCTACCTGCGCTACTGCCGGCACCAGTCCTCGCCCCAAGAGGCGCGCGCCGTGCGGGCCTGGCTGGCCGACCCGGCCAATGCCCCGCTGGCGCAGGCCTGGCTGGCGCGGTACGCGCAGTTGCTGGAGCAGGAAGGCCCGCCCGCACCAATGCCCGACTTCGAGAAAGTACAGGCTGACTTGCTGGCGCAGCTGGGCCTGGCCCCGGCCCCGGCCCAGCCCAAACGCAAGCTGCTCAGCCTGCCGTACTGGGCTGCGGCGGCGGTGCTCCTCATCGGCCTGCTGGCGGGCAGCGCCTGGCTCTGGCGCGCCAAACCCGCCCCCGGCCGGCCCACCGAGCTGGCCACCCACAACGGCGAGGTACGCACCGTGCGGCTGCCCGATGGCTCGGCGGTGACGCTGAACGCGAACTCCCGGCTGCGCTACGCGGCGGCGTGGCCCGCCAGCGGCCCGCGCGAGGTGTGGGTAGATGGCGAAGCCTTTTTCTCGGTCAAGCACCTGGCTACTAACCAGCGGTTCCGGGTACACACCAGCGGCAACTTCACGGTGGAGGTGCTGGGCACCACGTTCACGGTGTACCGGCGGCACGCCCAGGCGCGGGTGGTGCTGCTCTCGGGCAAGGTGCGCGTGGCCTTCGCCGACCACCGCCAGCCCGACGTGCTGCTGAAGCCCGGCGAGCTGCTGCAAACCGCCGACGCCCGCCCCCGGCAGCTGCTGCACCAAACGGTGCAGGCGCCCCGCTACGCCGCCTGGACCGCGAAAAAGATGGTCTTCAACGACACGCCCATCGCCGAGCTGGCTACCCAGCTGCGCGATACCTACGGCATCGCCGTGGTGGTAACTGACCCCGCCATGAGCCGGCAAACCATCACGGGCACCGTGCCGCTGGGCGACCTCGACCTGCTGTGCCAGGCCCTGGAGGCGTCGTTCCAATTCAGGGTAACGCGCCAAGCCGGGCGCATCCTGCTGTCTCCCCGCTAAGCTTCATTTTCCCACCCTTTTCACCCGTGTTTATGAAACCACTGCCTACCCCTGCCAGGGGCCAGCGGGCGCGCCAGGCCACCCTGGCGGCCTGCCTTTTGCTGCCGCTAGCGGCCTCGCCGGCCCACGCGCAGCTGCTTGCCATTGCCCAAAACGCCCCGGCGCAAGCCGCCGCGCCGCAGGGCGTGTCGCTCCAGGACTTGCTGAGCGAGTGGGAAAAGCAGTACCGCGCCACCATCGTGTACAAGACCGACCTGGTGCGCGGCAAGCGCGTGGCACCCGCCGCCGCGGCCGGCAGCCTGGAGGCGCAGCTAGCCAGCGTGTTGCCGCAGGCGGGGCTCGGCTTTCAGAAGCTGCGCGCCGACTACTACGTGCTCGTGGCCGCCGCGCCGGCGGCTACCGCCGCGGCCCAGGCCACCATTTCGGGGCGGGTGGTGGACGAGAAGGGCGAGGGCCTGCCCGGCGTGAGCATCGCCGTGAAGGGCACTTCCAATGGCACGACTACCGACCCGGACGGGAATTTTCAAGTAGCGGTGGCGGACGAAAAAGCCGTGCTCGTGTTCAGCTACGTGGGCTACACCAGCCAGGAAATAACGGTGGGCACCCAAACTACGCTGGCCATCAAGCTGCTGCGCGACGCCAAGCAGCTCGACGACGTGGTGGTGGTGGGCTACGGCACCCAGGTGCGCCGCGAGATAACCGGGGCCGTGCAAACGGTGCAGGCCAGCACCCTAGCCGACATCCCGGTGGCCCAAACCACCCAGAAGCTGCAAGGCAAGCTGGCGGGCGTGCAGATATTGCAGGGCACCGGCAAGCCGGGCCAGGGCATTCAGGTGCGCATCCGGGGGCAGGCGTCCATCTCGGCGGGCAGCGAGCCGCTGTACGTGGTCGATGGCTTTCCGCTTGTCACGGACATCAGCACCATCAACCCTGATGAGATTGAGACGATTACGGTGCTCAAGGACGCGGCCTCCACCTCGCTCTACGGCTCGCGGGCGGCCAATGGCGTGGTGCTCATCACGACCAAGCAGGCCAAAAGCGGCCAAACCAGCGTGGGCCTGAATGCCTACTACGGCGTGCAGCAGGTGCCCCAAAAAGGCCGCCCCGACATGATGAACGCCCAGGAATTTGCGCAGTTCAAGAAAGAAAGCTACGAGGACGCGGGCCAGCCCGTGCCGACCTACTTCCAGAACCCGGCGCAGTACGGCGAGGGCTACAACTGGTACAATGCCATGCTGCGCACGGCCGCCATCCAGAACTATAGCGTGTCGCTGACGGCGGGCAAAGACAAGTTTACGACCTTGGCCGTGCTGGGATATTTTGGGCAGGAGGGCGTGGTGCTCAACTCCAACCTCAAGCGCTTTTCGCTGCGCCTGAACTCGAACTACAACGTGACCGACAAGGTGCAGGTGGGCGTGAACCTGGCCCCGAACTACACCATCGACAATACGCCGCCCACCGACGGGCAGTTTTTCAACGGGCAGGGGCTGCTCAATAATGCGCTGCTCTCGTGGCCCACGCTGGCCTACCAAAACGCCGATGGCTCGCTGCCGCTGTCGGTGGCCGCGCCGGGCCTGTCGGCCTTCACCGAGCCCAACTGGTACCGCTCCATTCAGGAAATCACCAACAAAAACACCCAGCAGCGCCTGCTCACCAACGCCTACTTGCAGGTGGAGCCGCTGAAAGGCTTGCTGCTGAAATCGACCATCAACCTCGACCTAGGGTCGGCACTGTTTAATAACTTCAACCCCTCGACGGCCTCGATTGCCTTTGCCAGCCCGCCGCCCGTGACGGCCAGCGCCGTGCAGCGCACCAACTATTACTACTCGTGGCTGAACGAGAACACGGCCACCTACCACCGCGATTTGGGCGACCACCAGTTCGACCTGCTCGGGGGCTACACCGTGCAGCGCTACCACCAGGACTACACCCAGATTCGGGCCACCAACTTCCCCGACGACCGCATCCAGACCATTCAGTCGGGCCTGAATATAGACCGGCCCAGCACGTTCAACGACATTCAGGAGTGGAGCCTGGTCTCGTACATCGGCCGCCTCAACTACAACTACAAGGGCAAGTACCTGCTGAGCGGCTCGATACGCCGCGACGGCTCGTCGCGCTTCGGCGTCAACAACCGCAACGGCGTGTTTCCGTCGGTGTCGGCCGGCTGGGTCGTGACCGATGAGGAATTTGTGCCCAAGGTAGACCAGCTGACCTTCCTGAAGCTGCGCGGCAGCTACGGCCTCACCGGCAACAACAACATCGGCAATTACTCGCAGTACGCCAACGTGAACACCAACGTGAACGCCGTTTTTGGCTCGACCGTGACCAACGGCGCAGCCGTGACCTCGCTGAGCAACCCTAACCTGGGCTGGGAAAAAACCCGGCAGCTCGACCTGGGCCTCGATTTGGGCTTGTTCAACAGCCGCGTGGTGCTGAACTACGACTACTACGTGAAGAACACCACCGACCTGCTCTACAGCGTGGCCGTGCCGCAGGAGTCGGGTTTTGGCAGCTTTTTGGGCAACATCGGCGAGCTGAAATTCTGGGGCCACGAAATCGCCATCACTTCGCAAAACCTGGTGGGTAAGTTCCGGTGGACAACCAACTTCAACATCGCCTTCAGCGACAACAAAGTGGTGGCCCTGGCCGATGGTATCGACCGCATTTACGGTGACGCCACCATTACGCGGGTGGGCGAGCGCATCGGGCAGTTTTACGGCATGGTGCACGAGGGCGTGTACCGCAACCAGCAGGAATACAACGACGCGCCCAAGGCCTACAACTCCATCGTGGGCTCGGCGCGCTTCCGCGACGTGAACGGCGACGGCGTGGTAACTAACGGCGGCGACAACGACGACCGCACAGTTATCGGCAACCCGTTTCCCAAGTTTATCTACGGCTTCACCAACACATTTAATTACGCGGGCTTCGACCTGACGGTGGTGGCCTCGGGCTCGCAGGGCAACGACATCATGCGGCGCACCGACACGGGCACCACCAACCTCGACGGCGTCTTCAACGTGCTGCGCGAGGTGAAGGACCGCTGGCGCTCGGAAAGCAACCCCGGCGCGGGCCTTTACGGCACCACCACCGGCAGCACCGGCCTCGAGCGCGACTGGATAAGCAGCCGCTTCGTGCACAAGGGCAGCTTCCTCACCCTCAAGAATATTGCGCTAGGCTACACCGTGCCCGTGGCGCAGCTCAAGCCCTTCCGCACCATCCGGGTGTATGGCAGCGTGCAGCAGGCCTTCGTGTTTACGAAGTACACCGGCGGCAACCCTGAGGTGACGCTTGACGCGGGCGGCAACATCGCCGGCCCGCTCAACCAAGGCCTGGACTACAGCGCCTACCCCGTGCCGCGCACCTTCACGCTGGGCGTCAACCTGGGCCTGTAAGCTTTTTCCCACCCTTCTAGCGCTAGTATCATCATGAATTTGAAACCAATAGCTGCCGGCCTGTTGCTGCTCTCGCTCACGGCCTGCGAGGATAAGCTGCTCAATATCACGTCGCAGACTAACCTGACTACGGCCACGTATTTCCAGACCCAGGCCGACTTTCAGGCGGCCGTGACGGCTACTTACGAGCCGCTGCGCGGCCTCTACGGCCAGGCCTACGTGATGGGCGAAATGCACTCCGACAACGCCCGCTACCAGTACAACCCCGCCGACCGCGGCCAGCAGGATGCCGAAAACGTGGCCGACTTTATCGCGCAGCCCAGCAACGGCTTCGTGTACAATAAGTACGTCACCAACTACCGCATTATCAGCCGGGCCAACCAGGTGTTATCGCAGATTGACGCGGCCACCTTCGACCAAACAGCCCGCAACACCCTCAAGGGCGAGGCGCTGTTTTTGCGGGCCCTGGCCTACGCCGAGCTGGCGCAGTACTACGGCGCGGTGCCGCTGCACCTGGCGCCCGTAACCGACCGCACCCAGGCTGCCCTGCCGCTCTCGCCCGCCGACTCGGTACTGGCCCGCGTGGTGCGCGATGCGCGGCTGGCGGCCACGCTGCTGCCGGGCAAAAAAACCCAGGTGGCGGGCCGCGCCACCACCGGCGCGGCCAAAACCCTGCTGGGCAACATTTACCTGGTGCGCAAGCAGTACGCCGCCGCCGAAACCGTGCTGCGCGAAGTCGTGACCTCGGGCGACTACAGCCTGCTGCCCACCTACGCCGCCGCCTTCGACCCGGCCAACAAGAACAGCAGCGAGTCGGTGTTTGAGGTACAGTACCAAGTGGGCTCTGATGGCTACGCCAGCAATTTTATCTACGGGATGCTGCCCCGGCCCCTGGCCGCCAGCACGGTAGCCGCCCTCACGGGCGTCACCAACCCGCAGGTTATTTCGCAGTTCGAAGCCTTCAACGTGCCCACGCCCGACATCATCGCCGCCTACGAGCCCAGCGACGCCCGCAAAGCCGCCACCATCGACTATACCACCACTACCGACGGCAAGCAGTACCCCTACGTGCGGAAGTACCTGCACCCACACGGCCAGTTTGGCCTCACCAACGACAACTGGCCGGTATACCGCTACTCGGAGGTATTGCTGCTGCTAGCCGAAGCCCTCAACGAGCAGGGCAAGCCCACCGATGCCGCGCCCTTCCTCAACCAGGTGCGCGCCCGCGCCGGCCTGGCCGCCACCACCCAAACCGGCCAAACGAACCTGCGCACCGCCCTCGCCAACGAGCGCCGCGTGGAGCTGGCCTTCGAAAACAAGCGCTGGCTTGACCTCGTGCGCACCGGCCAGGCCGTGGCCACCATCACCGCCTACGGCACGCGGGTGAAAGCCAACCCGACGGCCTACTACTTCCCGGCGGGTGCCGGGCCGGTGCCTTCGGCGTTTACGAACGTTAGTTTGACCTTTCCGCTGCCGGCCGCCGAGGCGCAGCTAAGCCCTTATTTTTAAGGGTTATTGGCTCGCCTGACGTGGACCTCACCCCCTAGCCCCCTCTCCAAAAAAGAGGGGAACTAACTCTAGTTCTAGAAGCTAAGACTAAAAACTAGTTCCCCCTCTTTTTTGGAGAGGGGGCTAGGGGGTGAGGTCCACGTCAGGCGAGTCCCTACCCCCCCACCCCCGTTAAAGCATCTCTGCTGCCTGGTTGACGCACTCAACGAAAGCGGCGGAGATGCTTTGGCTATTTAGTTTCTCCAGCTACCGCCGTCCCTTTCCCATGACCACCCGAATCTGGCTTTTCCTGCTGCTACTGCTGCCCAGCGCGCTTCTGGCTGCTGACCTAAGCATCACTAATTTGAAAGTAGAGTACACCGCCACGCCCCTAGGTATTGACGTGGCGGCCCCGCGCTTTAGCTGGCAGCTGGCGGCGGACCCTGGCCAGCCGCGTGGCAGCCGGCAGGTGGCCTACCAACTGCGCGTCAGCAACGAGGCAGGCGAATTGGTCTGGGATTCAGGCAAGGTAGCCGATGGCTCTTCGCTGAACGTACTGTACGCGGGTAAGGTGCTGGCCGCCAGCACGCGCTACACCTGGGTGGCCACGGTTTGGGACCAGCAAAACGCGCCGCACACGGCTACCTCGTGGTTTGAAACCGGCCTGCTGAATTCCGACCCGAAGCTCGCGGCCTGGGGCGGGGCCAAGTGGATAGGCGGCGGCGATGCGGACATGGTGCTGTACGCGCCCTATTTGCCGGTTTTTCGGCTGGCCTACACGGTGCAGCTCGATGCGGACTCGAAAAGCACCCGCGCCAGCTTTGTCTACGGGGCCAACGACCCGCGCCTGCTCGACAAAAACAAGAACCTCTACCACCTGCAAAACCAGCCCAACGCGTCGTACCTGCGGCTGGAACTGGACATTGCGCTCCTAGCTGCCAAAGGCCCGGCGCAACTACGTATCTACCGGGTAGGCTACCACCCGAATGACAAGCAGGACACACCTTTCAAGAGCTTTGCCATCCCGACCGCGCTGCTCCACAACGGCAACAAATACGCCCGGCACACTTTCGAGCTTAGCTCCGACCTAGGCTATTCGCGCATCTATTTGGATGGCACGAAGCGCGAAAATCAGGTGGCCGAAGTCAACTTGAACCCGCTGGGCCAGGGCGGCGATTTCATTGCCTTTCCGGTGGTGGCCGACATTGGCTTTGCCGTGCCTAAGGGCCAGGCGGCGGCTTTTTCGGGGGTGGAGGTGCGCAACTTCCGCAGCCCCGGCAATGTGCTGTTTACCGAGCAGTTGGGCGCGCAGCCCTACGCCGGCATTTTCGCGGCGGCCCCGGCCGTGCGCGTGCGCAACGCGGCCTACCAGGTGCGCGGCGGCGCGGCGGGCGCGCTGGTGCTGGCCGACCCGAGCCGCAATGCGACACCCATGCTGCGCACCACCTTCGCGGCGGCCCCGGCCAAAATCGCCAAAGCCCGCCTCTACGTGACGGCCCGCGGCATCTACGACGTGTACCTGAACGGCGCCCGCCTCGGCAACGCTTACTTCAACCCCGGCCTGACGCAGTACCCCAAAACCCACCTCTACCAGACCTTCGATGTGACCGCCCAGGTGCGGCCCGGCCCGAATGCCCTAGGGGCCATTTTGGCCGAGGGCTGGTGGAGCGGCGGCGCCACCTACATGGGCGGCTTCTGGAATTTCTTTGGCGACCGGCAGTCGCTGCTGGCCAAGCTGGTGGTCACCTACGCCAATGGCGAGCAGGACGTTATCGTCAGCAATCCGGCCACCTGGTCGTACTGCAACGACGGGGCCGTGCGCTACGGCAGCTTCTTCCAGGGCGAGGTGTACGACGCCGCCAAAGAAGCCCGCATAGCCCAGTGGAGTACGCCCGCCTACGCCGCTACCGGCTGGCACCCGGCCCAGGAAGTGAGCCTGGAAGGCCACATCAGCCACGACGAAGCCAATGCCCGCACCAACATGCCGCCCGTGGACGACTACGCGCAACTGCAGCTAGTGGGCCAATATGGCCCCACCGTGCAGCCGGTGGCCGAGCTCACGGCCCAGTCGGTGGCCGAGGTGCGGCCCGGCGTGTTCGTCTATGACATGGGGCAAAATATGGTGGGCGTGCCCCGCATCAGACTGACCGGTATGCGGCCCGGCCAGCGCCTGGTGCTGCGCTACGCCGAGGTGAAGTACCCCGACCTGCCCGAATACAAAGGCCAAGAAGGCACGCTGATGCTGGAAAACATCCGCGCCGCGATGGCCCAGGACATCTACATCGCCAAGGGCGGCGCCGAGACGATTGCGCCGCGCTTCACCTACCACGGCTACCGGTTTGTGGAGATTACGGGCATCGAAAAACCCCTGCCGGTGGCGGCCGTGCAGGGCACGGTCCTTAGCTCGCTCGACGGGCTGGCCTCGCGTTATGAATCGTCGAACCCGCTGGTAAACAAGCTCTGGGAGAATATCACCTGGTCGATGCGGAGCAATTTCCTGGCCATCCCCACCGACTGCCCGCAGCGCAACGAACGCCTGGGCTGGAGCGGCGACATTTCGG
>Ga0182232_1000443_pt1 | contig 10401 bp, 9 predicted proteins | sample G6R1MG_30_FD_155484 | JGI IMG/M metagenome (GOLD analysis project Ga0182232, IMG submission 155484) | Phyllosphere microbial comminities from miscanthus, Michigan, USA - G6R3_NF_07NOV2016_LD2 MG | ecosystem: Host-associated > Plants > Phyllosphere > Phylloplane/Leaf | place: USA: Michigan... | reverse complement strand
GTCCGCATCATCGCCGAGATGGACGCGATCCGCGACGCGGCTGCGAACGGGCGCACGTCCTTCCGCGGGAGCATCTCGATCGGCACTACCCCCACGGTCGCGGAGATCGTCACGGTGCCGCTGGTCACGCGCCTGCGGGAGACGCACCCGAACCTAGCCGTGCGCCTGTCCTCCGCCTACAGCGGCCACATCCTGGACTGGCTGCAGCGCGGGCAGATCGACGTCGCCGTGTCCTACAACCCGGTCAACCGGCATGCCCTGCGCGTCGTTCCCATCATGCTGGAGAACCTGCTGCTGGTGACGGCCGCGGGCCGGTCACCGGGGGGGACCGTGGCGTTCCGGGACCTGGAGGACGTGGAGCTGGTCCTGCCGAGTGCCGGCCACATGCTCCGTGACATCGTCGATGAATGCGCCCGGCGGGCCGGCATTCGCATCCGGGCGATCGTCGAGGCGGATTCCTTCCAGACGCTGATCAACCTCGTCCGGACCGGCATCGGGGCGACGATCCTGCCGCTCGCGCCCATCTACCCGATGGTCGAGGCGGGCCACCTGCACGCGACCCCCTTGGTCGATCCGGTACCGACGCGCGAACTCGTCGTCGCCTACGCCGCGGACCGGCCGGTCAGCCTCGCCGCCCGGTTCGTCGGCAACGCCGTGGTGGAGATCGCGCTGGATTTGGCCAAGCGCGGCATCTGGGTGGGACACGCGCACGGGATGGCCGGGCGCACCTGACGCCGACGGCGGTTCCGACCACCTGAATATCCCAGCCCCAGGCCCGAGTCCCTCCGGAAACGGCACGGTCGCCGCATGGCGGGCTTGGCGAGGCGCTCATCCATGCCAGCTCTGGCCCGCAGCGCCCGGCCGAGCGATCAGATTTCTCTATAGCTGCTAGTGCTCGCGGCGCCTGGAATGACGGTTCCCGCTGTGCGAATCGTGGCGATGCCCATCGCGGACGGCGACGACACCGGGCCGCCTGCGGCGAGCCCCGGCCAGGGACAAGGCTCCCTCTCGCCGTCGGCTCCGGCCAACACGTGAAAGAGCCTCGGCCGATGCGCACGGGGCCGTCGTGGACGAACCTGGGAGGGATGGGCATGGCCGTATCGGGCATCGTCGGCGAAGGCGCCGGAAGTCACGTGGACGGACCCGCGCGAAGGCGTGGCCACGTCTCCTCGATAGCCGGCGCCTGTGCCGGCAATCTCGTCGAGTGGTACGACTTCTTCGTCTACGCCTACTCGTCGATCTACTTCGCGGCCGCGTTCTTCCCAGCGAGCGACCAGGGAACCCAGCTCCTCTCGACCGCCGCGGTCTTCGCGGTGGGCTTCTTCATGCGACCCCTGGGCGGTTGGCTGTTCGGGTACATCGCCGACACCCGCGGTCGGAAGATCTCGATGATCGTCTCGGTCGCCCTGATGTGCGCCGGCTCGCTCCTCGTCGCGTGTTTGCCCACCTACGAGGCGATCGGGATCGCTGCGCCTGCGCTGCTCGTCCTGGCGCGCTTGGTGCAGGGCCTGTCCGTCGGCGCCGAGTATGGCACGGGGGCGACGTACCTCGCCGAGGTCGCGGGACCCGGCCGACGCGCCTTCTACGGGTCGTTCCAGTACTTCACGATCATCGCGGGCCAGCTGCTCGCGCTGTCGACGGTGACCGTCCTGCAGCACCTGCTGACGGCGGAAGACCTCAGGGGCTGGGGCTGGCGCATCCCCTTCGTGATCGGCTCCCTGGGCGCGATCGTCGTCTCGGTCCTGCGCCGGACGATGAGCGAGACCGCGACCCGCGAGCGCATGCGCGACAAGGAGGCCGGCTCGATCCGCGGCCTCATGAGGCACAAGCGGGCGGTCCTGCTCGTGCTCGCCATCACGACGGGCGGCTCGCTCTACTTCTACACCTTCACGACGTACATGCAGAAGTTCCTGGTCCTATCCGCCGGGTTCAGCGCGAACACCGTCAGCTTCATCATGACCTCGGCCCTGGTCTGCTACATGCTGGCCCAGCCGGTCTTCGGCCTGCTCTCGGACCGCATCGGCATCAAGCGCAGCATGGTGCTGTACTCGGTCGGCGCGGTCCTGCTCGTCGCGCCCATCCTCCTGGCGATCCAGTCGACCCGGGACCCGCTCGTAGCCTTCGCGCTCGTCCTCGGCGGCCTCCTCGTCGCGTCGTTCTACACGCCGATCGCGGGACTGGTGAAGGCCGAGCTGTTCCCGGCCGAGGTCCGGGCGCTGGGCGTGGGCCTGCCCTACGCCATCGCCAACGCCATGTTCGGCGGCACCGCCGAGTACGTGGCGCTGTCGCTGCGCGGCGCGGGCGTCGAACCGTACTTCTTCTTCTACGTCGCCGTGGTCAACGTGATGGTGCTGCTCGCCTCTCTCGCGCTCCCGCCGCTGGACAAGCATGGCTACCTGGAGGGCGATGGCGCGGTCGAGGCGAACACCAGGCTCGGCCGCGCCCGGACGCGGACCCGACGAGGGACTGCGAGCTAGACAAGTCCACGATTTCTCATTGACGGGATTGGTATTGGGCCGACCGCGCCCAGGCAGGCATACCGATCTCGGCGGCCAACAACAGGATCGGAGGTTCCGGTGGCAGCGGAAGATCACGGCGACGACGGGCGCCAAGGTTGGAAGAGCGACGTCTTCCGGGTGCTGAAGCAGCATGGCATCCGACACGTCGTCTACGTCCCCGACGCGGGACATTCGGTGGCGCTCCGGCTCGCGGAGGCCGACGACGAGATCCAGTCGGTGGTCCTGACGACCGAGGAGGAAGGGATCGGCTACCTCGCCGGCGCCTGGCTCGGCGGCGACAAGGGCGCGCTGCTGCTGCAGTCGAGCGGGGTGGGCAACTGCATCAACACCCTGGCGCTGCAGGCGATGGCCAGGTTCCCGCTCCTGATGCTCGTCACGATGCGCGGCGACTGGGCCGAGTTCAACGCCTGGCAGAACCCGATGGGGCAGGCGACCGAAGCCTCGCTCAAGCTCATGGGCGTGATGACCTGGCGGGCCGACAGGCCCGAGGACGTCGCCCCCCTGGTGCACGGGGCCGCCACCATGGCCTTCAACGGCGACGCCGCCTGCGCGGTGCTGCTCGGGCAACGCCTGATCGGAGAGAAGCAATGGGTGAAGTGAACGCGGGCGGCGACCTCGACCGCCGCGAGGTCGTCAGGCGCCTCCTCGAGGGGCGCAAGGACCTGCTGGTCGTCACCGGCCTCGGCTCCCCCTCCTACGACGTGATGGCGGCGGGCGACCACGACCTGAACTACTACCTCTGGGCGGCGATGGGCTCGGCGGCGATGGTCGGCCTCGGCCTGGCCAAGGCGCAGCCGGGCAGGTCGGTCCTGGTCGTCACGGGCGACGGCGAGATGCTGATGGGGCTGGGGGCGCTCGCCACCATCGCCGTCCAGGCGCCGCCGAACCTGACGGTCGCTGTCCTCGACAACGGGCATTTCGGCGAGACCGGCATGCAGCTCAGCCACGCGGGCCGGGGCATCGCCCTCGACCAGGTCGCCGGGAGCTGCGGCTTCCCCTGGACCGCGGAGATCCGCCAGATGTCGCAGGTGGACGGCCTGCGGGCGCGGATCGGATCCCGGGATGGCCCGAAGCTGGCGACCGTCAAGATCCGGGCCGAGAACGCCCCGCGCGTCCTGCCGCCCCGGGACGGCGCCTACGTCAAGAACCGGTTCCGCATGGCCCTGGGCCACGCGCCGATCTAGACCGTCCGGGAGAATCGACGTGGCGCTGCAACGGTTCAACAACGTGGTCGCGGGCCGGTCGTGCGCCAGCTCGACCGGACGCTGGCTGGAGACGGCCAACCCGTTCGACGGTCGGCCCTGGGCCGAGGTGCCGCGCTGCGGCGCGGTCGACGCCGCGGACGCCGTCGAGGCCGCGCACGCGGCCTTCACGGCTGGCCCGTGGCCTGCGCTGTCGGCCACGGAGCGGGGCAAGCTGCTCCAACGCCTCGGCGACCTCGTCGCCCGCGACGCAGAGCGGCTCGCCGCCCTGGAGGTCCGCGACAACGGCAAGCTCCACGCGGAGATGCTGGGACAGCTCCGGTACATACCCGAGTGGTTCCGCTATTTCGGCGGCCTCGCCGACAAGGTCGAGGGCAGCGTGCTGCCGCTCGATAAGCCGCAGCTGTTCGCCTACACCAAGCGCGAGCCCCTCGGCGTAATCGCCTGCATCACGCCGTGGAACTCGCCGCTGATGCTGCTCGCCTGGAAGCTCGCGCCGGCGCTGGCGGCGGGCAACACCGTGGTGGTCAAGCCGTCCGAGTTCACGTCCTGCTCGACGCTCGCCCTGATGGAACTGGTCGCGGAGGCGGGATTCCCCGCGGGCGTCGTCAACACCGTGACGGGCTACGGCGCTGAGGTCGGCCCGACCCTGTGCGAGCACCCGCTCGTGGCGAAGGTCGCCTTCACCGGCGGCGACGCGACCGGCGCCTCGGTCTACGCGGCCGCGGCCAAGGGCATCAAGCACGTCACGCTGGAGCTCGGCGGCAAGTCGGCCAACGTCGTCTTCGCCGACGCCAACCTCGACCATGCGGTCAAGGGCGCGATCTCGGGCATCTTCGCCGCCTCGGGCCAGACCTGCATCGCGGGTTCGCGCCTCCTCGTGCAACGTTCCGTCCACGACGAGGTCTCCCGCCGCCTGGTCGAGTTCGCGGGGCGGGCCAAGCTCGGCGACCCCATGTCTTCGGCGACGCAGGTGGGCCCGATCACGACGGAGGCGCAACGCGAGAAGGTGCTGCACTACATCGACGTGGCCAAGGGAGAGGGCGCCCGCTGCCTGCTGGGCGGCGGCCGTCCGAAGGACCCGGGCCTGGCCGGCGGCTGGTTCGTCGAGCCGACGATCTTCGGCGACGTATCGAACGACATGCGCATCGCCCGGGAGGAGGTGTTCGGGCCGGTCCTGTCGATCATCCCGTTCGAGGACGAGGACGATGCGGTGGCGATCGCCAACGACAGCCTCTACGGGCTCGCGGCCGGCGTCTGGACCACCGACATCCGCCGCGCGGTGACGATGGCGGACCGCCTCCGCTCCGGCACCGTCTGGGTGAACACCTATCGGGCGGTCAGCTTCATGGCTCCCTTCGGCGGGTACAAGAGGAGCGGCATCGGCCGCGAGAACGGGCAGGCGGCCATCGACGAATACCTCCAGACCAAGAGCGTCTGGATCAACCTCGCGCAGGATGTGCCGAACCCGTTCGTGATGCGCTGACGCGCGGCGGCATCCGGCGGGGCGGGGGAACAGGGAGAGGACGATGCAGACGATCGATCACGGCAGCCATGGCGACATCCGCGATGCGGTGCGCGGCCTATGCGCCGAGTTCCCGGCCGAGTACCACCGCAAGGTCGACGAGGAGCGCGGCTACCCCGAGAGGTTCGTCGACGCTCTGACCAAGGCCGGCTGGATGGCCGCCCTGATCCCCGAGGAGTACGGCGGTTCCGGCCTCGGCCTCACCGAGGCGTCGGTGATCATGGAGGAGATCAACCGCTCCGGCGGCAACTCCGGCGCCTGCCACGGGCAGATGTACAACATGGGCACGCTCATCCGGCACGGATCGGAGGAGCAGAAGCGGAAGTACCTGCCCAGGATCGCCGAGGGTGCGCTGCGCCTGCAGTCGATGGGCGTGACCGAGCCCACCGCCGGCACCGACACCACCGGGATCAAGACGGTCGCGGTCAGGAAGGGCGACCGCTACTTGGTCAACGGCCAGAAGGTCTGGATCTCGCGCGTCCAGCACTCCGACCTGATGATCCTGCTCGCCCGCACGACGCCGATCGACCAGGTCGCCAAGAAATCCGAGGGCATGTCGATCTTCCTCGTCGACCTGCACGAGGCCAAAAGGAAGGGCATGAGCGTCAAGCCCATCGTCAACATGGTCAACCACGAGACCAACGAGCTGTTCTTCGACGACCTGGAGATCCCGGCCGAGAACCTCATCGGGGAGGAGGGGCAAGGCTTCAAGTACATCCTGACCGGGCTCAACGCCGAGCGGACGCTGATCGCGGCCGAGTGCATCGGCGACGGCTACTGGTTCATCGACAAGGTCACGGCCTACGCGAAGGACCGCAAGGTCTTCGGCCGGCCCATCGGACAGAACCAGGGCGTGCAGTTCCCGATCGCCGAGAGCTTCATCGAGATCGAGGCGGCCAACCTGATGCGGTACGAGGCCTGCCGCCTCTACGACGCGCACCAGCCCTGCGGGGCGCAGGCGAACATGGCCAAGTACCTCGCGGCGAAGGCGAGCTGGGAGGCGGCCAACGCCTGCATCCAGTTCCACGGCGGCTTCGGCTTCGCGGCTGAGTTCGACGTCGAGCGCAAGTTCCGCGAGACGCGGCTGTACCAAGTCGCGCCGATCTCCACGAACCTGATCCTGTCCTACGTCGCCGAGCACATCCTCGGCCTGCCCAAGTCGTACTGAGGGAGCGGCCGATGGCTTCCGGTCTTCCGCTCGACGGGCTCGTCGTCGTCGCCGTCGAGCAGGCGGTGGCCGCCCCGTTCTGCACGTCCCGGCTCGCCGACGCGGGCGCCTGCGTCGTCAAGGTCGAGCGGCCGGAGGGCGACTTCGCCCGCGGCTACGACGACGTGGCGGCGGGCGGTCAGTCGAGCTACTTCGTCTGGCTCAATCGCGGCAAGCGATCGCGCGTGCTCGACCTCGCAGCCGATGCGGGCAGGGCCGAGCTCCGCGCGTTGATCGCCGGGGCGGACGTCCTGGTGCAGAACCTCAAGCCCGGCGCGCTCGAACGCATGGGCCTCGGCGTCGAGGGCCTGTGCCGTGCGTTCCCCCGCCTGATCGCCTGCTCGATCAGCGGCTACGGCGAGGAGGGGCCGCTGGCGAGCCGGAAGGCCTACGACCTGCTCATCCAGGCGGAATCGGGCCTTTCCTCGATCACCGGCGGCCCGGAGGCGGCGGCCCGCGTCGGCATCTCGGTCGTCGACATCGCCACGGGGGCGACGGCGCACGCGGCGATCCTGGAGGCGCTGATCGGGCGCGGGATCACGGGCCGCGGCGCCGACATCCGCGTGTCGATGTTCGACGTGATGGCCGATTGGCTGGCCGTGCCGCTGCTCCACCAGGAGGGGGGCCGGCCCCCCAGGCGCGCCGGCCTCGCCCATCCCTCGATCGCCCCCTACGGCGTGTTCGCGACCCGCGACGGCAAGGCGATCCTGATCTCGATCCAGAGCGAACGGGAATGGGCCGGGTTCTGCGCCGCGTTCCTGCGCGACCCCGGCGCGGTCAAGGATCCCCGCTTCGCGACGAACGTGGCCCGCACCCGCAACCGGGCGGAGACCGACACGCTCGTCTCGCGCGTGTTCGCCGACCTCGACGCCGCCGAGGCGACGGCGCGGCTCGTCGAGGCCGACACGGCCTTCGCCTCTGTCAACGACATGGCGGCGCTGTCGGGCCACCCCCACCTACGCCGGGTGACGGTGGCGACGCCGGCCGGCCCGGTCGCGATCCCCGCGCCGGCGGCGATCGTGCGCGGCGAGGACCGGCGCTACGGCCCGGTCCCGGGCCTGGGGGACGCCGCGGGGACGTGCCATGACGGACGGTGAGGTCGCGGACCTTCGCGCCTGGATCGGCCGCGAGGAGCGGCGCAATGACGTCGTGACCCCGGACCTCGTGGCGCGCTACCGGTCGACGCTCGACCTGCCGGGCGGTCCGCCGCTTCCGGGGGAGCCGGCCCCGCGGCTGATCCACCATTGCCTGACGCCGCAGACCGTCCCGACGTCGGCCCTGGCCGAGGACGGCCATCCCCGGCGGGGCGGCTTCCTGCCGCCGGTCCCCTTGCCCCGCCGGATGTGGGCCGGAAGCGCGGTGCGTTTCCACGGCGACATCCGCGTCGGCGACAGGGTGGAGCGACTGTCGCGCATCGTCGACGTCGCGACGAAGGAGGGCCGAACCGGACCGCTCTGCTTCGTCACGGTGGACCACGTCCTCTCGGTGGGCGGGACGATGGTCGTGGTGGAACGCCAGGACATCGTCTACCGCGGCCCGGAAGGCGCCGCGCCTCGGCCTTCGACGGCGGCGCCCCTGGGGTCCCGCAGGCGCGGCGTCGAGCCGAGCGCCCCGCTCCTATTCCGCTACTCCGCGCTCTTGTTCTTCGCGCACCGCATCCACTACGACCGGCCTTACGCGACCGGGATCGAGGGCTATCCGGGCCTGGTCGTCCACGGGCCGCTGCAGGCGGCCCTCCTCCTCCACTTCGCCGCGGAGGCGCGCGGCACCCCGCCGGACCGCTTCGCGTTCCGCAGCGGCGCGCCCCTGTTCGACGACGCGACGTTCTACCTGAACGCCTCGGACGAGGGGGGCGGGACGAGGCTGTGGACCGCACGCGAGGGGGGGACGGCCGCGATGGCGGCGGAGGCGGCCTGGGACGACGCGGACGGCGCGCCGGGGGATGCGTGACCCCGCTGCTGCTGCTGCCCGGCCTTCTCAACGACGGCAACCTCTGGCGCGACCAGATGGCGGCGCTCTCCGACGTGGCCGATTGCCGGGTCTGCGACCTCACGCGGGGCGAGACTCTCGAGGACCTGGCGGAAGGCGTCCTGGACGGGGCGCCGGCGACGTTCGCGCTCGCCGGCTTCTCGCTGGGCGGCTACGTCGCCCAGGAGGTCGTCCGACGGGCGCCGGGGCGCGTGACGCGGCTCGCGCTCTTCGACACCTCGATCCGTGCCGACGATCCGGCCCGGGCCGCCTCCCGGCGGGCGCTCGACAGGGCGGCGCGGTCGCCCGGGCGGTTCCACGGTTTCGGCGACAGGCTCCTCGCGACCTACCTCGATCCGTCGAGCCTCGGCGACGAGGGCATCGTCGCGCGCATCCGCGGGATGACCAGGCGGCTCGGTCCGGACGTTTTCGTCCGGCAGAACAACGTCGAGCGCCGTGACGGCACGGATGTCCTCGCACGCCTGACATGCCCGCTCCTCGTCCTCTGCGGGGAGAACGACGTCCTGACGCCGCCTGCGCTGCACCGCGAGATGGCCGAGCTCGTCCCCGGCGCCACGCTCACGATCGTACCCGGCTGCGGGCACATGACGCCGATCGAGGATCCGGGAGCCGTGTCGGCGGCCATGAGGAGGTGGCTCGAGGCAAGCCCGGGTGCCGTCGGAGGCTGAGGATGGCGCTGCCCGAGCACCGGAGATGGATCCTGACGCGCTCGGCGCCGGGCCGGCCCTACCTCGCCACCGAGATAACCCCGAAGCGGCGTGCCGCCGCGATCGGCGATAGGATCGCCGGCGGCGGCGACCGGACGTGCTCGGAGGTCGCCGCCCACGTCGCGTCGCGGGCGGCGATCGCACCCGCAAGTCCCCGCCGCCTGCCCTCGACGCGGCACGCCGACCCGGAGCGGCCCTACAGGACGGAGACCCGGCGGGGCGAGCCCACGATGCCTGACAACGGCGGCGGCATCACCTGCCGAGCCTGCTCCTCCCCGGGCTCGGCTCGCGGTGCGCCGCCCGGTGGCCCGGCGGAGGCCCGGGGAGCCTGGCTGTGATTGGTTCGGCGCAGGCGCATCCTGCGTCCGCGCTCGATGGGGATCCGGCCACGATCCGGCGGGTGCACGGGCTCCGCTCCCGGCACCACGTCGGCGATGCGGCGGCGGAAGCCGCACTGGGGCCATCGTGGGCGCCCGCCGCGATGGGTCCGCCGTTGCGACCCGCCCGTGGATGGCGTTCATGCCTTTCGCGACTTCGCCCGGGCCGACCTTGCCCACGATTCCGCCGAGCTCCGGCCGCCCTGGACCGTAGCGACGCCGCCCGCGATCCCGCCCTACCGCTCGAGCTGGACCCGCTTCTCGCGTGCCTTCTGGCAGATCCGGAACAGAAGCGTGGGCAGCTCGGACCAGCTGTCGAGCAGATGCGTGTGGACGCCCCAGCCTCGGTAGATCGACACCAGATCGGAATTGAACTTGCTTTTGAGCGAGAACATGACGCCGTGATAGGCTATCCGCTCTTCGCTGATCGCGTGGCCGTCCTTGATCGTCGACATCAACGTCTGAACGTTCAGGTCGTCTCCCGACAGGCCGATGTGGATGAAGCTCTTCGTCCTCAGGAGGGTGATCAGCAACGATCGCCAGTTCGCGCCCGAGCCGATGTCGATCATCCTATAGAATTCGTCCGAGGAGAGCACGATGCTCCTGCTGCGCTTGCGGCCGGCCGTCAACGGCAGGAAGCCATGGGGATGGTAGACCACGACGTCCCCGTTTCCGGCCCAGTGCTTGTCACGATGTATGGAATTGGCCACGAAGCCATAATACTCAAGATATATCTCAAGCAAATCGTCAAAATTCAGCGTGATCACTGTCGAGGCGCTGCCGCGCCTCGACGACATAACGAGCGATCCGATCGCCGACAACAGTCGATTGCTGCTGATCTTCTCGAAATCGATGTCGATACCGTCGTAGAGGGC
>Ga0182232_1000442_pt1 | contig 10405 bp, 14 predicted proteins | sample G6R1MG_30_FD_155484 | JGI IMG/M metagenome (GOLD analysis project Ga0182232, IMG submission 155484) | Phyllosphere microbial comminities from miscanthus, Michigan, USA - G6R3_NF_07NOV2016_LD2 MG | ecosystem: Host-associated > Plants > Phyllosphere > Phylloplane/Leaf | place: USA: Michigan... | reverse complement strand
GCGGGACAGCTTGCGGGACAAAATTTCTAAACGGCTTTTTCAGACCTGTTATCCGATACCCGAAATTTTGAATAAAAAATAAAATCAGCGGTGCTATCGGCGACAGAATGCTTAATCCCTCCACCTGAACGCCCGAAACGACCGAACCGGTACCGCTGATTCTACTTAAAAGGCAAAGGGGGCGAGTGCGTAAGCCTAGGGGCTCCCGTGTCTCCGAACGTCCATAACGACCCCCCCGCTAGGATAAAGATAAGGATAGACAGCTGCCCGCTCAAAGCAGTACACTCGCGGCCCCTACGTGGGCGGCGCGGTCGGCTTTAGCTTCTAGGGCTAGTAGGCTGGCATACCAGCGGGTAGGCTTGCCCCGGTAGTGGGTTTTGCGGCCCTTGCCCCGGCTCATATAGGCATCTTCTACTTTGCGGTCTAGTTGCAGGGGCCGCACTAGTGCCCGAATGCTACGGGGTGTCAGTTGTGAATCGTAATAGAGCCGCTGGCCGGGGTAGGCTAGGCGGTGGGCAAAGTAGCCCGTGTCGCCGTGTAGATATAGCACCGTGGCCGGCTTGCCCGATACCGGGCAGCGCATCCGGTAGCGGCCGGGGCGGTGGTCGTGGCCGGGTAGGTTGCTGGGCAGCGCCTCTAGCGTCACATAATAGTCTAGGTCGGTGCCTTTGTCATAGGTGTATTTCAGCCGTAGGTGGGGCTCGCTATCGGGCAGCATATGCACCTCCAGCGTAATGCGGCCGGTGTTATTGCCGTTGCGGCTCCAGCTTAGCGTAGTGACGTGTGAGGTGGTCGGGTGCCAGTGGACACGAAGCTAAGGTAGGTTAAAAAGGTAGTGGAGGTCGATTTCGAGCGGGGTGCAGTAACCCAGGGCAGAGTGCAAGCGCTGGGTGTTGTAGTAATGGTCGAGGTACTCGGCCAGTTCGAGGCGGGCCTCTTCCAGGTCAGCAAAGCAAGCCCCACGAGGCAGCAGCTCAGTTTTGAGGGTGCTCCAGCCACTCTCCGCCAGGGCGTTGTCGTAGGGGTTGCCGGGCCGGCTCAGGCTGGCAATGGTCTGGGTACGGTCGAGTAGGGTAGTGAAGGCCTCGCTGGTGTATTGACTGCCCCAGTCGGCGTGCACGAGCAGGCCAGGCGGGGGCTGGCAAATGGCCACCGCCCGGTTAAAGGCGGTCAGAATCAAATCGGTGTGCAGTGACTCGCTCACGTGCCAGCCGACCACGCGCCGAGAAAAAGCATCGCGCCAGCAGGCCAGGTACGCCCACTGGCCCGTCGCCAGGGCCAGGTACGTGATGTCGCCGACCCAAACTTGGTTTACTTTCGCCGTGTCCATTTCTACCCGACCACCTCACGGTTAGCAGTCAGTAGATGCTGCCAGGCTGTGAAATGCACACCAAGCCCTCACGCAAAACCTGAATACCCGTTAGTAGGGAAGACGCTTTTAGTGGCTCCTAAATGCCATGTACCCCGCCTCGTATTCGTCCGCGTTGGCAATCGTGAAGCGGTAGCGAATGCGGGGCGCATCCTGCACTAGCACCACCCGAACCATGCCCCCTTCCTTTAACAGCTGGTGCAGCGTGCGGGCGCTGGCTGCTTCTAAGTCGAGCTGGTCTTGCGCGTTGGTGGCCCGCAGGTGGTAGGCGCGGCCATCGGCGGTTCGCACCTCCACCGCGTATGCCGTGGGTCCCGCTACGGTGATGCGCTGCGAAGTCGTGTAAGCTGCCTTGCCGCCTACGTAGTGCCTCCAGAACCCTCGGCCTACCAGGTATTTCTCTTCGGCCGGGTGGTGGGTCTCGACGGATAACAGCACGTGCATGGCGCTGGCGCTATCTACCCGCAGCTCGGCCACGACCGGCGACGTGGTGCCGGCTTGCGTATAGTCGCCGTAAAACGGCCCGTGCGTTAAAAAGCCCCTGGCGTCTTCCGCAAAGTCGCTGTCGTAGGGCTGCGTATACCAGTTCTCTGCCGGGTAAGCGACCGCCCACTCCGCGTCGGGGGCGGCGGCCTGGGCGCGCCGCTGTTGCTTGCGCCGCTCGCGCTGCCGGGCCGCCTTGGCCAGTGAGTCGATGGTGGGCCGCTGGGCCACAAGCGCCCGCGCCGCCGCCGCCGTGGGGTACCGGGCCAGCAGCCGGGTAGCGTCGCGTTGCAGCTGGTCGAAATTTTCCTGCCGGTAGTCTTGCCGCACGAGCGCCCGCAGCCCCGGTAGGCTGACCGTATCCCGTACCGGCGCGGGCGCAATGGGCAGCAGCGAATCTGGCGCGAGGCGGTGGGGCCCGCTGAACTCGGCCTGGGGCGGGGTGGGTTGCTCGCGGCTACAGCGCCAAACGATGAACAGGGCCAACACAACGCATCCAGCCAGCTTGGCTAGCTCCGTAAAAGAATACATGCACGCAACGCTGCTTAAAACAGATGGATAGAGGGCAGCAAAGGTAGGAGTCTCGCATGGGGAGGTACTCCGCAGCTTACCGGGGCCTACCAGTAGGGGAGAAACCGCACTTGCTTTGTCTTCACCTATTCCCGAAAACAAGCAATGCCCCCGCTACCCAGCCACCGCCGCCTCAAAGTCACCTCGGCTTTGCACCTCTCAGGCGACTGGCTGCTACAAGCAGGCTTTTGCCCCGGCGACGTGGCCACCATCGAAGTAGGGCAGGGGCAACTCACCATCACGAAAGCCTAAAGTAAAAAAGCCCCGCTTCCCACGGGGCTTTTTCTTGCTATCGCAAATCCCGCACCCCCCGCCAGTAGGGGAGAAGCTCGTGCTAAACGGGGTTTTCTTTATCTGCCCCATGCTGTAAATTTTTTAAGAGTAGGCCGGCGAGTGCAATCCAGTTCTTTAAGCCCAACCGTAGATACAGCGTTATGCACCTCGTACTTCTACCCTCTACTACCTTACCGCTCTTTACTTATGAACGAATTTGCACTGCTCATCGAGGAATGGGAAACGGACATTCAACTGCTTAAAATAGACTTGCACTGCCTCGCCTCACCGGCAAGCGCCCCGCAAGCGTTAGCGGAGCGCAGGCGCCTGCAGCGCGAACTGCACCAAGCCCGCAAGGCTCAGGTGTTACTCTACGGCCTCTCGCAGACGCTTCCAAGCGTATTAAGTATAGCAGCCTAGCAGTTCCAGATGCAGGGCAGAAGCCCTTGGCTATCACCAAAGCCTCATAAAAAAGCCCCGCTCATCACGGGGCTTTTTATAGTCGGACGGTGCGCCCAGCATCACTGCTAAATTAGCTGGTAGCCCCTGCACCCAGGGCAATAACCGTAGGATTTCTTGGAGTGGCGATACCCACCGTGTGCCAGAAAGTGGATGGGGGAAAGAAGTCCGGGTCGGCACTGATGGAGCCGGCGTCCTGCTTGGGAGTCGTTTGGTTTTGCCAGTCGAAGAGCGATGTGTATGGAGTGCCATTGAGAGTCCACGCTATTGGGCCACTATTCGGCCGCCAGTACACATTGTTGAAGCTGGAAAGGGCAGAATTATTGACGTTGCATATCTCTCGGATATCGTAAAAAATATTATGGTCGAAGGTGAGTTGCCCCGCGCCCTGCTTGCTTATTCCCAAGCCGTTGCCATTCCCTTCATTGAGCAATGTATTACGCGTGAAGACAACATCTCCATTGCTGGCATATAAGCAAAAGCCATATTTAGTATCAGGAATAGCCGTCAGCAATACGTTGTTGCGGATAGTGGTGGTGCCGGCTGTTGCCTGTAGCAGTGTGCGCTGTTCGTTTGAGGCTTTCTGGTAGTCGCCACCGGCGCGCTGGTCAAAGAAATTGCGCTCAATCGTAGCTGCGGCGCCTGCTTTGAAAGGCCCAGCCGCAGCAATGGCGGTCAGGTGCGTAAAGCAGCCGCGAACGGTAAGCTGCAAAGCCTCCCCGGCAAAGCCAGTGCCGAAGTTTTCGGCATAGCAGTCCTCGTAGAGGACGTTAGCCAGCGGGTTGGCAGCCCCATTGAACGAGTGGCAGTAGTAACCGGAGGCCGTTTCGTAGCGTGCTACCTGCTGCCCATAAGCGTAACCCCCAATGGCTACGCAGCGGCGGAACGTGGTTCCCTTGCTGTCGCCAGTAGCGTTCTCGTAGTAGTAGATGAAATAGCTGTCCCGTCCTTCGCCCTTCCAGCACACTACATCTTCCAACGAGCAGTCATCGGTCACATACAGAGTATGCTTGGTACCGTCTTCCGCCACGCAGGCTGACACGACGGATTTCTTCCCTCTGATACGAAGTACCCCATCGTTGAGTATGCTGCGTTTAGCATGGATATTCGATAGCCGCAGCCCTGTGGCAGCATCGGCGGTATCAAAGCCGGCATCGCGTACTGCCACCTCAATCGTTACGCCGTCGGCCTTTGGGTTTACAGAATCGATAGCATGAAAATATACCACGGAGGTAGAGGTTGACTGGGGAGCGTAGAAGCTGCCCGGCGTGTTATCGCAGTCTTCCTTAGTGGTTTCGATACGTCGCAGGCGTTGCCCATCCTCAAAAGTTGAAAAAAGGAATTCACGCCCATCAATATCTGCTACTGGCGTTACGTCGAATTGGTAGAGGTTCGTATAACCTGGCGTTTTGAGGATATCCTCAGGCTGCACTAGTTTACTGGCATCGAGCACTGGTAGCTCGCCCACGCCGTAGGCACCCACCCGCACGTTGGGATAGTCGATGGTAAGCTGCTCCCGGAAGTAGGAGCCATATTCCAGCCCCAGGCTTTTGCCCGCACCGAGCAGGTTTTGCGCCGCCGCAATAGTTTGCTTGGCGGTGGCAGGCGTCAATCCATCGTTGGCATCGTTACCGTTGAGGCTAGACACGTAGTAATCGAAGCTCGGGGGAATCTGCGCCCGTAGTTGCTGGATTAGGTCCGTGGTGCCCAGCGGCTTAAACGAAAAGGAGCCATTGCCGCCTGCTACGTTGTAGCTAAGCGATACATTGCCGGTCCAGGCAGTGGGAGAAGGGGTAGGCATACGGGAAAAAAGGTAAAAGATGGAAGTGGTGAATGGGGTAACTCGAACAGGTGCAAAGCACGCCGGGGGCGAGCGATATAAAAAGGACAATGTGTTATTTTTTAATACATTATGTTTGTTAGATGTATACTTGAAATACATTAAAATTTAATTTGATAAATGCTGTGAAATAGCCATTAAGACATGAATTAGGCTCTGCTATGCCTCTTAAGTCGTATGGAATGGAGCCCAAATCGGACATTGGGGCGTACTGGGCCTAGTCGACAGCACTGCCATTAAGCACGTCAAGTTTCTGCGCGAATGCTTACGCCTTGCCGGCCTGCCCGTGCCCACCTGGCTCAAGATGCAGGTGCGCTACGGCCGCTCGCCGGCGCTGCAAGCCACTGAGCTGCGTAAGCTCATCAGCCTGCCACTCTTCGAGCAGGAGGCCCTGGCCCAGGAGCGCGACATGTTTTTGCCGCAAACCCTACTCATGCTGCGCGACGCGGACCTGCGCCAGCTGCGGCCCCACCACGTCACTACGATTGACTTACCCGGCGCCGGCCCAACGCCCGTGCTCAGCATCCGGCAGGTGAAGACCGGCGACGAGGTGCGGCTGCCCCTGCCACCGCTGGCCGCTGAGCTATGGGAGCGCTACCAGGGCCAACTGCCCGTGAAGGTGCAGCACCGCAACCGCTACATGAAGCTGCTCATGGAGCAGCCGGGCCTCACCCGCGACTTCGTGCGTGTGCACTCTACGTGCAGGGCGAGGCCACCGGGGAAGTAGTGCCGCTCTGGCAGGTGGCCAGCGCCCCGCCCGCCACACCGGTGCCGACATGATAATGCTGGGCAGCGGCGGCGATTCCAACCTCAAAGAAAAGGCGCTCGGCCACGCCGGCGTTTACGGCCACGACGCGCCGGAACGCTACGGCCCGGCTATGTTGGCTGCCTGGAAAACAGTGTTGGGTGCAAACGTAAAAAATGCACCTAAGTACACGGGCGGCGGAATGTCGTTTGGGTTGGTGAAGAGGGGCTAGCGTAAGGATATGGTAGGTTATCCTGGGTAATACCCCGACACCAAGTAGGCCCACTGGTATTTGTCCCCTAAAAGGCTGTCATAACGAATGTTATGATAGCCTTTTTTGCTTTAGTGGGGGCGTTTAGGGCGTCCGATTTTGTGGCCCTGCCACTGTTTGACAGGCTGGGTACGGGCGCTGGCCAGTGTGGGGCCAACTTGCGTGGCGCCTGGCGGCGGGGCGGGTTTTGGGGCTGCCCCGGCCGGCGGCGGGGTTATTCTACCACCAGCTTTTTAACTACCGTGCCGGCCTCCGTGGTCAGGCGCAGCGAGTACACGCCGGTGGCGATGTCGGCCAGGGGCAGCGTGTGGGCGGGCCGGCCGGCGGGCAGCACCTGCTGGCGCACCACCCGGCCCAGCGCATCGAGCAGGGTGGCCGCCACGGGCTGGCGGCGTAGGCTGGCCGGCAGCTCGATGGTGGCCTGCGCGCGGGCCGGGTTGGGGTACAGGGCCACCTGCTCGGCCAGGGCGGCGGGCCCGGTGGCCAGCACCTGCCGGGGTGCAAACACCAGCTCGAAGCGCGCGGCACCGGGCGCCGCCGTGGCTACCGTGAACCGGTGGGTGGGCTGCTGGCGCAGGTCGGTGAGCGTGCCGAGCTGCGCATCGCGCAGGTACACGGGCACGGCGCTCAGGTTCAGCAGCTGGCTGGCCATGAGGGTATACACGCCCGGCGCGGGCACGCCCACGGCCAGCGGCACCACGCGCGGGCTGGCGTCCAGGGCGGGCTGGCCGTCGATGCTGAGCGGCTGGCCGCTGGCCGGGCGGGTAGCCAGGTTGAGGCCGGTAGGATTGGCCAGCTTTTCGGCATCGAAGGCGGGCTCGAAGGCCGTCGTCGCGCCCTGCTCGAAGTGCACGTAGGCCTCGTCGGCGAGCGAAAGGCTGGCGTCTTGCAGCGTCAGCTGCACCAGGGAGCGGGCGTCGGCGGCTGGGCGCAGGAAAGAGGTGCCGCTGGGCACGGTCAGGCGCTGGCTGTTGCGGAAGGTCATGGTGGCGCTGCTTTGGCCGGCGGCCACGCGGGCAAAAAAGCCCTGCCCCAGGGGCAGCACGGGGTTGCCGATGCCGTTGACGTAAGTGCGGTAGCGGCCCAGGTACTGGCTGGTGCTCTGGTAGACGTAGATGGCGCCTTCGAGGCCGGCGCGGTCGGCGGCATCGACGCGGGCGTAGTTGAGCGGGGCAGGGTAGGGGTTGCCCAGCAGCTGCCAGCCGCCGTCGGGGTAGGTGGTGCGGGTGCTGGTCAGGGTCAGCGTGCGGTCGCCGCTGGTGAGCGTGCCCTGGTAGGTGGGCGTGGCCGTGGGCAGGAGCTGGCCGGACGTGGGCACCGTGAAGACCGGCGCGGCCGTGGTGAGGGGCGCGGCCGGCTCCGGGAGGAAGAAGCTGCGCTGCAGCTGGCAGCCACTACGGTGTTAGCGTGAATACCGTTAGCCGTGAGCAGGTCGAGGTCGCTGTCGCCATCGAGGTCGCCGACCCCTATGGTGCTAGGATAGCTGCCCACGGGCACCTCCGAGCCGGCGCCGAAGGTGCCGTTGCCCTGGTTGAGGCGCACGCCTACCGCACTGTTGTTATAGTTAGCCGTGAGCAGGTCGAGGTCGCCGTCCACATCGCCCACCACAATGTCTTCCGGGGTACTGCTCACGCTTACTTCACTGCCCCCATAAAGGTGCCCGGCCCCGCGCCAGCCGCGGTCGTAAACTGGTACACGTAGGGCCGGAAGGCCGCGCCGCCCGCGCTCGTTACCGTGGCCGGCGAGGTCACGTACACCGTTTCGACGGGCCGGAAATTCTGGGCCGGGTTTACCCGAATGGTGTTGCTATTGTCGACCGTGACGTTGCCGCCGCGCACGAGCTGGCCCCCCGCGCTGCTCCGAAAACACGCGCACGTTGCCCACCGTGGCCGTGTTCAAGGCCTGGCTGTAAACCAGTGCCACGTCGGTGGTTCGCTGGGCGTAGGTGATGTTGCGCCCCAGCACGACGCTCGTTACCGTGGGCTAGGCCTGCGCCCGCAGGGCCGGCAGCAGCAGCGCCGCCAAAGCGGCCAAGAGTAAGGATTTTGGCATGAGTATGAAGAAGGAAGCAAAGAGGAAGCCGGGCGGGCGCCGCCCAAGCCGCCGCCCGTGGTATTCGGGCGGCATTTTGTTGGCCTTATCAAAGGTCCGGGGCCCATTTGCCCGCTTACAAGCCCCGCCCTACCCCTAAACAGGGGGGAGATCGCGCTTTTTTGGCCCCCCCTGTTTAGGGGTAGGGCGCTGGTTGGGGCTGCCCCGCGCGGGCCCGACCTTTACGCCATGACTCCGCTTCGCCTCGCCCTCATCGAAGACGACCCCACCGTGCGCCAGCTGCTGCACGGCTACCTGTGCCGCCAGCCCGAGTTCACGTGCGTGCTCGTGGCCGGCTCGGTCGAGGACTTCCTGCGCCAGCTGCCCGAGTTGGCGGCCCCGCCCCAGCTGGTGCTGCTCGACATTGGCCTGCCCGGCCTCAGCGGCATCGAGGCGCTGCCGCTGCTGCGCCGCCAGCTACCCGCCGCCGACTTCGTGATGCAAACCGTGTTCGACGACGCCGACCGCATCTACCAGGCCCTGTGCGCCGGGGCCACCGGCTACCTGCTCAAGAGCACCCCGCCCGCCGAAATAAAAGCCGCCCTGCTCGACGTGGCCACCGGCGGCGCGCCCATGAGCCGGGCCGTGGCCCGCAAGGTGCTCGGCTACTTCAAGCCCAGCCCCTCTGCCCCCAGCACCGAGCTCACCGCCCGCGAGCGCCAGGTGCTCGAAGGCCTGGTCGATGGCCTCAGCGAAAAGCAAGTAGCCGCCCGCCTCAGCCTCACGCCCCAAACGGTGCACTCCTACATCAAGCAGCTCTACCGCAAGCTGCACGTGCGCAGCCGCGCCGAGCTCGTGCGCCAAACCCTGCGCCCCACCTCGTAGCAGCCGTTTGAGGTAGCTCAAACCAGTGCCGCCGGCGCGGTTGCCAGGTCAGCGTAGGCCGGGGGTAGCGGCGTGCTATTTTGCGGCTGGCGGCTGGATAAGCTACTCCGCAACGCCAGCGCAAGACATAGCGCCTCTACCCCGTGCCACGGCTGCGCGCTAACCTATAAGATGCTGTAAGTAAGAAATTTATTCCTGCGCAAAAGCAAGGCCGTCGGGCTTGCGCGGGCCCTGCGGGTCAAAATGGCACGCGCACGCGCACCAGCCAGCCGCCGGCCCCGTCGGGCTGGCTGGTGCAGTGGCCGCCCACGGCCTGGGCGCGGCGCTGCATGTTGCGCAGGCCCATGCCCTGGCCGGGGCGGGGCGCGGGGGCGGCGGGCACGCCGTCGTTTTGCACCAGCAGCAGCAGCGCGCCGCCCTGCGGCCGCAGCGTGAGGGCGAGGCGCGTGGCCGCCGGCGCGTGCCGCACGGCATTGGTAATAGCCTCTTTGGCAATGAGGTAGAGCTGCTGGCGCAGCTGCGGGCGCAGGGGCGTGGCATCGGGCAGGCCGGGTACGGCGAGAGTAGTGGGCAGGCCGGTAGCTTTGGCGGTGGCGTCGAGGTGGTCGTGCAGGCGGTCGCGCAGGGCGCCCACGGTGTCGGCCCCGGCGTCGATGCTCCACACCACGTCGCGCATCATCATCAGGGCGGCGCGGCTGTCGAGCAGCAGGGCCTGCACGTCGGCACTCAGCGCGCCGGAGGCCGGGCCGGGCTCTTGCAGCAGCTCGGCCCGCAGGTTTACCCGCGTCAGCAGCGCGCCCACCTCGTCGTGCAGGTCGGCCGCGATGCGGGTGCGCAGCTGGGCCTCGCGCTGCAGCCGCCTGATGCGCAGCTGCTGCACGCCCACGCCGGCCCCCAGCAGCAGCCCCACGGCCCCGAGCAGCACCAGCGGGTGCTGCCACCAGGGGCGGGCCACCACCACGCGCAGGCGCTGGGCGGGCGTGCGCTGGCCGGCGGGTGTTTGGCCCCACACCAGCAGTTCGTAGGTGCCGGCCTCCAGGCCGTGCAGGCGCAGGTGCCGCCCGGTCGGTTGCACCCGGGCCCCGGAGTCGGCCGGCAGGCCAGCGGGCCGCAGCTGGTAAAAGAAGCGATTTTGGGCCGGGGCCCGGTAGTCGTTGAGGGCCAGGTCAAAGCCGCCTTCCTTGATGGGGCCACTGAGCTGCAGCGCCGGCACCGGCCCCGTGGCGTGGGTGCTGAAGCGCAGCGCCCCCGCGCCACTCGCCCGCGCCGTAAGCAGCAGGCGGGGCGGGCGGTCGGGCCCCACCAGAGGAGCGCCCGGTGCCACCCGAAATACCCCGCCCACCCCCCCAAAGTAGAGCGTGCCGTCGGGCGCCCGGTAGGCCGCCTGCTTGTTGAGTTCGGGGTTGGCCAGGCCCTCGGCGGGGCCGTATATCGTGAGCCGGGCCGTGGCCGGGTGGTAGCACACCAGGCCGGCGTAGG
>Ga0182232_1000441_pt1 | contig 10406 bp, 8 predicted proteins | sample G6R1MG_30_FD_155484 | JGI IMG/M metagenome (GOLD analysis project Ga0182232, IMG submission 155484) | Phyllosphere microbial comminities from miscanthus, Michigan, USA - G6R3_NF_07NOV2016_LD2 MG | ecosystem: Host-associated > Plants > Phyllosphere > Phylloplane/Leaf | place: USA: Michigan... | reverse complement strand
GTCGCCAGGGCCAAACACTAGCTTTGCCTGTGAATGTGGATGAACAAGGACACATCGGCTTTGAATACAAGCCCTTGCTACCCCGCAAGCAGCGCTTTTACACGCTCACCGAGTCGGTAGCGCCTGGCACCAAGGGGGCCTTCGGCGTTATCACGATGCAGGCAAAAGCGCTCACTAAAATGGTGCGCGGGGAGATTTCCGCTTCCAAAAACCTGGGTGGCCCAGTCGAAATTGCGCAGCAGTTCGGGGGCACCTGGAACTGGCCTCACTTCTGGACGCTGGTGGGCACGCTCAGCATGGTGCTGGCCTTGATGAACCTGCTGCCCATTCCGGCGCTCGACGGCGGCCATGTACTATTTTTGCTCTACGAGATGATTGTGCGCCGCAAGCCGTCGGACAAGTTTCTGGAAACTGCCCAGCAAATCGGCACGATGCTGATTTTGGCCCTTATGTTTTACGTTATCGTGGTGAAGCAAGTCGCTAAGTTTTTCTAGCCGCTGGCTGCCCCTTTTTGTAACTTTAGGGAGCGCGATTCGCCAAGAGTCGCGCTCTTTTTTCGTCTTATGCGTCGTCTTTTTGCCTTGCTCCTTGGGCTGCCGCTGCTGGCGCTGGCCCGCCACACCTACCACTCCAGCATCCTGGAGCTACGCCTCAACCCCCGGCAGCAGCAGGTAGAGCTGGCGCTCAAAGTCTTTACCGACGACCTCGAAAACGCGCTCTCGCAGGGCCAGCCGCAGCACCTGAGCCTGCAAGACCCGCGCGCCCAGGCCCTGGCCGCCGCCTACCTGCGCGAGCACCTGGCGCTGGCGCTGCCCGCCGCTTCGGCCCGCCAGCCGCGCCAGGCCCTCGCGCTGCAATTTGTGGGTATGCAGCCCGAAAAAGACGCCTACTGGCTCTACGCCAAGGCCAAGCTGCCCCGCGCCGCGCCGGCCATCTGGCTGCGCAATACCGTCATGCTCGACCTGTTTTCCGACCAGATGAACATCGTGAACGCCGAAAGCGGCCCCAAAAAGGTGAGCGAGCTTTACCGCGCCGGCCACGAGCAGGCCGTGCTCACGCCGCAGTAGCTACCCGGCAGCGGCCGTGGCCGCCTTCAGCCACTCGCCAAACGGCCCCAGCGCTCGCAGCGCCGCCAGCACGTGCGCCCGCAACGCCTCGGGCGTGAGCTTGCGCACGGCGGCATCGGGCAGCTCGTGCGTCAGCAGAAAGCTTTTGTGGCGTAGCCACGCGGCTTCGGGGTGGGTGGCTTCGTAGCCGGGCGGCATCTTCTTGAGCTGCTCGCCCTGCAAGCCCTGCGGAAAGAACTGCCGCGCCTCGGGCGCGGCCAGCAGCGCGTGCAAATCAGCCGCCTGGTAATCAATCTCTTGCCGGATGGCCGCCAGCTGCTCCTTGGTAGGCTCGTAGAGGCCGCCGGCCACCAGCGTCTGGCCGTTGGGCCCGATTTGAACGTAGCGGCCGGGCGCGTCGGCGTGCTTGCCGCCGGCGGCGAAGTAGGCCGAGAAGTGCGTTTTGTAGGGCACTTTCACCTTCGAAAAGCGCACGTCGCGGTAGATGCGGAAAACGCACTTTTTGGGGTCGAGGCCGGCCAGGGCGGGCTCGTCCTGCACCAGCTCGCGCAGCCAGTAGGCCACGTCGGCTTCGAAGTCGAGCCGAAGCTGGTCGTAGGTGGCCTTTTGGGCCTGAAACCAGTCGCGCTCATTGTGGCGGGCGAGGTCGGCAAGAAAATCGAGCAGGGCAGCGGGCTTCATACAGGGCAAAGGCGGTCGAGATTGAGCGCAGGCATACGGGTAAAACGCGACCTAGGCCGCCACTGCTTCCCCCGGGCCCATACTACGCCGGGCCAGGTCGCCGTTGCTAAGCTGCTCGTTGGCCACTTCTTTTCTACGTTAAGCTTGCGCTTTCTTTTTCTACTCGCCCTCGGCCTATTGGCCCAAACCGCCGCTGCCCAAATACCGCCCACTGCGCCCGATTTCTGGCAGCAGCAGTTGGCCTACGCCCGCGTGCGGGCCGCCCGCGCCCGCTGCTGGTCCACGCTGGTGGCCCGCCTGCGGGCGCAAGGCCTCGACCCGGCCCGGCTGGAGGTATTTTTTCGGCTCCTCAAAACCAGCCGCACCCTGGAGGTATGGGCCCGCAACCAGGGCGACGCGGCCTTTCGGCTGCTGCAAGGCTACCCGCTGGCCGCCACTTCGGGCACGCTCGGCCCCAAGCGCCGCGCCGGCGATGAGCAGGTGCCCGAAGGCTTTTACCGCATCGACCGCTTCAACCCGGCCAGCGCCTACCACCTGTCGCTGGGCCTCGACTACCCCACGGCGGCCGACGTGCTGGCCACCGGCCCGGCCGACCCTGGCGGCGACATCTTCATCCACGGCTCCAACGTTACCGAAGGCTGCCTGCCCCTCACCGATGCCGGCATCGAGGAGGTGTACCTGCTGGCCGTAGCGGCGCGGGCCGCCGGGCAGGCTCGCCTTGAAGTTCACCTTTTCCCCTTTGCCCTCACCACCGAGCAGCTGGCCCGCCGGGCCGATAGCCCGCACGCGGCTTTTTGGCGCGAGCTGGCACCGGGCTACGCCTACTTTGAGCAGCACCACGTGCCGGGGCCGTAGTACCGCAAGCTGAAGCTTCCGCTACACGCCCGCCACGCGGTAAGTCGGGTCTTCCAGAATATTGACCTCGACCAGCGCGCCCGCGTTGCCGAGCAAAACGCGGCAATCGGGGCTGAGGTGACGCAGGTGCAGGGTTTTGCCGGCGCGCTGGTAGCGCTCCGTCAGCTTGTGCAGGGCGTCGAGGGCCGACATATCGGCCACGCGGCTGTCGCGAAAGTCGATGACGACCTCGGCGGGGTCGGTGGCCACGTCAAACTTTTCGGTGAAGGCCTGCACCGACCCAAAAAACAGCGGGCCGTACAGCTCGTAGTGCTTCACGCCCTGGTTATCAACGCAGTGGCGGGCCCGAATACGCGTGGCATTCTCCCAGGCAAAGGCCAGCGCCGACACCACCACGCCGAGCAGCACGGCCAGCGCCAGGTTTTGGGAGATGGCCGTGATGGCGGTCACGAGCAGCATCACGGCCACATCGAGGCGCGGCATGCGGCGCAAAATGCGCAGGCTGGCCCACTCGAAGGTGGCGATAACGACCATAAACATTACGCCCACCAGCGCCGCCAGCGGCAGCCGCTCTATCAGCCCCGAGCCGGCCACCACAAACAGCGCCAGCGCCCCAGCCGCCACCACGCCCGAAAGCCGCCCGCGGCCGCGCGATTCGAGGTTTACCATCGTCTGGCCTATCATGGCGCAGCCGCCCATGCCGCCCGTCAGGCCCGAGGCCACGTTGGCCAGGCCCTGGGCCACGCAGTCTTGGTTGCTGCGGCCGCGGCTGTCAGTCACTTCGTCTACCACGGTCAGGGTCAGCAGGCTTTCGGTGAGGGCCACCAGGGCCATAATGAGGGCGTAGGGAAAAACGACTACCAGCGTGGCCCAGCTCAGCGGCACTTGCGGCAGGTGCGGCACCGGCAGCCCGCCCGCGATGGAGGCAATGTCGCCCACCGACTTGGTCGGCAGCCCGGCCCCTATCACCAGCGCCGACACCACCACGATGGCCACCAGCGAGCCCGGCACGGCCTTCGTGACCTTGGGCGTGACGTACACCAAAGCCATCGTGAGGGCCACCAGCCCCACCATCAGCAGCAGCGGCGTGCCCGTGAGCCACTGTTCGGCGCCGCCCGCGCCACGGGTTTTGAACTGCTCTAGCTGGGCCATGAAGATGATGATGGCCAGCCCGTTGACAAAGCCATACACCACCGGCTGCGGCACCAGCCGGATAAACTTGCCCCAGCGCAGCAGCCCCACGCCAATCTGGATAAGGCCCATCAGGGCCACGGCCACGAACAGGTATTCCAGGCCATACTGCGCCACCAAGGCCACAATAACCACGGCCACCGAGCCGGCCGCGCCCGATATCATGCCCGGCCGCCCGCCCAGCACGCTGGTAATAAGGCAAATCACGAACGCCGACCCAATGCCCACCAGCGGGCTGATGTGGGCCAGCAGCGCAAACGCTACCACTTCGGGCACCAGGGCCAGCGCCGTAGTCAGGCCGGCCAGTATTTCATTTTTAACGTTGAACTTGTACTGCGAAAAATACGCTTGGAGCGAAAACATAAAAAGCTGAGGTAAAGGCAAAAGAAAAGCCGCACGCTTCGGGCAAGAAGCGGCGGCAGACGGGTTTTTGGCCAGTACTCAGGGTGGAGTAAGCTTGAAAATAGGAGAAAGGAAATGGGGCATAAGTGAGCGCAAAGGTACGAAACGACCGATAGGCGAGCGGCACAACTGTGTGAAGTTTGTGGTTCGCGCTACTATTGCCTCTGGCCGTCCGGCACGGTTTTTTCGTTTAAGCCGGCCGTACCTATTCTCCTGCTGCCCATGTTCCGGCCGTTGCTTTTGCTGCTCGCTGTCCTTGCCCTGCCCCACCTCGCCTTCGCCCAGCGCCCTACCGACAAGTGGTATTTTGGCCGCCAGGCGGGGCTCGATTTTAGCAGCGGCGCCCCTACCCCGCTGCTCGACGGGGCTATGACCACCTACGAGGGCTGCGCCACGGCCACCACCAAGCGCGGCGAGCTGCTCTTCTACACCGATGGCCAAACCGTGTGGAACCGCCTGCACGAGCCCATGCCGGGCGGCCGCCGCCTCATGGGCAGCGGCAGCAGCACGCAGTCGGCCCTCATCGTGCCCGACCCTGGGTCGGGCAACATCTTCTATATCTTCACGGTAGCCCCGCAGGGCGCGCCCGACGGCCTGCGCTACTCGGTGGTGGACATGACCCGCGCCGACGGCCTCGGCGACGTGCCCCGCGCCAACCTGCTGCTCGTGACGCCGGTGGCCGAAAAGCTCGCCGCCGTGCGCCACCCCAACGGCCGCGACGTGTGGGTAGTGGCCCACCGCTGGAACTCCAACGCCTTCGTGGCCTACCTCGTGACGGCCGAGGGCGTGGCCGCCAAACCCGTGATGAGCAATGTGGGCGCGATGAACGCCGGCCCCGGCCGCAACGCCATCGGGGCGCTCAAGTTTTCGCCCGATGGCACCAAGCTGGCCGCCGCCATCTGGCGCGACAGCAACAAGTTTGAGGTCTACGATTTTGACCGTCAGACCGGTAAGGTGAGCAACGCCCGCAGCTTCGGGCCTTACGCCGAGGCCTACGGCGTCGAGTTTTCACCCGATGGCCGCAAGCTCTACGGCACCTGCAACGGCAACAGCACCATCAAAACGCCCACCGCCAGCCCCGAAAGCCAGGTGTGGCAGTTTGACCTCAAAACCAAAACGGCCACGCTGGTCGGCCGCTCGACCAACCATAAAATTGGGGCCTTGCAGCGTGGACCCGATGGCAAGATTTACGTGGCCCGCGAAGACAATTCCTTCTTGGGCGTGCTCGAAAGCCCCAATGCCGCCGGCGCGGCCTGCCGCTACGTCGACGATGGTCTGAAGCTGGGCGGGCGGCGCAGCAAGCTCGGGCTGCCCGCGTTCGTGACGGAGCCGTAGGGGCCGCCGGACGCGCCGGAATAGAATTTGTGGCCTTATTTTTACAAAAAATAGCCTATGAAATCCTTTTTCGCCGCGACTCGTTTTCGCCTTCTTTTCCTGCTGCTTGCCACCGCCGGCCTGCTCACCACCGCCTGCTCGAAAGATGAGGCGCCCATTGACTACGCGCCCATCGACGACGCCATTATCACGAAGTATCTGGCCGACAAAGCCATTACTACGGCCCAAAAGCAGCCTTCGGGGCTGTATTTCATCCCGACCACTACCAACGCCAATGCCAAGCTGGCCACGGTCGGCACCAATATTTCGATTCGCTACACGGCCACGCTGCTCGATGGCACCGTGTTCGACGCCACCTCGCTGCGCAATAACACGCCCGCCAGCTTCGTGCTCGGCAAGTCCAACGTGCTCTACGGCTTGCAGGAGGGCATTTTGCTGATGCACCTCGGCGACAAGGCCACGCTGCTCATTCCGTCGGGCCTGGCCTATGGCGGGGGCGGCACCACCGGCCAAAACGGCACCGTGGTGCCGCCCAATACCGTGGTGCGCTTCGAGGTAGAAGTAGTTGACTTCAACTTTGCCGCCACCGACGATGCCATCATCACCGCGTACCTGACCAGCGCCTCCATCACCACGGCCCAAAAGCAGACTTCGGGCCTGTACTACGTACCGGTCACGGCCAACTCCAGCGGCACCCAGGCCACGGCCGGCAAAACCGTGTCGGTGCTCTATACCGGCCGGCTGATGGACGGCACCGTATTCGACGCCACCTCGCTGCGCAACAACACGCCGTTCAGCTTCTTACTGGGCAGCGGCTCGGTTATCAAGGGCTGGGACGAGGGCATTGCCCTGATGCGCAAAGGCGAAAAAGCCATCCTGATTATCCCCTCGGCGCTGGCCTACGGCCCCAGCGGCTCCGGCACCACCATTCCGGCCAACGCGGTGCTGCGCTTCGAGGTAGAGGTAGTGGACGTGAAATAATCTGCTTCTGCGCCCCAAGCGGCGGAAACTTCTCAGCAAGCAAAAAGGGCTTTCAGCAGCAGCTGAGAGCCCTTTTTGCTGCCTAAGCCACGCGCGGGCCTCAGCTGGCACCCGGCTATTCCACCGCCTTCACGCCCTGGCCCAGCATATCTTCCCAGCGGTAATAATGGAAGGTGCGGTTGTCGGACATGGCCACGAACAGGCCGTGCGGAAACTGCGCGTTGAGCGGCACGTTGGTCACGTCGGAGCCATCGCTGAAGTGGGCGGCCACGGGCACAGCCTTCAGCTCGGGGTAGGCGTTGGGGTCGGCGGCGGTACCCTGGCGGGGGAAGAAGCGGAACTTGCTCGCCCCTTGGTCCGACACCAGAATGTAGCCCGTTTGGGGGCCGGTTTTGTAGATGGAAATGCCCTCGTGGTCTTCGGCAAAGCCGGTTTTGGCAAACAGCGCCAGTTCAGCGTTGCCCTTTTCGGGGTCGGCGTAGTACTTGCGCACGCCCACGCCCTCGTCGGAGTAGTAGATGAAACCCAGCTCGTTATCGACCGCGATGGACTCGATTTCCTTCTTGCCGCTCCAGGTGCCGAAGGTGCGCACCGGCGTCATGGTGAGCTGGCCGCTGCCATCGTCGGCCAGCCGGTACTGGGCCAAATACCCTTCATTGGGGCCGGTTTTGCGGCCCACCACGGCAAACATGGCCCCGTCGGCGGGCCGGGTGTAGATGGCCACGCCCATCGGCATCCGCTGCTCGGCCGGCGCGCCCGCGAATACATTGAGGTTGCCGTGGTCGAGGGGCTGCATGTCGGGCAGGCAGAAGGCGCGCAGCTTGCCGGTTTCGCGCTCGGTCACGAGGGCAAAATCGGTGGGCTGCCCACCCAGCTTCAGGCCGTAGGCCAGGTCCACGTTGTTGGGCCGTTTCAGGCCGTGCACGGTTTTGTCCGGCACCTCTTTACCCTGTAAGTCAAACACGTACAAGCCGCCGTCCGAGTCTTTATCGGTGCCGATAACCAGGCTCTGGGCCGGGTTTTGGGCATTCACCCAGATGGCGGGGTCGTCGGTGTCGTAGCGCACGGGCTGGGTCACCACCACGGGCCGCACCACGCCGGGGCCGCTATTCGTGCCATCGGCGGCGAGGGTGGCGGCCGGCGTGCCGCCAGTGGCCTGGGCGGCGTGCTGGCAGCCGGCGGGCAGCAGCGCGGCGGCGCTCAGAAGCAGGGCAGCGGCGGGGCGCAGAGGAGAAAGAGGCATGGGTTACGTTGCTATAATACTGTTTTGTGCGAGCAGCGACGTAGCGCGAACTGGAAAGGTCGCGCTACTACTGCTGGTTGCCCACGTTGCCCGACTGATACGCGCCGGCATCGGCGCCCGGCGCGGTGCTGGTGGGCGTAAACAGGCCGCGCACGCGAAGGCTGCTCACCGCATTGAGGGGCGTGAAGGCGGTAGTGCCTTTGCCCAGGGCCGGCGAGCTGCCTTGCAGGCGCAGGTTGGTGGTCGGGTTCAGGAAATTGGCCCACTGAATGGCCGTGTTGGGGGCGGCGGTGGTGCCGGCAGTGGTCATCAGGTCGGCCGACACGAATTTAGGGTCGTTGTCTCCGGCGGTGCCGCGCGTGTCGCCGGGCTTAGAAGCCGTGACGGTGCCGGCTGTGGCGGCGTTGAACTCGGCTACCTGGTAGCTCGTGCCGCCGTAGTAGTATTGGTTGTCGTACTGGATATTAGCCACGTCGGGCGGCGAGTCGGCGCGCAGGCGCAGGCCAAAGCGGCAGTTCACAATCAAGTTGTTATAAATTTTGCCGGCCGCCTGCACCTCGTAGTTGATGGAGCCGCCACGGCCCGACTTCGTCTGGCGGTAGCCGCAGTTGAGGTAGGTATTGTTGAAGGTCGCCACGTTGCTTTGCACGGCCGAGGCGGCCACCGAAGCCACTTTGGAGCCGTTGGTAGCCGCGCCCACGAAGGTGTTGTAGGCCACGTCGCCTACGCAGCCGGCTTTCAGGTTGAGGCCCTCGCCGCCGGTTTTGCCGGTTTTTTCGAACCGGTTGCGCATCACGCTGAACCTGCAGCCTTGCAGGCGCACCATGTCATCGACGCTGCCGTGCAGGTAGCTGTCCTCCAGCACGCACACGGCGGTGGCCTTTTTGGCCAGCATCGACACCCCGATTTTTGGGTCGCCGGCCGCGTAGCCGGTGGGCGCGTTGGCGCCGTAGGGGCCGCCCACGTAGCCAATATCCGTCCAGCGCAGCACCAGCAGCGAGGCCCCGTCGGCATTAATACCGCCCCAGTAGCCCTTGAAAGCGGGGTCGGTGGCCACGTCCTGCACCAGCGTGGGGTCGCCTTTTAGGTTGTCGGCCACGGTCAGCACCACCGGCTGGGTTTTGGTGCCGAGGCTCAGCAGCGTGCCGTTCACGATAAAGCTGGGGTTGTTGCTGGCCTGCCCAAACGTGCCGGGCGATTTGGGCTTGCCAATCACCAAAATCTTCACGCCCGCCTGAATCAGTAGCGTGTCGCCGTCGTTCACGGTCACGTCCGAAATCATGTAGTACGGGGCCGTGCGCCCCGCAATGGTGCCCTTGATGGGGCTGCGTAGCGTGTCGCCGCTAAACGCCTGCCCCACCGTTTGCACGGGCGCGGCAATGTCAATTATTTCCTCGCACGAGGCGAGCAGCGCCCCGCCCAGCAGGAACGCAGCGGCGGTAGCTAATGAAGTAACGCGCATATTAGTAGCTGATTAGAAGCGAAAGCGCAGGCCCGCCAGGTAGTAGGCTTTATAAGTTTGATTCACCACCGAAACCCGGTCGGCGCGGTCCTGGAAAGGAAAGGCCGACGCAGCCGGGCTGCCCGCCGTGGCCGGCGCGCCGGGGGCCAAAATATCGACTTGGTAGGGCGTATTGAGCAGGTTTTGCACCTTCACGTAGGCCGTTAGGCCCAGGCGCTGGTCGGCGCGGGTGAGGCGCTTCTCGGCCGAAAAGTCGAGCTGCGACTGCGCCCGCTGCCAGTAGTCGAGGCCCAGAAACTGGCCCACCTGCACGATGCGCGCCCCCGTGTACACGTAGGCCAGCTGCACATCGAGGCCCAGGGCGGGGCTTTTGTAGAGCAGCGAGGCGTTGGCCACGTGCCTGGACTGGCCTTGCAGCGAGCGCTTTTGGGCCACGCTCAGGCTGGCGTCGCCGGCCGTGGCGTTGCGGGCTTTCAGGGTCGTGATTTCCGACACCGTGAAGGTGTAGTTGGTCGACAGCCCAATTGGCCCGAAAAACTTGACGCCCACCCACTCGAAGCCGTAGTTTTTAGCCGTGCCCGCGTTGATGGGCTGGTACACCACGGCCGTCGTGTTGGCGGCCGGCCGCACCTGGCCGGTGGCCGGGTCGTATTGCAGCGGGTTGGTGAGGGCGTACTCGATGGGGTTTTTGATGTTTTTGTAAAACGCGCCTATCATCACCTGGTCGTTGCCGGCCCCGAAGAATTCGTAGCGCAAATCCAGGTTTTGGGCTTGCGTACGCAGCAAATAGGGGTTGCCGGCCTCGGGGTACACGTTGCTTTCGCTCACGCTGCCCGCGTTGTTGTGGGGCGTCAGCTCAAAAAAGCTGGGCCGGCTGATGCTGGCGAAGTACGAGGCGCGTAGGTTTTGGCGCGGCGAGAGCGCGTAGCGCAGGTGCAGGCTGGGCAGGTAGTCGGGGTACAGCTGCCGGCCCTTGTAGGCCGGCTGGGTATTGGCCAGGCTCGTGACGTACTGCTGGTTGGTGTGCTCGAAGCGCAGGCCGCCCAGGATTTCCCAGGCCCCGCGCACCAGGCGCAGCTGGCCGTAGCCGGCCGCGATTTTCTCGGTGGCGGTGTAGTTGTTGTTGCCCACGTAGATGCCCTGCGGGTTGAACACGGTGTAGGGCTCCGAGTTGATATCCTGCTCGTTC
>Ga0182232_1000440_pt1 | contig 10427 bp, 5 predicted proteins | sample G6R1MG_30_FD_155484 | JGI IMG/M metagenome (GOLD analysis project Ga0182232, IMG submission 155484) | Phyllosphere microbial comminities from miscanthus, Michigan, USA - G6R3_NF_07NOV2016_LD2 MG | ecosystem: Host-associated > Plants > Phyllosphere > Phylloplane/Leaf | place: USA: Michigan... | reverse complement strand
GGGCTCGGGGCCTTTGTCGTCCGAGCGGTTTTTGCGCACGGGCACCTCGCCAAACGTATTGCTGGCGTTGAAGAGGGCGCCGAAGGTGGCGTCGGTGGCCGTTACGCGCTCGAGCAGGTTGCCGCTGTCGTGCACTTCGGCGCCGGTGGCGGCATTGTAGATGCTGAACGAGCGCCCACCGTAGGCATAAATCTCGTCAAAATCGCCGTCGCCATCGGTGTCGCCCAGCTTGTTGGTTACGTTGAGGCGGCCCAGCACAGCGTTGTTTTTCAAGAGGTTGGCATACGGAAAAGCCGTGGCATCGAGGGCGTAACCGCTGGCCCCGAGGCGCACCTGCTCGCTAAAGGCGCTGTAGTCGCGGGCATCGCCCTCGTTGGCCGTGATGAGGTAGGCCGTGCCGCCTGCCTCAAACGTGGCAATGGCGTCGGGCTGGCGCATGCCCTTGACGGGCCAGTTGGCGATGAGTACGTCGGTGGTCTGGTCCGAGGCATCGAGGCCGCGGCCGGGCTGGCTCAGGTCGCTGTAGCCCACCGGGCGCAGGGCCGTAAACTGCTTGGTCGTGAGGTCGAGCACCGCGATGGCGTTGTTTTCCTGCAAGCTGATGTAGGCCGTTTGCGAGTTGGCGCTCACCGCCACGTACTCGGGCTCCAGGTCCTGCGCCACGGTCGAGGGCGTGGCCGCCAGCCCGCCGTAGATGCGGATGCCCTGCGCCCGCAGCGTGGCGGCCTGGCCGTTGTAGCCCGTAAAGCCTACCGTGGTCACGTTGGCCTGGGTAAGGCCCGCAATGCCGCCCGAAATATCAATAACCGACACGCTGCCCTCGGGGTCGGTGGTGTAGGCGGCGTTGGGCTCGCCCTCGTTGGCCGTAAGCACGTAGCGGCCATCGGGCGACATGGTCACCATGTCGGGCAGGGCGCCCACGGCCACTTGCTTGAGAAAAGTGCCATTCTGGTCAAAAAACACCACGCTGCCGTTTTGCTGCGGGTTGGTGTTTTCGATGGCGCAGGCCACGAGGCCGTTGCGGGCGTACACCGAATTGATGCCGCCGTAGGTGCTGATGTTGATAGACGCCACCGCCGTGATGGCGGCCGGGTTGGTGAGGTTGAGAATATCGAGCTTGCTCCCAATCGAGTTGGCCACGTACAGGCGCTTGGTGCTGGCATCGAAGCTTACAATCTCAGCCGAGTTGAGCTGCGTATTGCCGCTGAAGGGCGTGCCGTTCTGGTAGCTCTGCAAGAGGCTCAGCGACAAGTTGCCGGCCCGCGTCGGGGCGGGCGTGTCGTTGTCGCGGATATAAATAAGAATGTCGGTGGCCGTGGCCGACACCGTGGCGTTGGTCGGGTTTTGGAGGCGCACCACGAAGTACTCGGTTTCCTCGGTCAGGGCATCATCCACTAGCGGAATGGTGAGCGTTTGGGTGCCCGTGGCGCCGGCTGGGAAGGTTACGGTCTGGGTGCTGGCATACGTGAAGTCGGCCCCGGCCGTGGCCGTGCCGAAGGCTTGCAGCACCACCTGCACGGTGCTGGCCGCCGCGCCGGGGCTGGCAATGCTGAGCGGAATACTTACCGAACCCGCGTTTTCGGCCACCGTGAGCGTGGCGCTCGGCCGGCTGATGGTCTGGGCCTGGGCGGCCCCGGTAGCCAGGCCCAGCAGTAGCGCGGCGGATAAAAAGAGCGGCGGAAAAATTGGGCGCATAAAGCAGCAGTTTAAGTGAAGCGCCAAAGCTACCGGCGGTCTGTTGCGGTACTATTAGGAGGTTGTTATGAAATAAAACGTGGTCGATTAGCTCGGGCAGTAGTGCGTTATCGCCGCAGGTTCTGCCAGTTGGCCCAGCCGGCCACCGTGTTACGGCTAGGTTATCATTCGCCGGTATCTCCCCAAAAAATCATTTGGTAACATACCCGTGATTTTGTGGCAACAGGCCCCTGGGAATTTTGTACCCGTTATGCAAGAAACCCTTACCAAAGTACTTTTTGCGCTGCTGCTGTGCGTTGCCTCGGTGAGTAGCGCCTGGGCGCAGGCTACCGGCCGCATCGAGGGCACCTACAAGGATGCCAAAAACCAGGAAGCCATTATCGGCGGCACGGTGCGCCTCGACAACACGACGCTGGCCGCGCCCACCGACGAAAACGGCCACTACCTGCTCACGGGCGTGCCGGCCGGTACCTACACGGTCATCATCTCGTCGGTGTCCTACAAGTCGCTGACGCTGCCCGGCGTGGTGGTAACGGATGGCAAAACCACCACCCTCAACGGCCAGCTCTCGCCCGATAACACCCAGCTCGGCGAAGTAACCGTGAGCGGCGTGCGCCGCACCAACACGGAGGTGTCGGTTATCAACGAAATCCGGCAGGCCAACGTGGTCGTGAGCGGTATTTCGTCGGAGCAGATTGTGAAAACCCAGGACCGCGACGCCGCCGAAGTGGTGCGCCGCATTCCGGGCGTCACGATTGTCGACAACCGCTTCATCCAGGTGCGCGGCCTTAGCGACCGCTACAATACGGTGTGGCTCAACGATGTAACGGCGCCCAGCTCGGAGACGGACCGCAAGTCGTTCTCGTTCGACATCGTGCCCAGCTCGCTCATCGACCGGGTTTTGGTCTTCAAAGACCCCTCGCCCGAGCTGCCCGGCGACTTTGCTGGCGGCCTCGTGAAAGTGTACCTGCGCAAGCCCATCTTCAACGAAAAGCAGTTTACGGTGAACTACTCATCGGGCTTCCGCCAGGGCACCACCGGCCAGGATTTCTACACCGACCGGCCGCAGAGTGGCGATGCCTTCGGCTTTGGCGCCACCAAGCGCGACCTGCCCAACGGCATGCCGCCCCTGAGCACCGCCTACCAGCAGTACGAGCGCGATTTCTACGCTCGCCAGCTCGACAACAACTTCGGGATTTTCAAGACCAAAGCCATGCCCGACATGCGCTTTAACGCGGCCTACCTGACCCAGCTAAAGGTGGCCGGGCTGGAAATCGGCAGCGTATCGTCCATCAACTACACCAATACCTACACGCGCTTCAACGTCAACCGCAATGTATTTGACGCTTCGCAGCAGCGCACCGACCAGCTGCGCGACGACCAGTCGACGCAGAACATTCGCCTCGGCGCCATCCAGAACTTCAGCCTCGTGCTGCCCCACGGTGGCCGCCTCGAATGGCGCAACCTCTTCAGCCAGCAGGCCCGCAACCAGCAGGTGACCCGTGAAGGCGCCGACAACAATGGCACCCTCAACCGCCGCAGCTACCTGCAAGGCTACCAGGGCCGCACCACCTACACCGGCCAGGTAGCCGGTACCCACAAGGCCGCCGACGAAAAAACCAGCTTCGACTGGGTGGGTGGCTACGGCTACTCGGCCCGCAACGAGCCCGACCTGCGCCGCCTGAGCTACCAAGTGACGCCCGGCACCGACAAGACGCCCGAAATGCAGACCGCGCTGACGCCCGCCGCTGGCCAGGTCGATGTCAATAACGCCGGCCGCCTCTACCAGAAGCTGAGCGAGCACAGCTTCACCCTGAATGCCAACCTCAAGCGCACCGTGGACGTGGCCAGCCGCAAGGTGGAAATCGGGGCCGGCACCTACCTCGAATACCGCCGCCGCTCGTTCAACGCCCGCGCCTTCGGCTACTCGCTGAACACCGGTGGCCTCCAAGGGCTGAAGAACGAGAACGTGGGCAACATCTTCGCGGCCCAAAATATCGGCTACGACGGCTACCGCCTCGATGAGGACCTGAACTCGACCTACCGCTACGCCGCCCGCAACGAACTGGGCGCGGCCTACCTGTCGTTCAATATTCCGATTACCGACAAGCTGAAGCTAGTGACCGGCGCGCGCTACGAACACAACCTCCAGTTCATCGAAACCGGCCTCAACGGCCAGCCGGTGACCCAGAACGTGCCCACCAACTTCGTGCTGCCCTCGGCCAACTTCACCTACAACGTGAACGCGACCAACCTGGTGCGGGCTTCTTACGGCCGCAGCCTCAACCGCCCTGAGTTCCGCGAGGCCGCGCCGTTCTTCTTCTACGACTTCGAGTTCAGCGCCCTCAACTACGGCTCGCTCTACCTGCGGCCCGACGTGCCGCTGAAAGTAGCCAGCATCGACAACTACGACCTGCGCTACGAGTGGTACCCCTCGGCCGGCGAGCTGGTGCACGTGGGGGTGTTCTACAAGAACTTCTCGAACCCCATCGAAAACGTGATAGTGCCGACTACCAACTTGGCCTACACCTTCGCCAACGCCCCGAGCGCCTACGCCTACGGCGTGGAGCTGGACCTCAAGAAGAACCTGGAGTTTGTGGATGAGCGCCTCAAAAACCTATCGCTGGTGTTCAACGCCTCGCTCATCAAGAGCCAGGTGAACCTGGGCAACAACGTGGTGGCCTGGGACAACAAGCGCGCCCTGCAAGGCCAGTCGCCCTACGTCTTCAATGGCGGCCTGTACTTCAATACCCCCGACAACTCGTGGCAGGTAACGGCCCTCTACAACGTGTTTGGCCCGCGCATCCTGTTTGCCGGTAGCGACCAGTACCCCGATGTAGTGGAGCTGCCGCGCCACACCGTGGACCTCTCGCTCACCAAAACCCTGGGCCGCGGCCTCGCCCTGAATGCCGGCGTGCAGGACCTGCTGAACCAGCGCGTGAACCTGGTGCAGGACTACGCCCGCGACGGCAAGTACACCGCCAGCGACCCTTCGCTCAGCAACTACCGCCGCGGCACCTACTTCACCCTGGGTCTGCGCTTTAGCCTCGAGCCCCGCCCGGCCACCCCGGTACCGTAGGTTTTTGGCTGCTGGCTGTCGGCTGCTGGCTGATAGCTTTTGCAGAGACGTTCAGCGTGCCACTCTCTCCTTGTCTCAATAAGAAAAGCCAACCGCTAGCAGCTAATAGCTAGCAGCTCATTTTATGAAAAAGAATACCCTTTCCGTCGCCCTTCTTGCTACGCTAATCGGCCTGGCCTCGTGCTCGACGAAAGACATCACGCCCGCCCCCAATATGACGGGCACGGGCACCTCGGTAACTCCCACCGGGGGCACCAGCAACCTGCCCGTGGTGACGGTGCAAACCGGCACCACCGGCATCACTACCAACACTACCTGGTCGGCCACCAACCGCTACCTGCTCAAAGGCTTTGTGTACGTGCGCAGCGGCGCTACGCTCACCATCGAGCCGGGCACCGTTATTCTGGGTGATAAAGACAGCAAGGGTACGCTCATCATCGAGCCGGGGGCCAAAATCATGGCCATGGGCACGGCCGCCAAGCCCATCGTATTTACGTCTAACCAGCCCAAGGGCTCGCGCAACTACGGCGACTGGGGCGGCGTGATTATCGCGGGCAATGCGCCCACCAACTCGGTCGTCAATGGCGTGCGCCCCACCATCGAGGGCGGCCCCACGACCCAGTACGGCACCGCCTACGTGAACCCGGCCAACCCCACGGCCGTGGCCGACAACTCGGGGATGCTGCAATACGTGCGCATCGAGTTTGGCGGCGTGGCCCTCTCGCCCAACAACGAGGTGAACGGCCTGACGCTGGCCGGCGTGGGCTCGGGCACCACCATCGACCACATCCAGGTTTCGTACTCGGGCGACGACTCGTTTGAGTGGTTTGGCGGCACCGTAAATGCCAAATACCTGGTGTCGCTGCGCTGCTTCGACGACGACTTCGACACCGACAACGGTTACTCGGGCATGGTGCAGTACGGCATCTCGCTGCGCGACCCGCAGCAGGCCGACCAGTCGGGCTCGAAGGCGTTTGAGTCGGACAACGACGCCAGCGCCTCGGGCAACCTGCCGCTGACCTCGGCCGTGTTTTCGAACATGACCCTGGTCGGCCCCATCCTGAACCCGAACGCGCCCAGCTACAGCCCGCAGTACACGGCCGGCGCCCACATTCGCCGCAACTCGGCCCAGAGCATCTTCAATTCGGTGTTCATGGGCTACCCCACCAACCTCCTCTACGACGGTGCGCCCACGGCTGGCAACGTAGCCTCGGGCGCGGCCCGCTTCAAGAACAACATCGTGGCCGGCGCGCTGGTGGGTTCCAACTCCACCAACGGCCAGCGTAGCATCCTCTACGTAGGGCCGAGCGGCGGCGCCGGCAGCCTCACCCCCAACACTACCATGAGCAGCGACTCTTCGGCCTGGGGCGCGGCCACCGGCCCGATTACCTGGCTGAAAAGCAACGCCAACCGCCGCTACGTCACCTCCGACAACGTGCAGCTGCTGAACCCCTTCAACCTGACGGCCCCGAGCTTCCTGCCCCGCACCGCCTCGCCCATCGTGACGGTAGCGCCGGCCACGGCCCCGGTGGTGCCTGCCAGCTTCACCGACTCGAAGGTGAGCGACCCGTTCTTCACGTCGGGCAACTTCATCGGGGCCCTGGCCGACCCCAACGCGGCCGGCGCCACCAACTGGCTGAGCGGCTGGACCAACTTCGACCCCCAGAATACCGACTACTAAGCGCTTACCCTGCGGCCTCCGCGCCAACTACCGAAAGCCAGGGCTGCCCCGCAGCCCTGGCTTTGTGTTTGGGGGCAAGCCCCAAACCCGGTTGCGGGGCCGGGACTGGCCGCGTCTACTTTCCTTTTCCGTTGGCTACGTTAGCTCCTTTCTTGGCGGATGCCCAGCCGGTGCCCGCCGCCCGGTCGGGCGGGCAGGGCACCGCCCTGGTGCCCTCCAGCCCCACCTGGCACGTGCAGCTGCTGCGGCTGCTGTTTCAGGTAGTGCTGCGGCCCACGCTGGCCAGCTGCCCGCCGGGCAGCCTGGCGGCGCACACGCAGCTGCCGCCGGCCGCCGTGCGGCAGGTGCTGCACAGCCTGCGCGAGCAGGGTTTTTGGCTGGCCGATGCGCCGCCCGGCACCAGCCCGCTACGGCTGCCCGCCCCCGCCCAGTACTGGCTGGCGCACTATGGCAGCGTGCTGCGCCGCCGCCTCAACGGGCAGCGCTACCGCCCGTGCTATCCTACCGCGCTGGCCGAGTGGGCCCAGCGCGGGCTGCCCGTGGGCTGCCTGTGGAGCGGCGCGGCCGCCGCGCACCTGCTGCTGGGCCGCCACCCGCCCGCCGGCCCCCTGGTGCTGCACAGCCAGGTGCCGCGCCCGCAACTGGTGCGGCGGCTCGGCCTAGTGGCAGCCCCCAAAGGTCCGATTGAGATTCTCAACGCCTTCGCGCCCCTGCTCAGCAGCGCCCTGCCCGACCCGCGCTGTGTGCCGCCCCTGCTGGCCTACGCCGACCTGCTGGCCAGCTCGCAGCCCCCCGATGCCGAGCTGGCCCAGGAGCTGCGCCAGCGCTACCTGCTCGATTTATTGGGCTGCTGACCCAAAATGCGCCATACTGGTGCCTTTGGCGTGGGCTGCCGGCTGTCCGCTCGTCGTCCGGCGAGTTTCGTCACGAGCCGGCAGCCCGCCTGAATTAGCTGATGCACCATCTGGCGAGTCGCTCTTGGTGCGGCATAGCCTCAGCGCGCCGCTGGTAGCAGGCCAGTGCTTTTGAATAGCGAGCGCTTCGGCGGGTGGTTGGCCGCCAAAAAGGCGCCCCTCCCCAGTCGGGAAAGGACGCCTTTTTGGCTGCGGAGAGCGTGGGCTATGCTTTATGCTTCGGTGCTGCCGCCAGCGGCCGGGGCGGCCGTAGTGGCGGCGGCCGGCCGGGCGGGCTCGGCTTTGGGAGCCGGGCGCTTGGCGGCCGCCCGGCGCGGGGCGGGCTTGCTGCTGGTTTTGGGCCGGCTGGCTGCCGCTGCGGAGGGGGTGGCTTTGGCGGTGGCCCCGGCGGCCGGGCGGCTGGCTTTGGCCAGCTGCTTGGCTTGCTTGCGGCGCAGGGCTACTACCTCCGTGGCTAGGCGTTTGATGGTTTTGGTAATGGTTTTTGAGGGGGCGTCCGTCGGGTTGGCTTCCGGGCTCAGGTAGGGCTGCAGGGCGCCGGTGAGCTCACCGGCCAGGGCCTTGCGCGCTTGCTTGGCCGCGGAGGGGGCCTTTTTCTTGGGTGCTTTGGGGCTTTTGGCGGCTTTGTCCTGCTTCTTCAGCACTTGCTTGGCCAGCTTGCGCAAGGTTTTGGCTACCGATTTGGGCGGGGTGGTGGCGGCGGCGTCAGTACCCAGGTGGGGCACTACGGCGGCGGCAAGCTGCTGGGCGAGGGCTTTTTTGGTGTTGCTCATGAATGGGGTAAAAGTAGGGATAGTAGTATAAAATCTTATATTAACACAATATTACGGCGGAGGTTAGGCCAAAATGCCGTCTTCCATGTTAAGTTTTTGGCTGCGGCCCGCCCGCGTCGGATACGGCCCCATTCTTAGTCAAATAGCCAAGCGCAGCTAATCAAGCGAGTAGTAGCGGGTGCCCGGCCACTGGCTGGCCGCCCAAAAACCAGCGCCACCAGCCAATGTGCCCAAGCAGGCAGTCAGTTGCAAAGCAAGCGCTGCCTAGCCCGGCACCACGCGCAGGGTATAAGCAGAAGCTGGCAGCCAATACGTTGGCTGCCGCGCTGGCTCCAAACCCTTGCGGGTTAGGCTGGCTCGAAAATGAGCGCGTTGGCCAGGTCGATTTCCTCCCGCGAAATCGTGTGGCCCATATTCGAATAAACCTTCTCCGTGACGGCCGCGCCGAGGCCGGTGAGCAGCGCCGTAGAGGCGCGCACCCGCTCGACGGGCACGTGAAAATCGGGGTCGCTGGTACCGATAAAAATAGGCGTGCCCGCCAGGTCGCCGCCGTAGTTTTCGGGATATACGCGGTCGCCGATGAGGCCGCCCGTAAAGGCCACCACGCCGCCGTAGCGCTGGGCGTGGCGCGCCACGTAGTCGAGGGTGAGGCAGGCGCCCTGCGAAAAACCCAGGAAATACAGGTTTGCGGGGCCGATGCCGTGGCGGGCGGCTTCGGCCGCGGCCTGCGCCACGCTGGCCAGCGCCGCCGAGAGGTAGGGCTCGTTTTGGGCCGGCGGGGCCAGAAACGACTGCGGATACCAGCTGTTTTGGGCTGCCTGCGGGGCCAGCAGGGCAAAATCGGCCACCCGCAAATGGCTTGCCAGCGACAGTATATCGGCGGCGCTGCCACCGCGCCCGTGCAGCATGATAAGGGCCTTGGTGGCCGTGCCCAGCGGCTGGCCGGCCGTGCGAAGAAGTGCTTGAGTCATGGGGCAAAAGTCGGCACGGGGAGCCCGGTATTGGCTCGCCCGCGCTTTGGGGAGGGTTAATACACCACCGTGAGTGGGCCGGTGTACGACTTGCCGTTGCCGAGCGTGATGAGGTAGTAATAGGTACCTACCGGGGCGGGCTGGCCGTTGATGGTGCCGTTCCACTGGTTGCCGCGGTTGTAGCCGGTGGTCTCGAAGAGTTTCAGGCCCCAGCGGTTGAAGACGATGACGTGCGAGCCGGGATATTCGGCGATGCGGTCGATTTCCCAGGCATCGTCCAGGCCGTCGCCGTTGGGCGAAAAGGCGCTGGGGATGCGCACGCGCGGCGTCACGGTGATGGTGACCTGGCTTTCGCCCGTGCAGTAGCCCACCTTGGCCGAGAGGGTATAAGTGGTCGTGACGGTGGGCGCGGCCAGGGGCCGCAGCTGGTGGCCGGCCGGAAAGGTCAGCGTTTGCGTCGGGGTCCAGACGACGGGGTAAGCGCCGTTGGCGGTGCCTTCCAGCTCTACCTGCTCGCCTTCCATGATGGTTTTGTTGGGGCCGGCACTCAGCTCCACATTCTGAATAATGCTGACTGCTAACGGGTTGGAAGTAGCCGTGAGCAAGCCGCAGGCCGAGGGCGTCGTCACGACCAGCGTCACGAGTTGGCCATCGCGTAGGGTGCTGGGGCTGAAGGTGGGGCTGGTAGCCCCGCTTACGGCCACGCCATCGACCTGCCACTGGTAGGCCATGGTGGCGCCGGGGCTGCCGATGCTGTCGGCGGCCAGCACCACCGGCGTGCCCGAGCAGGCCGGCAGGGTCGTTTTCGACTTGATGCGCACCGTGGGCAAACTCACGGGCGTGAGGTTGACGGTGACGGAGGCCACGGCTAGGCTGGTGGCGCAAAAGCCGACCGTAGGCACCACTTCTACCCGCACCACGTCGCCGTCGCGCAGCGTCGAGCTGGTGTAGGTGGGGCTGCTGGCGACCAGCGTGTTGTTGACGTACCAGCGGAACGTGGGCGAGGTGCCGGCATTGCTGGGCACGGGCGTGAAGGTGAGCACGGTGCCGGCGCACTGCGTGGCCGGGGTAGCCAGCGTTACGCCCGTCAGCAGCTGCGGCTGCAGCTCCAGCTTCACGACGTTGGACACCTGCTCGGTGCAGGCGCCCGAGTTGACGCGACGGCGGTAGTAGACCGTGGCCACGAGCGGGCCGGGGGCGAAGGTGGCGCTGGTGGCATTGGCCACCGTGGTCCAGGTCAGGTTATCGGTCGAGGATTCCCACTGGTAGGTGTAGGTGCCGTAGCCGCCGCTCGGGCCGGGCGTGCTGGTGAGG
>Ga0182232_1000439_pt1 | contig 10437 bp, 9 predicted proteins | sample G6R1MG_30_FD_155484 | JGI IMG/M metagenome (GOLD analysis project Ga0182232, IMG submission 155484) | Phyllosphere microbial comminities from miscanthus, Michigan, USA - G6R3_NF_07NOV2016_LD2 MG | ecosystem: Host-associated > Plants > Phyllosphere > Phylloplane/Leaf | place: USA: Michigan... | reverse complement strand
CGCAGCCTGGCGCGCCGCGAGGCCGGGTGGATCGCGCTCTACGGCGTCACCCTGGGGCTGATGAACCTGCTGTTCTATCTGGCGATCGCGCGCCTGCCGCTGGGGCCGGCGGTGGCGATCGAGTTCGCCGGGCCGCTCGCGATCGCGCTGATCGCATCGCGCCGCATAACCGACTTCCTGTGGATCGGCGTCGCCGTGCTCGGGCTGGGGCTTCTCCTGCCGGTCTCGCCGACGAGCCCCCTGGATCCGCTCGGCGTCGCCCTCGCCCTCGGGGCGGCCCTGGCCTGGGCGCTCTACATCCTGTTCGGTCAGCGGGCAGGTCGAATCGATGGCGGCCAGGCCGTGTCACTGGGCATGCTGATGGCGGCCGTAGTGGTGGCGCCGTTCGGCTTCGCGGAGGCCGGGCTGGATCTGCTCGCGCCGGGAATCCTTGTCGCCGGGCTTACCGTGGCGCTGATGTCGAGCGCCCTGCCCTACTCGCTGGAAATGTTCGCCCTGCGGCGCCTCGACCGCAGAAGATTTGGCGTGCTGATGAGCCTGGAGCCGGCGGTGGCCGCCTGCCTCGGCTTCACGTTGCTGGGCGAGCGGCTCGGTGCCATTCAGTGGCTCGCAATCGGGCTGGTCATCGCAGCCTCCGCGGGCATCACCGCCACGTCGCGCCGGCCTCTCCCGGAGGCGGCGATCATAGAAGGCTGAAACCGCGTTATTTACCAGCGAGAACGCGCGAAGCGACGTTGATATATTTGCGGCCCGCTTCCTGGGCATGAAGGACGGCGTCGCCGAGATTCTCCTCGTCGCGGACGCTCGCCAGCTTGATCAGCATGGGGAGGTTGATTCCCGCCACCACCTCGACCGAGCCGCCATTCATACAGGAGAGCGCAAGGTTCGAGGGCGTGCCGCCGAACATGTCGGTGAGCACCACCACACCGTCACCGGTGTTGACGCGACAGACCGCGGACATGATGTCCCGGCGTCGCAATTCCATATCGTCTTCCGGCCCGATCGTGATCGTCTCGATCTGATCCTGCGGGCCGACCACGTGCTCCAGGGCGGCCTTGAATTCGGTCGCCAATAGCCCGTGAGTGACGAGCACCATGCCAATCATCGACACGTGTTCCAACGTCCTCTGTCTGCCGCCATGTTGTGCAATGCACAGGTCCCAACAAGGCGATCGCGACGTTTTTGCTCGGACATTGCCGCGATCATGCCATGCTGGCTGCCCGGGCGCTACGGGGTCTCGCCACCCTAAAGCGAATCAACGGTGTGTGCGGCTGCGAAGTCACGGCCGCTGCTTCCGCAGTGCCGCACGAATCAGCAGCGGCGCTAATCCGGCACGCCGCACGCCCCGGTCTAGAATCAGGCGGGGTATTGAAAGACCCAATATTTCGGCATCCGCTGGTGGCTCGGGCAGCCGGGGCGATTCCGCAACGAGGTCGATGGTCAGGCGCACGATCGCCTCGGGGCGGATCGCGAGGCCGAGATCGGCGACGGACAGGATCCCCTGGCCGCGGATCTCGACCTGACCGCACAGCGCCTCATGGGCCCGAGCCGAGAGGAGATCGCCGCGCCGGTCGCACAGGACCCGGTCGTCCGCCACGAATGCGCCGTCGGCCTCGGACGCGAGCAGCACCGCCAGACTCGACTTGCCCGAGCCGGATGGGCCGCGAATCAGGATACCTGCATCGCACAGGGCGATGCAGGCGGCGTGAAGGCTCGGCATCACGCGTGGAGCTGGCGGGGCGCTGCGGGCAAACGGACGGTGAAGCGGGCGCCGCGCACCGTGGGCTCACCATCCTCGTCGGGAGCGCCGGGGCGGTTCTCGGCGCGGATCGTCCCGCGATGGGCCTGGACGATCTGGCGGGAGATCGACAGGCCGAGCCCGGAATTCTGACCGAAGCCCTGCTCGGGCCGGTCGGTGTAGAAGCGCTCGAAGATCCGCTCCAGGGCGTGCTCGGGAATACCCGGACCTTCGTCCTCGCAGACCAGTTCGACCTCGCCGCGGACCCGGCGCAGCGCGACCCGGACCTTGGCCTCGGTGGGCGAGAACGAGCGGGCATTGTCGAGCAGGTTGTTGACCACCTGCCCCAGCCGACTGTCGTGGCCGATCACCGTGAACGGCGCGTCTTGGTCCGGGATCGGCTCGACATCGAGCTGGATCAGACAATCCTTCGGACGACGGCGCTCGTTCGCCACCGAGACCACCGTCGTCAGCAACTTCTTGAGATCCACCCGGCGCGCCTCGGCGCGGGCCAGCTCGGCGTCGAGCCGGGAGGCGTCGGCGATGTCGCTGATCAGCCGGTCGAGGCGCTTCACGTCGTGCTGGATGATCGCCATCAGCCGGCCACGCGAATCGTCCGACTTCGCCAGCGGCAGCGTCTCGACGGCGCTGCGCAGCGAGGTCAGCGGGTTCTTCAGCTCGTGGCTCACATCGGCGGCAAAGCTCTCGATGGCGTCGATGCGCCGGTAGAGCGCCTGGGTCATGTCCCGCAAGGCCCCGGACAGGTGGCCGATCTCGTCGGTGCGCTGTGTGAAGTCGGGAATCTCTTCGCGGGTCTTGATCCCCATCCGCACCTTCTCGGCGGCTTCCGCGAGGCGCCGGACCGGACCCGCGATCGCTCCGGCCAGCAGAGCCGACAGCACCACCATCACGGCCGAGGCGACCAGAAACACCTGGAGCAGGCCGAACCGCTCCGAGGCGATCACCCGGTCGATGGCATCGCCCTGCGTCGAGATCAGGAGCGCGCCGCGCACCGAGCCGGCGCGATGGATCGGCACCGCCACCGATACGGTGGTCTCGCCGAGCGCGTTGCGGCGGACCAGGCTGCCACGGTTGCCGTTGAGCGCCGCCTGGACTTCGCGCAGCGAATGGCCATTCACCGGCCCCGTCTCCTCGGGCTGGCTCGACCGGCTGCCGAACAGGGCGCTGAGCTTCGCCTGGACCGCCTGGAAGGCGGATTCCAGCATGCCGGCCTTGTGCGGCTTGGCGGCGATCGGGTCGCCGCGGCCGGCGTCGCCGCGCTTGAACAGCGTTCGCGTATCGAACAGCAGACCGCCTTCCTGGTCATAGACCCGGGCGCGGTTGCCGGTGGGCGTCACCAGGCGCGAGAGCAGCGGCGCCACCTTCTCGGGGTTCAACGAGAAGGCAAGCGGCTGCGATTCCTCCTCGGCGGACTCGCCGGCCTGCTGCTGGAGCAGCTTGTCAGGGTCGATCTGGATCGTGTCGGTGTCGACCGAGGCCGAGGCCGCGATGGCACCCGCGATGATCTCGCCCTGGATCGCCAGGCTCTGGATCCGAGCCTGGATCAGGCCCTGCCGGAATTGGTTCAGGTAGAGGAAGCCGACGAGCAGCGCGATCAGCCCGACGAGGTTGAGCACGACGATGCGGCGCGTCAGGCTCGACGACGCGCGCTGGCCGATCGCGTCCCAGAGGGCGCGCGGCCAGGTCAGCGGGCGGGAGAGGAGCTGAGTGAGCGAGGCGCGCGGTTGCACGTCCTCGGTTTGGGCGGGGGTGCGGCCGGTCACGGAGCGGATCCTTGGATCACGCCTCCTTGAACCGGTAGCCGACGCCGTAGAGCGTCTCGATCATGTCGAAGCTCTGATCGGTCACTTTGAACTTCTTGCGCAGGCGCTTGATGTGGCTGTCGATGGTGCGGTCGTCGACATAGACCTGATCGTCATAGGCCGCATCCATCAGGGCGTTGCGGCTCTTCACGACGCCGGGGCGATGGGCCAGCGCCTGGAGGATCAGGAATTCCGTGACGGTGAGCGTCACCGGCTCGCCCTTCCAGGTGCAGGTGTGGCGCTCCGGGTCCATCATGAGCGAGCCGCGCTCCAGCGAGCGGGCCGCGACCTCGGCCTCGCCCCGCGGGGTGGCGCCGGCCGGCTCCTTGGCGAAGCGCCGCAGCACCGCCTTGACCCGCTCGACCAGCAGGCGCTGCGAGAACGGCTTATGGATGAAATCGTCCGCGCCCATCTTGAGACCGAACAATTCGTCGATCTCCTCGTCCTTCGAGGTCAGAAAGATCACCGGAAGGTCGGATTTCTGCCGCAGGCGTCGGAGAAGCTCCATTCCGTCCATGCGCGGCATCTTGATGTCGAAGATCGCGAGGTCCGGTGGGGAGTGCCGCAGACCGTCGAGGGCGGAGGCGCCGTCGGTGTAGGTCTGGATGCGGTAGCCTTCGGTCTCAAGCGCGATCGACACGGAGGTCAGAATATTCCGGTCGTCGTCGACGAGGGCGATGGTTGGCATGCGCGATCCCTGAATGAACGGGCTCAAGCGCGGTCCCGGCTGTTCGCACGGGCCGCGCTTCGTCCCGGCCCCCGAGGGGCAGGCGGACGTGCGAACCGGGCCGGTGTCGGCGCCGCCCGGTTCGCGCAACGGGACAGGTGCTTTAGTACGGTCGATCGGAAAAAGCGAGCGGCGGTCATAGCTTGGCCATAAAGGCCGATCTGACGCGGGCCGTGGCGCTCGTGCGCCGGCTACGGCATCGCTACCATGGCGCGCGATTGTGGCGGTGGTTCGAAACGGGAGAGATCCGATGGCAGAGGCGAGCACAGGTGCGTCGGAACAGCGCGAGCCGGCCCGCCCGCTTCCCGCTGCGGACGCCCCCTTCGACGCCATCGGGCTGTCGCGGATGCTGCTGCGGAGCATCCGGTCCGGCGCACTGGCGACGTTGGACCAGGATGGGACGCCGTTCGCCTCCCTGGTCACCATCGCCACGGACCAGGATGGCACGCCATTGATGCTGCTGTCGCGGCTCTCGGCGCATACCCGCAACCTGCTGGCCGACCCGCGCTGCTCGCTGCTGTTCTCGCAGGGCGGCAAGGGTGATCCGCTGGCGCATCCGCGGCTCACGGTGGTGGGTGAGGCCGTCCAGACGAACGAGGCGCGGGCGCGGGAGCGGTTCCTGGCCCGCCATCCGAAGGCGAAGCTCTACGCCGACTTCCCGGACTTCGGGTTCTTCGCCTTGGCTGCGAAGGCCGGCCACCTCAACGGTGGTTTCGCCAAGGCCGCGACGCTGACCCGCGAAGAATTGCTCCTCGATCTGACGGGCGCCGAAGCCATCGCGGCGGGTGAACGCGGGGCGGTCGAGCATATGAATGCCGACCATGCCGACGCGCTGGCGCTTTACGCCGCCGCGGCGACCGGGGGCGATGCCGGTCTGTCCTGGCGGCTGACCGGGCTCGACCCGGAAGGCATGGACCTGATGGCCGGCGAGCGGACGGCGCGGGTGGTCTACCCGGACCGGGTCACGGATATGGGCGGCCTGCGCAAGAGCCTCGTGGCCATGGCCGCACAGGCGCGCGGCGGTGTCGGTACGGTGCAAACGTAACGCCGGAGATCGCGCCCGGGCATGGCGAAGTGCGGCGGGGTGCACCATATCCGCGCGATGAGCGACACACAGACAGACACCTATCCTTTCAGCCTCGATGTGCAGCCGGTCGGCGAGAGCGGCGCGATGTACCAGTGGAGCATTCGCAAGCACGGCAAGCTCCACCAGCGCTCGGACCGGAAGCACCCGACCGAGTCGAAGGCCCGCACCCACGGCGAGGCCGAGATCGAGCGCCTGATCCGCGACCGCGGTCGCTGATCGATCCTGACATCCGCCGGACCCGGCGGGACGCTGCCGATAGGCGGGGGCCGGATCGTTCCGGCTCCCGCCTCATCGTTCGTGCCGGCCCGACCGCCCGTGTGGTTCCCGATCGCGTTGCGACGGGAGCGGACGCGATGTCCCTGATTTGGCGCGTCCGCTTGCGCCGAACCGGTGTCCACTCCGGCGGCGAGCGCGCGACGCCCCGGCTGGCACGCTTGGCGCGTTCCCGCGGCGCTGCTATCTCGCGCGTGAGCCAACCCATCCAAACACGCCCAGACGTCAGACGGTGCGCGCCGTCGCGCGCCCGAACGGAATGCCGATGACAACCCCGATCGACAACATCCGCAACTTCTCGATCGTCGCGCATATCGACCACGGCAAATCGACCCTGGCGGACCGGCTGATCCAGGCCACCGGCACCGTGGCGTTGCGCGACATGAGCGAGCAGATGCTCGACTCGATGGATATCGAGAAAGAGCGCGGCATCACCATCAAGGCGCAGACTGTGCGCCTGGAATACCGGGCCGAGGACGGCAAGGATTACATCCTCAACTTGATGGACACGCCCGGCCACGTGGACTTCGCCTACGAGGTGTCGCGTTCGCTTGCTGCTTGCGAAGGCTCGCTGCTGGTCGTGGACGCCTCCCAGGGGGTCGAGGCGCAGACGCTGGCCAACGTCTACCAGGCGCTCGACGCCAACCATGAGATCGTCCCGGTCCTCAACAAGGTCGACCTGCCGGCCGCCGAGCCCGAGCGGGTGAAGGAGCAGATCGAGGAGGTGATCGGCCTCGACGCCTCGAACGCCGTGCCGATCTCGGCCAAGACCGGGCTCAATATCGAGGCGGTGCTCGAGGCGATCGTGACCCGCCTGCCGCCGCCCAAGGGCGACCGGAGCGCGCCGCTCAAGGCCCTGCTGGTGGACAGCTGGTACGACGCCTATCTCGGCGTCGTCGTGCTGGTGCGCATCATCGACGGCGTGCTCAAGAAGGGCATGACCATCCGGATGATGGGCGCGGACGCCGTCCACGGCGTCGACCGGATCGGCGTGTTCCGGCCGAAGATGGCCGAGATCGGCGAGCTGGGCCCCGGCGAGGTCGGCTTCTTCACCGGCTCGATCAAGGAGGTCGCCGACACCCGCGTCGGCGACACGCTGACCGAGGACAAGCGCCAGACCACCTCGATGCTGCCGGGCTTCAAGGAGGTCCAGGCGGTGGTGTTCTGCGGCCTGTTCCCGGTGGACGCCGCCGAGTTCGAGAACCTGCGCGCGGCCATGGGCCGGCTCCGGCTCAACGACGCGTCGTTCTCCTACGAGATGGAGAGTTCGGCCGCGCTGGGCTTCGGCTTCCGCTGCGGCTTCCTCGGCCTGCTTCACCTGGAAATCATCCAGGAGCGGCTGGAGCGCGAGTTCAACCTCGACCTGATCTCGACCGCGCCGTCGGTCGTCTACCGGCTGAAGATGCGCGACGGCACGCTCAAGGAGTTGCACAACCCGGCCGATATGCCGGACGTGATGAAGATCGAGCTGATCGAGGAGCCGTGGATCCGCGCCACGATCCTGACGCCGGACGAGTATCTCGGCGGCGTGCTCAAGCTCTGCCAGGACCGCCGCGGCGTCCAGATCGACCTCAACTACGTCGGCAAGCGCGCCATGGTGGTCTACGACCTGCCGCTGAACGAGGTGGTGTTCGATTTCTACGACCGGCTGAAATCTATCTCGAAGGGCTACGCCTCGTTCGACTACCACGTCTCCGACTACCGCGAGGGCGACCTCGTGAAGATGTCGCTGCTGGTCAACGCCGAGCCGGTGGACGCCCTGTCCATGCTGGTCCACCGCACCCGCGCCGAATCGCGCGGCCGGGCCATGTGCGAGAAGCTGAAGGACCTGATCCCCCGCCACCTGTTCCAGATCCCGGTCCAGGCGGCGATCGGCGGCAAGATCATCGCCCGCGAGACGATCAAGGCCCTGTCCAAGGACGTCACCGCCAAGTGCTACGGCGGCGACATCTCGCGCAAGCGCAAGCTCTTGGACAAGCAGAAGGAAGGCAAGAAGAAGATGCGCCAGTTCGGGCGCGTGGAGATCCCGCAGGAGGCGTTCATCGCGGCGCTGAAGATGGACGATTGAGGCGCTGAGGCCTCATGCACCCTCGCCCATCTGCGAGCAGGCTCTAGCCTCCGCCTTCGGACGCTTCGCCCAGTTCTGAAACTGATATCGGCCTCTCCCGTCATTGCGAGCGCAGCGAAGCAACCCAGGGCAGCGCGCGATCTCAGGACGTAGCGTTTCACTAGGTTGCTTCGCTGCGCTCGCAATGACGGTGTTGGATACAGGAAGGACTTCTACCCCGGCGGCAGCACGTCGATCTGGATGCCGGCATAATACGCGGCCAGGTTCGCGATATCGGCGTCCGACAGCTCCTTGGCGACCACGTTCATGATCTCGTTCTGCCGCTTGCCGTCGCGGTACTCGGTCAGCGCCTTCACCAGATAGGGCTCGACCTGGCCGGCGAGGTTCGGTGCCTCCGGCAGCTTCGAGAGGCCGTCCATCCCGTGGCAGGTCTGGCAGGCGGTGGCCTTCTTGCGCCCCAGAGCGGCGTCGCCGGCCTGGGCCGAGAGCGGCACGAGCGTGGCGGCGAGGAGGAGAAGCAGGCGGATCATCGGAGGGTCTCGGCTTGCGCGACGGAACGCTCCTCCCCGTTGCGGGGAAGAGTTGGAGGTTGGGAAGCTGGAGCGGTGCGGTGCCGTCTGTACCACCCCCACCCTCGATCCCTCCCCGCAAGGGGGAGGGAAGGCGACCCCTTACTTCTCGTAGGAGATCCGGTAGATCGCCCCGGCGGAATCGTCCGAGACCAGCAGCGAGCCATCGAGCATCACCGCCACATCCACCGGGCGGCCGAGATACTCGCCGTCGCCGGTCAGCCAGCCTTCCGCGAAGGGCTTGACCGCGCCGAGCTTCCCGTCCGCCCCCATGGGGGCGAACATCACCCGGGCGCCCACCGGCTCGGTGCGGTTCCATGAGCCGTGCTCGGCGATGAAGATCCCGCCCTTGTACGAGGCCGGGAATTGCTTGCCGTTGTAGAAGGTCATCCCGAGATCGGCCGCGTGCGGCGGCAGCTCGGCGACCGGGGGCACCGCGTCGGCAGGCGGGGTCTGGTCCTTGTACTCGACGGTGCGGACAGCGCCGCCGCCGTACCAGGGAAATCCGAAGTTCTCGCCGGCCTTGGTGGCGTGATTCAGCTCGCCCGGCGGCTTGTCGTCGCCCATGCCGTCGACCTGGTTGTCGGTGAACCAGAGCGACTTGTCGGTGGCGAAATCCATGCCCACCGAATTGCGGATGCCGGTGGCGTAAACCTCGCGGTTCTTGCCGTCGGCATCGATGCGGATGACGCCGCCGATGCCGGCCTTCCGATACAGGTCCATCTTGTCGGCGGGGGGCACGTTGTAGGGCTGCCCGAGCGCGATGTAGGTCTTCCCGTCCGCGCCGACCCGGCAGACCCGGGCGGTGTGGTTGAAGCTCTCCTCGGCAGCCGGGATCAAGGCGCCTTCCTTCACAAGGATGCCGGCGGCGACGTCCGGGTTCTCATAGAAGAACTCGGCGGCCGGGAAGGCGAGCACCCGGTTCTGCTCGACCACGGTGAGCACGCCGTCCTTCGAGAAGCAGACGCCGTTGGGGATCTTGAAGGTGATGCCCGGCGCGAAGGCTCGGACCTCGTCGGCGACCCGATCCTTGTCGCGGTCGGTGACCGTATAGACCTTGTTCTTGCGGGTGCCGACGAACAGCACGCCGGCATTGGGACCGACCGCGATGGAGCGGGCATCGGGCACCACGGCGTAGAGATCGATCTTGAAGCCCTCGGGCAGCTTGATCTTGCCGAGCGTCTTGCGGATCGCGTCGGCGCGGCGGCCGGTCTGCGGAATCTCGGGGGCGGCCTGGGTGTCGGTGCTGTGGAAGCTCTGCAGCTTCTCCAGATCGTCGGCCTTGGACTTGGTCTCGGCCGGCGCCGCGCCCTGCGCGTTGGCCGATAGGGCGAATACGGGCATGGCGACACCCGCCCAGAGCGCAGCGATGAACAGCGATCGCATCGTCAAACATCCTCCCGGCCGCCCTTGGTGCTGGACGGTCCCGCGTCGGACATAGACGATGCCCGCAAACGGGCAAGTTGCGGCGGTGACGCGCGCCCGCACCTGTCGCGTGTCAGGCGACCTTTCGGGGGACGAGGCGCTCGCTTCCCAGCGCTCCTTGAGCCCCGGACACGCCGGACTCGGTGTATTCCGCGTCCTCGTTGACCTGCCAGACATCGTGCCGGCGCCGGCCGCAGAGGATGTTCTCCACGGTCAGCATCGCGGTCATCATCGCGTGGTCCTGGTTGTTGTACTTGTGCATGCCGTTGCGGCCGACGAGGTGCAGGCTCGGGAAATCCCGCTCCAGTTCGCGCCGCACGGTGACGACGTGGCCGGCGTAATCTTCGTCGTAGACCGGATAGGCCTTGGGCTGCCGCACCACGCAGGCATCGACGACGTCAGCGGGGTCGATCAGGCCGATCTGGCCGATCTCGCGCTTGGCCAAAGCCACGAGGTCATCGTCCGATGCGGTCCAGAGCCCGTCGCCCTCGAAGCAGAAATATTCGAGCCCGAGGCAGGTGTGGTCTTCGTCCGGCACCATCTCGGGGGACCAGGAGCGAAAGTTCTGCACCCGCCCGACCTGCACCGACGGATCGTGGATGTAGATCCAGTTGTCCGGGAAATTTTTTTGGGACTTCGCGATCAGGGCGACGGTAAGGAAGTCGCGGTACTTCAGCGCCCGGGCGTTGAAGGTGCTGAGCGGGCGTGGGCGGATCGAATCCACCAG
>Ga0182232_1000438_pt1 | contig 10458 bp, 8 predicted proteins | sample G6R1MG_30_FD_155484 | JGI IMG/M metagenome (GOLD analysis project Ga0182232, IMG submission 155484) | Phyllosphere microbial comminities from miscanthus, Michigan, USA - G6R3_NF_07NOV2016_LD2 MG | ecosystem: Host-associated > Plants > Phyllosphere > Phylloplane/Leaf | place: USA: Michigan... | reverse complement strand
GGTCCCGGTGAGCAGACGTGCCGTCAGGTCGGCGATCAGGCTCTGCGCCGTCTCATTGGAAACCGGCCCATCGACTGGCGGCATCATGCTCGGAAAAACCGGATCGGCATCGGAAACCAAACTACGGACGCTGATGTCACGGCGAACCGTCGCAGTGCTCGCGCCACCTTTGCTTCCTCACGGCCGAGCCGGCGAAGCTATCAGAGATCCGATGCAAACAGGATGGACAGAAACGGACCGGACTGGTGGAGCCTAACGGGATCGAACCGATGACCTCTTCCATGCCATGGAAGCGCTCTCCCAGCTGAGCTAAGGCCCCACATTGTCTGGTCTACGTCGTCTGTCGTGATCGGCTTTGAGGGAAAGCCGATTGGTGGAGCCTAACGGGATCGAACCGATGACCTCTTCCATGCCATGGAAGCGCTCTCCCAGCTGAGCTAAGGCCCCACTTTTTGCCTCCGAATTCAGCAGCTTAGCTGTTTCCGGGAGCGTTTCGACCGGCCCCCGTGGTGGCGACCGGCGATGGCGGTTCTATATTCGGCCGCCGCTCCGGCCTCAAGCCCCTTTCTCGCCGGCCGGCAAAGTTTTTTGCCGGCCGAGGGAGGGGAGGCTCAGCCTTCCTCGTCGGTCTCGATGTCGCCGTCGATGAGATCGGCCACGTCGTCGTCGCCCGCATCCTCCTCCTCGAGGAAGGTGTCGTCGCCATCCGCGTTGTCGGTATCGGTGTCGTCCGTCGCGGTGTCCGCGTCGTCGTCGGCCGCTTCGACCTCGTCGAGGGAGACGATCTCGGGGCCGCCCTTCTCGGCATCGGTGTCCTCGTCATCATCGGCCGGCACGGCGGCCGAGCGCGACGCGAGGGCGGGCGCTGCGACGCGCGAGGTGGCGGCGGCCTGATAGATCGTGCCGCATTTCGGGCAGGTGGCCGGGTCCTTGTCGAGGTCGTAGAACTTGGCGCCGCAGCTCATGCATTGACGCTTCAAGCCGAGTTCCGGTCTGGCCACGGGCGAACCTCTAAAGTCGATTTTGGGGGAGGCGCCCCGTTAGTCGCGCGCAGGGCTCCTGTCAATTCGCACAGGTGCTACAACGCCTTTCCCATGCCATCCTCGGCTTCGGCGGTGCCCGCACCCCACTCGAAGGCCCCGCGCGAGCCCCCTCGGATGACGCGGCCCGTCCTGCGTGATAACCGGCCTGTCACAAGCCGGTTCGTCCCTGCCGGCTCCCTCGCGGTACGTGGCGATCCGGCCTTCGGTCCGGGCTCGACGCACGCAGCCGAAACCCGAGTCCAGCCCGTGTCACACGACCTTGCGCCCCAACCCCTCACCGCCACGGCGGGCCTCGCCCTCCAGGGCTCCCTGCGGCCGCCCGGCGACAAGTCGATCTCGCACCGGGCGATGATCCTGGGGTTGCTGAGTATCGGCGAGACCCGGGTCGAAGGTCTGCTGGAAGGCGACGACGTCCTGCGCACCGCCACTGCCGCCGAGGCCCTCGGCGCCACGGTGGAGCGCCTGGGCGAGGGACGCTGGCGCATCCTCGGCGTCGGGCTCAGCGGTCTGACCGATCCTGCGGACGTCCTCGATTTCGGCAATGCCGGCACGGGCTCGCGCCTGATGATGGGCGTCGTCGGCGGCCAGCCCGTCACCGCAACGTTCGACGGCGACGCCTCCCTGCGCAAGCGGCCGATGCGGCGCATCCTCGATCCCCTGGTTCGGATGGGCACCGAGGTGGTGAGTGAACAGGAGGGCGGGCGCGTGCCCCTCACCCTGCGCGGTCCGCGCGAGGCGATTCCCATCACGTACGAGACGCCGGTCGCCTCGGCGCAGATCAAGTCGGCGGTGCTGCTTGCGGGCCTCAATGCGCCGGGCATCACCACGGTGATCGAGGCGGCGGCGACCCGCGACCACACGGAGCGGATGCTGCGCCTGTTCGGCGCCCATGTTGAGGTCACGGCCCACGGGCCGGAGGGCCATGGCCGTACCATCGCGCTGACCGGCCAGCCGACCCTGCGGGGGACCGACGTGGTTGTCCCGGCCGATCCGTCCTCGGCAGCCTTCCCCCTCGTCGCGGCCCTCATCGTGCCGGGCTCCGAGGTCACCATCGAAGGCGTGATGATGAATCCGCTCCGCACGGGCCTCATCACCACCCTCATCGAGATGGGCGCCGACATCGAGCGCCTGCGCGAGCGAGAGGAGGGCGGCGAGACCGTGGCGGACCTGCGGGTGCGCGCGAGCCGCCTGCACGGCGTCGACGTGCCCCCCGAGCGCGCGCCGGCGATGATCGACGAGTATCCGATTCTCGCCGTGGCAGCGGCCTTCGCCGAGGGCACCACCCGGATGAATGGCCTACACGAATTGCGGGTGAAAGAATCCGATCGCCTCGCAGCGGTCGCCGACGGGCTGAAGGCCAACGGCATCGCCCACATCATCGAGGGCGACGACCTCGTGGTGCATGGCGACGGCACCGCGCCGAAGGGCGGCGGCACGGTGGCGACGCATCTCGACCACCGCATCGCCATGGCGTTCCTCGTGCTGGGGCTCGCCACCCGCCAGCCCGTCACCGTCGACGACGGCGCCATGATCGCTACGAGCTTCCCGAGCTTCCTGCCGACCATGCAGGCGCTGGGCGGACGGATCACCCCATGAGCGCGGCATACATGGGCGATCTGCCCCTCGTCATCGCCATCGACGGCCCGGCCGCCTCCGGCAAGGGAACGCTCGCCAAGCGTCTCGCCGCCCATTACGGCCTGCCGCACCTCGACACGGGCCTGCTCTACCGGGCCGTCGCCCTCACGGTCCTCGACGCGGGCTACGCCATCGACGATCACGCGGCCGCTGCGCGGGCCGCCGCCACCCTCATCGCCGACCGCCTCGCCGACCCCCGCCTGCGCGACCGCGCCATGGGTGAGGCGGCCTCCCGCGTCTCGTCGGTGCCGGCCGTGCGCGCGGCCCTCCTCGCCTGGCAGCAGCGCTTCGCCGGCAATTCCCTGGGCGCGGTCCTCGACGGGCGCGACATCGGAACCGTCGTCTGCCCCCATGCGCGGGTGAAGCTGTTCATCACGGCGGCGCCCGAAGAGCGGGCGCGGCGGCGCCATCTCGAGCTCCAGCGCCGGGGCGAGAGCACGAGCCTCGGGGCCATCCTCGACGACATCGTCGCCCGCGACGCCCGCGACGCCCAGCGCTCCACTGCCCCGTTGAAGGCGGCGGCCGACGCCGTGCTCCTCGACACCACCGACCTCGACGCCGATGCGGCCTTCGCGGCAGCGCGCGAGGTGATCGACCGCGCCAGGCCGCATTAGACCTCCGGTCGCCGTCCGCGTCCCTCCCTCGGGGCGGGCGGTCCGAAGCGGTTGGGGCCGGGGGTTCCCTCGCGCAGGAGCGTCTCGATGACGAACCACGTCGAGAAGCCGAGCATCGCCAGGAGAAGAGCGATCACGAGGGCGGGCTCGGAGTCGGCCAGCCGGTCGAGGGGGGCGAAGCCCAGTGCCTGAACGCCAATCCAGGCGATGAGCCAGCCGGCGGAGCGGTCGCGATCGTGCAGCCGCCGCGCCGTAGCCGCGAGCATGACGAGACCCAGGACGGGAAGGCCGAGGGCGACGATCATCGCCGGCATCCGGGCGCCGAGGGCGGCAAGCCAGATGCCGAAGCACAGCAGGCTGGCGCCGTACAGGATCGCCCGGACGGTGAACCGCCGATAGGCTTGGGACGAGATGCGGCCGCGCGAATCGACGACGCGGCCGATGCGCCGAAGGACCGGCGTCATCCTCACGTGCCGCGCGGCTTCACCCGCCGCGTCGGCGGTTCGGCCACGGGGTCTTCGGGCCAGGGGTGCCGCGGGTAACGCCCGCGCATCTCGGAACGCACGGCGCTCCACGACCCGCGCCAGAACCCCGGCAGGTCGCGGGTGATCTGGATCGGTCGCGAGGCCGGGGAGAGCAGGTGCAGCACGAGGGGCACCCGGCCGCCCGCGATGGCGGGATGGCGCTCGAGGCCGAAGAGTTCCTGAACCCGGACTGCCAGGACCGGCCCACCCTCCGATTCGTAGTCGAGGGGGATGCGCGAACCGGTGGGCACCTCGAAATGGGTCGGCGCCTCCGTCTCGAGTCGGGCGCGCAGATCCCACGGCAGGAGGGCCTGGAGGGCACGGCCGAGGTCGTAGGCCGTGATCGCATCGAGGCTCGCGCGTCCGACGATTTCGGGCGCCAGCCAATCCGTTACCGTCGCGCCCAAGGCCGCGTCGGAGAGGTCGGGCCAGGTGGAATCCGCCGCACGGAGGAAGCGCAGGCGCGCGAGCCACTGCGACAGGGCCGGTGTCCACGGCAGAACGCTCAGGCCGACCTCCGCGATGCCGTTCGCCAGGATCACGGCGGAGTCGGCATCCGGCGGCACCGGCAGGATGCGCTCGCCGAGGGTGAGGGCGCCGAGGCGCCGCTGAGCCCGGGCCCGCAGGGCGCGCGCGCCCTTGTCGAACGCCACCTGGGTGACCGAGGCGATGCGCTCGGGAAACAGCGCTTCGATGGTCTCGAGGGCGATGGGTGCGGCGGCGAGGATCCGGGCGTTGGCGGCCGTCCCAACGAGATCGGCCACCACGAGGAAGGCTTCGCGCGCCAGGGGCAGGGCGGGATCGATGCGCCCGGCGCGGCCGTTGGCCATCACGAACTCACCGTCGCGTCCCCGCGCCCGCGCCACCCGGTCGGGATAGGCGAGGGCGAGGAGGGGGCCGGCTTCGGAAAAATCGGCCCCGGCCTCGCTCGGAGCGCGGGCGAAGGTTTGCGCCTGCTTCGCCCAGCCGTCCGCGAGGCGTCGCATGTCCAGGGCCCGGGGCCCGCGATCGCGCGCGAAGCGCTCGACCCGGTCGCCGAGATCGACGGCGTCGCCGCCGAGCCCGCGCTCCACCAGCACGGCGGCGAGGTTCGCCGCCTCCCTTGCGCGGCCGTGGGCGGCGGCCTGCACCACCATCCGCGCGAGGCGCGGCGGTAGGGGGAGGGCGCGCAACGCCACCCCCATGGGGGTGAGGCGGCCATCGGCATCGAGGGCATCCAAGGCCCGTAGCATGGCGCGGGCCTCCGTGAGGGCCGGGGCCGGCGGAGAATCGAGGAACGCGAGGGTCGTAGGATCGGCCACCCCCCAGGCGGCACAATCGAGGAGCAGGCCCGAGAGATCGGCGGCGAGGATTTCCGGGCGTCCGAACGGTTCGAGGGCGTTGGTGGCGGCCTCCGCCCACAGGCGGTGGCAGACCCCCGGCTCCGTGCGCCCGGCGCGGCCCCGGCGCTGATCGACGGAGGCGCGCGAAGCCCGGGCCGTGACGAGGCGGGTGAGACCGAGGCCGGGCTCGTAGACCGGTACCCGTGACAGGCCGGAATCGACGACGATCCGCACACCCTGGATCGTCAGGGAGGTCTCGGCGATGCTGGTGGCGAGCACCACCTTGCGCCGGCCGGGCGGGGCAGGCGCGATGGCACGGTCCTGCTCGGCCGGGGTCAGGGCACCGTACAGGGGCGCGACGTCGGTGACAGCGTCGATCCGGTCGGTAAGCAGGGTCGCCACCCGGCGGATCTCGCCCTGTCCGGGCAGAAAGGCCAGGACGGAGCCCGGATCGGCTCGCAGGGCCCGCAGGATCGCATCCGTCATCGCCTGCTCGATGCGTTGGTCGGGATCGCGGGCGCTGTGGCGGGTCTCGACGGGATAGGCGCGTCCTTCCGACTCGATCACGGGGGCGTCGCCGAGCAGGGTCGCGACACGGGCGCCGTCGAGGGTTGCGGACATCACGAGGATCCGCAGGTCTTCGCGCAGGGCCCCCTGGGCATCGAGGGCGAGGGCGAGACCGAGGTCGGCATCCAGGGACCGCTCGTGGAATTCGTCGAACACCACCGCGCCGATTCCGACGAGTTCGGGATCGTCGAGGATCATCCGGGTGAAGACGCCCTCGGTCACCACCTCGATGCGGGTCCGCGCCGAGATCTTTGAGCCGAGCCGCACGCGCAGGCCGACGGTGTCGCCCACCCGTTCGCCTAGGGTCTGCGCCATGCGTTCGGCTGCCCCCCGGGCGGCGAGGCGGCGCGGCTCCAGCAGAATGATCCTGCGGCCCGCGAGCCAGGGCGCCTCGAGGAGCGCCAGGGGCACGCGGGTGGTCTTGCCGGCCCCCGGGGGAGCGACGAGAACGCAGGCGCTCCGTTCGGCGAGCGTCTCCGCGAGGGCAGGCAGGACCGCCTCGATGGGCAGATCGGGTGTGGTGGCGGGGCCGGACGACATCACCCGGCTCGTGCCGCGAAGCGCCTCGCACTGCAAGTCGGGATGACCGGGCGGCTCGCGCATCGTCACGGTCGGTCGGCCAAGGTTCGTCCGGGGCGAAATGCATCCCGGACCTCGCCTCGTGCTCCGCACGCTCCGGTGCCGCGAAAACTTCGGCCGCAACGTTTAATCCGTCGTTCGGCGATAAAAGCGTTAGTCATTTCCGGCAGTTGATGCACGAACCGGAGAGAGATCGCGGAACGGAATCGCACACTGTGACTTGTCGCAGCGACGCCCGCTCGGGGCATCGACGAAAGACGAACCGAATGACCAGAATCGCCATTGCCCTTGCCGCCAGCACCCTCCTGGGCGCTTTCGGCCTGACCGCCGCCTCCGCCGCCCCGGCCATGCCGGTCGGTGCCCCGATCGTTGCCGGCGATCACTCCGTTGAGCAGGTGGCGAGCCGTCATCGCCACTACCAGGGCATGCGCTGCCGCGGCATGGGCCATGGTCGCCATATGCGCCGGATGCCGGCCTCGCGCATGAGCAGCAACCCGAACTCGCGCAACCCGCAGCAACCGGGCTACATGCAGCAGAAGGGCCAGACCACGGGCGGTCCGCGCTACTGAGATCAAAGGCCACCTGATTGATCGGGGCCGGTGCACGAGCGCCGGCCCTTTTTCGTGGATACTCCCTTGTCCACCCTTCTCCCCAGGGGAGATCGCACCGCGCGCTGATCATCGACGTCGGCGTCTGATAGTCTGACGCCATGTCTCAGCGCCCATCGCCGTCACCGCGCCCCGCCCGTTCGGTCCCGAAGACCGGTGCCGCCCCATCGGACTACACCACCAGCGCTGCGGTGCTCGATACGGCCGGTGCCACGCCGATGATGGCGCAGTACATCGAGATCAAGGCCGCCAACACCGACTGCCTCCTGTTCTATCGGATGGGAGATTTCTACGAGCTGTTCTTCGAGGATGCGGAGATCGCCTCCCGGGCGCTCGGGATCGTACTGACGAAGCGCGGCAAGCATGGCGGCGCCGATATCCCCATGTGCGGCGTGCCCGTGGAACGCTCGGACGATTATCTCAGTCGTCTCATTGCGCTCGGCCATCGCGTCGCCGTCTGCGCCCAGACCGAGGACCCGGCGGACGCGAAGAAGCGGGGCCCGAAATCCGTGGTCCGTCGCGAGGTCGTCCGCCTCGTCACCCCCGGAACCATCACGGAAGACCGGCTCCTCGACCCGGCCCGAGCCAACGTCCTGCTCGCCATCGGCCGCCGCAAAGCGGACATCGACCATGTCTACGGCCTCGCCGCCCTCGATATCTCCACGGGCCGTTTCAGTCTGAGCGAGGTGCCGGCCACCGAACTCGCCTCGGCCATCGCCCGCCACGAGCCTCGCGAGATCGTCCTGTCCGAGACGATCCACGACGATCCGGCCCTCGCCCGCCTATGGCGGGAGGTGCCCGCCCCCGTGACCCCCCTCGCGCAGGCCGAGCTGGAGCCGGCGGCGGCCGAGCGGCGGATCAAGGCTCAGTTCGGCGTCTCGACCCTCGACGGCTTCGGCCAGTTCGGCCGGGCCGAGATCGCCGCAGCGGGCGCCGCGCTGCTCTACATCGAGCGTACCCAGATCGGTGCGCGCCCGACCCTGTCGCCGCCGACCCGGGAAGCCACGGGGGCGACCCTGGCCATCGACGCCTCGACGCGCGCCAACCTCGAGCTGACCCGGACCTTGTCGGGCGAGCGTCGGGGCAGCCTCCTCGACGCCATCGACAGGACTGTCTCGGCAAGCGGAGCGCGGCTCCTCGCCGAGCACCTCGCCGGGCCGCTGACCGACCTCGACGCCATCCGGCGGCGCCATGCGGCGGTGGCCTGGCTCACGGAACAGGGCGTCTCGCGAAAGGCGTTCCGCGAGATCCTGGCGCGAGCGCCCGATCTCGCCCGCGCCCTGTCGCGCCTCGGCCTTGGCCGCGGCGGTCCCCGTGATCTCGCGGCCCTGCGCGACGGGCTCGATGCCGCGCAGGCCCTCGCAACCCGCCTTTCCACCCTCGACGGCCTGCCGGACGACCTCGCGACCCTCGGCGAGCGCCTCCGGCATGTCGATGCCGCCCTCGTGACCCATCTTCGCGCCGCCCTCGCCGACGACTTGCCCCTCAAGCGCACCGATGGTGGCTTCGTCCGCGAGGGCTACTCGCCCGAGATCGACGAGTGCCGGGTGCTCGGTCAGGATTCGCGAAAGGTCATCGCCGCCCTCCAGGCGCGCTACGCCGAGGAAACCGGCTGCCGGACGCTTCGGATCAAGCATAACAACATGCTCGGTTACTACATCGAGGTGCCGCAGGCCGTCGGTGAGACCTGCCTTAAGGGGGTGATGCGCGAGACCTTCATCCACCGGCAAACGATGGTGGACGCCATGCGCTTCACCAGCGTCGAACTCGGTGACCTCGAAGGCCGCATCGCCGGGGCGACGGATCGGGCGCTCGCCCTCGAGACGGCGGTGTTCGACGGTCTCTGCGGCGAGGTGCTGGCGCAGGCCGGCGCCATCGCGCAGGTGGCCGATGCTCTAGCCGCCCTCGACGTCGCAGCCTCCCACGCCGATCTCGCCGTGGAGCGCGACTGGCGCCGCCCGGTGGTGGACGACGGCTACGCTTTCACCGTCACGGGTGGGCGCCACCCCGTGGTCGAGGCCGCCCTGCGCCTGTCGGGCGAGCCGTTCATCGCCAACGATTGCGACCTGTCGGGGGAGGGGCGCGGCCGTATCCGCCTCATCACCGGGCCGAACATGGGCGGCAAGTCGACCTTCCTGCGCCAGAACGCCCTCATCGCCGTCCTGGCACAGATCGGCGCCTTCGTACCGGCGACGAGCGCCCGGCTCGGCCTTGTCGACCGGCTGTTCTCGCGCGTGGGGGCCGCCGACGATCTGGCGCGCGGGCAATCCACCTTCATGGTCGAGATGGTCGAGACCGCCGCGATCCTGAATCAGGCGACCCGGCGCTCCCTCGTGATCCTCGACGAGATCGGGCGCGGCACGGCGACCTTCGACGGCCTGTCCATCGCCTGGGCCTGCCTCGAGCACCTGCACGAGAAGAACGCCTGTCGCGCCCTGTTCGCCACCCACTTCCACGAGCTGACGGCGCTGGGCCAGCGCCTGTCACACCTCGACAACGCCACCCTGAAGGTGGCTGAGCACCGGGGCACGGTGGTGTTCCTGCACGAGGTGGTACCGGGTGTGGCAGACCGCTCCTACGGTCTCCAGGTCGCGCGCCTCGCGGGGCTGCCGCCGGGGGTGATCGCCCGTGCCGGAGCCATCCTGAAGAACCTCGAAAAATCCGAGCGCGACCGGCCGACCCGTCCGCGCATCGACGACCTTCCACTCTTTGCCGCCCTATCGGCTCCGCCGATGGAGGAGGCCGAACCCGAACGCGAGGACGGCCTACGCCTCGTGCTCGACGGAATTGATCCCGATGCCCTGACGCCGCGCGAAGCCCTGGAAGCCCTCTACCGCCTCAAGGCGGCGCGGGACGCCTGATCCGCCGCGGACTTCAATGGTGCAGTCTTTTCCCGTCCTGGGCGGCGAGGCGGAACCCGTCGAGGCCGTCGAGGCTTCCGGCGTGTCCCGCGCGGCAATCGGCGACGTAGCGCAGCGCCCCGGCCACGACCCGCTCGGAATAGGGCTTGGCGATCACACCCATGGCGCCTGCGAAATCGTCCGGAATGCGCTTGGCGTTCGCTGTCATGAACACCACCGTCGTGCGGCGGTCGGCGCTCAACGCCTGAGCGACGGCCACGCCCGTCGGTCCATCGACGAGGTGGATGTCGACGAGTGCGACGTCCGGATGCGTCGCAAGCCCGAGGGCGATGGCTTCCTGCGACGAGCCCGCGACGCCGACGGTCACGTGTCCGAGATCGTCGAGCAGGCATTCGAGTTCGAGGGCGATGAGCACCTCATCCTCGACCACGAGGATGCGCAGGGGTTGTGACGTCATTTCTCCCATTGGGGTGCCTCCTCCACGGGATCGGCGGTGGCGTCGCGCAGGGAAACGGCATCGAGGGGCACGCGGATTTCCACCCGCGTTCCCGGATTCGTCTCGCTCCACGCGATCGTACCGCGAAGCTGGCGAACCACCATCTCGACGAGTGAGCGCCCGAACCCCGCCGGATTGGGGGGACCCGCCGAGAGACCGATCCCGTCATCCTCGATGGTCATGTGCAGCGCATCATCGCGGCGTTGCGC
>Ga0182232_1000436_pt1 | contig 10479 bp, 9 predicted proteins | sample G6R1MG_30_FD_155484 | JGI IMG/M metagenome (GOLD analysis project Ga0182232, IMG submission 155484) | Phyllosphere microbial comminities from miscanthus, Michigan, USA - G6R3_NF_07NOV2016_LD2 MG | ecosystem: Host-associated > Plants > Phyllosphere > Phylloplane/Leaf | place: USA: Michigan... | reverse complement strand
ATGTTTTGGCCCGCGCCCAGCAGGGCGTAGCGCTGGCGCAGATTGGCGAGGCCGGTGCCCGTGCCGGGGGCCAGCCCGGCTGGCCGGGGCTGGTAGCTGTTTTCGACGCGCAGCGCGCCGGGCGTGGCCGTGAGGCGCAGGTGCAGCGGGCGCGCCTGCGAGGCCTCGTTGTGCTTGAGGGCATTTTCGACCAGGCCCTGCACGCTGAGGGGCGCCACGTGCCGGGCCAGGGCGGCGGGCGCAATGGCGTACTCGACCTGCACCTTGCTGCGAAAGCGCACCTGCTGCAAGGCCACGTAGGTGCGCACGAAGGCCAGCTCGTCGGCCAGGGGCACGGTGGGGCGCTCGCGGCTCAGCAGTACGTAGCGGTAGAGGTCGGCCAGGCCCTCCACGTACTCCTGGGCCGGGGCATTGGTGGGCTCGATGAGGGCGGCGAGGGTATTGAGCGAGTTAAATAAAAAGTGCGGGTCGAGCTGCTGGGCCAGGGCGTCGAGTTGGGCCTGGGTTTGGGCCTGGGCCAGCTGGTCGGCGCGGCGCAGGTTCAGCTCCCACTGCCCCAAGGTGTGGCGGCTCTCATAAATGAGCAGCACTACCAGCGTTGACACCAGGTTGAGGCCGGTTTCGGGCAGGGCCTGAGGTAGCGCCCACGGCCAGCGCGCCACCCACGCAAAGCCCGCGCCCAGCACCACCGTCGTGAGCAGGGTGTAGGCCAGGCTGGCGGCGGCCAGCCACCACAGGCGGCGGGCGGTGGCGGTGGGCTGCGGCCAGCGGGCCAGCCCGCGCCGCCACAGGTACACATTGCCCAGCCACAGGGCCACCGTGAAGGTGAGCGACACCGCGTAGCTGCCCAGCCAGCCTAGCCCAAAAGGCGTCTTTAAGATGCCCCGCGGCAGCAGCTCCAGGGCGGCCATCACCCCCATGGCCGCCCCCAACACCCAATGCTTTTTCATGCGCATAAAGGTCGTGCCGCCGCGCCAAGCCGCGCCCTGCGCGGCCACCTAGCGCGCCCGCCACAGCGGCTGCCCGGCCAGCGCCTGCGCCAGCAGCACCGCCGCGGCCGCCGCGTAGAGTGCCGTGCCCAGCCACACCAGCGGCACGGCGCGGCCAGGCTGCCAGCGGCCCAGCACCCAGCCCAGCACGGGCAGGGCCTGCAAGGCGTGCAGCCCCATAAAGTGCGCGATGCGCAGGTCGCCGGCCCGGGTGCTCCAGCCGATGCCGGGCAGCCCGGGGCCGCCGTCGGGCGCGCCGATGGTGTGGCCCAGGTGCCGTATCATGAGGCCGCCCACCAGCGCGCCCAGTATAGACAGCGGCAGGCCCAGGCGCACGCCCCAGCCGTAGGCCGCCGGGCCGGGCAGCGGGTAGTGCCACACCAGGTACGCGGCCCACACGCTCAGCACGGTATTGACCAGAATAAAGATGCCCATGGTGCCGAAAAGCAGGGCGTTGAGTGCCGACGACGTGTTGTAGTGCGAGGTTTGGCCGCGCGCGGCCTGGATAAAGATGACGACCGTTTCGATGGTCATGCTCAGGGCCACGCCCCAGCCGATGTAGGCTACGGCGGGCTGGGCCGCCGCCAGCAGGCCCGCCAGCAGCCAAGCCAGCGTCCAGACGAAAAGCCCGTCGGCCACGGCAAACTTGAGGGGTTTCAGCCACGCCGGCGCGCCGGTTACGAGGCGGTGGTCGAGGGCAAACAGCAGCATTGCGGCCAGCGCCAGCCCCACGTGCAGCCACCCAGCCCAGGCCAGCGCGGGGCTGGTGTGGTGCAAGGTTTGCACGGCCCGCGCGGCCTGCTGGCTGAGCGAAAGGTCGGCGGCCAGGGCCGAAGAAGCGGGCGCACCCGCGAGCAAGAGCGATTTCATAAGTCAGGAAGAAAAGGAAGTAGGAGAAAGGGGCTGCCCAAAAGCTGCCCGCCCGCCGAAATACACCAGCAGCCCCACCGGCCCAAACAGGAAGGTGAGCGCCAGCGCAGGCACCAGCGCCAGGTGCGGCACCTGGCGCCGCTGGGCATCGCGCACTGCCCAGGCCCCCACAAACAGGTCGAAGCAGAGGTAGTGCACCCAGCCCGCCAGCAGGGCCCAGGGGTCTCGGAACAGGGCCGCCACGCCAGCCAGCGAGCTAAAGCCGCCCTCGCTGCCGTGCGCCCCGAGGTAGTGCGTGGCGATGAGCGCCGCGTAGGCCAGGGCCAAAAAGGCCGGCCACAGGCCGCTTAGCACCAGCCGCTGGGTGCCGCGCCAGCGCGGGGCAAAGGCCAGCAGCGCCCAGGCCGGCAGCACGAGCGCATTGGCCAAAGAAAAGAGGGCTTCGGGGGTAATAGTCATGGATTTAAATAATACATTTACGCCGGCAAACGTAATCCCGCGCCCGGCCTGTGCGCCAGCCCCACCGGGGCGAACCGCCCAACGGGGCGGGCCAAGCGGCCGGGCGGCGGGGCGAAGTTTTGCCTGGTGGCCGATTGGGCCGCCTTGGGTTGGCTTTCTCACCTTCATTTTCCTTTCCAAATGCTGCCTTCGCTTTGGTTGCTCGCCCTCGGTTCGGCGTTCGCTGGCCCGCCCCAACCCCCTCGCACCGTGCTTAGCGGGCGCCTCGACCACGCCCCGGCCGGCGACTCGGTGCAGCTGCTGGTGGGCGAAAAAAGAATGAAAGCGCCGCTCGGCCCCAACGGCGATTTTCGGTTTGAGGTGAAAGACCTCAAGCAGAATATGCCCATGGGCTTCTCCTACGCCGGCCAGCGCACGGAGCTTTACCTCATACCGGGCGACCAACTAGTGATGCACTTGGATTTCAAGGATTTTGATAAGACGCTGACCTACTCCGGGCGCGGCAGCGAGGTAAACAACTACCTGGCCCAAGCGCTGTACAAGTACGCCTACGGGCCGGCCAATGAGTTTCTCCGCATTCAGGACTTTCCGAAGGGCACGCCGGCCGAGGCCCGCCAGGCCAGCGATGCGCTGCGCCAGAGCCGCCGGGAGTTTCTGGCCAGCTATGCCAAGGCGCATGTGCTGCCCGCCAGCTTTCAGCGCGATGAGCGGCTGTCCATCGACATCACCTGGGCGACGATGCTGCTGGCCTATGCTGCGCGACACGAGCCCGCCGAGCTGCCTACCGATTATTACGCTTTTCTGGCCCAAACTCCGGTGCGCGAGCTGTGCCAGCACCTGGGGCGCAGCATTATCGATAACTCCTTGCTGGCCAATTTTGTGATGGGCTACCAGTATCGCCTGGCACCCAAGGGCCAGCTGAGCGCCGACCCGGCCGAAGGGCCGCGCCTCTACCAGACTGCCGCCGCCGAGGTAGGCGACACGCGGGCGGCCAACTGGGCCGTGGAGATGCTGTTGTTTGACAACATCCGCACCAACAGGGCGGGGGCGCTGGCTTTCTATCCCGCCTTCCGGCAACACAACCGCGACTCGGCCACCGCCCGCGCGGTGCGGCAGGCCTTTGTTAGCCGGCAGCGGCTAGATGCCGGCCAGCCGGCCCCCGCCTTTGCCCTGCGCGATAATACTGGCAAGCAGGTGTCGCTCAGCGATTTTAAAGGCAAAGTAGTGTACCTCGACTTCTGGGGCACGTGGTGCGGCCCCTGCATGCACGAGATGACGGAGGCGGCCCCCGCGCTCAAAAAGCAATTTGAGGGCCGCGACGTGGTGTTTCTCTATATTTCGGTGGGCGATGCCGAGGCCAAGTGGCAGAAAACGCTGGTCGATAAACAGTTTACCAGTGCCAACAGTGTGCACCTGCGCAGTGGCGGCAACGAGGAGGCTATTGCCTACCAGGTCAATGGCTACCCCAGCTACTACCTCATCGACCGGGAAGGCCGCTTTGTGCAGGCCTACACCTCGCGCCCTTCGGAAGGCGCCAAAACCGTGGCCGCCATTGAGGCGGCCCTGGCGCGCTAGGGGAGTGGGCGCGGCCGCCGCCGCAGGTAGGTTCCGATGCCCCGCACGGCTGTAAGCTGGTCGGGGCATCGGAACCTACCTGTTTTCTTTGTAGGATATGTTGCTTGCTTTCCTCTTGTTTGCCGCCGGTTTGGCCGGGGCGACCCGGCCCGTGCCCCCGCCGCCCGCTGCCGTGCTCAGCGGCCACCTAGCCCACGCCCCGGCCGGCGACACGGTGCGCGTGCAGGTGGGCGGGCGGCAGTACAAGACCGCGCTCGGCCCCGGTGGCGATTTTAAGCTGACCATTAAGGGCCTGAAAACCGCCGCACCGGCCGACTTTACCTACGCTCGCCAGCACACTACGCTGTACCTCGCGCCTGGCGACGACGTGCGCCTGACGGTGGACTTCCCCGATTTCGACGAGACTGTTAGCTACAGCGGGCGCGGGGCCGGGCCGAATAATTACCTGGCCCGCGCCGGCTGGAAATTTCGCTACGGCCCCGAGGCCGACAGCCTGCGCCCGCAGGCGCGCCTGGCGCCCGCCACCACCCCGGCCGAAATGCGGCAGCTGGCCGATGGTTTTCGGCAGCGGCAGCTTCAGTTCCTGGCCGACTATGCCCAGGCCACGCCGCTGCCGCCCGCTTTTCGGCACGACCAGGAGTTCGGCATCGCGCTGGAGTGGGGCACCGAGCTGCTCGACTACGTGGGCTACCGCCGGGCGCACGCGCCGGGGGCGGCCCCGCTGCCGGGCGGCTATTTCGACTTTATGCGCGACCTGCCGGTGGCCGAACTGCCGCGCTACGACGGCCGCAGCCAAGCCGACAACGACCAGGTGGGCCGCCTGCTGCTGGGCTACCAAAATCGCTTGGTGCCAGCGGGCCAGCTCGACCGTGACCCCGCCGCCACCCCGCGCCTGTACGCGCTGGCTGGGGCCGAGCTGGGCAGCATTCCGCTGCGTGATAAGGCGTTGTATCTGCTGCTGAACTGGAAATTAGAGGACGACCTGCCCGGCGTGCTGGCCGCCTACCCGGCTTTTAGGCGCCTTAACCAGGACTCTAGCTACGCGCGCAACCTGCACGCTATTTTGGCCAAGCGCGTGCGGCTGGGCGTGGGCCAGCCGGCCCCGGCCTTCACGCTGCGCGACATCACCGGCAAAAACGTGGCCTTGGCCGACTTGCGCGGCAAGGTGCTTTACCTCGATTTTTGGGGCAGCTGGTGCCCGCCCTGCTTGAAGGAGCTGGCCGGCTACAGCCACGCCCTGAAAGAGCAGTTTGCGGGCCGCGACGTGGTGTTTGTGTACATTTCGGTGGGCGATGCCGAGGCCAAGTGGCAGAAAGTAGTAGCCGCCCAGCACCTCACCGGCCCCACCAGCGTGCACTTGCGCCAGCCCAAGGATGGGCAGGTGGCCTTTGATTACCAAATCAACAGTTTCCCCACTTATTGGCTTATCGACCGGGCCGGGCGCATTATTGATATGCAGGCCCCGCGCCCCTCCGACGGGGCCAAAACCGTGGCCGCCATCGAGCGGGCGCTGGCCGAGTAGGAGAAAGAAATGAAGCCGCACGCTAACAAACGCGGGCTCAGCGTTGTTAGGCAAGGCTGGGCGGGCAACGCGGTAGGTTCTACTACGTATCCGGCCCTTGGTTGCTACTTATAGATATCCTCAGTGTCAAGTTGTTGTCGGGTCATCGGATTGTTGCTGCTGCTGGCCTGCGGGCTGCCGCACACCCTGCGAGCCCAGGAAGAATCGGCCACCGTGCGGGCGACCCTGCCCAAAAAGCCGACTGGCCGCGCCCGGCGCGATACCACCTGGGAGCGCCCCGCGCCGCCTTTTTCGCACCGCCGCCTGGTGGTGCAGTACGACTCGCGCTACTCGTTCGTAAACGGTCATTTCTGCACCATCAATGGTCTGAAACTGGGCATGGAGTGGCGCGGCCGGGTGCGCACCGGCGCGGCGGTGTACTTTTTGAGCACGGGCATTCCCACGCGCCTGCCCCTGCCCGACAATGCCGCCGACGATGCCGACGCCGACCTGCGCTTTCGCTACTTTGCCCTGTATGCCGAGTACGTGGCCCTGCAAAACTCGCGCTGGAGCCTGAGCGGCAACATGCAGGTGGGCATGGGCACGGTGTACGTGCGCTACCTCAACGACGAGAGCGGCCTCTACGACCGCACGCCCCGCGATTTCGTGATGCTGGTCGAGCCCTCGGTGGCCGCCCAGATGCGGCTGTTTCGGTGGGCCGCGCTGGGCGCGGGCGCGGGCTGGCGGCAGCCAGTGCTGGTGGCGCCCACCATCCGGCGCGAGCTTAGCGGCCCGGTCTTTTATGCCCGCGCCAACATCCTGCTCGGCCCGCTCCTGAAGGTGGTGCGCGGCAAGGAGCGCCTGTTCAGCCAGGAAGGCCTGCGCATTCATGGCCTCGACCCCCACACCCGCGACAAATTTTACGGCAGCAAAAGCGACCGGGAAGACTACCGGTGAGATGCGCAGGCGAAAGAGTAGCAAACGAATCGCACCCCACTATTTGCCCGCCACGTAGGTGAAGCCCACGGTGAGGTTGCTGTTGCCGGGGGCGCGGCCCTCTACGGCGATGCTTTCGTAGGAATAGGAGTAAGCCGCGGTGAGGGCCAGGTGGCGGCTGACCGTGAAATTGAGGCCGCTGGTGAGGTTGAAGCGGTAGTCGTTGAGGTAGTCTTGCAGCGAGGGCTGGTAGTATATCAGCCCGGTGAGCACTACCTGGCCCTTGCTGGCCCGCAGCTTGAGGCGCGTGGAGCTGCGCGGTACCTCGCGCAGCAGGCCGGTTTGGTAGGCCGTGTACTCGTAGAGAAAGAACTGACTGATACCGATTTCGTTCTTGAGCGTGTCGGTATAAAGCTGGTAGCCCGCGCCCGCGCCCGTCACGAAGCGGCGGTCGATGGCGCGCAGGTTGCTGCGCTCGGCGTTGCCGAGCAGGTAGTACTTGACCCGCTTGCGCTGGTAGGTAGGCGTGAGCAAGCCCACCAGCTCGCGCTCGTTGAGGAGGCCATTTTGCTTGCCGTAGCTAAAGGTAAAGGCCGTGGGCAGCAGCCAGTTTTCGCTTAGTTTAAAGTTGCCGGTGTGGCTGGTGGTGAAATACGCCCGGTCGACGGTGCCCGTGGTAAAAATGCCCGTAACCGTGGCTGTGTAGCGCGTGCCGCTGGTTTTGACGGTGTAGGTTTCAAACTCGGACGAGGGCAGCCCGCCCGCCGCCGTGGTGGAGGGCGCCACCACGGGCGCGGCGGCGGTGTCGGCCTTGGTGGTGGTTTGGGCCAGCGCCGGGCCGGCGCCCCAGCTGCCCAGCAGCACAGCCAGCCCGCCCACTCGCCACCCCAAATGGCGCCCTAGGGCGCCGTAACTAGTCATTACCTTTTGCTTCATGCCGGGCAAAAATACCCGCTCAGTCGCTTACCGCGCCTCCGTCGGCGCGCCCACCGCGCGCAGCGAGGCCGCCCGGTCGAGCTTGCCCGAGGCCGTAGTCTGAAACGCTGATATATAGCAAAATGCCTTCGGGATTTCGTATTTGTCGAGTCGTTCGGCCAGCAAGTTCAGCAGGGTTTGCTCGGCCGTGGCGGGTAGCGGCGGGCCTTCTACATAAGCCGTTACGGCCTGGCCGAGGCGCTCGTCGGGCCGGCCGGCCACGAAGGCGCGGCGCGAGTGGCCGAGCTCGGCCAGGGCCACTTCGAGCACCAGCTCCACCTTTTCGGCCTGCACCTTCACCCCACCCGAATTTATAACAAAATCAACCCGCCCGAGCCAGTCGAAGGTGTGCTTGTCGAGCAGCTGAATCCGGTCGTTGGTCACGATTAGTTCATCGTCCGTCACGTCGCCGCGCACCGTGAGGCAGCCGCGCTCGTCCTGGCCCAGGTGCAGGCCGGGCAGCACGCGGTAGTGCGCGCTGGCATCGGGGCCATTGAGGCGGCGCAGGGCCATGTGCGAGGCTGTTTCGGTCATGCCGTAGGTGAGGTACACGGGCACCGTGAGCTGCTGAATCTCGGCCAGCAGGCTGGGCTCGACGCCCGCGCCGCCCACCAAGATGGCGCGCATCTTATTGAGCCGCGCCGCCCGGCCGGCCGCCAGCACGGCCCGCAGTTGCAGGGGCACAAAAGCCGCAAAATCGAACTCCGCCTCGGCCGGCACTTCCTCGAATGGGTCGGCGTGCGGCTCCACGATGGTCAGGTGCATGTTGCGCTCCAGGCCGCGCACCACCATCATTTTGCCCCCAATAAAATCGCAGTTCAGGCAAACCAGCGCCCGGTCGCCCGGCCCGAGGTCGAAGTAGTCGCCGGTGCGGGCGGCCGAGGCAGCCAATTGCCGCCTTTTTAGGATGATGAGCTGCGGCTGCCCGGTGCTGCCCGAAGTGCGCAGGCCAAATTCCTGGGCGCCCGTGCGCCACTGCCGCACCAGCTCCAGCACCTTGGCCTCGTAGCCATTGAGGCTGGCGTGCGGGTCGGGTGCTTGCGTGATGGCATCGTAGCTGAATTCGCGGCCGTTGAGCAACAAGGAGGTGGGTAGGTTGGGGGAGGACATGGGGCAAAGTTATTCGCCGGCTTTGCGGCACACTTTCCCCATACGTTCTTAGCGAAGCCCGCAGCTAAAAACAGGCTGGGTCAGCTCAGCAGCCACTGCTGGTACGCCCGCGCCGACGGGGCCGTGCGCCAGCCCAGCAGCAGCAGCACGGCGGCGTAAGTGATTAAATCGACTGGCTGCCGCGTAACCAAAAAGGAGGCTAGCGGCAGTAGGCCCAGCAGCGCCAACAGGCTGTTGCGCACGATGAGCCGGCTCTGGTAGAGGCGCATATTCTCCTCGTAGGGCCTTCGCAGATTGGGCCGGATGCTGCGCGCCACGGCGTAGAGCACCACGCCCAGCAGCGGCAGCACCGCCGCCAGGGCCAGCAACATCGGCCACGTGGCCAATTGCGGATTGATGGCCCTGGGCCCGGCCACCCGCCCGCGCCCCAGCAGCGCCGCGCTGCCCATCAGCAGCCCCTGCACCGCAAAGTGCAGCCAGTGCCGCCGCCGAAAGCGCTGGATGTTGGCGTGGTATTCGGCGTCGGTCATGGGTAGTAGCAACGGCCGGGAGCAGAGCCCTCGCCAGCCGTTGCCCTAAGCTACAACCGGCCCGCTACTTCCCGTACTCATACACCACGTAGCCCCAGGGCTCTACCTGCCAGGGCGCGGCCGTCAGCGGCTCGTTGGTGTACATAAACAGGTTGTAGGGCTTGCCCTGCAAGCCGGCCTCTTTCACCGTGATGGTCTGCGGCTTGTCCGACAAATTTAAAATAACCAGTACCTTGTGGTCCGCCTTTTCGCGCACGTAAGCGTACACAGCCCGGTCGTCGCCCACGCTCACTTTGCGAAAGGAAGCGTCGGCCGCCAGCGCCGGGTTGCGCTTGCGCAGGTCGAGCAGCGTGGTGTAGAACTTGGCCCGCTCGTACTTGCCAAAGCGCATCGGGTCGCGGTCGAAAAACTTGAGCGGCCGCAGCACCGGCTCCTCCTGCCCGCTGTAGATGAGCGGCACCGCGTCGGCCATCGTCTGGGTAAACACCGCGAAGGGCGCGTGCTTCGCGCCCGCAAAGCTGCCGTAGTCGGCTTTGTTCCAGCTGTTTTCGTCGTGGTTGCTGGTGAAGTACAGCTCGATGGTGCCTTTTGGGTACATGCCTTGCCAGCCGGTGCGCACGCTGTCGAGCGCGGTGGCGGGGCGCTTGCCGGCCGCTATTTTCTCCATCGCGTGAAACATGTGCCACGGGTACACCGCATCGAAGCCGCTTTTGGGCAGGTAGGCGCTGTCGCCCTCGGCCAGCATAAACAGGTCCTTGCTGCCTTTTTCGAGGGCCGGAATCGCGCGTTTCCAGAACGTGCCCGGCACGTTCCAGGCCACGTCGCAGCGGAAGCCATCGATGCCCGTTTTATCGACCCAGTAGCGCATGGCGGCAATCATGCTGTCCTGCATTTCGGGGTTTTTATAATCGAGCTGCCGGGTGTCATTCCAATCGAAAGCCACGGCCGGCTGGCCTTTTTTGTCTTTCACGAAGAAGCCGGGGTGCTGCGTCAGCCAGCGGTTGTCGGCCCCGGTGTGGTTGGGCACCCAGTCGATGAGCACCTTCATGCCGCGCCCGTGAATGTCCTGCACCAGCCGCTGCCAGTCGGCCATCGTGCCAAATTCGGGGTTGAGCCGGGTGTAGTCCTGCACGGCGTAGTAGCTGCCCAGGCTGCCCTTGCGGTCGCGCTTGCTGATGGGGTTCAGAGGCATGAACCACAGCGTTTGCACGCCCATTTTCTGGAGGCGGTCGAGGTGCTTGGCAAAGGCGTTGAGCGTGCCCTCGGGCGTGTACTGGCGCACGTTCACCTCGTAGATGTTGCCTTGCTGTATCCAGGCGGGGGGCTGCGGCTGCGGCGCGGGCTGGGCGGCCGTGGTGGCCGCCTCGCGGGTGGTAGTAGCCGGCTCGCAGGCCTGGGCTAGCAGCAGGGTGCTCAGCAGCGCCGGGGGCAAAAGCTTTTTCATATCGAGTAGGGTAGGAGCTGCAAAATACACCGGCGCGCCCGGATGAGCCTGAATGAAGAATGGATGAGCGAGTACTTGCTTTCACCAAAA
>Ga0182232_1000435_pt1 | contig 10529 bp, 10 predicted proteins | sample G6R1MG_30_FD_155484 | JGI IMG/M metagenome (GOLD analysis project Ga0182232, IMG submission 155484) | Phyllosphere microbial comminities from miscanthus, Michigan, USA - G6R3_NF_07NOV2016_LD2 MG | ecosystem: Host-associated > Plants > Phyllosphere > Phylloplane/Leaf | place: USA: Michigan... | reverse complement strand
ACCGAAATCACGCTGGATGGCGAGGACTATCTCATCATGCAGGAGAAGGACATTCTGGCCGTTCTCTAAGCTGCCTTACTTAACATCTTATTACACTCTCACTTAACCACCCAAATGGCTAAGAACATTCAATTTGACACCGACGGCCGCGCCAAGCTGCAAGCCGGGGTCAACAAGCTGGCGAACGCCGTTAAAGTAACCCTGGGCCCGAAAGGCCGCAACGTTATCATTGACAAGAAGTTCGGCGCGCCGAGCATCACCAAGGACGGCGTGACCGTAGCTAAAGAAATTGAGCTGCGCGACCCCATCGAGAACATGGGCGCCCAGCTCGTGAAGGAAGTGGCCTCGAAAACCGCCGACCAGGCCGGCGACGGCACCACCACCGCCACCGTACTGGCCCAGGCCATCTACACGGCCGGCTCGAAAAACGTGGCGGCCGGTGCTAACCCGATGGACCTGAAGCGCGGCATCGACAAGGCGGTTATCGCCGTGGTTGCCAACCTCAAGTCGCAGTCGAAAAAGATTGAGAACTCGGCAGAAATCGCCCAGGTGGGCACCATTTCGGCCAACAACGACGCGGAAATCGGCAAAATGATTGCTGATGCCATGGAGAAAGTTGGCAAAGAGGGCGTTATCACGGTAGAAGAAGCGCGCGGCACCGAAACGGAGGTTAAAACGGTGGAAGGCATGCAGTTCGACCGCGGCTACCTCTCGCCCTACTTCGTGACCAACCCCGAGAAAATGGAGGTTGAGTTCGACAACCCCTACGTCCTCATCTACGACAAGAAGGTAAGCACCATGAAGGAGCTGCTGCCCGTGTTGGAGCAAGTGCTTCAGACTGGTAAGCCCTTAGTTATCATTTCGGAAGATGTTGATGGCGAAGCTCTTGCTACGCTCGTAGTAAACAAGCTGCGTGGCTCGCTGAAAATCGCGGCCGTGAAGGCTCCCGGCTTCGGCGACCGCCGCAAGGCCATGCTCGAAGACATTGCCACCCTCACGGGCGGTACCGTTATCAGCGAAGAGCAGGGCTACAAGCTCGAAAACGCTACCCTGGAATACCTGGGTACGGCCGAGAAAATCATCATCGACAAGGACAACACTACCATCGTCAACGGCAAAGGCTCGAAAGACGCTATCACTGCCCGCGTAGGCCAGATTAAGGCCCAGATGGAAACCACTACCTCGGACTACGACAAGGAGAAGCTGCAAGAGCGCCTCGCCAAACTGTCGGGCGGCGTAGCCATTCTCTACATCGGTGCCAGCACTGAAGTAGAAATGAAAGAGAAGAAAGACCGCGTGGACGATGCCCTGCACGCTACCCGCGCCGCCGTTGAGGAAGGCGTGGTGCCCGGCGGTGGCGTGGCCCTCGTGCGCGCCCTCGACGCGCTGGAAGCGGTGGACACCCACAACATGGACGAGCGTACCGGCGTGAACATCATCCGCACGGCCCTGGAGGCTCCCTTGCGCACCATCGTGGCCAACGCTGGCGGCGAAGGCTCGGTAGTGGTGCAGAAAGTGCGCGACGGCAAAGGTGACTACGGCTACAACGCCCGCGAGGACCGCTACGAAAACCTGGTGGCTGCCGGTATCATCGACCCCACCAAGGTAACCCGCTTAGCCCTCGAAAACGCTGCTTCTATCGCCGGCCTGCTGCTGACGACCGAAGCCGTTATCTCGGACGAGCCCGAGCCCAAAGAAGCTGGCCATAGCCACGGCGATGGTGGCATGGGCGGTATGGGTGGCATGGGCGGCATGATGTAAACCGCAGATTCAAACGAATTTTTAGGATTTAACGGATACGCCCGGCTGCGCCGGGCTGGCTTCCGGTAAGTTGATTAGTTTGTTTTGAATACGAAGAAGCCCCGCTGGACCCTGTCCGGCGGGGCTTTTTGGCTGTAGCGCGAAGCGCTGCTTAGTGTTTCGTTGCGCACGTTATTTTAGTTGCGTGTAGCATCGGCTCATTCAGCAAGATGCAAGTCTTGGGTTCTGGCTCACTTACTAAAAAAAGGCCCCGCCGCACGATGTGCGGCGGGGCCTTTTTACTTCTGCAAAAGAAGAACCGGTAGTTAGCCCCGGCCGTGCATCATGGCGAAAAGCTTGCGCGAAATAGCGATGAGCAGCAGGCCTGCTGCAATAACAAAACCCGCGATGAGGCCAAAAACCTTTAGTGCGCCCAGCGTTTCGACGTAGGCGGCGATATAGCCGCCCGCGATTTGGGCCACGAAAGGGGCCAGGAACCACACGCCCATGAGCATTGACGTGAGAGCCGGGGGCGACAGGCGCGACACCATCGACAGGCCCACGGGCGACAAGCACAGTTCGCCGACGGTGTGGAAGAAGTAGGTGGCCAGCAGCCACAAAATGCTGGCTTTGATGGTTTGGTCGGCTACGTCGCCGCCGCGTTGCAGCGCAGCACCCACCATAAACAGAAAGCCTACCCCGAGCAATATCATGCCCAGGCCCATTTTTACGGGGATGCTCAGGTCTTTGCCCTTGCGGCCCAGGCTCACCCACAAAGCGGCCACGGGCGCGCCCAGCAATACGATAAAGCCGGCATTTACTGACTGAAACCACGAGGTAGGAATCAGAAAGCCTAGGACTTCCCGGTTGATGTACTTATCAGTGTAGAGTGTGAGCGACGAACCAGCCTGCTCAAAACCCGCCCAGAAGAACACCACGAACAGTGTAATCACGAAGATGACGGCCATGCGGTCGGTTTCTTCCTTGGTCAGCGGGGCCTTGGCGGCCTTGGCTTCGGCCGAGTCGCCGCGGCCTTCGGGCTGCATACCTACCGCGCCCAAGTACTTATTGCCGAACACGTTGAAGATAATCTGACCGAGTATCATGCCCGCGCCCGCCGCCAAAAAGCCGTAGCGGAAGCCGTAGTGGTCAACCACCATTTGCTGCGTAGCGGGGTCGAGGTGGCGCACGGCGAAGAGGTTTTCGGCGAAGTAGCCGCACACCAACGGCGCCAAAAAGGCCCCCGTATTGATCCCCATGTAGAAGATGGTGAACGCGGCGTCGCGCAGCGGGTCACCCTGCTTGTAGAGTTTGCCTACGATGGTCGAGATGTTGGGCTTGAAAAAGCCGTTGCCCAGAATGATGAGCAGCAGCCCGAGAGCCGTAGGCCAGGGCAAGCCTAAAAAGGCGCCTTCGGCGGAGAGGGCCGGCTGCATAAAGAGCATAAACTGCCCGATAGCCATCGTGACGCCCCCGATGAGAATGGCCCGCCGCTGCCCGATATACTTATCGGCCAGCCACCCGCCGATGATGGGCGTGAAGTACACAAAGCCCGTGAAGTAGCCGTAAATAAGGCTGCCCATTGCCTCCGGGATGCCCAGGCCGCCCGCCAGCGCCGTTTTGGTAAGGTACAGGGTAAGCAGGCCCCGCATACCGTAGTAGCTGAAGCGCTCCCACATTTCGGTGAGAAAGAGCAGATAAAGGCCCGGCGGATGCTTGGTAGCGAATTCTTGGGAGGGCTGCTCGCGCAGGGCGGTGGCTGGTTGCATGAAGAAAAAAAGTGGGAATAAAAGGAAAATAAGAATTTACCCGGCTTCCGGAAAAAGTTGGGCTTGGGTAAAGCTAAGGAAACTTTGGGGGATGGCCCAAATCAGGTAGCCTCCCGTCAGTCATTCGGCCTTGCTGCCAGCTACTTAATCCTGCCTTCACTTATCGCTTCGCCAGTAGCCCCGCCGCAGCCTAGCTCCAAAACCGATACTACCACAGAGCCCCGCCAGAAACGCTTCCGGCGGGGCTCTGTGGTAGGCTTTTTGGCTTTTTTACTTCGTTGCAATCACCCGCAGCCCCAGCAGTCGGTAGGCATCGCCGTTATAAAAAACGGGCATTACCAGGTAATTGGGCGCGTTGGCTTGCAGGCGGGCGCGGCCCATGAGGCTGTCTTCGTGGTGGCCCAGCAGCAGCAGGTCGCGCACCTCGCGCGAGCGGGCGTTGTAGCTGGCCACCACCGTCAGCCCGCCCGTGCGAAAGGTCGTCACCGAATCGGGCAGGGCGAGCCGGGATTCGGGCATACTGGCGGCCAGGGCGGCGGGCAGCGGCCGCGCCTGCCCCAGGCGCTGGTGCAGGCCGTCGATGGAGACGCCCAGCAACGCCGGCACGTCGGCAGTAGGCGCCACCTGCGTGCGCACGATATCATTAGCCGCTACGTGGCGCGGCTCGTGCGTGCGCGAGCAAGCCGCTAGCAGCACGCCCGCGCCTAGCACGGCGTGGCGCCTACCGGGCCAGGGGCGCGGCTTGCCGGGCGGGCGCATCAGTCGGAGGCCGCCGTTTTGGCGGGCTTGCCGGCCATCTCGCTCAGGTAGTGGCGCACGACCAGGGCAATGGAGGCATACGACTCTTCGAGACGGGCCAGAGCGTCCTGGGGCGACATCCAGCGCACTTCCTCGATGTACTCCTCGGTTTGGGGGCGCATCACCGTGTCGTCGAGGCACTTCATCACGTACCAGCTGGTTTTCTTGAGCATTTTATTGCCCTTGTAGGCGTAGGAATGCCAGGTGCTGGGCAGTTCTTCCCCCAGTTCCACCTTGATGTTGCACTCCTCCTCTACCTCGCGGATGGCCCCGAGGGCCACGTCCTCGTCGCGGTTGAGCTTGCCCTTCGGTAAGTCCCACTTGCCCAGGCGATAAATCATCAGCACCTGGCCTTCTTTCACCACCAGGCCGCCGGCGGCCTTGGCAATCTTAAACTGGTCTTTGAGGTGCAGGATGAGATTTTTCTTCTTCCGCACCAAAAGCGTGAGCGAGTCAAGCTTTTTTAATTTTTTAACTTCCATCAGCCGCAGCAGGCGGTCGAGGAAGGCGGCGGAGGCGTCGCGCACGAGCACGTCGCCCACCAGGTCTTTGCTGGTGAATTCGTCGGTAGCCTCCAGAATGAGGTCGTACTTATGCTTGTAGACCTTCTCGCTGAGCTTTTTAATTATCAGCGGCACGTCGTTGATGAAAACGTTCATCGGGAAAGAATCGGGATTGAAAAGCGAAAACCGGCGGTAGCCGGTCGTGGGCCCCTGCCATACGGCGGGCGGCGCTGCAAGATACACGCCGCCCGGTTTGCAGCCCAAGCTCGACCACTCGGCTGCATCTTTGCGGCCTATGACGCGAATTGGCTTGCTTTCGGATACCCACGGCTACCTCGATGACCGCATCATCCACCACCTGCAAGGCACCGATGAAATCTGGCACGCCGGCGATTTTGGCTCGGCCGAGGTCGTAATGGGGCTGGCCGGCCTGGCCCCCATTTTCCGGGGCGTGTACGGCAACATCGACGGCCCCGAAATCCGCAGTACCGAGCCGCTGGTGCAGGATTTTAAAGTAGAGGGCCTGCGCGTGCTCATGACCCACATCGGCGGCTACCCCGGCCGCTACACCCCCGAGGCCCGGCAACTGCTCACCAAGGCCCGCCCCGGCCTGTTTGTGAGCGGGCACTCGCACATTCTGCGCGTGGCCCCCGACCCCACCCTACGGCTGCTGCACCTCAACCCCGGCGCGGCTGGTCGCCATGGCTTTCACAAGGTGCGCACGCTGCTGCGCTTCGGCATCGACAAGGGCCAGGTAGTGGACATGCAGGCCGTGGAGCTGGGGCCGCGCGCGCTACTGCCCAGCGAACGCGGCCGCTAGCCAGCGTAGCGCGGACTTTCAGTCCGCGAGTGCCAGGGTGGCCACGCGCGCTGACCTAGCCGCAAAGCGGCGACACGTTGGTAATTTATTCAGCGCGGAAATGGCAAGAGCGGCGCAGCGGCGGCCCCCTACCGTGTGGGGCCGCCGCTGCGCCGCTCAAGTCACCTTACTAACCGTTCTATCTGCCAACGTATCGCCGCTGAGCGGTTGCTCCGCAGCTTGGCCTAAAGCTCTCGCTAGCAAATCAAAAAGGCCGCCATTTCCTCATCGGAAATGGCGGCCTTTTTGATTTGCTAGGCTCGACCCGTGGGCTGGGCTTAGAGGTGAATTTCGGGTTTGGGGTGCTCGCCCTCCTGGCCGTCCTCGTTTACCGGCTTGGTCACCGCTTCGGCTTCGTCGAAGCCTTCGGTACCGGTTTGGTTTACCTGGGCGGCATTTTGGCTGGTGGAGGTGGGCTCGGCGGCCTCCGGGTGCAGCACGTGCTTAGCGCCTTCCACCAGGTTGTGGGCGGCTTCCTGCACGGCGGCGGTGGCTTTTTCCACTACGCTGTTGTGCGTTACGGCATCAGCGGCGTCGGTGGCAACTTGCTTTACCTTGTCGGCCGCGGCCGAAGCCGCGTGCGCTACCTTATCGAGCAGTCCCTCTTCCTTTACGCTAGGCTTTTTTTTTTCGTCAGCCTCCACTGCGGGGGCCGACGTAGCAAAGCGTGATTTCAGCTCGTCCAGGTCCACGTTTTTCAGCACGGGCGTACGCAGCAAGTTTTTGATTTTGCGCGTTTCATTGTTGGCACGGGCAATGTTTTTGCGGTGCTTGCGCTTCAGACGGGTAACGGACATGATTTCCGGGGAAATGAGATTTCGGGGTAGTTCTGGCAAATGAGGTGCAAAAATACGGGGTTACTTTTGCAATTCCAAACCCTGCGTTAATAAGCCGTTAGCTTTTAGCGGCTAGCTGTTCGCTTTTCTTAGCAATGGCCTCCCCAACAGCCTAAAAGCCAGCAGCTAATAGCTCAAAGCCAATAGCTCAAATGAATATCATCGACCTGCGCTCCGACACCGTGACGCGCCCCACGCCCGCCATGCTGGCTGCCATGCACGCCGCCGAAGTCGGCGACGACGTGTACGACGAAGACCCCACCGTGCGCCGCCTCGAAACCGAGCTCGCCGCCCGCTTCGGCCTCGAAGCCGGCCTGTTCTGCCCCTCGGGCACCATGACTAACCAGCTGGCCATCATGGCGCACTGCGCCCCGGTTTCGGAGGTTATCTGCGAAGCCACGGCCCACGTGTACCTCTGGGAGGTAGGCGGCATCATGCACCACGCCCGCGCCTCGGTGGCCCTGCTGCCCGGCGAGCGCGGCCGCCTCACGGCCAGCCAGGTTGAGGCCGCCATTCGGCCCGTAGGCAACGTGCACTACCCTACCACCAGCCTGGTTTGCCTCGAAAACACGCACAACCGGGGCGGCGGCAGCTGCTACGCCTGGGCCGATTTAGAAGAAATAGCGGCTCTTACCCAAAAAAATGGCCTGGCCCTGCACCTCGACGGGGCGCGCATTTTTAACGCGCTCGTGGCCACCGGGCAGCGCAGCCAAGACTACGGCCGGCTGTTCGACTCCATTTCGGTGTGCCTTTCTAAGGGCCTGGGCGCGCCCGTCGGCTCGGTGCTGTTGGGCGCGGCCGATTTTATTCAGAAGTGCAAGCGGCTGCGCAAGCTATTGGGCGGCGGCTGGCGGCAGGCCGGCTACCTAGCCGCGGCCGGGCTTTTTGCCCTCGAACACAATGTAGCCCGCCTCGCCGACGACCACCGCCGCGCCGCCCGGCTGGCCGAGGCCCTGCGGCCGCTGCCCTACGTAGCCGAGATTTTGGCCCCCGAAACCAACCTGCTCCTGTTCCGGCTCGATGAAAGCCGCCTGACCGTGGCCGACTTCCTCACGCGGCTCGACGCGCAGGGCATCCGGGCCAGCGGCTTCGGGGGCAGCTGGGTACGCTTCGTGGCCCACCTCGACGTAAGCGACGACATGGTGGCCCGCGTGGCGGCGGCCGTGGCCGACCTGGCCACGTAAGCGGTATCTGGTTACAGCCGTCATGCTGAGCGAAGCGCAGCGCAGTCGAAGCATCTCTACCTCGATACTAATTCTCAGCGCCTGCCACGAAGCGATAGAGATGCTTCGACTGCGCTCAGCATGACAGGCATAATCAGATACCATAAATCCTTACAAATGCCCTTATACAACGCCCTGGCGCTGCTACTGGTGCTGGCCGCCGCCTTCGCCTACCTCAATCACCGCTTCCTGAAAATGCCGCCCGCCATCGGCCTGATGGTGCTGGGCCTGCTGACCTCGCTGGCGCTGGTGGGCCTGGCTCAGCTGGGCGTGGCGCCGGTGCTGGCGCTGGCCCGCGTGGTGGGCAGCATCGATTTCAGCGCCCTCGTCATGCAGGTGATGCTGGGGTTTCTGCTGTTTGCCGGCTCCATCCACGTCGATACCCGGCGCCTGGGGCGGCTGCGCTGGTCGGTGGGCATTCTGGCCCTCATCGGCACGCCGCTGAGCGTGGCGCTGGTGGGCGGGGCCATGTACGGGCTGCTGCCCTGGCTGGGGCTGCCCACGCCGCTGGTATACTGCCTGCTGTTCGGGGCGCTCATCTCGCCCACCGACCCGGTGGCCGTGCTCAGCATCCTCACCAAAGCCAACATCGACAAGGACTTAGAGCTTAAAATAGTAGGCGAATCGCTCTTCAACGACGGCGTGGGCGTGGTGCTTTTCGTGGTGCTGCTGGAAGTGGCCCAGCTCGGCCCGCAAGAGGTAACGGTAGGCCACGCGCTGGCCGTTTTTGCCCAGGAAGCGGTGGGCGGCGTGGCCCTGGGGGCCGTTTTGGGCCTGGGCGCGGCGTGGCTGCTGCGCTCCATTGATAATTACCAAGTAGAAGTGCTGCTGACGCTGGCGCTGGTGGCGGGCGGCACGGCGCTGGCCGCGCAGCTGCACACCTCGGGGCCATTGGCCATGGTGGTGGCTGGGCTGCTGGTGGGCCACTTCAGCCGCAGCCTCAGCAGTCCGCTCTCAGAGCAATCGCAGGACTACGTAGATAAGTTTTGGGAACTGGTTGATGAGGTGCTGAATGCCCTGCTGTTCGTGCTGGTGGGGCTGGAGGCGCTGGTGCTGCCCATTACGGGGCGCATCATCGGGGCGGGGGTGGCGGCCGTGGCGGTGGTGCTGCTGGCGCGGCTGGTAGCCGTGGCGCTGCCGCTGGGCCTGCTGCGCGGCAGCGGCTTGTTCACGCCCTCGCACCGCAGCGTGCCGGTGCTGACCTGGGGCGGCCTGCGCGGCGGCCTGTCGGTGGCGATGGCCCTGAGTTTGCCAGCCGAAGCGCCCCGCGAGCTGTTAGTTGGTATCACCTACGTTATTGTCGTGTTTTCTATTATCGGGCAAGGCCTGACCATCGGGCCGCTGGTGCGCTGGCTGGGGGTGGCGGGGCCACCGGCTCCGCGCGAGTAAGTTATCTATTAAAAGGTAGTTATGAATTTCTTTGTCATCGCCGACGTGCACGGCTGCCTGCACACCTTGCAGGAGCTGCTCACGCACTGGCGGCCCGGCGAAATGCTGGTGCAGCTCGGCGACCTTGTGGACCGCGGCAACTACTCGCCCGAAACCGTGGCGCTGTGCCGCGGGCTCGGCCAGGAGTTTCCCGACCGAACCGTCTTCCTGCAAGGCAACCACGACTGGGGCATGGCCGAGCACCTGGGGCCAAACGGGCCGTACAAAAGCTGGCTCAGCTGGGGCGGCCAGGGCACCCTCTACCAGTACCAGCAGCACCGCGACTGGCTGGCCGGGCACGCCGCCTGGCTCAGTCGCCGGCCGCTGTTTTGGGGCAATGAGCACGTGGTTTTTTCGCACGCCGGCTTTGCCAGCGAGCTCAATCCCTTCGACCCCCACAACCCCGAGGGCGTGCTGTGGCGGCGCAGCCCGCTGCTCAATACCGGCCCGCTGCAAGTGGTGGGCCACACCCCCACCGCCGACGGCAAGCTCCGCTTCGACGCAGTGGCCAATGCCATTTACCTCGATACGGGGGCGGTTTTTGGGCACTGCCTCACCGGCCTGCGCCTCAGTGAAACCGGCACGGTACTCGACGTTGTTGCGGTAGCTACGCACGCCGAAGACATCGACTAAACCCGCCCCATGCCCGCTTTTTTGCCCCCCGCCGCCGCGCCCCACTGGCACGCCGCCGGCCTCGCCCACCTCGCCCAGGCCGACCCGATTCTGGCGCAGGCCATTGCCAAGATAACCGCCCCGGTGCGCCCCGCCGCCCACGAAGACCTGTACCTGGCCTTGCTGCGAGCCATCGTCAGCCAGCAGATTTCGACCAAGGCGGCGGCCGCCATCTGGCGGCGCTTCACGGCGCTATTTCGGCCCGATGGCTACCCCGAGCCCCGCGAAGTGCTGCGCCTCGAAGAAGACGAGCTGCGCGAGGCGGGCCTGTCGCGCCAAAAAATTGGCTACCTCAAGGCCATTGCCGACTACCAGGAGCGCGGCCTGCTTGACTACGAGCACCTGAGCCAGCTCGATGAGGAGGCCTTCACCGCCCACCTCACCGCCATAAAAGGCGTGGGCCGCTGGACCGCCCAGATGCTGCAAATGTTCGCCCTCGACCAGCCCGACGTATTCAGCGAGGGCGATTTAGGCATTCAGAATGCCATGCGCAAGCTCTACGGCCTGGAAGAAACCGGCCGGGCGCTGCACAAGAAAATGCTGCTGCTGGCCGAGCCGTGGCGGCCCTACCGCACGCTGGCCTGCAAGTACTTGTGGCGCTCGCTCGACCCCACGCCGCCCGTTAATGCCGATTTGGGCTGGGATAGCTGAAGCCGCAGGGCGGCAGTTGCGCGGACTTTGCAGTCCGCGTTCGTCCGGCT
>Ga0182232_1000434_pt1 | contig 10550 bp, 8 predicted proteins | sample G6R1MG_30_FD_155484 | JGI IMG/M metagenome (GOLD analysis project Ga0182232, IMG submission 155484) | Phyllosphere microbial comminities from miscanthus, Michigan, USA - G6R3_NF_07NOV2016_LD2 MG | ecosystem: Host-associated > Plants > Phyllosphere > Phylloplane/Leaf | place: USA: Michigan... | reverse complement strand
GACATCGGCCCCGAGGCCGGCAGCGGCGGCGGCAACCTCATGTTTCAGGGCACCTTTGACGAGCTGACGCGCGACACGGCCACCTACACCGGCCAGTACCTGAGCGGCAAGCTGGAGGTGCCGGTGCCCGCCGTGCGCCGCCCCTGGCGCAACGCGCTGGAGCTGACCGGCGCCCGCGAAAACAACCTTAAAAATGTGAGCGTCAAGATTCCGCTGGGCGTGATGACGGTCGTAACCGGCGTGTCGGGCTCGGGTAAAAGCACGCTCATCCGGCGCATTCTGGCCCCGGCGCTCATGAAGATGCTGGGCGGCGGCGCGGGCGAGAGCACCGGCAAATTTGACCGCCTGCTGGGCGTAAACGGGCAGGTGACGCACGTGGAGTTCGTGGACCAGAACCCCATCGGCAAGTCGTCGCGCTCGAATCCGGTGACCTATGTGAAGGCCTACGACACCATTCGCACGCTGTTTTCGGAGCAGCCGCTAGCCAAGGCGCGGGGCCTGAAACCCTCCCATTTCTCGTTCAATGTGGAGGGCGGGCGCTGCGAGGTGTGCCAGGGCGAAGGCCAGGTCAAAATCGAGATGCAGTTCATGGCCGATATCTACCTGACCTGCGAAAGCTGCGGCGGCCACAAGTTCAAGCAAGACATTCTGGAAATCAAATTCCAGGACAAGAATATCTTCGAGGTGCTCGACCTGACGGTGGAAGACGCCGTGGAGTTCTTCAAAACCCAGTCCAAAGTGTCGGAGCGCCTGCGCCCGCTGCTCGACGTGGGCCTGGGCTACATCCGCCTCGGGCAGTCGGCTAATACGCTGAGCGGCGGCGAGGCCCAGCGCGTGAAGCTGGCGAGCTTCCTCACCAAAGGCGCTACGCTGCAGCAGGATAAGATACTATTCATCTTCGACGAGCCGAGCACCGGCCTGCATTTCCACGACATTGCCAAGCTACTGGGTGCGCTCAACGCGCTGGTGGAGCAGGGTAATTCGGTGCTTATCATCGAGCACAACGTGGACATCATCAAGTGCGCCGACTGGCTCATCGACCTCGGGCCGGAGGGCGGCATCAACGGCGGCCACCTGCTCTTCGAGGGCACACCCGAGCAGCTGGTGAAGCTCAAGGATACGAACCATACGGCGCGATTTTTGGCCGATAAGGTGGCGGGGTAGCGTATCGAGAAAAATCGTAGATTGATTTTCAAACCGACTAGCCATGATAGCAGAGGAGAAAAAACAGGAAGTGCTGGCGGCTATTCAGCAGACGCAGGACGAGGCGGCTTTTGCTAAGATAGCGGCGTTGGTAACGGAATTATTAATGCCGGCGAAGCGGCGGGCTGGCTTCTCACAGGGGTCGGTGGTGTATCATGCCACCAATTGGGATGCTCCGCTGCCCGATACCACCTGGGCGCATAATTCTCCTTCGCAATAATGGTCGCCCGCTTATTGCTGGACACGCACGCCCTGATTTGGTATGCGGATAATTCGCCTCAGTTGCCCGAAAGCCTACGGCAGCAAATGGATGCGGTCGATACCCAATGCCTGATTAGCATAGCTTTTTTTGAGAATTAGCCACGTTGACTAATCTGGGCCGCATCACGCTACTGCCAGATTTGGCTACTTGGTTTGCCCAAGTGCGTAGCGTTGGATTTGAGGTATTGGCAATTACCGATGCCCATTTGGCCCGTTACGCTGCCTTACCGCAGGTGCCCAGCCACCGCGACCCCTTCGACCGCCTGCTCATCGCGCAGGCGCTGACCGAAGACCTTACACTGGTGAGCCGCGATGGCAAATTTGCGGCCTACCCCGGTCTAAAACTTCGCTGGGAATAGGTCATTACGATACCAGCCGATAGCCTACTCCTCTAATATTAAGGATGGCAAGGCTAGGGTCGTGGCGCAGATGCTTGCGCAGGCGCGAGATAAACACGTCCATCGAGCGAGCGTGGAAAAATGAATCATCGCCCCAGAGTTGCAGCAAGGTGGCTTGGCGGGCCATTGGGTGGGGGCGGTGGCTGGCGAGTAGGCGCAGCAGCTCGCTTTCGCGATGCGAAAGCTTGGCTACCAATTCGCTTTCCAGCCACAGCTCTTGCTTGAGCGGCACGAAAATATAGCGACCTAGGGCGATGGTGGCCGGCAGCTCGGGTGCGGCGGGTGCCCGGCGCAGCAGCTCGCGCAGGCGCACCACCAGCTCGTCGAGGCTGAAAGGCTTGCGCAGGTAGTCGTTGCCGCCCACGCCGAAGCCCTGCACCACGTCGGCCGGCTGCGACTTGGCCGTGAGAAACAGGATGGGCACCTGCTGATTGGTGCGCCGCACCTCGGCCGCAAAGGCGAAGCCGTCGAGCTGCGGCAGCATGACATCGACGATGCACAGTTCGAAGGCATCGCGCCGAAAAGCGGTCAGCCCGAGCACGCCGTTGGCCGCGTGGTGCACGTGGTAGCCCTGGCGCTCCAGGCTTTCGCGCACGATGCGGGCGAGCGGCAGCTCATCCTCCAAGAGCAGCAACCGGGGCGAGGGCGACATGGGGCGCGAGGGGAATGGTGATAGTAAAAGTGGTGCATTGGTGCTGGCTGCGCACCGCGATGGTGCCGCCGTGGTGTTGCACCACCGTGTAGGCGTAGTGCAAGCCCAGGCCGTAGCCCGGCACGTCGTGGCGGTTGCCGGTGGGCACCCGGAAGAATTTCTCAAACACCCGCCCCAGATACTGCGCCGGAATAATTGGCCCCTCATTGGTGAGCTGCACCACGGCGCTGCCGCCGCGCCCGCCACTCCATAGCTTGATTTCGCCACCTGGGTGGCCGTGCTTCAAGGCATTGTCAAAGAGCGTCATAAGAACATTGGTAAGGTGCGTAGCGTCGCCGACTACGGGCAGCGGCGAGCCGGGCGCGTCGTACACCAGCGGGCTGCCGGCCTGAGTCAGCCGCGGCTGCACTTGCGCTACCGTCTGCGCCAGCAGTGGCCCTAGGTCGAGGGGGCGGCGCCCGAGCGGCGGGCTTTTTTGCTCAGCTATGGCACTTTGCAAAATCTGGTCGATGAGAATGCCTAAGCGGCTGGCTTGCTGACGAATAATACCCAAGTACTCGGCGCTGGCCTCGGGACCGAGGACAAACTGCTCCAAGGCCTCGGCTGCCACGCCGATGGTGGCTACGGGCGTTTTGAGCTCGTGGGTCATGTTGCTCACAAAGTCGTCTTTGAGCGCGGCCAGCCGCTCTTGGCTGAGCAGCGACTGCACCGTGTAGGCGAAGCAAAATACCACGATGCCAATCAGCCCTACCGAGCCCAGCAGCACGCCCTGCATGCGGCGCAAGTACACGCGCTGCGGGTCGGGGAACCACGCCCGCAGCGTAACACCTTGCCTATTGAAGGCACTGGCACTAAGCGGCTTAGTCGCAAAAGCCAAGGCCTCGTCTCCTACGGGCTGCGGCTGCTGCGCCAGGGCCAGCCAAAACGGCGTCGGGATGTCGCGTTGCCGCAGGGCGCGGGCGTAGAGTTGCCCCAGGCGCCGCGTGTGCACGGTATCAGCCTGAAAAGCAGCGTATAGAAGCTCGCCAAGTTGGCGGGTGTAAAAATACGCGAGGCCCTCCCGCACATTGTCAGCTACGCTGCCGCTGGTGAAGCGCTCAATAAAAAAGGCCCGGCCAGCGGCGTCGAGCCGCTTAGTTTTTAGCTGGAAGTCGCGAAAGCCGATGTCATACGGTAAGCGCTTTTCGCTGGGTGAGGGGTGCTTATCGGCAAGCGAAAAGATGGTGTAGCCCTCCTCTTGGTCTACCCGCGCCCGGATGACGAACCGGTTCGTGTCGGCCAGCCACGCCCGGCACTGTCGCAGCAAGGCTTCCTGGCGCAGGCGGATTTCCTGCTTGGTGGCATCGGCCAGCGCCTCATTGGCATCGCGCCGGAAGCTGCGGAGCGCCTGCTGGTAGGCGTGGTAGTTCCAGTGGGCTTGCAGGCCTAGTAGCGCCAGCGTGCACCCAGCCATAAGGGCTACCAAGAGCTTGATTCGTCGCTTCATCTAACTCGAAAGTAGCCGCCGCGCCAGCAAAATCAGCCACTTTTAACACACCTTAACACTTCTTAACGGGCGTTAACCAAGGCTAGGGGGAGCCACCGCGAGGTTTGTCAAAAAATATACTTCCTCATGAAAGCCTTCCTTCTTTGCGCAATTGCCAGCTGGGCCACGGCAGCGCAGGCCCAACGCCCCCAGGCCACGCCCGCCACCGACAGCGTGCGCGTCGCCCTGCATTTCGGCTCCGACAATGCGGAGCTGCACCAACTACTGGCGCGGGCGCTGCACATCGAAAAGTGGCACATCGAAGCTTCCAATCCGCGGCTGGCCGGCAAGCATTTTCACCTTACCTACCAGGAGTATCGCAACGGCGTGGCTGCGCCCGAAAAGGAATTGGTGGGCGACGTGGCCCGGCTGCTGAGCTTCGACCCTCAAGGACGGTTCAACTTTGATGTTTTTGCGCACCAAGCCGCCGAAGGCCGCTTAGAAACCCAATTTCTATTTGCCAAGGGCGCCACTAGCAAAACCTTCGAGGCTGTACCCGGCAAAGGTGCGCTGTATAGCCTGCGGTCCGACATCTGGCCTTACCGGCCTCGCCAGCCCGCGGCCCCAGGTCCCGACCAGCAGCCCACCACGGAGCGTAGCTTCGCGGTAGGCCAAAAAGTGCCTTTTTTGGTGTATACCCTGCCCTACGAGGAAGCCGGCTGGCTGCTGTATTGCCAGCTGGCCCAAAGCAAAATACCCGTAAAGGGCTGGTACAGTGCGTTCAAATTACCGCACTTTATAGTATATAACCTAACGGTCGACTAGGTGCTTATGTAAGCAAGCTGGTTGCTGGCTCAGTACGCGCTATTCCCCATGAAGTTAAAATATCTCGCCCTAGGGGCCGTGCTGGCATTGCTCGGCTGGTTTGTATTCGACTCGCTGAGCCAGCCCACCGGGCAGGATTTGCCGGGTAATTTTCAGGAAGTGGCTGCCTACCGCAACGAGAATAATACCGGCCCCATCACCCGCGTAATGGCCGTGACGGTGGCCGACACGCTCTGGCGCGAAATGCGCCAGTACGGCGATCTGGCGCCCTACACCAAGTACGGCAAAACGACCATCTATTTCTTCCGGCAGGGCCAACCAGTGCCCAAGGTAGTGCAGCCCGGCGAGGTGAGTTTCAGCCCCGAATTCAATAAAAGCTGCCTGGCTAAATACGAAAAAGGCGTAATGAGCGACGTGTCCTTTCAAAAGTACCCGTTGCAGGAACCCAAGTAGTTAGGCAGCTTAGGCAGCGGCCAAGGCCGGGCGCTGGTGGGGCTTGCGGTGCTTGTGCCGGCCCCGCCACACCAAGAAGCCCGTGACGGGCAGGCTAGCCGCGGTAAGGCTGACTACGAAGGCAATGACCTTGCCGCCGAAACCCAGAATGAGGCCCGTGTGCAGGTCGTAGTTCATGTCGGCCAGCTTCTTGCCAGTGCTTTTGCTGGCGTGGGGCTGGTTGAGCAGCACCTGGCCGGTGCGGGGGTGAAAGCGATATTCGTCGCGGTGGTAGTAGTGCAGCGACTTGGCGTAGGCGGTGCACCATACGGGCGCGGCCTTGCTGACCGGGCCAATGAGCAACATTTCGGCCTGGGGCGACTGCTGCCGCAGGTGGGCATAGGCTATATCGACCACCGGGCGGTTGGGCCGGGCCGTGAGTAGGGTATCGACTTTGGGCTCGGCGTTTTCGGCAGCGATGGAGCGGCCGCCGTTGGCCAGCGCGCCCACGCCCTCCATCAGCCACTCGTAGCTGATGCACAGGCCAGTGAGGGCCAGCACCAAGGCCAGCGCGCTGGCGTAGAAGCCCAGCACGTTGTGCAGGTCGTAGGTGCGGCGCTTGGGCGAAGCGTCCCACTTCACCGAAAAGCGCTGCTTGCGGGCGGCTTTGTTGCGCGGCCACCACAGCACTATCCCGCTGATGAGCATTACCACGAACGTGACAACGGCGATGTCCACCACCCACTTGCCGATGGCGGGTGGCAGCAGCAAGTACATGTGCAGGTACTGCACGATGGTGAAAAAGTCGGTTTTTAGGTTCTGCACCTTCAGTAGCCGGCCGGTATAGGGGTCCAAAAAGGCGTAGTACACCTCCTCGCCCTTGCTCAGGTACACGGCCGTGGAGCGGTCGGGGCCGTTGTAGGTCGTCCAGGAGGCCGTGAAGCCGGGCTTGGCCTGGGCGGCCGTGGCTTGCAGCACCGAGGGCGGCAGCATCGGCCGGGCCTGCACTTCTATTTTGCGCCAGGGCTGCGTGAGGTCGCGGATTTCGTCCTGAAACACAAACACGGCCCCCGACAAGCTCACGATGAGCACGATGAGTCCCGAGGCCAGGCCTAGCCAGAGGTGGAGTTTGCCAATAGCTTTTCGGAAGGTCATGGAGCAGGAAACGAGAAGGTAGATGAAAAATGCGAACCGTCAGGCTGAGCTTGCCGAAGCAGCTCTACCGCACCGTTGGAGGAAGCGGTAGAGCTGCTTCGGCAAGCTCAGCCTGACGGTTCTACGGCTACTAACAGTTGCCTAAACTTAAAACTTATACGCCACCGAGCCCACGATGCTGCGCAGTTTCTGCGCATTCATGGTGGTGTAGCCAATCCAGTATTTTTTATCGGTCAGGTTGTCTACCTTGGCCGAGATGCGGTACTTGGGCTGGTCGTAGAAAATGCTGGCGTTGAGCACCGTGTAGCTTGGCAGCGTGAAAACCCCCAGCGCCACGCTGTTCACGATTTTGTTGTCGCTGGCGTAGTTGCCGCCAAAGCCGGCGCCCAGGCCCCGGAGCGAGCCTTCGGGCTGGCGGTAGCTCACCCAGGCGTTGGCCAGGTAGGGCGAGGAGGCATCGGTGGGGCGGCGGCCGTTCACGTTCTCGTCGGCCTTCACATACAGCGAGTAGTTGTAGGCAAAGCCGCCCACGATGTTGAGGCCGCGCACGGGGTTAGCCGTTAGGGTCAGCTCCGCGCCGCGGCTCCACTTGGTGCCGTCCTGAAGCGAAAACGCCCGGTTGAGCGAGTCGGGTATCGAGCGCAGCACGTTGCTCACCCGAATGTCGTAGTAGCTGATGGTGGCGCTCACGCGGCCGCCGGCCGCGTCCAGCTTCACGCCGGCCTCCCACTGGTTGGCCCGCTCGGGCTTGGCAATGGTGGGCGTGGTGCCGCCCGGCGCCAGGTACGAGCTCAGGTTGGTGAAGCTATTCTGGTAGTTGGCAAACAGCGCTACCTGGTCTTTCACGGGCTGGTACACCAGGCCGAATTTTGGTGACAGCGTCGTTTGCTTATACGCCGTAGTGGGCGTGTACAAAATGCCGCCCTGGTTGTCGAAGTGGTCGAGGCGCAGAGCCGCCAGCACGCTCAGCTGGTCGGTGAGGTTGAGCACGTCGGACACGAACGCGCTGTACGTGTTGGTTTTAGTGGTGACGAGGTAGTGCGCCGGCGGCGACTGCGCGTAGCGCGCATTGACGAGGTCAGCGTTGAAGGACGTGTAGTCGTAGGGCGAGCCGGGCACGTTGAGGGGCGCGGTGTCGATGTTGCCACCCAGGAAATTCACGTCCGAATCGAGGCGCAAAAAGTCGAGGCCCAGCACCACGCGGTTGCGCAGGCGGCCGAGCTGGAAGTCGCCATTAAAAAGCTGCTGCACCTCAAAAATCTGGCGGCGGCTATTCTGCGTCGATTGGTCGGCGCGGCTGATGGACAGCGTATTGTAGGGGCTGAAAGCCGCTGGCGTGAGGTAGAAGTACGCCCCGAAGCCGTCGGAATAGCTGTGGCTGCTGGTGAGGTAAGTGGTCGAAGTAAAGCTCGGCGAAATGCGGTAGCGCACCTGCCCAAACAGGTTGGTGCTGCGCGTGTTCTGCGTGAGGCCCGGCCCCTGGTACGACTGCCGGTAGTCGAGCGGCAGCTGGTCGGCCCGGTCATAGCCTAGCTGGGCCGAGGGGAAATAAAAGAAAATCAGCTGCTTGCCTACATTCGTGCCCTGGTAGATTTCGGCATCCAGGTTCACGGTCAGGCGGTCGGTGGGGCGGTATTGCAGGCTCGGAGCCACGGCCAGGCTCTTGGTAAAGCCCGTGGAGCCGGCGTTCTGGAAATTGTCTTCGTAGTTGTACGCCGTATTCAGGCGGAAAGCCAGGGTTTTGGGCTGCTCGGCCGGTGCGTTGGCGTCCACCAGGTTCACGTCGGCACTCACGCGGTGGAAGCCGTAGCTGCCAGCGGCCACCGTCAGCTCGCCGCCAAAGGCATCCAGCGGCTTCTTGGTCACGCGGTTGAGTAGGCCGCCGTAGGAGGTCAGCGAGTTGCCAAACAGCGTCGCCGACGGCCCCTTAATCACCTCCAGCTTCTCCAGGTTGATGGCGTCGATGTCGGCCGTTACGTTGCCCGCCACTCCGTTGCGCAGCTGGCTCGATACCACAAAGCCCCGCGAGGCGTAAAACGCGCCGCCGTCGCCGCCGCGCCCGGTGGCCTCCCACATTTTTTGCAGGCCGGCCACGTTGCGCGTCGCGTCGTCTACCGTAAACACCAGCTGCTCAGTCAGTAGTTCCTTGGCCACGGTGGTGTACACCTGCGGGTTTTCGAGGTTTTTGAGCGGCATTTTGGCCACGTCCACGCTGGTGCGGCGGCTGAATTTGTTGGTGCCGCTGCCGTTCACCACTACTTCTTTCAGCTCGGCGGCGCTCTCGGCGAGCGTAAAGTTGATGGTCGCCGTTTGGCCCGCCACCACGGTCACGGTCTGTTGCTCGGTTTTCAGGCCCACCGCCGATACCACCAGCGTGTACTGCCCCGGCGCTACCTGCCGGATGCGAAACCGGCCCTGCTCGTCGGTAATGTCGCCTTTTGGCTGCCCTTCCAGACCCACGCTCACGGCCTCCACTGCCCCTCCATTGCGGTTCGTGACGCGGCCGCCGATAGTGCCGGTGGTTTGGGCTTGTGCCGTCGCGGTTATCGCGCAGGCGGCCATAGGAAAGAGCAGGTAACGGAAGGTATTCATTAAAAACGTAATTTAGATGTATTCTAAAGAAGTGCAAAGTAACGGCTGAGGTAGGGCGCCCTCAAAATTTATTTAGAATTAATCCAGGCAAGTATCCGGTCAGCGCCCATAAAAAAAGGGACCCTAGGGTCCCTTTTTGCCGAGCTCTTACGCGGTAAGGCCTTAGCTTCTAATGCTGTGCACAAACTCCGTGATAGCGGCCGAGCGCCCCTCGGCGGGTGCTTGCTGCAACAACCGAATAAACGCGCTGCCGATAATGGCCCCGGTGGTGTGCCGGCTCGCCGCCGCGAAGCTCGCCGCGTCGCTGATGCCGAAGCCCACGAGCGTGGGGTTTTGCAACTCCAGGGCTTTAGTGCGGCTGAGGTAGGCGTCCACGTCGGCGTTCATGTCGGTTTGGGCACCGGTGGTGCCGGCGGCAGCCACCAGGTAGATAAAGCCATCGGCCAGCGCGTCGAGCTGGCGCACGCGGGCGGCGCTGGTCTGAGGCGTCACCAGGAACACCACTTTCAGGCCGTACTGCGCGAAGAGCGGGCGGTACTGGCGCTCGTACACGTCGAGCGGCAGGTCGGGCAAAATCACGCCATCGACGCCCGTTTCCTGGCATTGCTGGCAAAATTTTTCGACCCCAAACTGCACCACCGGGTTGAGGTAGCCCATGAGCAGAATCGGTACCGTAATGCCTTGCTGGCGAATGTCTCTTAGTTGCGCAAAGAGCGTAGCTACGGTCATGCCGTTTTCCAGCGCCTGCTGGTTGCTGCGCTGAATGGTTTCGCCGTCGGCCACCGGGTCGGAGTACGGCATCCCGATTTCCACGAGGTCGGCACCCGCGTCTTGCAGCGCTTTCAGGATGGAAACGGTATCGTTTAATTGCGGAAAGCCGGCCGTGAAATAGACGTTGAGCACGTCGGCCGTTTTGCGTTGGAAGAGTTCGGTGAGGCGGTTCATGGTAAGAGTAAAACTCATCCGTCATACTGAGCGGAGCGCAGCGCAGTCGAAGCATCTCTGCCGCACCGTTGGATGAAGCAGTAGAGATGCTTCGGCTCCGCTGCGCTCCGCTCAGCATGACGGGCGTGTAGGTTAAGCGTATTCTTCGAGGTGCTTGGTGTAAGTAGCCAAATCCTTATCGCCACGGCCCGAGAGGCAGACCACCACCACGTCGTCCGGCTTGGCCCCGATGAGCGGCAGGCAAGCCAGCGCGTGCCCCGTTTCCAGCGCCGGAATAATGCCCTCTAGCCGCGAAAGCTGGAACGACGCATCGAGCGCCTGCCGGTCGGTGATGGACAGAAACTCGGCCCGCCCGGTGGCGAACAGCTGCGCGTGCTGCGGCCCGATGCCGGGGTAGTCTAGGCCCGCCGAGATGGAGTACGGCTCGGTTACCTGCCCGTCTTCGGTCTGCATCAAAATAGTGCTGGCGCCGTGCAGGATGCCCGGCTTGCCCAGCGCCGTGGTGGCGGCCGAATGGCCGCTGCTCACGCCCTGGCCGGCTGCCTCGGCGGCAATCAGGCGCACGCCGGGCTCGTCGAGGTAGTGGTAAAACGCGCCCGCCGCATTGGAGCCGCCGCCCACG
>Ga0182232_1000433_pt1 | contig 10571 bp, 9 predicted proteins | sample G6R1MG_30_FD_155484 | JGI IMG/M metagenome (GOLD analysis project Ga0182232, IMG submission 155484) | Phyllosphere microbial comminities from miscanthus, Michigan, USA - G6R3_NF_07NOV2016_LD2 MG | ecosystem: Host-associated > Plants > Phyllosphere > Phylloplane/Leaf | place: USA: Michigan... | reverse complement strand
CGGCAGGAACCAGCTACTAGATGGTTCGATTAGTCTTTCGCCCCTATACCCAAATTTGACGATCGATTTGCACGTCAGAACCGCTACGAGCCTCCACCAGAGTTTCCTCTGGCTTCACCCTATTCGGGCATAGTTCACCATCTTTCGGGTCCCAACATACGTGCTCTTACTCAAAACCATCATTAAAAATCCGGTTCGGTCGATGGTGCTCCGGTAAAGGATCCCACCTCCATTCACTTTCATTACGCGTGTGGGTTTGACACCCAAACACTCGCAAGCATGTTAGACTCCTTGGTCCGTGTTTCAAGACGGGTCGTTTAAAGCCATTTCACCAGCATCCTAAGCGCGAAAAGGGCGGACCCTTTGCCTTGCGGCGCGCTGCGTCCCTCGGTCTCACAATCCGTATTCAGTTAGAGGCTATAACACGGCCTGGACCGCTACCTTCCTCTAACCTTTATCCGGCTCACAAAACCGATGCTGGCCTGCAATGGTACGAAGTACACCCTGGCGAACCAAGGCTGAATCGCACCGCGCACGTCTGACTTCAAGCGTTTCCCTTTCGACAATTTCACGTACTGTTAACTCTCTTTCCAAAGTGCTTTTCATCTTTCCCTCACGGTACTTGTTTGCTATCGGTCTCTCGCCAATATTTAGCTTTAGATGGAATTTACCACCCATTTTGAGCTGCATTCCCAAACAACTCGACTCATCGAAAGTGTATCACAAAGCACTGGTAGTCGTGTCATGAACGGGGTTCTCACCCTCTATGACGCTGTATTCCAACAGACTCATACACGATCCAGCGCGGAAAACACTTCTCGAGACTACAACTCGGACAGCGAAGCTGCCAGATTTTAAAGTTGAGCTTTTCCCACTTCACTCGCCGTTACTAGGGGAATCCTTGTTAGTTTCTTTTCCTCCGCTTATTGATATGCTTAAGTTCAGCGGGTAATCCTGACTGATTTGAGGTCTAAATCTTAAAATGATTTGCATTAGAAGCACCACTAACGATTTGAAGGTTAGACGTCCTCAGCGATAATAATTATTACGCCGAGTCAAGCCGTCAGTTTTTCAAACTGGGTTACTCGTGTATTTCAGCTGAGCCGGCAATGAAGCCGACAGACAGCCATAATCCAAGCCCACGACTCACTTCATTACAAAATGAGGGGGTTGAGAGTTTCATGACACTCAAACAGACATACTCTTCGGAATACCAAAGAGTGCAAGGTGCGTTCAAAGATTCGATGATTCACTGAATTCTGCAATTCACATTACGTATCGCATTTCGCTGCGTTCTTCATCGATGCGAGAGCCAAGAGATCCGTTGCTGAAAGTTTTATTTATTTTATGCTCTTTCGAGACTGATTTTACATTCTTAAACTAATGCGTTAAAAAATTGGTGTAAAAAAGTAGTATGTGCACAGTGTAAAGGTAAATGAGTTGGTCGGACCTCTAAAAAGAGCGTCCTTGCATTTCATTAATGATCCTTCCGCAGGTTCACCTACGGAAACCTTGTTACGACTTTTACTTCCTCTAAATGACCAAGTTCGTTCAACTTCTCAGCGACTAGGTGCCGTTGCCGGCTCCCAGAAGCCAATCCGGAGACCTCACTAAGCCATTCAATCGGTAGTAGCGACGGGCGGTGTGTACAAAGGGCAGGGACGAATTCAACGCGAGCTGATGACTCACGCTTACTAGGTATTCCTCGTTGAAGAGCAATAATTGCAATGCTCTATCCCCATCACGACCGAGTTTCACAAGATTACCCAGGCCTTCCGGCCAAGGTGATAAACTCGCTGGTTCGGTCAGTGTAGCGCGCGTGCGGCCCAGAACATCTAAGGGCATCACAGACCTGTTATTGCCTCAAACTTCCATCAGCTAAACGCTGATAGTCCCTCTAAGAAGCCAGCGACCAACCAAAGTCGGCCGGGCTATTTAGCAGGTTAAGGTCTCGTTCGTTATCGGAATTAACCAGACAAATCACTCCACCAACTAAGAACGGCCATGCACCACCAACCACGAAATCAAGAAAGAGCTATCAATCTGTCAATCCTTGTCGTGTCTGGACCTGGTGAGTTTCCCCGTGTTGAGTCAAATTAAGCCGCAGGCTCCACACCTGGTGGTGCCCTTCCGTCAATTCCTTTAAGTTTCAGCCTTGCGACCATACTCCCCCCCGAACCTAGACTTAAAGATTTCTCTTCAGGTGCCGAACGAGTCATTAAAAATCCTCGTCCGATCCCTAGTCGGCATCGTTTACTGTTAAGACTACAACGGTATCTGATCGTTTTCGATCCCCTAACCTTCGTTCTTGATCAATGAAAACATCCTTGGCAAATGCTTTCGCAGTAGTTCGTCTTCAATAAATCCAAGAATTTCACCTCTAGCAATTGAATACGAATGCCCCCAACTATCCCTATTAATCATTACGGCGATTCTAGAAACCAACAAAATAGAACCGCACGTCCTATTTTATTATTCCATGCTAATGTATTCGGGCGTAAGCCTGCTTTGAACACTCTAATTTTTTCAAAGTAAAAATCATGGTTCCCGACCACACCCAGTAAAGAGCATGGCCGTTCACCACGAGGTAAGCCTCCACCGCTCCAGTACACACCCATAGGGCGGACCGGGCGGCAAAGGCCGAAGTTCGACTACGAGCTTTTTAACGGCAACAACTTTAATATACGCTATTGGAGCTGGAATTACCGCGGCTGCTGGCACCAGACTTGCCCTCCAATTGATCCTCGTTAAGGGATTTAAATTGTACTCATTCCAATTATAAGACCCAATAGAGCCCTATATTGTTATTTATTGTCACTATCTCCCCGTGTCGGGATGGGATAATTTGCGCGCCTGCTGCGTCCCTTAGGACTGAGGGCCGTTTCTCAGGCCCTCTCTCCGGAATCGAACCCTTATTCCCCGTTACCCGTCATAACCATGGTAGGCCTCTATCCTACCATCGAAAGTTGATAGGGCAGATATTTGAATGAAGCATCGCCGGCGCAAGGCCATGCGATTCGAGAAGTTATCATGAATCAACGCAAGACGGTTACCCGCCATTGGTTTTTTATCTAATAAATACACCCCTTCCGGAAGTCGGGGCTTTTCAGCATGTATTAGCTCTAGAATTACCACAGTTATCCATGTAGTAAGGTACCATCAAATAAACTATAACTGATTTAATGAGCCATTCGCAGTTTCACAGTATGAATTTGTTTATACTTAGACATGCATGGCTTAATCTTTGAGACAAGCATATGACTACTGGCAGGATCAACCAGGTAACTATTTTCAAAATCGCAGTTCACAGCGTTTCCGCTTGAACCCGACAAGGGTAGTCCGTTGGCTAGCAACTTTTCCCCTTGCCTATCGAGTTTGTAATTGGTTACGGAGACTAGGTCTCCATTCAATGATTTTTCAACCATCACTCACTGTCCGGCCCAATTCAGGGATAAATCAACCCGTCCTGGTCAACGTAACAGCTTGTGCTCCTTTTCCGGTCTAACTAACCTTGGATCAGTTCTCCGAGCCCTCTAAGGGGAACCTCAGATCGCCTTCCAATGTGAAGACTGCACCACGCCTGCCCGCATTCCACTTGAATTAACTATGGACATATCAGGCAATGGTAGCGGATCTCCAAATGAATTAATGCATAATGGTTTGGCCATCGGCAAGTAATCCACATCATCTTTCGATGCTCACAGTAAGAATTGCTTCAAACTGTAAGACTGCACGACAAAGCAGGCCCAGACACGCAGGTTCAACACACCTTTGCGTCCTCATACTGCCCAACGTCTAAATCCGTCTTCAGAGTTTTCGCTTATACTGGCTAGCAGCATTACTACTCGCTCATCCATCGAGATAACAGCCTTTTAATCCCACTTGAAACTGTAAATAGTATATCCCACAATCCTGAAGGTTTGCCTACTTGGGGTTAGAGTGATTCCCGCGATTCGCAGTATATCGGGCCCTTTTCGTGCGGTATGACTCAGAGCAGACATCCTCGCCGGCTTTTGACCTTTGACTCTGTTGCTCTTCTCATGTATATAGCAAGAAACAATCTGTCGTGTATTAGGTTGATTTTGATTGTCGAGTTAAATTATGTTTTCAGGTTTGGTGGTTGGTTTGAGTTTTTGGTACGTTTTGGCGGATTTGGGGTGTTTTTTGGTCCGGCCAGCGATAAAAAAAAGACTTAGCCGTTTTCGGCTCGAGTTGCGCGCTCGCTTTGTAACGGGGTCTGGTCGTTTTTGCAGCGTCCTCGCGGATTGTAATGAAAACCAGTTTCTACTAATAAAAGTCCGTCATCTGTTACTCGAATTACGGGAAAGTAGCACAGTATGTGTAAATAGTGTAGATGCACATCTTAACCGGGCTTTGGCCACGTATCTCTTGTATTGAGGGACAGAGACCTCATGGCCTATCTCGGCGGGCCTTTTGTAATGCCGACCAGCCGAATTTGTAATGCAGCGTCCTCGCGGACGTTAATGAAAAAGAGTTTGTACTAATAAAAGTCCGTCAAATCGAGCGATATTCGAATTTCGACTGCACAGGAGTACGTATAGTATGTACGTACATAATCTGTGCGATTGAATCCATCACCTTTTTGGGACCCTGGTTTGGACGAGGATTTGACCGTGTTCATCCATGGAGACTGTCTTTGACACAAGGTATCGTGAGGTCTCACTGCCGAGCAAAGTAGTAGGCCATGCTCTGAGCAGTGCAAAAACGCATACAAGCGCAACAGTCTACATTCACTCTGCTGTTTGCGCTCAAGCGTCGTAGATCGAGGCAAAAAAATGCAAAAAAAGACCTACGGCACCTCGGATTCCCATGTGGTCCCCCACCATAGTACTAACGAGGCCCTAAGCAGCTTAACTTTGCAGATCGGACGGGATGCAGTGCTTTTTGCTTGGTATGGCCGTAGATGAAAGCTTACCCTTTAATGGCAACTATATACCCCAAACCACCAGTGCAGTCAGGCCCTGTAAATTAATTATTGGCCTGTGGCAATTTAACCAAAACTACAACATGGTAAGAGGGTCACCAAAGAGCAGTGAACCTAACGCAATATATACTGGACACCTGTAGCATGTAGCTACGTCCACTAACCGGTGCTCTTCCCTGGAACTTGGTCTAACTAGGGACTCTGACCCCGAGATATCGGTCAGTATGCTTGGTAATCAACTAATTCGACCGGAATCATAAATGTTTTTTCACGGGCAACAACTTGGCTCATCCAGTTTGCCACTCGCTTTATGTTAGGTAAATATATATATATAAAAACCGTAGTAGCATATATGCTAAAAATATGAACATAGGGTCATTAGATGCGTCGCGACTGGCGCTTTCGAATGGTTCCTCTCCCGCATCGTTGTGATCAATATTGACCGATATTTTGGCCAAAAACCGCAGAAATGGGTCGGCTCAGATCTCCTGGGGCTGATTTCTCGCTCGTTCCTCGAGCAAAACTCACGCCATACATATCAGTGTGCGTGTCTTTTGCCAGGCTATCCAATGCCACCATTTTATCTGCAGGCATAATTGCCGGAAGCAGCTCGCTTGAGCCACCGTCGTGAGCTGGGAACGGCCGGCCCTACACAACCGAAATAAAATTCATATCTATCATGCAGCCGGACCAATGTCTTCGGTGCATAGATCTACACTGCTTCACTCACCTTTCGTCGTTCGCTAAGCCAATTAGTCTTTGCTACGCCTTGCTGGCTCGCTTACCTGCTCTGCCTACCCTGGCGGTAGTGCGCCAGCTTTAGGGCCGGCCGGAAAACACTTTGCTCTGAAATCTTACGTAGAAGCTGCTTTCGATGTATAAGAGAGCGCTTTGAGTCTCAAATACGTTTTATGGTGCTCTAGTGTATGTAGCAGTATCGGCCGGCCCTAAAGAGGGAATCAGAACTTTAGGGCCGGCCAAACTTGCCTTTCATGCTGATTGTGCAGCGAGGCTTTGTACGACCTCTAAGAACGCTACTATGCACATCATAGAAGCAGAACAGGCATGACTGTCCTGTAGCTTGGTGGGCAAATGTCGGCCGGCCCTAAAGTTGAGGATCCTCTTTAGGGCCGGCCGAACATACTTACCGCCAGAGATGTCTGGTATGCGCTCGACACGTACTCCTAGTGCCTTCTCATACTCTCTTGGCCTCTGTATAAGTATCACAGAGCTCTCATAGGGAAAGCTAGTTCCGGCCGGCCCTAAAGAGTACCCAGACTTTAGGGCCGGCTGAATGGACTTAGCGCTGAAAATCAATCTGCGCTCGATGGTATACAAGACTTTGAGGGTAATAGCCCACTGAGCTGTCTTGAACAGCATTCACCACGTTCAGCCGGCCCTAAAGAAGCTATGTGGTCTTTAGGGCCGGCCAACTGCATATACACCTGATAAATCTCTATACGGGTCTTACCTGGCTCAAGCACATTACTACCTGATGACCAGCCACGCAAAAGTCCTGCTCAGAGTCTAGCATCAGCTACGGCCAGCCCTAAAGGTGGCCATGATCTTTAGGGCCGGCTGATATACTTTAGGGCCGGCTCTCCCCTCTGGCCGGCCCTAAAGACCTACCGTCGGCGAAGAAAAACGGCTAAGTACCAGGCGCACCAAGAGCCGGCCCTAAAGAGCTTGATCAGCGCTAAGGCCGGCCCTAAAGAAACCCTAAGACTTCACAGTGGGCGCTTCGCGCCGGTAGGGCTTTTGCACTTATAGGGCTTTGTAACTCTGGTATTCAAACTCTTACTTCTTCACTATTCTCAACTAGTATCACATTTATTATTCCTTCCTTTTCCCTTCCCAACCCAACCCCGCCCATCGCCCAAGTCCGCGCCGAACCTCCTATTTGGCCCGCCCTAAAGTTCGCTACCCTTGCCACTCACCCGCAAGGGCCGAACCAGTCTGGGCGAAGGCTGCCCAGCCGGGCCATCCGAACCTGCCACTGCGTCTAACGTAGCAGGCCCGCCTCGGCGTTTCCCCGATGTGTTCGGTCCGTTTCCTTGACAACGGACGTACTAGTCCACCCGGTACTTTGCCGCACTGTCCCAAGTAGCATAATCTGTTTTCCAGCCAGGTGAAAAATTTTCTGCCCGCACAGACCCTCCGCCCTAACCCTCAATTGACCCTATGCAAAGCTATACTGTTCAAGCAATCACTTCCTACCGCCAAAAAAAATTCAGGTGAATTTTTCCGGTGGCGTGGCATGCAGCCCATGTAGTGATGCCCTACTGGGTTTGTTCCCTACATTAGTTGTAAAAAGCATACCAGCGTGTTGTAGCTTGAATTTTGTTAGTTCGAGGTCAATCAATTTTGTAATTGGTCAAGAACCACGTTTTTTCGGTCGTTTTGGCGGTTTTGGGGTGTTTTTTGGTCTGGCCAGCGATAAAAAAAAGAGAGTTCGATTTTCGAGGCAAAGTTGCGTTTGTAATGAAGCGGACCAGTTTTGTAATGCAGCGTCCTCGCGGATTGTAATGAAAACCGGTTTCTACTAATAAAAGTTCGTCAGTTGCAGCTCGATTCGGCTGATTTATTTTTTCTAGTGATTTTTGATTTTTTGTGCATATGTGGTACCAATTTCAGACCGCTCGGATTTTTTTTTCGGCCGGCGCCTGTTTCATCAGCCCAGAACCTCCAACTTTTGTAATGTAGCGTCCTCGCGGATTGTATTCACGGGAAGTTTTCACTAATGAAAGTCCGGCAATTTGTGCTCTAAAATTCTACTTTTCCCACGTAGCTATGACAAAATGTGCTGGCCATCTCCAGTCCAACTTACAAGGCGAGGTCATGCATACTTGCCGAGCTGGAGCCGAGCTGTAGCAGCCGGTGGCAATTTGTAATTGAGCGTCCTCGCGGATTGTAATGAGAAAAGGTTGGTACTAATGAAAGTCTTTCAATCCCTAACATTTTTGGATATTTCTTTTTGTAGTACGTTCTAGATGTCATAGCACACCTTCTCACCAGCTGAACAATTTATGCGATTTTTCTGCTCATCGCCTGACCAAACCAAGCCTGACCAAACCAAGTCTGAAATGCATGCGGCCAGCGTACAGCTTGAGCCTGAGCCCGGCCGGCGAAAGTTAGGGGTTGACTGATTACCGGCTGCTCAGCTTATAAAGAGCTGCAGCAAGACGTGTAGCACCTTTTTGGCCAGAGATCAGTGAGCATAAGCTCAAACTCAACCAAATCTTGTTTGTCTGTCAGAGCAGTAGCAGTAGCACTGGGAATGGCCGTCGGTGCCACAGTACGCAGCCAAACTAAGACTGAGGCTGTATTGAGTACTCCTCAGTTCGCCGATCAGTTGTAGTTCCCCTTCACAGTAGATTGTGGCCGCTGGTCTGGCTCCACCGGTCAAGCGGTTCCCTTACTTTAGGGCCGGCCAAACACCAAACAGCCTGAAAATTTGACGAGTGGTGCAGCGAAACGTCTTGAACCTGTGCCGATAACCTCTCTTTAGGGCCGGCTGATGCTGCAGGACAGGCTGCAGAGCAGTTATCGTACTGATTTCTTTCAGGGAAGCATGTATACACTCTCATCAGCTGTTTTACCAAGTACCAGCGAGAAGCATGTCTGGCCGGCCCTAAAGAGCGTACCGCAGGACTTTAGGGCCGGCCGCTTCCAATTCAGACCGAAGCAAAGCCACTAGATTAGTCCTGCTCATTCGGAAGCAGCTATAGTACTGATATAGCACGCTTATAGCTCTCCACAGCGCTTTTGGTGAAAGATATATGGCCGGCCCTAAAGAAGGCCATCCAGACTTTAGGGCCGGCTGATTGTGTCTAATCCGGTTGCGACGCCTGCAAACCTCGATTCATAGCTTTAAGGTTATACATGCTTCTAATAGGATTCTATACCGCTCCAGAGATAGTACCAGCCTGAAGTATGTTCGGCCGGCCCTAAAGAGCGCGATCAGGCTCTTTAGGGCCGGCTGATCGTCTCCTCGGCCTTTGAAGGGGGCATCGAAGCCTTTGCCCACTCTGAACAGTCACAGCATGTCTATTAAACTCGTATACGCCTGTTAGGGAGAGATATCAGTCGAGGGTATGTTTGGCCGGCCCTAAAGATGCTTGACCTGTCTTTAGGGCCGGCTGATCGGATGGCAGCTAGCTATAGCGCCTCTAGGGCTTGTGACGTAGCAGAATAGAAGCAAGGGCGTTCTCGAGGAACGTATGCATCTCTAGCCCAGGTATCAGCCAAAAGACTGATTGGCCGGCCCTAAAGAACGGGTCCCGCAGACTTTAGGGCCGGCCGTCTTTTGCTTGACCGACTGCCATGTCCTTAGGACCAATTCGTGCATCTCCAAAGCATCACCGTGTCTAATGGGATCGTATGCAGGTCTGAGCAAAGTTTTGGCCGAAAGCATATTTGGCCGGCCCTAAAGAGAGCCTACCACAGACTTAGGGCCGGCTGAATAGGGCATTGACGAACGTAAGCCGAGTTGCCCTTTGCGGTCTGTTCAGAGCGTTCAAACGTGCTTGTACTCGTTAGTCTCACTGACAGTCGTCGAGCAGGTGTCAACCGAAAAACAATTTGGCCGGCCCTAAAGAAACAAAGGGGCGGAGAACCGAGGTTCGCCCAAGTATACAACGGCAAAAATTTCAACGGTAGAGACATCCTTACGCTGGCCTGAGAAGCTTATCAAAGCTGTATCATTCCGTTTACGGGCCGTCCTACGGACGCACAGGTAGTCAAAAGTAACGGCCGGCCCTAAAGAGCTTGCCGGTGGATCGGTTCTGGGGGCCTGTGTTGGCGCAAAATGACTAGTTGGTGGCCCAGCCGGCCCCAAAGGCGTCGTAGAAGCACGCCAAAAAGAACGCGCGACCCCGGGCGGGCTCGAACCGCCGATCTCTCGATTAACTATCAAGGTAAGCACCTAACAGTCGAACGCTTTAGCCAACTAAGCCACGGAGTCAAAGCTTAATAGGTTTGCCGCTGAGCGTTTATAAAGGGGGACTCTGGTCTCAATCCCTAAACTCAGACCCCTAGTAACCCTAAGTCTCGCCGAGCCAGGCATTTCGGCCGGCCCTATTGGTACTCAATGCGGATTTCTTGCCCCTAAGGGTTTTGACCCTTTCTTTTTCGTTAACAAACCCCTTTCGTCCCTATCCTAACCCCTAAAATGCAGAACCTTAAAGTCCTGCCGCCCGCCAGATTTCAGCCGGCCCTAAAGTAGAATTTGGGCAAAAAAAAAGAAAAAAAGTTAAAGTCAATAGACTTTAACAAATCTCTAGAACAAAGGCTTAACCTCAGCGGATCGTAGCAACAAGGCTACTCTACCGCTTACAGTACCTCGTTCCATATAAGTCGTATGCAAAGGATTCACCCCCGCGTATGTTTAAAGTGCAATGAACAGGCATGCTAGAAGGCATTTCCGCCAACTAACGATCACCCGCAAATATGGTACTCGAGCAAAGCTCTATCTTTACGCAACTTAAATGCGCGGGATATACATTATCGTTTCTAGCACGGATTCTGGCTTAGAGGCGTTCAGCCATAATCCAGCACATGGTAGCTTCGCGCCATTGCCCGATCGGACAGGCGCAAATACCAATTATGTGAATCAACGGTTCCTCTC
>Ga0182232_1000432_pt1 | contig 10572 bp, 8 predicted proteins | sample G6R1MG_30_FD_155484 | JGI IMG/M metagenome (GOLD analysis project Ga0182232, IMG submission 155484) | Phyllosphere microbial comminities from miscanthus, Michigan, USA - G6R3_NF_07NOV2016_LD2 MG | ecosystem: Host-associated > Plants > Phyllosphere > Phylloplane/Leaf | place: USA: Michigan... | reverse complement strand
TATTATTTTTAATTTTTGTCGTTGTTTTTTATTGTTAAATGCACATTTTTTTATATTTTCATAAAAATTGGTAGTATATATACATATATATTCATATATCAATTATAAATAAATATAACTAAAAAGAGTTCTTAGATTCGAACTGAGAATTTGAAGTTTGAAGCTTCCTATTTTACCATTTAAATTACACTCTTAAAAAAAAATTTTTTTTTTATTTTTTGCTATATTATTTGTCCTTTTTAGATCTCTTGTCATTTTTTTTCTCTGAAGATGAGCCTTCATCTTCCGATGAAAATTTACGTTTTTTTTGGTGATTTTGTTGTTCAGTAATTATGTCTTGATCATCGTAATAAGGGAAATCTTTTAAACCTTTAAAGTGATTTGATTTAGCATTCTCTAATGCCAATCTCTTATATGAACTATCACTAGATGTTTTAACCTTTTGTTCTAGGATAGCATCAGAGTGATCAGGATCAATTCCATGATTTCTTATGAGAATATTCCTAAGAGCTTCCCTTTCAGACAATACATTTTCTCATGAACTAAGTAATTTACCCATTGATTCTCCGGCTGTCCCCAGTTTCTTAAACTCCTTACATGCTTTAATAGTTTTAATACGCTGGTCAACAACCTCTTGATCTTTATCAAATGAAGGAGCCTCCCCGTTACTACTAACAAGTCTTGGTATTTTACGAAGACCACCTTCATAAGTAAATAGTTCAGTCATTCGATTTCTAAGACGATGATGAAGACTATAAAGGTGTCACTTTTCTCGATTACTCATATTATCCCTATCACTTGGAATAAAAGCATCTGGGTGAAGAGGATTTTGATGTAAAGAAGCATCTTGATGTGAAGAAGCATCTCGGTGTGAAGAAGGATTTTGAACAGGTTGAGAAGAGATAGGTCTAGACGAGGAAGTAGATTCAGCAGAAGAACCAGAAAAAGTATCAACCTGTTTTCCTTTCCCTTTACCTGAAGAAGATACTTCAACTTGTTTCCCTTTCCCCTTACCTGAATAAGAAGATTCTTCGACCTGTTTCTCTTTCCCCTTACCTGAAGAAGAAGAACCTTCAACTTCTTTCTCTTTATCAGAAGAAAGTTCTTCTGCTTTTGTATAGCCTTTACCTTCAGCCTCAAAAAGATCCCATATATTATCTACACTTATATATTGATTTAATATATCGTCTCATAAAGAATTGCTTGAGGACGAACTACCTCTTCTCCCTCGTTTTCTGTTACTAGATCCCTCACCGTTATCATTATTATTACTTGATTGACCACCAGAAGAGTTAGAGTTATTCATATTTAAATGGGTTTGACCTAAAGTAACCGACTCTCCTTCAGGAGTAACAAGTAATAAATTTATAAAAAAAGATTGAAAGACTGATCTAAAAAAATCTTTAAAAGCGGAATCAAATTCTGCAAAAATAGGAATGACAAAAGAGATAAAAAAATTATAACCTAGACAAGGATCTAAATTATCTGTAGTATTATACAATGAATATTGTATATAGAAAGGCAAACAAATAAGAATAGTTGAAATTAATCAAGTTATAAATGCACGGCATAAAGTAAACTCTTTATCAAATATCTTACATGTTAAATAATATATACCTATTGATATAGCTCCTCCTATATACATATATAGGTATAACTTATTATTTGTTTTTAAAAACCACGTAATAGGTCCTCTAAAATAAATTCATGCATGAAATGAAATAAAAAAACTAATAAGTATGGTATCTTGTCCTTCCTTAAATCTAGATAACAAAGATATAAATCAAGATTTACACTTGTAAATCAAGGTTTTTAAAACCGATATATTAATTTAATCAAAAAACTTTATTATGTTTTTATTTAATCCCATACCACTTTGTATTGGTAATGTTGCAAATGCATGAGGTTTAGGAGGGCTATTTAAAGCTCATTCTAGACTACTATATGATCTGTTTAATAGAACTTGTAAGAAATCTGTATAGAACTGTGGTGTTGTTCATGGATATCTTGCAACTGCCTTACCGTTAACTAACTGTAAGTAAGTTAAGTGAAGGAAGAATACGATAGCTACAACTGAGATCATTGATCCAAAACTACTTACTAGGTTTCATCCTGCGAAAGCATCAGGGTAATCGCTAATTCTTCTTGGCATTCCTTGTAATCCTAAGAAGTGTTGAGGGAAGAATGTTACATTTACTCCTATGAAGAATATTCAGAAATGTACTTTAGCTAAAGCTTGGTCGTAATCTAATCCTAATATTTTAGGTATTCAGAAGTATCATGCACTATATAATGCAAATACTGCTCCCATACTTAATACGTAATGGAAGTGAGCAACTACATAGTAAGTCAATTTTATTAATTGGTGATAAAAATATCATTTCATACTACATTATTTACATAATGATTTGGACTATATTTTATATACTAATCTAACTAAATAAACTTTCTACTATCACGTTTAGTCTCTACGGATCCTACTAATTTAATATTTGATATATACTAATTGTTGGTTTCCACGATATTATCTATAAAATAGACTTCATCGTTAGCAATTTGATAAAAATTACCGAAAAAGAGTATGAATCTTTTTCACAGTGATAAGACCACACGACACTTACTTAAATTTAAGCTCAAATTTGTTAAATGATTCTAATTTTTCACCTATTAAAGGGTATTTATTAAAATGTTGAATAATATTATTCAATGTATTTCTTTTATATACTTCTACCGCATAATATTTACCATAAGAATTTCTTACTACATTATCTATATTTAATACTTTTCTGACTGCTTCAATAAGATATTTATCATCATTTTGTCCAATAGAAAAAGAGTGATAACCATTCTTTCTTATTGAAAAGCATCCTTCTGCTTCTACAAACCCCGATAATCATTCATTAAAATAATCAGGTATATTAAATATTGATTTTGATATTAATTCTTGTTTATAATACTTGTTATTTCTTTCCAATAAGTATGTATGAATAGAATTATGATTCATACAACTTTTTAAAAATTGTAGTTGACATATTTTCTTTGAACTTAGTAAAGGGTAAATATCGAATATCTTTATAATAGATTTAATTTCTAATTTGTCATTAACAACTCATAAAACGTATCCATCTGATATTCTTACGTTACCTCCTACAACTTTACTTATTTCTGTTAGCATATCGAAATTACTTTTAATATAGCTTAATTTTATAACAAGTCTATATTGTAAATTTTTATAACGTCAGTGATTAACTTGTATACTTCCATCTCCATCCATTAAACCGACTCAGAATTTCTTGGTATATTCTTTGTCGTATTTAGATGAACATGTTTTGGTATAAACTATTTTGTAAGAATATAACAAACTTAGCGAGCTAAAGAAAAATAAAATTTTATCGTGGAATGCGATATCTAGAGATGCATTAGCTAATACAACTCCACTTAATCCACCTACTGTAAACATGAATACAAAACCTAAGGCGAACAGCATGGCTGGTGTTAAGAATAATGACCCTCCATAACTTGTTGCTAATCAACTGAATATTTTAATACCAGTTGGTACTGCAATAATTAAAGTAGCTGCAGTGAAATATGCTCTTGTATCCACATCTAGTCCTACACTGTACATATGATGTGATCATACAACAAATCCTAATACTCCAATAGACATCATAGCGTACACCATTCCTAAGTACCCGAAAATACTTTTATTTGAACTTGCTGATATTACTGTACTAATAATACCAAAACCAGGTATAATTAAAATGTAACAGTTATTTTGGTTGGTTAAATATCGTATATAGTATATTTAATTCAACACGCAAATAGTTTTACTTATTTGTTAGGACTCTATCTTAAATTGTGAGGGTTATTCATGCTTATTTAGCAATTCTTTTAAATGAATCATTTTCAATAACCCCTTTTCTGTCAAATGTTCTCTATTTTGTATTAATATATAAGCCTTTCTTCATATTAAATAATTTAAATGCTTCTTAGATTGTAGATGAAATTGATCGAAATATTTAATAACATTACGTGCAGAACCAAAACTAGTAGAACCATAATAATAAGTATCTTGTGATTTTCTATATCCTATATTTCCTCCTAAAAAAGCTTTAATTAAAATTAATAATGTTTCATGCTTTTGATCTATTTGAAAATTCAATCTTATTTCCATTTTGGTTCTACTTATTCTATCAATCAATTTAATTTGAAAACTCGCGTCTGCATCTGAAAAACCAGCTAATCAGTGGTTATTAAAATCAGTAGTTTTGTTCATAGTAAAGTTATCAATATTTAAGTGATATTTATCTTTATTAGTTTTAATTAGGTTAATTACTTGGTTTCATTTTAATTCTGTTCTTAATTTACCATTAATTAAATAAAAAACTTTAATTATACCTTCCACTTTAGATATTATAAGAAGATAGGCATTTTTGTCTTTTACTTTCTTTACAGTACCAAAACCTAATCTTTCTTTTAAATAATAAGCTAAAAAAGCGTCTGGAGAACTAAAGGCAATAACTAATTGGCCTATTTTACTAAAGTGACCATCTCCATCTATTAATCCAGAAAGATAATGACCAAATTGATCATCATTAATAGGCTTTAAATGTTTAGGCACATGATTTGATATAGAGTTTACATTTTCTGAAATTTGATTTACAATTTCGTTACTTAAAATAGTCTCTGAGGATATATTGTTATTAATAATATAACCTGCTGATTTCCTATGTTTTGACTCTTTTACTATATCTATTTGAATATTATTATTCGAGATGGAGTGTTCAAAACTTAAAGGGTTTCCAGCATATTGTAACGTTAAGAGGCTTACATTTACCTCAGGGTGTCCAAAGAATCCATTTCTTCAAATTTAACTTATTGTTATTCTCTTGTTAAATTCAGGTACCCCCTCTTTTATTAAGAGGGGGGCTTGTGTATCATTGTATCAATGATAGAAGAAACCGACTGTACATTAAGCAACATTTCAGTCACCTACTAGTGAACCAGTCTGTAACAATTACTTAAATAATCGACGGTCTTTAAGTGAGCAACTTATTGACCGTTAGCACTAGTATTGCTAATATTTTTATATCAAGTTTCCTTTAATAGCATTACCTCTCCAAAGAAAGGTGAGGCGTAGCCTAATACAAAAATATATAAAAATTTATAAAATTTGTACTTAAGAGTTGCAAATGATTTTTAACAAAATATTAACTAAATCTAAGGTATGTTATTTTAACATTTATTATTTAGAATCTCATTTTACATCTGTTCTAATAATTTCAAAACTTACACGTTAAACCTTGACTTTTTTTCCCATAAAACTAAATATAATTATTTATTTATCATTTTAATCATTTCTATCATTTCTTGTCTTTTAAGTTTATCTAAATGATCTTTGTTAGAAAGACGACTATGAATATTCTTTCATAATTTGTAAGAGAGGTATTTCTTAGTATATAACTGATGTGTATCAAAATAAGGAAATAACACTTTACAATTATTTACACCACCTATTCTAAATTCGTATGTGTTATGGTTAGAATGGCTAGAAACAATACCTCCTTTAAATAATATACAAAAATATTGTAAAATACTTTTATTTTCCTCTCATTTCTGAGCAACATTAAAGTTAAAGCTAAATCCTTTAGTTTCATGTATAGAACAAGTAAAACAACCTTCCCCATCTGCAAAACCAGCAAATCAAGGGTCATTTAAAGTAGGTAAAGGGTAATTATTAATAACGCTTATGGGTTGTAGAATAATTTTACCTTTAATTACTCATTTGTTAAACCCCTCAACGAAATGTTTAAAGGTTTCTTGTCTTTTAGGTAGTACTATATTACCGTTCAGTATACTTATAATCAAATCTATTTCTTTCTTATTTTGTGTAACATATCTACTGGTTATAAGGGATTGAGGTATAACTTTACCAAACCCTAATACTTCTTGTATAAACTCAAGGACTTGTTTATCCTTTGTAGACTGTGTTATAACAAAACTTAAGTCACCTCTATTATTAACAGTAAAAGAAGCTTCTCCTTCAACAAATCCTACAAATCAGATTAAAAAGTTATTTGAAGGCGCCTCTTTATTAGGACAGTAAATAGAGTATTTATCATAAAAGTTAGAAAAATTGAAATTTGTTTGAGATACTGAATAATACATATATGTTCCAGAAATATAGAGGAAAATAAATAAAAATATGATATTAGATCATAAATAATAATTATATCTAAAAGATATATTTAAGAAAAGATGTTGGTATAAGATAGGGTCTCCTCCTCCAGCTACTTCAAAAAATGAAGTGTTAAAGTTTCTATCTGTAAGAACCATTGTAATAGCTCCAGCTAGTACAGGTAACGATAGTAATAATAACACTGCTGTTACTATCACTGCTCATCCGAATAAGGCTAATTTATGTAGACGTATTCCAGGGCTTCTCATATTTAATATTGTTGTGATAAAGTTCATAGCTCCAAGAAGACTACTTATACCAGAAAGATGTAAAGCAAAGATGGCTAGATCAACACTAGGTCCACTATGACTTTGTATTCCTGATAGAGGAGGGTAAAGTGTTCAACCTGTTCCTGCTCCATTTTCAATTGTACTTGCAAAGATAAATAAAATAAGACTAGGTGGAAGTAATCAGAAACTAATGTTATTTAATCTAGGGAATGCCATATCTGGACCTCCCACTAGTAATGGTAATAGAAAATTACCAAATCCTCCAATCATAGCTGGCATAACCATGAAGAAAATCATTAAAATAGCGTGAGCTGTAATTATACTGTTATATAGCTGGTTGTCGGCGATAAATTGTACACCTGGTCCAGACAATTCTAACCTAATTAATACAGAAAAGGCTGTACCTAATAACCCTGAGAATAAAGCGAATATTAAGTATAACGTTCCGATATCCTTTGCATTACTCGATAGAAATCATCTCTCTAATCACATAGAGATGTCGCTTTTCTCCTCGTTCACTTCTTGAGTTTTATTTAATAAGTACTCATTAGGCATTGTAAATTCAATTGAAGAGTTATGTTCCATTACCTGCTCACTAGAACTCTGGGACATAAGAAGGTAAATAGAAATTAAGAGAACAAAGCTATATCTTGGATAAAACTAGAAATATACCCTGCCAATATATTATAAAAGTTATGTTTTTTTAGATGCAAATATTAATTCAACAAGAGCACTCAGACTCGAACTGAGGATTTGAAGGTTGAAGCTTCCTATTTTACCAATTAAACTATACTCTTTTTGTGGGGTAAACAGTTTTATTTTAAAGTAAAATAAAAAATCTTATTTAAGAGCTATGAGATTTGAACTCATATTACAATGATTAAAAGTCACATACTTTACCATTAAGTTAAGCTCTCTTATACTAATATATTTATATTTATATATTATATACTATATATACTTATATACTTATATATTTATCTCAATATACAAATATATTTATATTATTTTTATAAACTATTTTTTTTTAGATATATTTATAACATATTTATATAAACTTTAAGAACCTCAATAGTAAACAGATAAGAATAAGAATAATCATACAACATCTACAAAATGTCAGTAAAGTATTCCTGCTTCGAATCCTAAATGATGGTTTTCAGTTAAGTGATAGGCTAATAAACGTCAAAACCCTACACCTAAAAAGAGAGTACCTATTATTACATGTAATCCGTGGAACCCAGTTCCAAAGTAGAAACAAGAACCGAATGCTCCATCACTAATTGTGAAACAAGAAACAGAATACTCTACACCTTGGAAACCAGTAAATACGATTGCTAATAATATTGTAAAGAATCCTCCATATAAAGCACCGTTTCTATTTCCTTGTATTAAACAATGATGAGCATAAGTAATTGTAACTCCTGAGGCTAAAAGTAGAACAGTATTTAATAATGGTAATTCAAAAGCATTAATAGCTTCTATTCCTATAGGTGGTCATTGAGTACCTAATTCTACTGTAGGTGATAATGCACTGTGGAAATAAGCTCAAAAGATAGCTAAAAAGAAAAGAGCTTCTGATACGATGAAAAGAGCTACACCCATATTTAACCCTTTTTGTACAGCTAATGTATGGTTACCTAAATAAGTACCCTCTGAAATAACATCTCTAAATCAAAAGGACATACTAGCTATTAATAAAACAAGAGAAAGTGGTAATCATATACCTGCACTTTCAAATCCATGCATGAATGATACACCTGATGTAGTTAAAGTTAGTAAACTAATACAAGTGAAAAGAGGTCAAGGAGACGGAGAAACTAAATGGAAAGGATGCCCTTGAAAAGAGCTTCTATTTAAAACAGACATAACATATCTATATAAAATACACTCGATGTACTTAAAACACTTTCTTATATTTTGAAGGCTAATCCCAGACGGGTTCTTACCCGGAAGGGGATAAGCCCCTCTTTCATTAAGATGAGGGCTAGTTTTTTATAATATATAATATATATTATACTAATAATAATATTATTATATTTAATTATAACTATTTTCATTAAATATAATTATGTAGAAATAAAAAAGATGGTTCCTGTTATTACACATGTAACTAAACAAAAATGAAATAAATAGGGCATGATTTCATTACAAAATATGCAATATTTTATATTAGCTATTTGTAAATTATTTTCTGTAGATATTCAAAATTTATATTTTTTTTTATTTAATAGTATAAAAATGATTTTATTAAAACATACTAAACTTTACAAAGTTATTTATACTCGTGTTACTCATTTCTATATATTATAATTATATATTATATATAATTATAATATAACGAAAAACTTAATAATTTTTTGTGAAAAAAAGTATATATTTATATACATAAAAAACAGTAATAGGGAAAATTCATACCTAGAGAATATCTTTGACAATATCAATCAAATCAGAAATTACAGAAGAGTTATCTTCTGTATTATCCCCATTACTAGATTGAGATATATTTTCTTCATCTTTAAGTGAAGAATCATTAACCTTAGAAGAACTATCAACATCAGAAGAAGCCTCATCCTCAGAGGGATATTCTATGTCAGAGGCCTCATCCTCAGATGAATATTCCATGTCAGAGTATTCAACTCTTTCCCGTTTTTCCTCAGGACCAAAACGATCTTCTTCTGATATTGATCTCTTTCTTTTAAGGTTATTAGAACTGTCACCCCCTGACACATTTTCATTTGCACCAGAGTTAGTTTGTTTTAAATTAGAACAAGTGTTATTAGGATCTTTTCCATCCTTATCAAGCACATTGTTGAGATCCATGAAAAGTTACAAAAGCTATCGCAAGACATGTACCTACCAAGAGGGTAGTATTATATACTATTGTATTACAATAATATTTTTTATCCCATACGAGTTAATATTAAAAGATATATATTTAAAACTATCATTTGTTATAATTAGTTTTCAGGTTGGAGCCTGGGTTTAAATCTCTCTTCATCAAAAATAGAGAGACAAGAGCACTCAGACTCGAACTGAGGATTTGAAGGTTGAAGCTTCCTATTTTACCAATTAAACTATACTCTTTGAATAGAAGTGTGTTTTTCTAATTTTTATTTTTAATGGATTCTGGATTCTATAAAAAAAAATAGAGTTTGTATTACATAATTTGTATTATTTCATAATTTGTATTATAACATGATCCTTATATCATAACATAATAATTATAAATTAATGCAGTTCTAGTGCATTTTTAATATAAGAACACGATAAAACTACAAAAAATTGTGCTTGTATAAAAGCAATTCCCAATTCTAAACCTGAGAATGCTATAATAAAGGCCAAAGGGAATAGACCTAATATAAAAAAGATAAATTCTTAACTCATAATATTATAAGTAAACCCACTAAGTATATTTAAAAGCATATGATCAGATAATCGTCATAAAATAATAATTTATATTTAAATAAAATGACTATTTATATCTTTAATTTTATGTAGCTTTTATACATAAAACCACTTTCATGGCGAACAGAATACACCTTACAACTATACTGCTGTATAATCGAAAAACCGTCTACTCGTTGCTCTTTTACAGTAAAAATTTAAACAATAAATGACTGATTTAGATCCGCGATCACCCATTTAGCTTTGGTTAATGTTCTTTAATTTTGGTTAATCCTTTGTGATGTTACTTTACCCTGAGTCATTAATCAGGCCATAAATGAAGTTTCCTTTATTTACTTGGTTACAGAAGCTTTAGGGCTTCCCCGGAGTTTGGTCTTGCTCTTGAAAAAAGCTTCTACTTAAGACAGACATAATAGATCTATATAAAATACACCCAATGTACGTAAAACACTACACTTTATTAGTTTAAAAGGGTTAATACCCTCTCAATTTGAAGAGTCAGACCCCAAAGGGGTTTAGTCATAGAGGGAGCCTTAGTTCCATATGGGATCAGGTGAAGCCTAGTTCCCTTCGTCTAATTTCTAAAAAGAATATTATTTTTTTTTTACATTATATAAAATATAATAATATTAATACATTTTATAGTATAGTGTATATTATAGATAGTATATTATATAATATACTATCTATAATATA
>Ga0182232_1000431_pt1 | contig 10572 bp, 10 predicted proteins | sample G6R1MG_30_FD_155484 | JGI IMG/M metagenome (GOLD analysis project Ga0182232, IMG submission 155484) | Phyllosphere microbial comminities from miscanthus, Michigan, USA - G6R3_NF_07NOV2016_LD2 MG | ecosystem: Host-associated > Plants > Phyllosphere > Phylloplane/Leaf | place: USA: Michigan... | reverse complement strand
ATGTCGGCCCCGTCGGGCAAGCAGGCAAACAGGACGCCGTCGGCGATGGCCAGGGTGTAGGTTTGCACGGAGGGCTCCGGAGATCGAGGCGAGGGGGGCCGGCACGTGAGCCCCCCAAGCTAGGAGACCCTTTCGGGATGTGAAGCGCGTTTTTAGGAATGCTGCATTGCAACATAGGGAGAGGCCGCGCCTTCACAAGGTGCCGAGCCCCGGCGTCTCAGCGGGCCAGATGTGCGTCCAGGAACCGGGCCATCTCGCCGAACACCTCTTTGGTCTCCGGCGCGTTCGGCGCGGCGAGGTACTGGGCGTGCGACATGCCCTCGAACAGCTGGAGATCGGCCTCGATCCCGGCAGCGCGCAACTTCCGGTGAGTGCGCACCGTGTTCGAGAGGAACAGGTCGCGGGTCCCGCTGATCAGGATCGCGGGGGGCAGGCCGGCAAAGTCGCCGTTAATCGGCGAGAGCTGCGGATCCTTCAGGTCGCGGCCGGCGGCGTAGAGCTTGGCGGCGGGCGTCAGGTAGCCGGAATAGCTCACCAGCACGTTGTCGAGCCATTCGTTGGTCCGGTACGTGTCGCCGGTCTCGGTCATGTCCGACCAGGGCGTGCCGAGACCGATCGCGGCCGGCAGGGCCAGGCCCTCCTGCTTGGCCCGCAGCATCAGCGCCAGGGTCATGCCGCCGCCCGTGGAGGTGCCGAAGACGCCCATGTTCTGCGGCTTCTGCATGGCCAGCATCGCCTTCCAGACCGCGGTCGCATCGTCCATGGCGGCCGGGTAGGGGGCGTCGGGCGGCATGCGGTAATCGACCGAGATCACCTTGAAGCCGCCGAGCCCGGCCATCAGGATCGCCTCCAGGGTGCCGGCCTCGCCCGGGTTGTAGACATAGCCGCCGCCGTGGATGTGCAGCAGCAGCCGGTTGCGGTTGGCCTCCGGGATCGTCTTCGGCTGGACCACGAACACCTTCACGCCGCCGATCATTGCGGTCTCGCTGGTGACGCCAAGTTTTTCGCGCAAAGCCGGCAGGGTGGCGGCGCCGGCCGCGGCCAGCCGATCCACCAGGGCCTTCCAGCCGGCGGCATCCGGCGGGTTCGCGTTCCAGGCCGGCACCCGGTAGGGGGCCGCCACGGCATTGCGGAAATCCGGGCTGATCGTGTCGGGCACGGGGATGACCCGGCCCGGCACCGTGCGGGGTCCGGGCGCGGCATTGGCCGCCCCCATCTCGGCTTCCAGGCCTTTGAAATCGGCCCCAGGAGCCGCTTGCCCGAAGGCGGCGTGCGTGCCGAGCGCGATCAACAGCAGGGCGGGCAAGCTCAGGCGCATTGGGTTTCCTCCAGCGAGCGACTTCTCGCGATGGCCCGTCGTTGCAGGCAGGGGGCGCTCGGCCGTCAAGGATACAAGGGGTGAGGGCAGGATGGGACCTGTTTTTCGTCCTAAGGTTCGGGCGTTGCACGAACCTTTGAACGCAGGACCGTCATTGCGAGCGCAGCGAAGCAACCCAGTGATGCGCAACGTTCTGAGATCGCGCGTTGCCCTGGGTTGCTTCGCTGCGCTCGCAATGACGGTGTGGGGGACAGCTCGCTCCCCCCAAAAAGAATCACCCGGCCACCCGGGGCAGGGCGGCCGGGTGTTCCGGCTCGACCACCACGGTGGCGGGTACGCTGCCATCGCCGATGAGCGCGTCCGCCACGGCGTCGGCCGAGATCGCGGCCTCGCGCGCGGTCTCGCCGGGCTCGGCGGTGAGCCGGGCGGTCTCGCGGCGGGGCGGCGTGTCGGCGCCGGCGTGCTCGTCGGCGACGCGGGCGACCGCATCGGCGGTGATCAGACCGATCCCGGCGGCGTGCTCGGCCATGGCGACGCTGTCGGCGGCGAGGACCAGGCTGGAGCCGGCCCGCGCGACCGCCCCGGCGAGCCGGACGATCTCTTCCACCCGGGCGGCATCGTTGGACACGTTGCGGATGTAGACGGCCAGCACCCGTCCGGGATGCTCCTCGACGATCTGGGCGTAGACCTCGGGGTCGTGCTGGCCGCTGTCGCCGATCAGCACGAAGGGCAGGTCGTGATAGAGGGACAGCATGTGCCGGATCAGCGCCTGCTTGTGGTCGGTCGCCCGGCGCGGCAGCGGGTGCGTCCAGGACAGGCCCCATTCCCGCAGGAACAGCACCGGCCCCACCGGGATGCCGTGCCGCTGGAAGAACTCGGACAGCATCTCGTAGAGGCCCCAGGGCGCGCGGGAAACGTAGAGCATCGGGTTGCCCTCGGCCCCGCCGGCCCCGTCATGGAGGGCACGGTACAGGGCGGCCACACCCGGAAAGGCGACCCGGCTGTCGGCATCCTCGACGAACAGCCGCCACAGCATCTTCAGTTTGTTGGCGACGCCGGTATGCATCACCGTGTCGTCGATATCGCTGATCACGACGCAGCGGCTGTCATCGGGCGGGATGAACACCGCACCCTCGGCGGAGATCGGCGTCTCGTCCTCCAGCACAAGCTCCACCGGCTGCCAGGCGCCGGGGCGCCCGGGCAGCGCGCGCGGATGCAGATGCAGGCGGAAATAACCGTCCCGGTCAGTCTCGACCCGAGCCGCATCACCGCCGAACCGGGCCGTGATCGCGGCGCCCGCTACCGTGCGCCGGGCGATCCGCCGGCGCAGGTCGCGCCACTGCGCCCTCAACGAATCCGGGTCCTCGCCGGGGATCCCCGGGGATTGCCGGAAGACCCGGCCGATCAGGAAGATCTCGCGGCGGGAGCCGTAGCCGCGATAGGGCTCGACCACGAGCCCGCCAGGGCCCGTCCCGCCATGCCCCTGGGCGCGGCGGACGGGGCGGGTAAGGACCCGCACCGCCTTGTTGACGCCGCGGCGAACCCGGGAAGCCATACCGCCGGTCTCCGGTCTGCGCGTCAGGCTTGGGGCAGTTCGGGGGTCAGCCCCATCGCGTCGAGGCCCTCCTCCAGCAGGTCGCCGGCATCCGGCGCGCCCAGCAATTCCTTCACGGCGCCTTCGCCGACGGCTTCGCGCTCGCGGGCGAAGCGGACCGCATCGCCCCACTCCTCCGGCTCCATGTCGCCGCGGCCGATATAGAACAGGGCCAGGAGCTCGGCCCGGGCATCGTCGTCGAGCCCGGCGATGGCGCCGCGCACCTCGGATTCGGTGGCGTCATCGGTGCCCGAGATCAGGACGTCGGTGGAGCCGTCGTCGATCGGGTTCGACCCAGAATCCGGATCGGTGTTGCCTTCCTTCACCTCGATGGCACGCAGCCGCAGAACGAGGTCGGTGACGGTCTCGACGGCGATATCCATGCTCTGATCTCCGGACGCTAACTGGGTCGGACGGTTCCGCCCTCAAGCGGCGACAACGGGCGAGCGGCCCCCGGGTTCGCCTTGCCGAACGCGACGGGCGCGCACGTTGCCCGGTATGCGTGGTCCGCGCCACTTCCCGGTTGCCGGACCATAGGCTAGAGGCTGCCGAACCTTCCGAACAACCGGATCGACAGCGGCGATAGACGTGACATCTTTGAACGCCGCCGCAACGACGCCTGTCGATACCGTCGATTGTCAGTCTAAGTGCCCCGACCAGCCCCGGCGCCCGCCCGTGCCGGTCGCGGCGCTGCTCGGCGCCTTCGCGCTCGGCCTGGTCGCAGCACCGGCTCCGGTCTCCGCCCGGGCCGCCAGCGCCGAGGCCAGCGCGCCGAGCTGCTACGTCACCGGCGGCGGCGGCCTGGAAATCTGCCGCGACGGCGCCGAGGCCGAGGGCGTGCTGATCGCGCCGGCGCCCTGCGCGTTCGTCCGTGGCGTGCAGATCCTTCGGCTGCCGCGGGCCGAGGCGCCGGGGCCGCTGCAGATGATCTTCCAGGGCCAGAGCCCGCTCTCATCACGTCGCCGGGACGAGCCCTGCCCGGAGCGGCGCGCCACCGACAGCCGCGACGGCGGATCGCTGCGCACGGGCCGCAGCCCGGAGGCGCTGGCCACGACGCTACCGCCCTCGGCCGATCGCTTCTCGGTCGATCTCCCGGAGGAGCGCGCGGCCAAGCGCGGCGCGTCCGAGCCGGCCGCCGAGGGCATCGGGCCCCGCGACCCGATCGCGGTCTCGGGCCGCGACTGGGCCGGCGAAGCCTACAGCTACGTCTTCCTGCTTGGTCAGGAGCGGGTCGGCGGGAACACCGACCCGGACGCGGAGCCGACCGGCGGACGGCGGGGTCGCCGCCGGGCCGAGCGGGATGAGCCCGCGGCGCAGCCGGCGGATATACGGCGCCGGGTGCAGATCGCGGCCCGCACCGTCGACTTCCAGACCTTCGAGATCCGCACACGTACTCCGGACGGCTACGGGCTCACCTGGACGCCGTTCACCCCCGGCGGCCGCGGGACGCCGCCCAACCCCGCGCCGGTGGTCGACGAATCCGGCAAGCCGGTCGCCTCGTCCTGCCCGGCCCCGGCCTTCGAGACCCACGGGCTCGCCGGTTCGATCAGCATCGTCGACCGGACCTACCACTACGTCTACACCGACGTCCTGCCCGAGGATTGCGGCCTCGCTCCGGAGAAGCGCCGCACCGCCCTTTACCTGCGCACGTCGAAGGACCTGTCGGCCTCGAAAGTCTGGTCGGCGGCCAAGCAGCTCGCCGGCCCGCTGCCGCCCGGGAGCCTGGTGCGGGTGGCGCGGGCCAAGGGCATGCAGCGCTGGGCGGTGTCCTATACCTGCCAGCGGCCGGCCAACGCCCCGGGCGGCCCGGTGGCGGATATCTGCCTGCAATACACCCCCGACCTGAACCTCGACGGGATCGGGGCGCTCACCCTCTACGCCGACCCGGTGGAGGCGGGCCGCTCGCCGGCCTATCTCGGGCTCCGCTCGGGCGGCGACGGCAGCGGCCGGTTCGACCGGAGCGCGCACTTCTGGATGACCGATGCGCAGGGCAACCTCGACACCCCGTCGATCTATCCGGGCAAGGCCGGGTTCCTGACCTGGCTCGACCGGCTGGCGCCGACGGCCTCCGGGCGCGACACCTCGAGCCTCTACGGGCGGCCGGTCTACTGGGCGACGTGGACGGTGCGTCGGATCGGCGCGCAATAACCCGCACGAGACGCTATATGGGCGGCCTCCCCGCCGCCCGAGTCGCGCGTCTTGGAACCGATGGACACCCATATCGACCTGTGGTTCGCCGCGAGCATCGTGGTGATCTCGCTGCTGCTCTCGGCCTTCTTCGCGGGTGCCGAGACCGCCTTCACCGCCGCGTCCCGGGCGCGGATGCACGCCCTCGAGCAGGCGGGCGATCCACGGGCGGCGATCGTGAACCGCATCCTGGCGATCCGCGAGCGCTTCATCGGCGCGATGCTGATCGGCTACAACATCGTGGCGATCGGCGCCTCGGCCTTCACCACCAGCGTGCTCACCGCGCTGTTCGGCAAGAGCGGCGTGATCTACGCCACCGTGGGCATGTCGGTGCTGGTCATCGTCTTCGCCGAGGTGCTGCCGAAGACGCTGGCCATCTCCAAGCCCGACAAGGCAGCCCTGCTCACCGCCCGGCCGGTGGCCTTCGCGGTCGCCATCATGGGTCCGGCCGCGATCGCCATCGAGCACCTCGTGCGGCTGATGCTGAAACCGTTCGGCGTCACCATCGGCGAGCACCAGTCGATCCTCACCGCCTCCGAGGAGCTGCGCGGGCAGGTGGCGCTGATGCACCGGGAGGGCGGCGTCGCCAAGGCCGAGCGCGACATGCTCGGCGGCCTGCTCGACCTGTCGAACCTGTCGGTCTCGGACGTGATGGTCCACCGCACCAAGATGCGGGCGATCGACGCCGACCAGCCCTCCGAGGACATCGTCCGGGCGGTGCTGGCCTCGCCCTATACCCGGATGCCCCTGTGGCGCGGCACGCCTGAGAACATCGTCGGCGTGCTCCACGCCAAGGACCTGCTGCGGGCACTCGACGCCGCCGGGGGCGACGCCTCGGGCCTCAAGGTCGAGGCGCTGGCGCTGGAGACCTGGTTCGTGCCGGGGACCACGTCCCTGCGGGCCCAGCTCAAGGCGTTCCTCACGAAGAAGACCCACTTCGCCCTGGTGGTCGACGAGTACGGCGAGGTGATGGGCCTCGTGACCCTGGAGGATATCCTCGAGGAGATCGTCGGCGAGATCGCCGACGAGCACGACGTCACAGTCTCGGGCGTGCGCCCGCAGGGCGACGGGTCGGTCAATGTCGACGGCGGCGTACCGATCCGCGATCTCAACCGGGCCATGGACTGGAACCTGCCCGACGACGAGGCCACCACCATCGCGGGCCTGGTCATCCACGAGGCCCGGACCATCCCCGACCAGGGCACGGCCTTCAACTTCCACGGCTTCCGGTTCCAAGTGATCCGCAAGGCCAAGAACCGGATCACCACCCTGCGGATCACGCCGCTGACCACGACCGGCCTGCAGACCACCGCGCAGGCGGAGGCGCAGCGCGACCCGGTGTGAGCCGGGCCGCGCCGGGTCTCCTCAGGCCGGCAGCGCCTCCAGCCCCTCGGCGCGGATCCAGTCGCGGGTGCGGTCGAGCGCCCGGCCGAGCCGATCGAACAGCGCGTCGATCTCGTCGGGGGTGATGATCAGCGGCGGGCAGACGGCGACGCGGTCGCCCGCCAGCGACCGCACGATCAGGCCCTCGCCTTGCGCGAAGGCGACGCAGCGGGCGGCGACGCCGGCCTTCGGGTCGTATTGGCGCTTGCTGGCCTTGTCGGCGACGATCTCCAGCCCGCCGATCAACCCGATGCCGCCGGCCTCGCCGACGATGTCGTGATCGGCCAGCGCCGAGAGCCGGCGCTGGAAATGCGGCGCCTTCTCGGCCGCGCCCTCGATCACCCGGTCGCGCCGGTAGATCTCGATCGCCTTCAGGGCCACCGCGGCCGCCACCGGGTGACCGGAATAGGTGGTCCCGTGCCCGAAGGTCCCGAGCTTCTCGCTCTGGCCGATCATCGCCTGGTAGAGCGGCTCATCGATGCTGACGCCGCCGAGCGGCATGTAGGCCGAGGTCAGCGCCTTGGCGAAGGAGATCGAGTCCGGCCGGATCCCCAGCGCCTCGCTGCCGAACCAGGTGCCGAGCCGGCCGAAGCCGCAGATCACCTCGTCGGCGATCAGCCGGACCTCGTACTTCGCCAGCACCGCCTGGATCGCGGCGAAGTAGCCGCGCGGCGGCACGATCGCCCCGCCGGCGCCCATCACCGGCTCGGCGATGAAGGCCGCCACCGTCTCCGGGCCCTCGCGCAGGATCGTCTCTTCCAGTTCGGCAGCGAGGCGGGCCGAATAGGCCTCCTCGGTCTCGCCCGGCTCGGCGCCGCGATAGAAATGCGGACAGGACACGTGCAGGAACCCCGGCAGCGGCAAGTCCCAGTCGGCATGATTCGCCGTCAGGCCGGTCATCGAGGCGCTGGCCACGGTGACGCCGTGATAGCCCTTCTGCCGCGCGATGATTTTCTTCTTGTTCGGCCGGCCCAGCGCGTTGTTGTAGTACCAGGTCAGCTTCACCTGCGTGTCGTTCGCTTCAGACCCGGACGACGTGAAGAAGATCTTCGAGGTCGGGACCGGCATCAGTTCCTTGAGCGTCTCGGCCAGCTCGATCCCGGGATCGTGGCTGCGGCCGGAGAACAGGTGCGTGAAGGGCAGCCGGCCCATCTGGACCCGGGCGGCCTCGACCAGTTCCGCGTTCGAGTAGCCGAGCGCCGTGCACCACAGGCCCGACATGCCCTCGATGTAGGATCGGCCCTCCGTGTCGTAGACGTGGACGCCGTCGCCGCGCTCCAGCACCAGCGGGCCGGTATGCCGGTGGGTCGACAGGTTGGTGTAGGGGTGGAGCAGGGTTTCGACGTCGCGGGTCGCGAGATTCGAGAGCATCGTTCGCACCGTCCTCATGCCCAGGGGATCCGCCACACTACCGACCCGATGCCCGTGCAGGTAGTCCCGCGGCCCTGCGCCCGGCCGTTACCGGATGCATGCCCCCGTGTTTGACCCGCGCGACGCACGATCCATGCTCAATTCCGGTCCCTCGCCCGTCCTGGCGCCCGAAGCCTTCGTGGCGCAGCCGGCCCCCGGGCGCGCCTGCGGCGCCTGCACCCTGTGTTGCAAGGTCTACGACGTACCGGCGGTGGAGAGCGTGGCGGGCCAGTGGTGCCGCCACACCAAGGCCGGCCAGGGCTGCGCGATCCACGCCACGCGCCCCGACCATTGCCGGGCGTTCCACTGCCTCTGGATGACCGAGAGCTGGCTCGGTCCGGAATGGAAGCCCGACCGCGCCAAAATGGTGCTCACCCTCGACCCGCTGTCCCGCAACATGAACGTGCAGGTCGATCCCGGTCAGGCGAATGTCTGGCGCCGGGAGCCCTATTACGGCCAGCTCAAGCGCTGGGCGGTGGCCTCGGTGCCGCTGCGCCGCCACGTGCTGGTGCACGTCAACAAGACCACGACGGTGGTCCTGCCCGATCGGGACGTCAGTCTCGGGGTGGTCGGGCCGGACGAGCGGATCGTCTCCCACGACCGGATGACCCCGCAGGGTCCGAGCTTCGACGTGCAGAAGGTCAAAGCCGCGTAAGGGCCTTGCAGCCTCCAGAGGTTTGCCCGACTGATCGGGTATGACGACGATTCACGATCTCACCGTTCCCGCGGCGGACGGGAGTCCGTACCCCCTCGCGCAGCATCGCGGCGAGGTGCTGCTCATCGTCAACACCGCCTCGCGCTGCGGCTTCACCCCGCAATATGCCGGGCTGGAGGCGTTGTGGCGGGCGCATCGGGACCAGGGCCTGACGGTGCTGGGGTTTCCCTGCAACCAGTTCGGCGCCCAGGAGCCGGGAGACGCCGCCGAGATCGCGCGCTTCTGCTCGCTCACCTACGACGTCAGCTTCCCGGTGCTGGGCAAGGTGGCGGTGAACGGCCCGGAGGCTGAGCCCTTGTTCGACCACCTGAAACAGGCGCGCTCAGGTCTGTTCGGCACCACGGCGATCAAGTGGAATTTCACGAAGTTTTTGGTCGGCCGGAACGGCCAGGTGATCGCCCGGTTCGCACCATCGGCGAAGCCCGCCTCGCTGGAGGGGAAGGTGCAGGAGGCGCTCGCCCAGCCGGTGGGGTAAGCGGTCGGCGCGAGGAACGCCGCCGTCATTGCGAGCGCAGCGAAGCAATGACGGCAGTGAAAGGTCGGACCGCGCCTCAAACCGGATCGAGATCGGCCTCCGCGAGCCGGCGCGGCTCCGCCGCCAGCCGCAGCAGGCTCCGCAGCGGCGCGATCCGCGACGGGCGCATCGCGTCGCGCAGGATGCCGACCAGGAACCGGGCCTCGGCGATCTTGGCCAGGGTCGAATCCGTGGCGCCCGCGATCAGCGCCCGCCGCTCCAGCCGCAAGAGGGCCGCGAACAAAGCCGCGCGCGCTACCGCGTCGTCGGAAGACTGTTTGCTGGCAAGGAGCGCGGCCAATTCGTCTTCGAAGCGACTGTCTCGGCAAGGATCGGCGCGCATGGATGATCCGACGACTAGAATAGCCGGACCCTAAGTCAATCCTCACGGCCTGTCAGCCGGCCATACGGCCTCGCGGCAGCGAATTCGGGCATGTTGCGCAAGTGCATCTGCGCAATCCACCCAGCTCCCGATCAGACGCTGGCGATCAGCTCGGCCGCGGCCTCGAACTCGGTGCGGCGGATCGCCAGCCGCGCCTCGGCTTCGGCATCCCGGCCCCATACGGCGGCCTGATAGGTCTCGTCCACATGGGCCGCGTCCCAGGCCTCGGCCGGGCCGAGGCGGCCGCGCAGGACCGCAAGCGCGATCAGCAGCGAGCCGGTCAGCGTCGTCAGCGTGTGCAGTCCGGCCAGCCGGAACGGGCTCTCAACCGCGGCCACCGCCTCGGACAGCGCCCGCACGGTATCGGGCGGCTGTTCCACATGCATCACACCCTCGCTGAGGATCACCCGGGCTCCGAAGGTCTCCCGGGCCCAGTCGAGGACCGGGTCCCAGGCGGCGGCCTGGGCCGAGACCAGCCGGTCCGGATCCCCGGCCCGATAGGCAACAAGGTCGGTGCTCGCATAGGCGCAGAGATCCTCCACCACCGCGGCGTGCCGGGGGGCGACGCCGTCGATGCTGGTATTCGCCAGCCGGGTCAGCGGCATCCTGGCCGGGTCGATCACCGTGTCCTGCGCCGCCCATTCGGCCGCGATCTTCTCGGCCAAAGCCCGGGTCGGCAGGCTCAGCGGGTTGCGGGCCGGCGTGTTGGCCGGACGGCCGTCCAGGGTCAACCGAAATCCATCCGGGCCTCCGGCGAAGCCGGCCTCCTTGTAGAACCGCCGGGGCAGGGCAGGCTTGGCATGGCCGCGGGCCGCTCGCATCGGATCGGGGCGTTCCCCGTCGCCCGGTTCGCCGAGCCACTCGTTCGTCACATCGCTCATGGATGCCAGATAGGGGTTTTGGGGTTCGTCGGCGAGCCTCGCTGGACATCGCGCCGTCATTGCGAGCGGAGCGAAGCAACCCAGGGCGGCGGGCGTTCTCCGAGCGGTGCGATTCCCTGGGTCGCTTCGCTACGCTCGCGATGACGGCGAAGCGGGCGGACCCGAAGGCTCCCCCCCGGAGAACAACC
>Ga0182232_1000430_pt1 | contig 10606 bp, 9 predicted proteins | sample G6R1MG_30_FD_155484 | JGI IMG/M metagenome (GOLD analysis project Ga0182232, IMG submission 155484) | Phyllosphere microbial comminities from miscanthus, Michigan, USA - G6R3_NF_07NOV2016_LD2 MG | ecosystem: Host-associated > Plants > Phyllosphere > Phylloplane/Leaf | place: USA: Michigan... | reverse complement strand
CTGGGAAGCCGGACGCTTCTGGCAGCGATCCCCACCTGAGCGAGGGCTCGGATCGCTCGCCGAAGAGGCCGAGAAACCGTCCAGAAGGCCCCTTCAACCAAAAACGAGCCGTCTCCCGACCGTGAGAGCCCGTTCGAGGCGATTGACAGCCCAGTCTCGCGAAACCGGCACGTTACGCGACCGCAAAACCCCCAATCCCCGAGTTTTGACACGGCCTGGACCCAACCTGGTCGTACACGACAGGCTTCGAGGCTATCAAAAGCTGACCTACACGACACCGCTGCTCCAGTATCGATACGCCTCTTGCGCCACTGGTCGGGGCCAAAGATGTTCGATTAACCCTGGTTAAGCGACGCGCCAAGGTGATCCATGATCGCTCTCACCTTCGCAGACGGTCTCGGACCCGCCGGGAAGACCGCGTAGACCTCGGCAGGATCGAGCCGATAGGGCTCAAGCACCTGGACGAGCTGGCCGGCGCGCAGCTCATCCCCGGCCATGACGCGGGTCGCCAGCGCGATGCCCATGCCAGCCACCGCAGCGGCCAGGATCCCCGGCGCCGAGTTGATCCAGAGGCGCGCGGGGACATCGACGGAGGTGACGGTCCCGTCGCGCGTGAAGCGCCAGCTCTCGCGACCGAACAGGCCGTGCTGCACGATGCAATCGTGCCGGGCGAGTTCGGCTGGGGTAACGGGTGTGCCGCGGGACGAGAGATAGGCCGGCGACGCGACCACCAAGCGTTCGACCGCCGCAAGCCTGCGGGCCCCGAAGGCTGAGTCCGCCAACGGGCCGACGCCCAGGCGGATGGCGATGTCGACCCCGTCTGTGACGAGGTTCTGCCGCGTGTCGCTCATGGTGATCTCGATCCGGAGTCCTGGATGCCGGGCCAGGAACATCGCGAGCGCAGGGACGACGACCCGGGACCCGTAGAGCACCGGCATCGCGAGACGGATCACGCCCTGGAGCGAGTCCACACCCCGGGCCGCCTGCTCGGCCTCCTCGACCTCCGCGAGGAGGGATCGCGCGCGTTCCAGGTACAGGCTGCCGGCTTCCGTCAAGGAGATGCTGCGGGTGGTGCGCAGCAGCAGCGTCGTGCCCAGCCGGGCCTCCAGCGCGCCGACGATGCGCGACACGGAAGGTTGCGAGAGCATCAGTTCGCGTCCTGCGCGCGAGAGGCTGCCGGTCTCCGCTACGCGGACGAACACGGCCATCTCCTGCCAACGGTCACTCATTTGTATTCCGGATAGATGATCTCCGGGGCGAACGGATACACCGGCTGAGGTGGATAGGCTACCTCCCCCTACGGCACGCCGTCGCGGCGGCCCGACCATCCACAGCCTCAGCCTAATAGGAGAGGGGTCTGCAATGGCCATCAAGATCTACGGCGACCCAGGCTCCGGCAGCCGGCGCCGCGTCATCGCGGCCGCCGCCGCCATGGGCGTGAACATCGAGGTCGTGGACATCGACCTCTTCAAAGGCGAAAGCCACACGCCCGAGTTCCTGGCGTTGAACCCACACGGACTATCGCCCGTGATGGTGGACGGCGACCTCGTCCTTTACGAGTCCGCCGCCATCAATCTCTATCTCGCCGAGAAGAGGGGGAGCGACTTGGCGGGTCGAACGACGCGGGAGCGGTTCGAGATCCTCCAGTGGATGTTCTGGTCGGGCGAGCAGTGGCGCGTGTTCGCGACCCTCACCTTCGACGAGGTGCTCGCCAAGCGCTTCATGGGTCAGCCCGCAGAGGAAAATATCGTCAAACTGGCGGCCGACAAGATCCGCGCTGCCGCCGGCGTGCTGGACGCGCACCTCGCGAAGCACAGCCACATCGTCGGCGACCGCCTGACGCTGGCCGACTTCGATGTCGCGGGACCGTTCTCACAGAACGAGCGCACGAAGATCCCGCTGAACGAGTTCCCCAACCTCGTGGCTTGGCAGCAGCGACTGTTGGAGACGGTACCGGGTTGGGCAGCCACGAAAAGCGAAGTCGACGGGCGTATCGATGGTGCTCTCGAAGCAGCCGGCATCCGACTATGGAAAAACAGCGTCGGTGGCTCTCACGGCCGACCGGCGCTGTACCTTCGCGAAAGGTCGAGAGCGGGCGCAAATGCGATGTCCGCGTCGTTGCTTAGCCGTCCGAAAGCGGACCGGCAGATATCCACCCCAAGCCACTGTTCCGCATCCGACCCAACCTCGCCATCGCAACCCCTTTTCGCGAAATCCAAGGCGGTCGTTCTCAGTGCCGTGTTCCAAGCTTACGGGGATCGCTCGCATCAGCGATGGTGCTCACGTATCAGCGTTTCGACGAAGCGCGCGGCTGTGAAGGCCCGGGCATCGTCGCCACGGCGCGCAATTATCTGCACGCCGAGCGGCAGCCCAGCTGGGGTGCTTCCCACCGGCACGGTCACACAAGGAACACCCATCAGCGTCCACAGGCGGTTGAAGCGAGAATCGCCTGTGCTTGCATAGCCTTCTGGCGCCGGGCCGGGCGCCGAGAGCGTCAGGATCACGTCCAAATCGTGCTCTGCAAACAGATCGGGCAATTGCCGCCGGGCGCGATCCGCCACCTTCAAGGACGCATCATAGGACTTGGGCGACACGCCTTGCGCTGCATCGAGATGCTCCCCCAGGAGGGGGCCAAGCTCCTCGCGATGCATCGTGTATTCCCAATCCAGCGCCTGGGCCGCCTCGAAATCCTGAATCGTGCCGTGAAGCCCGAAGGCTTCGGCGAAGATCGCCGGCAGGACCAAATCGCGCAGATGGGTTCCGGCAGCTTCGGTCGCGGTACGCACGCGTTCGAGGGCATCCAACGCTTCGGGCTCCGCGGTGGCACAGAAATCCTGAAGGACGACACCGATACGCGGCGTACCCGGCTCGGTGGCGGGAAGGTCGAGGCTGGGACGCCCCGTCATCAGCGCAAGGGCGTGGGCGGCATCGGCGACGCCCGCGGTGAACAGGCCTAGTGTGTCGAGCGTCCAAGAGAAGCACTTCATACCCACCGTGGGCAGGAGCCCAAAGGATGGTTTCATCCCAACTACGCCGCAATAGGCGGCCGGGCGGATCACTGAGCCACCGGTCTGAGTGCCCAGCGCCAGCGGCAGCATCCCTGCTGATACAGCGGCGGCCGAACCCGCCGACGAACCGCCCGGCGTATGGCCAGGGTGGCGCGGATTGCGGGTTTGCGTCGGGTCGAGGAAGGCGAAGGCCGTCGTGGTGGTCTTGGCCAGCGGCACCGCGCCGAGTCGCTTCAGGCGCGCCACGGCGGCCGCATCGGCGCGTGGGCGCCAGCCGTCGTAGATCGGCGAGCCCATCTGCGTCGGCAGGTCGGCCGTGTCGAGGATGTCCTTTACGCCCACGGCGATGCCCGCGAGGGGGCCTTGCTCCGGCACGACCGGATTGGGATCGCGGCTGACCAGGGCGCGGATGTCTTGCTCGCGCTCGGCGATCGCGGCCTCAGAGAGGGTAATGGCCTCGCGCGGCGTGAGCGAGCCGGCATCGATCTGCTTGCGCAGCGACAGGAGCGAAAGCATGGGTCAGCGTTCCGATGATCGCGATGAGCGCGTTTTCAGGAGGTGGGAAAGGGGATCGGACGGGCCAGAACCATCTCGCACCAACGCGCCGTACGGAGCAACGCGAAATCGTTACGGTAGGTGCCCACAAGCTGGATACCGAGCGGAAGCCCTTGGCTTTCCCCAGCCGGAAGCGCGACGGCCGGAACGCCGAGGCAGGTCCAGGGCACGCAGAAAGCAGGATCGCCGGTCGAGGCCAGCCCTTCTGGGGCAGGGCCGGAGGCGGGCAGGGTCAGGACCGCATCGTAGCCTGCCAGCACCGTATTGAGGTCCACTCGCAGATCGGCCTGACGCCGCAGGGCTTCCACATAGGCCACGGCAGCGATCTGCGCCCCTTCCGCGACGAGATCCTTCAGCGGCTGGCTCGTCCGGTCGGGGAAACGCTCGACGAGTGAGCCGAAACGATCGCTCGCCTCGACGGCGAGGATGGTGCGCGCGCATTCCCACAAGCCTTCGAAGGCTGCCGGGAGCACGAGGTCGGACACATGGGCTCCAGCCGCTCGGAAAGCTGCCGTTGCAGATTCGAACAGGGCGCGCTGTTCCGGTTCGGCTCTGTCCCAGATCGTGGTCCGAACCAGTGCCAGATTCGGCGCAGCGCGCGGCGCGAATTCCGTGTCGAGGTCGACAGAAAAGCCCGGCAGCGGGCGGCCATGCACGTCCGCCTCATCCTGGCCGATCAGATGCGCCAGGGCGAAGGCGGCATCGGTCACCGAGCGGGTGAACAAGCCGACATGGTCGAGGGAGGGGGCAAGGGGATGAACGCCGATCCGTGGAATGGCGCCATAACTCGGCTTGAGACCGACGACCCCGCAATAAGCGGCTGGCCGGATCACAGATCCGAAGGTCTGGGTACCGAGGGCGAGGGGAACAATTCCGGCCGCTACGGCGGCGGCCGAGCCGCTCGATGAGCCACCCGGCGTGTGTCCGCGCTTCCAGGGATTGTGCGTCGGTCCCGGGTGGCGCCAGGCGAACTCAGTGGACACCGTCTTGCCGAGAACCGAGGCGCCGAGGGCCTTCAAGCGGGCAACGATCCAGGCATCCGCGGCAGGCACGTGGTCGGCATAGACGGGTGAGCCGTTCGTGGTCGGCATGTCGGCGGTGGCGATAATGTCCTTCACCCCGACGGGGATGCCCTCCCAGGCGCCCATTCCCGGCGCGAGATCCGCCGCGAGGACGGTGAAGGCGGCAAGATCCGAGTGGGCCCGGGCTGCATCATGGCTGGCCGCGAGGTAATCGCCGGGCGACACGTGTCCATCGCGGAACGCCCGCAGTGCGTCGACGAGGCCGAGGTGGTTGAGCATCGAGGGGTCCGTTGTCTTGCGGAGCCAAACACCGCGCTGCATCTGCGCGGCGTTCAGAGGTTCGCGGCCTCAGTTCGCCGCGAGGCTCTTCTCAATGAAATCGCGACGCACGAAGGTGGCGTAGTCGGGCAAAGCCGAGAGATTACCCAGCGCGACCTGCGTCTCCATCCCGGTTTTCAGGGCCTCGGCGGTGATGTCGACACTGTCAGGATAAACTTTCTCCCGCATCATGCGCTTCACCGCGGCTTCGACGACGGCGGGGTCGAGGTTCGGGAACTGCTTCTTGGCGATGGCAATCGTCTTCTCAGGCTCGGCGTGCATGAAGCGGATCGCCTTCTGCATGCCGGTCACGACCTTCTGAGTGATGGCGGGATCGACGTCCTTGCGGGCGCTCACGGACGAGAAGGCGTAGGCGCCGTAGCGCTCGGGAAAGCCCAGCACGACCTTCATCCCCTTGGCCACCACCTGGTCGAGACCGGGCTCGTACATGACCGCGATCTTGGCCTGGCCGGCGAGGAGCGGCCCCGGCTCGGAGCCGAGCTGGACCTGGGTCATCTCCACGTCCTCGGGCTTGAGGCCGTTCTCCTTGAGGAGCTTCAGGAACAGCGAGGTGCTGGTGGTCGGCATCAGCCCGGTGACGATCTTCTGACCCTTCAGGTCCTTCACATCGTTGAAGATCACGTCCGGGGTCGTGGCGATCCACACCGCGGCTCCGTTGACCACGTTCGCCACGACGTTCACCGGTGCGCCCTTGGAGGCGGCGATGGCGGTCCATTCGGGGCCGTGGATCGAGTACTGCGCGCTCTTCGAGATCACCGCCGAGAGGGCCACCGCCGGGGCGCCCGCCGTTTCCTTGGTCACTTCGACGCCCTCGCCGGCGAAGAATCCGCCATCCATGGCGACGTAGAAGGGCAGGTAGAGCATCGACTGGAAGGCTTGCGAGATCGTGACCTTGTCCGCTGCGCGGGCCGGCGGCGCCACGAGGCTGGCGAACCCCAGGATTGCCGCCAGGGAGGTTGAGAGACGCAGGCGTTTGGAACGAATCATCCGTGATGCCCTTCTTCGCGAAATTCAAAGTTTGCGGGAGGTTGGAGAGCCGGTGTCCCGGTGTGCGTCACGCGTTGCGGCCGAGGCCGGCGAACCCATCGACGCGTGGGAGATCAGACCTGCACTTGGCCGGCGGTGGTGATCTGCCGCCAAGGTAGGATGCGACGCTCGGCGAAATCGATGACGTGGTAGAGGAGGAAGCCCACGAACATCAGCACGAACAATCCGACCCAGACCGTATTCAGGTCGTAGAGGCTCGAGGCCGAGTAGATCAGATGCCCGAGGCCGCGCTGGGACGAGATGAACTCGCCGACCACCGCGCCCACGAGGGCAAAGCCGATGTTGATGCGAAACATCCCGATGATGGCCGGCAGGGTCGAAGGCACGATCACGCTCTTGAAGATACGGTTCTTCGAGGCGCCCATCGAGGCCAGAAGGGCCTGCAGATCGGGGTCGGCGTCGCGCGCGGCCTGATAGGCGGCGATGAGGGCGACGAGAGCGGTCAGGGAGACAGCAAGCGCCACCTTCGAGACGAAACCCGTGCCGAACCAAAGGATGACGATCGGGGCCAGTGCGATCTTCGGCACCGAGTTGATCGCCACGATGAAGGGCTCGACGAGCCGCGCCACGAAGGCCGAGTACCAGAGGCCGAGGCCGGCCAGCGACCCAACGAGCGTGCCGATTAAGAATCCGATGATCGCTTCGATCACGGTGTACCAGGTATCGACCGGCAGCGATCCGTCCAGCATCGAGGCGAGAAAGACCCGCCAAATGCCTGACGGTGCGCCGACCAGAAACTCCGTGAGCCAGCCGGCTCGGACCGCGCCCTCCCACGCAAGAAAGAACACCGCAACCGCCAGCAGTTGAATGATGCCTCGCCCGAGTGTCGTGTCGGCCCCCCGGGCAAACGCACTGGGCTTCACGCGGGGCCGAGCAGCGGGTTGTCGGGTGGGCCGGGTCGAGGCAGGAGAGGAGGACTTGAGGTTTTTAGACGTCTTCAAGGCTTCCGACGTTTTCAAGGTGTGTGTCGCCATCAGGCTGCCCTCTGACGGGTCTGGATCTCGAGTTCGCCACACAGGGTTTGGAAATAGTCGGAGAAACGCGGATCGCTGCGCGCACCGATCGGCGAACGGGCATCGAGCCCGATCTTGTGAACGGACTTCACCTTGGTGGGGCGATTGCCCAGAACGACGACGCGCTTGGACAGGGCGACGGCCTCGTCGATGTCATGCGTCACCAGCACGACGGTCTTGTGGAAGGTCTCCACGGCGTCGAGGAGAACGCCTTCGAGGTAGAGACGCGTCTGGTAGTCGAGGGCCGAGAAGGGTTCATCCAAGAGCAGGATATCGGGATCCATGATCAGGGTCCGGATCAGGGCGGTCCGCTGCCGCATGCCGCCGGACAACATCTTCGGGTAGGCATTCTCGAAGCCCGACAGGCCGAAGGTCGAAAGGTATTCGCGGGCGGTGTCGAGAGCCTGGGCGCGGTCGACGCCCTTCATCTCCAGGCCGAGCATCACGTTCTGCAGGACCGTCCGCCAGGGGAACAGCAGGTCCTTCTGCATCATGTAGCCGACCCGGCCCTGCAGCCCCGGCACCACCTCGCCGCGAAACGTCATTGTGCCGCTATCGGGCTCGAGAAGCCCGGCGATGACGTTGAACACCGTCGTCTTGCCGCAGCCGCTCGGGCCGATGATGCTGACGAAGTCCCGCTCGTAGATATCGAAGCTGAGCCCATCAAGTACCGGCACTGGCCCGCCCTTGCCGGGAAAGGATTTGCGGATACCGTCCAGGCTGAGTTGTACCCCAGGAGCCGTCATGAACCCTCCGTGTGTGCAGGGCGCCCCCAGCAAACTTCAGGCCAGCATAATTATGGATACAGAAAGCTGACGGGGCGACTGCCTATGGAGCGATCAGCAAGGCGCCGACAAATCGACGTTCCTCCGCCGCAACGTGGGCCTCCACGACGTCATCGAGCCTGAAGCGGCCCCCGATGTCGACGCTGACATGACCCTGGGCGATGGCCTCGAACAAGTCGGCCGCATTCGCACGGAAGGTTGCCGGGTCGGCATTGTGGGGAAAGACCGAGGGGCGCGTCAGGAAGAGGCATCCTTTCTTGTTGAGGAGTTCCGGGTCGACCGCCGGGGCCTTCCCCGACGAGGCACCGTAACAAACGACGAGACCGAACGGTGCCGCACAATCGAGCGACTTGATCAGGGTGTCCTTGCCGATCGCGTCGTAGACGACACGAGCTTTTCGACCGCCGCTGGCTGCCAGGAAGGCTGCGGGCCATTCCGGATCGTTGAGGTCGATGACATCCACGCACCCAGCGGCGAGCGCGGTCTCCCGCTTGCTGGGAGAGCCCGTGGTACCGATGACCGCGGCGCCCAGCGCCGTCGCCCACCGTGTCAGGATTTGCCCGACGCCGCCGGCGGCCGAATGCACGAGCAGGACGTCGCCAGGCTGCACGGCGTGCGTCTTGCGCAGGAGGTACTGGGCCGTCATCCCCTTGAACAGCAGGGTCGCCGCAGCCTCTTCGCTCACCGTGTCCGGCAACGCGACAAGCTTGTCGGCAGGGACGTTTCGAAGGTCTGCATAGGCGCCGACCCCGGCGTTCATATAGGCGACCCTATCACCGCTTCGGATATGGGTGACACCCGAACCGACCGCTTCGACGACCCCCGCCGCCTCGAAGCCGAGGCCCGTCGGCAGGGGAAGCGGATAGATGCCCTTGCGTTGGTAGATGTCGATGAAGTTGAATCCGATAGCTGTTTGCCGAACCCGCACCTCACCCGCCATCGGTAACGAAAGCTCCTCCTTCGCGACTGATAGCACCTGGGGCGAGCCAAACTCGGTGAGCTTGACGACACGTCTTGTGACCATGCGAATGCAACTCCGTGACAGCCTGATGCGGCGAGAGGTGTAAGCTTCGTCGAAGGCTGTCGCACATGTCGGATCCAGCCACCACGGCCGAGGTGTCCTTCGACGGCGCCCCCAGCTCCGTCGGGCCGACGACTGATCATTGATGGCATACCATCGTTCAGCTGCAAGCGATGTCCAGTTAATGGCTTTGCGCTGTCAAAATTAGTCGGTCCACTTGCCACCCATCTTGGCTGTCTAGCGACGCGGCCAATGTCGACCCAGACTCACCATCCCGCAAATCGCTGTGTCCGTAGTCTGCTGAACATCGAATATCCGTAGCGGCCCCGCAGGACGGAGCGGCCGGCGACAACAGAGCGTCGGTCGGCGCTCGTCAGGCGCGAAGCGTGCGTCCAAGCTCCAGAACAGCTCGGGTCAGCAGGCCGTCCGCCGGCCGCAGATGATCGTAGATCGTGAAGTGGTTCGCGCGCGGCACCGGGATCAACGCTCCCGCCTGATGTCTGGCCGAGCGATAGGCGTGAAAGGATCGACTGTTCTCGACAAGCGCTGGCAGCTCGGCGGTGCCGTAGGCGAGCACCAGCGGCTTGTCGACCGGAGGCAGACGCAAGGGCGAGAGCGTCGCGATCTCGCCGTCGCTGAGATGCAGTTTCGCGTTCAGGTAGGTGTCTCGCAAGGGTCCGAGTTCGTAGATGCCGGACATCGCCAAACCGGCGCGCACGCTCGGATGTCCGAGACCCGCCGCGCAGAGATGACCGCCGGCCGACCAGCCGGACAGAATGATCGGCCCCGCGATACCGTGTGCCGGGCCTTCGGCGCCGAGCCAGTCGAGGGCCCGATGAACCTCCGCCACGATCTCTAGGAGGGTCGCGTCCGGGGCCAGCGTGTAACCCGGCATCGCCGCGGCGAAACCGGCGGCGAGGACGCCTTCCATCATGCAGGAGAAGTTCTCGCGCGAGCGGGCCTGCCAATAGCCGCCGTGAACGTGAACGAGGCAGGGCGCCATGCGGTCGGAAGCGGGAAACAGGTCCCACTTGTTGCGGGGGCGAGGCCCATAGGCGAGATCGATGGTGCCGGCATGCTGCGCGCGGAAGCGGGCGGAGTCCGTCGTCCAACCCTCCACGATCCCCGCACTGCCCGGCACTGCGGTGGAGTTGTTGTAGGCGCCGTCGCGTTCGCCCTGACTTGCTGTCATCCAGTTGTCCGGGGCGGCGGCCAGCGATTGTGCGGACACATGCGTCACGAGACCCGCGGCGGTAAGAGCGCTCGCGGATGTTGCGAGAAGGCGACGGCGGTTTGGATCGGTCATATGTTTTACATAGCGCGAGCCTGCGCTAGAGCCACTCCGAATACGGGAACGCCTCGGCGTCCGAGAGGCTTGAATCCGAAGGAGCTGTCTGCCGACCCGCCAATCTGCCGACTGAATACAGAAAATCGATTGAATGTCTGTGTCGTACGGATGCTTCAGCGAAACGGCAGGACTCGACCCCACCTGGTCGTTCACTCCTCATTCGAGTGCTGCTCAGAGCAGACGTTCGATCATGTAGCTGTAGAATGGGTGGCGTTTTGTGAGACCTCCGCGACGGCCGCTCTCAATCTTGGCGTTGTGTATCCTACAAATGAGCGCAGGGCTGTGTACCGCTGCGGAATCGAGTGGAAGATCAGGTGGGTTGCATGCGCGGCGGTGCGATAGGACACCTCGAAGAACCGGGCAATTGCGAGGGTTGGCTGTCGATTTGACGCCGCCCGGGGCTTTGGCGTGATCGGACTGGTGTTCTGGTACTCTGCCGGAGGTGGTGAGTAGGCTCAGGGACCGCTC
>Ga0182232_1000429_pt1 | contig 10610 bp, 10 predicted proteins | sample G6R1MG_30_FD_155484 | JGI IMG/M metagenome (GOLD analysis project Ga0182232, IMG submission 155484) | Phyllosphere microbial comminities from miscanthus, Michigan, USA - G6R3_NF_07NOV2016_LD2 MG | ecosystem: Host-associated > Plants > Phyllosphere > Phylloplane/Leaf | place: USA: Michigan... | reverse complement strand
GAGCAGCCTGGGCATCCTGAGCACTAGCGGGCGTGGAAGCAACTACCTGCATGATGCACAAACCTTGATTTAGTGCTTGGCTCGATACAAAGCGCCCACCCGCCGCTGGCAGCCGAAACGGCCGCATCTGGTGGTAAACAGTATCGCGCTGCCACCCTCCGCCGACAGTGCGGACAGAGTCCGCTCGCTCGGGCAGGTAGGTTGGCAGCGCGTAATGATTGGAACCGAAGCCGTACAGAAACAGAAAGGCCAGTACGGGCACCAGCAAAAGCAGCCCCAGCAAGATGGTTTGGCGGGGCCGCATCGGCTAGCTGCTAAACATGTGCGAAAGGGTTTCGCCAATAAACGACCCTTCCGTTACTAACGCAACTACCAGCCATACCAACAGCGAAGTCGGAATAAGGACGGTCCAGATGAGGCTTTTGACCTCGTGCTTCAGATGCATAAACTCGCCCACGATAAAGAATGCCTTCAAAATAGTGAGCACGATGAAGATGCTGTTGCGGAAAGTGCGCCAATCGGGCGAAGTCAAGGCGAAAGCGATGGCAAACTCAATAGCCGTAATAATTACCAGCACCCAAAAAGTTTTCCAAATCCAAGCAGTGTTGGGCTTGGCAATTTCGCCAGGAACGTAGGCGTGTTCGGTGGTAGCGTGCGCAGACATTAGTTAGAATTTTAAGCTTTGAATGCTGAATGCTGAATACCTAACGAGAGGCACTCAGCATTCAATAGGCAACATCCAAGATGCTGATTTACACCAGATAGAAGAACGTGAATACGAACACCCACACTAGGTCTACAAAGTGCCAGTAAAGGCCAATCTTCTCAACCATTTCGTAGTGGCCCCGCTTCTCAAATGTACCGTTGGTGGTGGCGATGAAGCACCACACCAGCAGGCAGACGCCGGAAAACACGTGCGTGCCGTGGAAGCCAGTAATAAAGAAAAACAAGTCAGCAAAGAGCGGTGGGCCGTACTCGTTGGTGGCTAGATTCGCACCGTGCATCACCGAGCCGTCGGCCATGAGCAGCCCTTTTTCGGAGCCGCCGATGAAGTGGCTCCATTCCCAAGCCTGGGAACTGAGGAACATGGCGCCAAATAGGATGGTCCACAGCAACCATTTCTGCACGTCAGCTTTGTCCATGCGGTGACCAGCTTCTACGGCCAGCACCATCGTCACGGAGCTGAAGATGAGAATCATCGTCATCAGCGCCACGAAGGCCAGCGGCAAATCCATGCCATGCAGGCCGGGGAAGCCGTTGAATACCTTTTCGGGAATAGGCCAGTGGGCGGTGCTGAAGAAAAATTTGTCAGCAGTACCAACAAAAACGCCATGTTTATGGCGAATCATGCCGTAGGCCGTTAGGAAGGCTCCGAAGGTGAAAGCATCCGATAACAGGAAGAACCACATCATCAGCTTGCCGTAGCTCGCTTTGAAGGGTTCGTTGCCCCCATCCCAGGTGCCGGTGCGCGGGGCATCGGCGTAAATGGGGGTGGAGGAGGACTCTAGGGTGGTCGAGTGGGCCATAGCAGGCGGCAAAATAGACAGAACTACCTTACGGCAGTTCGCGGATTAGTGGTTCAAAAGTAGGAACAAATACAGGTACAACCAAAGGCCGCCCAGGAAGTGCCAGTAGAGCGTAGCATTGCCAATTGAAAGCATAGCCCGCGAATGCACTTGATAATTAAGGCTTCGCTTGAGCACGACGGCCACGAAAATAAGCCCCGTGACTAGGTGAAAAGCGTGGACGCCCATGAGCACGTATACGAAAGAGCCCGACGGATTGGCATCGGCCCCGCCGAAGAAAGTGCGGCCCGCCACTAAATCGCCCCAAGAATGCACCTGCCCAAATAGGAAAACTGTGCCCAAAACCAGCGTAAGGAATAAACCAATCTGCACCTTTTTAATCTCATCATGCTTGGCCGAATACAAGGCCCACTGCATAGCAGCGCTACTGAGGGCGATAGCAATCGTGTTGAATAGCAAGCTAATAGGCAAATCAAACTCGCGCCAGTTGCCTTCGTCGCGCCGCACAATGTAGCCGCTAGTGAAAGCAGCAAACATCATGATGATACTAAAAATAAGCAGAATGAGCACCAGACGCTTGGGATGGGTACCCAAGCCTTCTTCCTTGGCGGCCAAAAGTTCGGAGGAATTCATAAAAAATAGTGGTTTTTAGTTTGTCGTTGCCAGAAGTAAATAAGCTACCGTAACGCTCACCTTTGTAACAAACTAATGCTCATTAAAACTCAAACCTTATCTAAAACCAGCGCAATTTGCACGATGGGCAGATAGAGAAAAGACGCAAACATGATACTAAGCGCGGCTTTGCGGTCTTGTGTTCGCATAAGCTGCACGGTCATTAGTAGGAAAAGAACGCCACAAACCAGCGCCACACCCGCCGAAATGCGTCCCGAAATGCCCAGTACCAGTGGCAGCAGCGAAACCGGAATGAGTAGTACCGTATAGGTCATTATCTGGAAGGCGGTACGCAAGTCGCGCTCGCCAGGCGAGGGCAGCATTTTGAAGCCTGCCCGCTTGTAGTCCTCATCAGCTACCCAGGCAATGGCCCAAAAATGCGGAAATTGCCACATAAATTGGATACCAAACAGCACCCAGGCTGCCTCGCCAACATAACCAGTAGCCGCTACCCAGCCGATAAGCGGCGGCAGCCCACCCGGAATGGCTCCTACGGCCACGCAGATGGGTGATAGCGTCTTGAGAGGCGTATAGATGAACCCGTAAAGGATGAGCGAAAGCAGCGACAGAGCCGCCGTGAGTGGGTTGAAACAGTAGGCCAGCAGCCCCAAACCAGTTAGCCCCAGCACCACGCAGAACCCCCAAGCTTCGTTGGGAGAAATGCGGCCCGTGGGCAGCGGGCGGGCTTCGGTGCGCCGCATCAGCTTGTCGAGGTCTTTTTCAAAAACTTGGTTGATGATATTGGCTGAACCCGTAACCAATAGGCCCCCCAGCATTACCAATAGCGTCCGGCTCCAGCTCAGCTCACGGGCTCCTAACAGGTACCCGATAGCGCTAGAAAACGCTACCGTAAACGAGAGTCGAAACTTCAAAAGTTGAAAATAGGCGTGGGCCTTGGTCATTCAGCTAAGGTAGGTTCGTGCTTTTGCGTAGCTTGAAACCAGATTGCAAAGTTACGCATGAGCCGGCCGTAGCCGCACCGATTGGGTACCTCTGACTAACCGATGATAAGCCAAAAGGGCCAAAAACTGCCCACCAAACAGCAGCGTAGCCAGCGTGAGGTGCACGGGCTGAATAACTGCGGGCAGCGCCAGGTAAGCCAGGCTTACGCCCGCCAGCACCTCGGCGGCCAGCACGGCCAGCACGGCGGCCATAATGCTGCGCAAGCGCCCAGCCAGCGGCCACAGCAGATAGGCAGCGTAGGCATTCAGCAAAACCACCAAAATGGACAGGGAACGGTGGACTTTAAACACGTCTCCAAGCTGACTTACCCACGTATCGCGTTGCAGATAGCCAGTTGCCGCAGCCACGTGGTCTACTTGCTCCCGCACTTGCGTTCCCAATACTATTTGCACAAAGGTAACCAGCAGTGCTATCCACAGCAGCAACCGCAAACCTTGAGCGGCAACTGGTGCAGTCGCTGGCTGAATAGCCGTCCATTCGGCAGCCATAGGCGATACTTCGGTGGGCTGCTGCCGAGCGCGGTCGGCGGCGTAAAGCAGCATAGCGACAATGAGCAGGGCCAAGCCCATGTGAATTGTCACCATTATGGGCAATAAATTGGTTGACACGACCAGTGAGCCCAACCAGCCCTGAACTCCGGTTAGCAGCCACCCACCAACCGCAAGCCAAAATACCGGTCGGTCGCGCCGCCAGTACGGCAGTGCCACCACAGCGGTAATGAAGACGAAAATGCCAATAAGGACGCCCACCAAGCGATTGACATATTCAATCCAGGTTTTAGTAGCGTTGAAATCCGTTTCCACATACTGCGTAGGGTGAGCGAAAATCTCGCCCGCTACTTGCCTGAAACCCATGCTGGCCAGAGTGCGGGCTAGCTTCTGATTCTTCTTTACCCGTTGCGCTAAATACACCTGCTTATAATCCGCTGGCAGTTGGCTGATGTCTGTTGGGGGCACCCATTGGCCAAAGCATTTGGGCCAATCGGGGCAGCCCATACCAGAGCCACTAGCCCGCACCACGCCTCCTACCAGAATAAGCAGGTAGATACTACATACCGTCAGCACGCTCCAAAAGCGAAAACGGCGCACAAAACCAGTTGGCTGCATACTATCAAGAGTGAGCGAATGAAGAGCTTTTGCTGACGCTTTTGTTAACAAAAAGAAACGGGCCGCCGTTGCGCGGCGGCCCGTTCAGGCAAAACTTAGTTTTCGGTTTAGTCTTCCATTTCCCGTTCGTAGGGCATGTTAGAAGAAGCCGTTTGCGAGTAAGGTACGTTTTGCGGAATAAAGTCCGTTTCCGCACCTGGTTTGCTGTAATCATAGGGCCAGCGATACACGGCTGGGATTTCACCAGGCCAGTTGCCGTGACCGGGCACGATGGGCGTCGTCCACTCCAGCGTCGTCGAGTTCCATGGGTTTTGCGTGGCGCGGCGCCCCCGGAAGATGCTGTAGAAGAAATTGAAGATGAAGATGAACTGAGCAAAGAACGCAAGGATAGCGGCTGCTGAAATGAACTTGTTCAGGTCAGCAAACTGGCTGAATGCGTCAAAACCGGTCCAAGAGTAGTAGCGACGGGGGAAGCCCGCGATACCTACGTAGTGCATCGGCATAAATACGAGGTATACACCAATAAATGTCAGCCAGAAGTGAATGTACCCAAGCTTTTCGTCCATCATCCGGCCGAACATCTTGGGGAACCAGTGATAAACACCAGCAAACAAACCAAAGAAGGCCGACGAACCCATTACCAAGTGGAAGTGAGCTACTACGAAGTAGGTGTTGTGCATCTGAATATCCAAAGTAGCATTGCCGAGGATAATACCGGTCAAACCACCCGAGATAAAGAGCGACACGAAACCGATGGAGAACAGCATAGCCGCCGTGAAACGGATATTGCCGCGCCACAGCGTAGCCAGCCAGTTAAATACTTTCACGCCCGAAGGCACAGCGATAATCAACGTCAGGAACATGAATACCGAGCCCAGGAAAGGATTCATGCCCGTTACGAACATATGGTGAGCCCACACAACGAAGGACAACAGCGAAATACCAATCAGCGAGCCAATCATGGCACGATAGCCAAAGATGGGCTTCCGCGAGTTGGTCGATAGGATTTCCGACACCATGCCCATAGCAGGCATGATTACGATGTAAACCTCCGGGTGACCTAAGAACCAGAATAAGTGCTGGAACAGGACTGGCGAACCACCTTGGTTATGCAATGCTTGCCCGGCAATGTAGATATCAGACAAGAAAAACGAGGTACCGAAAGAACGGTCAAAAACCAGTAGAAGCGCAGCCGACAGCAACACCGGGAAGGACAAAATACCTAGGATAGCAGTGAGGAAGAAAGCCCAAATAGTGAGAGGCAACTTGCTCATGCTCAGACCACGAGTACGCAGGTTAATTACCGTCGTAACGTAGTTAACACCGCCCAGCAGCTGTGATACGATGAAGAATACCATCGATACCAGCCACATCGTCATGCCCATGCCCGAGCCCGAAATAGCCTGAGGCAAAGCGGATAGGGGTGGGTAGATGGTCCAGCCGGCAGCAGCAGGCCCCGTTTCCAGAAACAAGGAGGCAAACATTATAATGCTCGATAGGAAGAAGAACCAGTACGAGAGCATATTCATGAAGCCCGAAGCCATATCTCTTGCCCCTACCTGCAACGGAATTAGGAAGTTAGAGAAAGTGCCCGACAAGCCAGCAGTCAGCACGAAGAATACCATTATGGTACCGTGCATTGTAACGAGCGACAAATAGAATTCTGGATTCAGCTTGCCGCCTTCAATCCATTTGCCCAAGAAAGGCTGGAGCCAGTCCATTGTAGCCTCAGGCCAACCCAATTGCAAACGAAACAAGCTCGACAACGTACCACCTACGATTGCCCAAAATATCCCCGTAATGAGGAATTGCCGGGCAATCATTTTGTGGTCTTGGCTGAAAACGTACTTCCACAACCAGTGTTGGTCATGATGGTCGTCGTGCCCGTGCAAGTGGTCGGCATGCTCGGTGTGGGGTACCGGAGCGGTGCCGATATCACCATGGGCAGAGGCCGAAGCGGGGATATTAGTAGCCATATAAAAAACTATTACTAGTAAAAATCAACTTACATCGCCGACTGCGCCGATAAAGGGGCAGCTTGGGTTTCGCCTGTTTCGCTAATGGCAGCTTCTTGCGCACCTTTAGAACCGCCTTTGCCCAAGCCAGCTTGCTGGCTGGTTTGCTTGTACGAGGCCATCATATCAGCATTGGCTGAGTTCGGGCTTTGCTTGGCGTACCATGCCTGGTAGTCGTCGGGCTCGTCAACAACGAGGGTGGCCTTCATAGCATAGTGGCTTTTACCGCACACTTGGTTGCAGGCCAGCTCATATTTGAAGTTAGGATTGCCCAAGTGCGCCCGCATCTCATCGGTCGTCATGGTAGGCGTGAACCAGAATCGGGTTGGCATACCGGGTACGGCATACATCTGCACCCGGAAATGCGGCATATACACAGCGTGCAATACATCGCGCGAGCGGATTTTAATTAGTACCGGATGGCCTTTAGGCACGTGAATCTCGGTGGCAGTGAAATCGTCTAGCGCCGCTTTGTCGCTTAGGTCAAATCCAAAATCGTTGGAAGCGTCAATCAAACGGTAGTTAACCACTCCCAATTTCATATCGCGACCAGGGTAACGCACGAGCCAGTTGTACTGCTTACCCATAAGCTCCACTACGACCGAATCCTTAGGAGCAGGACCAGTGATGCGGGTCCAAGCCTTCCAGCCGGCAAAAATCAACGAGGCCATCACAATAGCCGGGATGATTGTCCAGATTACTTCAATGGTATTGTTATGCGCAAAGAAGTATGCCCGGCGGTTTTCTTTATGCTGATACTTATAAGAGTAAACAAACAAAAGAACTTGGGTCAGAACAAACGCAATACCAATAACAGTCATGGTCGTCCAGAACATCCGCTCCATGGCATGGCCATGTATGGATGCAATAGGCGGATTCATTTTGCTGAAATTCTCAGAAAATGACCAGAAGAAGGCGATTCCACCAACAACCATGAATACCAGCATTAACACCGCATTTACGCGATTGCTCATGCCAATTTCACGGACGTATGCCCCAGAGAAGATGGAGGTTAAAATCTGAAGCCGGAACAGAAGGCCGAACACGACCAGCAGCAGCGCCAGCACCAGTAAAATAGTTAAAGCAGTCATTTTATAGAGCTTAGAGAGTAGAGCTTAGAGCTTAGAATAAGCTGGCTGCTATTAGCAGTTTCAGCGCTAAAACTAAGCTCGTGTTTCTCAGTGCTAATGGTTAGGTCGTGTGGTGAACGCTTTCTTCTACAAAGGGATGGTTAACGGGAATCAGCGAAGCAGAAGCCAAGCGACGAGTAACCAATACGAGGAATGCGCCTAGCAGAATTAAGGCTACTCCTATTTCAATGAGAAACCCATTTTCGCCCTTCATAGTGCCCGGCATAAACATCAAATAGAAGTCTGACCAGTGACCTATTAGTATAGCGATACAAACGATTTTAAGCATAATCATTTGACGTTTAGCATCGCGCGTCATCAATGCCAGGAAGGGGAAGGCGAAATTGATGAGCAAATTACCGTAGAACATCCACGTGTAACGACCATCGAACCCCCCTAAACGCTGATTGAAGTAGACAGATTCTTCAGGAAGGTTGGCATACCAAATCAGCATGAACTGAGAAAACCATACATAAGTCCAGAATATGCTAAAGCCGAACATCAGTTTACCCAAGTCATGGAAATGGTTCGAGTTCAGCATTCTCAGATAGCCAGCCTGCTTAAGGAAGATAGCAATTAGCGTAGTTGCTGCGATGCCAGATACCCACCATGAGGCGAACACATACCATCCGAACATAGTGCTGAACCAGTGCACATCTACCGACATAACCCAGTCCCAAGCCGACATCGACGATGATACGGCGAACAATACTAGAAAAAGAGCAGCGGCAATGATGCTTTTGTGGAAGTAGTAAGTGCCGCCATTTTGGTCTTCCTGCAAGGATAGCTGACGCAGTTTCCAACTGAAAACCGCCCAAATGGTAAGGTAGCTCACCATACGGATAATGTAGAAGGGGACACTCAGGAAGCCGCTTTTGCCGGCAACAATCTTATCGTAGTTTGCGCTGCCCTTGGTCATAATGCCCGGCACCGTCCAGTGGAAGAGGTCATGGTTGATAAGGCTTAGGCCAAATACCACCAGCAGCAATACCCCACCAGGTATTAACCAAGCACTTAGGGCTTCGTTGATGCGCTTTACCACTACCGACCAGCCAGCGTAAGCTACGTACTGGATAGCCATAAATACAGTACCTACTACCGAAATACCTATCAGGTAAACATTGCTTTGCCAGAGGCTTACCAGCAGGCGTTTTAGCCACAATGGGCTACCCGCGTGTTCCGCATGGCCAGCGGCGGTGGCAGTATGCGCCACGCCTTCGTGATGCCCGGTACCCCAGCCCAAAAAGGCAGCCAGGAGCCCGAGAGCCAGCACAACCACGCCAGCCACGATAATAGTAACGAACGTGCGCTGTAGCCCAGGATGCTCCTGCAAGTGCTCAGCCACAACGGATTCGTGATGATGCGTCAAAGTTGCCATATTCTATATGTGATATTACATAGAGCCATTACGGCCTTTGTCACCCTGGGCGGGCGTTTCAGAGCCAGTGTGAGCTTGGGCCTGGCCTTCTGCTTTCTGATTAGCTCCGTCGGTCTGCTGCGAAGCATTACCTTCCTCGGCGCTAGTTGTCGGGGCCGGAGCATTAACTTTTACTAGCTTGGACAAATCAGCCGGGTCATTGTTAAGCTGTAGCACACGCACGTACATCGCGATTTTCCAACGCTCCTCGGGGTTTACCTGCGAGCCGTGCGGCATCATGCGATTGCGGCCCCACTGAATGACGTGATAGATGTGGCCATCGTTCATCGTCTTGTACGCTCCTGCCGAATAGTTAGGAACCCCTTTAAACTTTTGTCCTACTGGACCTTGGCCATCGCCTTTCTCACCGTGGCAATGCTGGCAATTGCGCGTATAAAGCACTTGCCCTTCCTCAATATTAGCCTTTGTGTAGGCATAAGGATTATTAAGCGTCCGCTCAGCTATTCGCACACTGTCCTTCGGGATGTGGCTATAATAGTTGAGCTTACCACGTGGTACGGTACCATTGGCCGGCGTGCGCTCGTTGATACCGAAAGCGTTTATCGTATTGAAGCTAGTCTGGCGTAGCGGCTCGTAAGGGATAGACTCGTACATCTCCGGCGCATATTCCACGCCAGGGTCGTTGGGGTCCGTCGAGCAGGCCCCTAGACCAGTGCTGAGTAGCAAGGCGGCCGCGTACAGCCCAGGTTTGGTGAAGAGCGACATCATTAGAAGTTAGTCATTTCCTTTTGATTGACTTCGCTGGCGCCGTTTTCGCGGAGCAACTGGGTCAATTGTGGCAGTTGCGAACTGTTCGCGTCTAATTCAATCGCCAACACGAACTTGTCGTCGGTCGAGCGCGCATCCAGCACCGGCGTCTTAAAGCGCGGGTACAGCTTGCATATCGTGTAAAAGGTGATTACCATGCCATGGCACGTGAAAAATACCGTTAGCTCGAAGCTCACCGGGATAAAGGCCGGCAGGGCGATGTTAGGCTTACCACCAATAATCATCGGCCAGTCAAAACCCAGCATGTAAATCTGCATCCACAGAGCAAACGACAACCCGCACAGCCCGTAGAAAAAAGCTGCGATAGGTAAACGCGAACGCTCGATACCTAATGCATCATCGATGCCGTGAACCGGATAAGGAGAAAACACTTCGTATATCTTCACTCCAGCAGCTCGCACGTTGTCGATGGCATGAAGCAAAACGTCTTCGTCTTCAAAAATACCGAGCGCAAAACGCTTGGTTGAGCTGTGGGTAGCTGCCTCAACAGCGACCGGAGCAGCAGTGATAGCTGAGCTAGTCATTTTGCTTGTTGTAGTTAACAGGTGCCGAAGCCGGAACGCCAGGAGTTGAATAAGGAGCCGGTGAGTTCAAGCGGCTAGCGGACTGCGAGCCGTTATTAGGGCCACCGTAAGTTGGGCCATTGTCTACTCCGTACTTCAGGACTGACTTAACTTCAGCCATGTTGATGACGGGGAAGAACTTGGCGAACAGTAAGAACAGTGTGAAAAACAAGCCAATTGTGCCCACATATACTCCCACGTCGATGATAGTAGGCGAGAACATTGCCCACGAAGAGGGGAGGTAATCGCGGTGTAGCGACGAAACTATAATTACAAAGCGCTCAAACCACATCCCGATGTTCACAATGATGGAAAGGATGAACGTCATGGTAATGCTATAGCGAATGCGACGGAACCACACCATTTGGGGCGAAATAACGTTGCAAGTCATCATGCTAGCGTAAGCCCACCAGTAGGGACCAGTAGCAC
>Ga0182232_1000428_pt1 | contig 10612 bp, 8 predicted proteins | sample G6R1MG_30_FD_155484 | JGI IMG/M metagenome (GOLD analysis project Ga0182232, IMG submission 155484) | Phyllosphere microbial comminities from miscanthus, Michigan, USA - G6R3_NF_07NOV2016_LD2 MG | ecosystem: Host-associated > Plants > Phyllosphere > Phylloplane/Leaf | place: USA: Michigan... | reverse complement strand
AGCGCGCCGCCTTCGTCGCGGCCGGCGGCTATCACCACCATATCGGGCTCAACACCTGGGAGAGCCTCGGTGGATCGCCGCCGGCGCCGGGGACCACCGGCCTGTACCACCTTGCCCTGCTCTACCCGAGCCGGGCCGCCCTGGCGGATGCGCTCCGCCGGGTCGAGGCCGCCGGCATTCCCCTGGACGGTGCCAGCGACCACGGCGTCAGCGAGGCCCTGTACCTGCGCGATCCCGATGGGAACGGGGTCGAGCTGTACCGGGACCGCCCGGAGGCTGAGTGGCCGCGCGATCCGGACGGCGCCCTGCGGATGGTCACGGCCCGGCTCGATCTCGATGCTCTCCGCCGGGAAATCGCGTGATTACAACTCTTTGGTAGAATTCACCGTGCATTGGTCTCGACGAGACGGGCCGATGTTGAGAAAATTCGCCATGATGATCGGGCGAATTGGCTTGCGATGGCCGGGGCGCGCCGGTACTTTGCAGTGCAAAGCATGATGCAGCACAGGGGCTGAAACTCATGCAGGATCTGGATAAGGCGTTGGCCGACATCGTCGCGATCCGCTCGCAGATCGCACGCGAGACGGCGTTCCGCGGCCTCGGCGCGGCGACCGTCGCCGGCACCGGCGGCCTCGCGCTCGCCTGCGCGGTCGGCCAGGCGCTGTGGCTCGGCGATCCGGCCGCCCGGCCGGTCCTGTTCTTCGGCCTCTGGATCACCGCCGCCCTGGTAGCCTTCGCGCTGATCGGCGTCGAGGCGGTCCGGCGCAGCCGCCGGCTCCATTCCGGCCTTGCCGACGCCATGGTCTGGAACGCCATCGAGGTGTTCCTGCCCGCTGCCGGCACCGGGGCCTGCCTCGCCCTGGTCATCGCCCGGTTCGCGCCGGCCGAAATCTGGATGCTGCCCGGCCTCTGGCAGGTGCTGGTCGGCCTCGGCCTGTTCGCCTCGGCGCGGATCCTGCCCCGCGCGGTCCAGGGGGTCGGCGCGTGGTACCTGCTCACCGGCCTCGCCGTGCTGGCCTTCTCGGCCGAGACCCGCACCCTGTCGCCCTGGGCCATGGGGCTCCCCTTCGTGGTCGGCCAGATCTGGCTGGCCGGTATCGTGCATCGCGGCGCCCGGGCCTTCGATGATGACCTCTGACCGCGACGACGGCCGCTTCTCCTACGAGGGGCTCGACCGGATCATCCACGAGCGGGCGCGACTCAGCGTGCTCACCTCCCTGGTGGCCCATCCCAAGGGCCTGCCGTTCCCCGACCTCAAGCGCCTCTGCGGGTTGACCGACGGCAATCTGAGCCGGCACCTGGCGGTGCTCAGCGAGGCCGACCTGGTGAGCCTGGAAAAGGGCTTCGCCCTCAACCGCACACAGACGATCTGCCGCATGACGCCAACCGGGCGCAGGCGTTTCATTGGCTATCTCGGGGTGCTCGAGCAGGTGGTGCGCGACGCCGCCGTGGCGGCGGAGCGAAGTCCGGAGGGCGGGGTGCGCGGCCTCGATCCGGCCACGAAACCGGCCTGAGACCGCCGGATCGCGCAGAGACTGTCAACGCAACCCGAATAGACCGCAACGATACGCCCATGCCGGGAGACTTTACGATGCAAAGCGAAGCGGGGCCGGGGGGGCTGCACGCCGCGATCATCATGGACGGCAACGGGCGCTGGGCGACGCAGCGCGGCCTGCCGCGGCTGGCCGGTCACCATCGCGGCGTCGAGGCGATCCGGCGCACCGCCGAGGCCTGCCCGGATCTCGGCATCGGCACGCTCACGCTCTACGCCTTCTCGGCCGACAACTGGCAGCGGCCGGACGACGAGGTCGGCGGCCTGATGCGCCTGCTGCGCTCCTACCTGCGCAACGAGACCCAGCGGCTCGCCCGCACCGGCACCCGGCTGAGCGTCGTCGGCCGCCGCGACCGCCTGCCCCGGGGCATCCCCGAGGCGATCGCCGCCGCCGAGGCGGCCACCGCGGCCGGAACCCGCCTGCATCTGCGGATCTGCGTCGACTATTCCGCCCGGGACGCGATCATCGCGGCAGCGCAGGCGCTCCAGGGCAGCGACGCCACCCGCGAAAGCTTCGGCGCGCTGGTGGCCGGACAGATGCACGGCTCGCCGGTGGACGTCGACCTCGTGATCCGCACCGGCGGCGAGCAGCGGCTCTCGGATTTCCTGCTCTGGGAGGCGGCCTATGCCGAGCTCCATTTCACCGACCGGATGTGGCCCGATTTCGGCCCGGACGACCTCGCCGCGGCAATGGCCGAGTTCGCCCGCCGGGACCGGCGCTTCGGCGGCCTGAAGACGGCGGCGGTCCCGGCGGCGGCCTGAACGCCTCCGCCCGCTTGACGGGCGCGCCGCCTCAGGCAGAGGCTTTTCGCTATGACCGAAACCCTCGCCAACCGCCGCGTGCTGCTCATCATCGGCGGCGGCATCGCGGCCTACAAGGCCCTCGACCTGATCCGGCGCCTGCGCGAGCGTGGCGCCAGCGTCTGCCCGATCCTGACCGCGGGCGCGCAGGAATTCGTTACCCCGCTGGCCGCGGCGGCGCTCGCCGGCGAGCGGGCCCATACCGACCTGTTCGACCGGGCCGAGGAGGCCGATATCGGCCATATCAAGCTGGCCCGGCAGGCGGATGCCGTGGTGGTGGCGCCGGCCACCGCCAACCTGATGGCCCGCATGGCTGGCGGCCACGCCGCCGACCTTGCCACCACGATCCTGCTGGCGACGACGCTGCCGATCCTGATCGCCCCGGCCATGAACGTGCAGATGTGGGCGCATCCGGCGACCCGGCGCAACCGCGCCACCCTGGAGGCCGACGGCGTACGCCTCGTCGGTCCCAATGCCGGCAGGATGGCTGAAGCCGAGACCGGTCCCGGCCGCATGGCCGAGCCCACCGAGATCGCCGACGCCCTCGAGCGGATGCTGGACAAGGCCGGTGCGGAGGCACCCGGCCTCGGTTTCCTGTCGGGCCGCCCGAGCGCGGGTGCGCGTCCCCTCGCCGGCCGGCGCGTGCTCGTGACCTCCGGGCCGACCCATGAGCCGATCGACCCGGTGCGCTACCTCGCCAACCGCTCGTCCGGCCGCCAGGGCCACGCCATCGCGGCGGCCGCCGCGCAAGCCGGCGCGACCGTGACGCTAGTCGCCGGGCCGGTCGCGATCCCGGATCCCGCGGGCGTCACGGTGGTGCGGGTCGAGACCGCCCGGGAGATGCTCGCCGCCGTCGCGGCGGCCCTGCCGGCCGACATCGCGATCTTCGCGGCGGCCGTGGCCGATTGGCGGCCCGAGACCGAGGCCGGCTCGAAGAAGCTCAAGAAGGCCGGCAGCGGCCCGGCCCCGCTGACCCTCGTGGAGAACCCCGACATCCTCGCCACCGTGTCGCGGATGGAGGCCGGGCGCCCGCCCCTGGTGGTCGGCTTCGCCGCCGAGACCGACACCGTGCTCGACCACGCCCGGGCCAAAATCGCCCGCAAGGGCTGCGACCTGATCGTCGCCAACGACGTCTCGGCCGCGGGCGGCGTCATGGGCGGCACCGACAACACCGTCCACCTGATCCACCGCGACGGTGCCCAGGAAACCTGGCCGCGCCTCGGCAAGGACGAGGTCGCCCGCCGCCTAGTTGCGCATCTGGCCGGGATGCTGGGGCGCTGAACCGACGTCAGGCCGGAACAATGCAACCGGACGTCGTTGATTTCGCCACGGGTGTTGCCGCGAGTCCTCGCTCGGTTCGGCACGGTTCGGTTCTCGTATAGCCATCTCACCATCGCGACCAAGCGGTCCATGGTCGGCACGAACTCTGTCTCTGCCTGCATTGCTGGCAGATATGGGCCGCCCACCTCTGCAATCGTGAGCGGAATATCTCGTCCTGATTTAAAGAATCGTATTGAAAACCGATCGTCTTGCGGATCTCTAGGCCGATAGGGCGAGTCCAAATCTCGCGATCGAAATCAAGTCGTTTCTCATATGAAGATTAGTGTCAGTAGAAATTTGCAATCTGCCGTTTTTTTAGCCTCTAAAGCTCAAGTGCCGAACAGAACACTGTCGGCTTGGGGGCGTTATGGATCATGTCACGTAGACTACTATCGAACTGGGCGGCTGCGCTGTTGGTCATCGGTGCAAGTCCATTTGTCGGACTCGCGCAGGCACAGCCTTCGGCGCCGAAAGACACGGACGAATCTACGATTCTACCGGATCCGAACGCGCCGCAACGGTTGCCCCTCGATCGGCCGTCGACGCCTGCCCCGGACACCCGCCCCGCCGCCGGCTCGGTGGATCCGCGGAACGTGGGTCCGAAATTCGGCCTCCTCGGCAATCTCGGCGGCATCCGGGACCGGCTCTGGGAGAACGGCATCCTGCTCAACCTGGGCTACGTCCACGAGGCCGCCACCAACGCGGCCGGCGGGGATCGCACCCTGGCGCGCGGGGCCGCCCAGTTCGTCGCCAAGGGCGTGTTCGATTTCGAGAAGATGTTCGGCCTGGCGGGCGGATCGGGCGTGGTCACGCTCACCCAGCGGCATGGGCGCGACCTGACCGCCGACGCGCATCTCGGCACCCAGACCAGCGTCGAGGAGATCTACGGCCGCAGCCGCATCTGGCGCCTGACCCAGTTCTGGTACGATCAGAAGTTCGGACCGTGGGTCGACCTGAAGATCGGCCGGATGCCGTCCAGCGACGATTTCGCCGGGTTCGCCTGCGAGTTCCAGCTCAACGCCCTGTGCGGCGCCCCGACCGGCAAGATCGCCGGCAATTACATCTACAACTTCCCGGTCGGCCAATGGGCGACCCGCCTGCGCGTCGGGACGGCGGACACGGCCTACGTCCAGGTCGGCGCCTACCAGGTCAACCCGGACAACCTCGTCGACGGCTTCAGCTTCGACTTCAGCAAGGGCACCGGAGCGTTGATCCTGTCCGAGGCGGGCTGGTTCCCGAAGCTCGGCGGCTTGGGCTACGCCGGCAGCTACAAGGTCGGCGGCTGGTATGAGACCAGCGGCGGCAACGACGTCTACCTGAACGACCGGCGCCTGCCCTCCGCCCTCTACCGGGGCCAGCCGCTGCACCACGACGGCCGGAACGGCCTGTATTTCGTCGGGGTCCAGGAGGTCTACCGCCCGGATCCCGCCAACACCGCGCGCAACGTCTCGGCCTTCGTCCGGGCCGTCGCCAGCGACCGGGACACCTCGATCTACTCCGCCCAGGTGACGAGCGGCTTCGTCTACAAGGGCTGGTGCCCGGAGCGTCCCAACGACTGGATCGGCCTCGGTGTCGGCCAGACCACCCCAAATCCCAGGGCTATCGAGGCCGTCGAGCTACGCAACCTGATCAGCCGGACCAACCGGCGGCTCCCGGCGCAGGAGCGCTTCGTCGAGGCCTTCTACAGCATCGCTGTGAACGACAACATCGTCGTACGGCCCAATATCCAATACATCACCCGGCGTGCAACGCCGGAACGCAAGCCTGATGTCGTGGTGTTCGGCCTGACCTCGCTGATCACCTTCTGACATCGCGTCCCGAAACGATTTTCCCGGCTTTCGGGACGTGGGGGATCGGGGACGAGGGCATCGTCGCGGCGCCACGCATCGCGACGGTGCTGCCTTGCGTGCCGCCGAAGGAACGATCGGTCCGGCCAAGCGCCCATGCCGGATCGGAGACCCGGAGCCGCCCGGTCAGCCGATCGGGACCACGCGTGTGTCGCACGGGCCACCGTCCAACCCCTGCGGTGCCGCACGGATGAGACCCGAGCGCCTTCGCCCCACCGCTCCGCCGGTGGGGCGAAGGCTATCATCGGACGCTCCGCGCCGCGGTGATCAATGACGCGTCGGATTGTAACCGTGAAGACGGTGTTAAACGACGGCTCGATCGCAGCATATCCGGCAAATTAATTTGGTTTATCTCGGTAATTTATGAAGTTGCTGCCGTATTGGATTTGAGTTTCGGCGCACCTTAGAGGTGGATCAGACAAGATCGAAGGCATATCGATCGACAAAATCGATCTTATGGGACATGAACGCACCATCCCTAGGCCGTTGGAGTTGTGCGGTGGTTCGCCTGCAGAATATTTCGATCCGCTCGACGATGGGCCTCGTGTTCTTCGTCTTGGGTCTGATCATCTTCACCTATGCGACGAACGCGCTCATCGGGGCGCGCCAGCAGGCGGTTCAATCGGAGGCCGGCATCTCCCTGGTGCGGGCGAGCCGGGCGCTGCTCCAGACCCTGTACGCGACGCGGCTGGAGCGGGGCGCCACTCTGCAGTTCCTCGCCGCCGATCAACCCATGGATGCCGAAACCCTGTCCGGGCTTTACGCGGACCGGCAGCGTGCGGTGACCGGTATCGCCGAGGCGACGGCGCTCGTCGGTGGGTTGGATCTGCCGTCCGTCAAGGCGACCCTCGGTCCGCTGCAGGCGGCGCGTGAGCGCGTCGAAGGGCTCCGGCCCCGGGTCGATGCGGCCTTGAAGGTGTCCAAGGTCCAGCGCGACACGTCGGTCACCCCGGAGGCACAGGCGGCCCTCCTGGCCATGCTCGACACCCTGACGGCCACGACCGATGCGGTCGATGCCGCGATCCCGCGCTCCGACACGATCCTGGAACGCGACCTTGCCCTCAAGCGCTCCGCCTGGGCGACCCGCATGGCGGTCGGTGCCATCGCCCTGCGGATCCAGACGTCCTTGTCGGCCGGCACGCCCTGGTCCCCGGCCGAGACCGTGGCGGCGGCGGAGGAGCGCGGTCGGCTCGACGCCACGTGGAAGGTCGCCACGGAGGCCGCGACCGACCTCTCCGACACGGTTCGCGCAGCCTTCGAGAAGGCCCGGGCCAACAATTTCGACGGAGCGCCGCTCGCCCGGCGCCTCGCCGTCTCGACCGCGCTGGCCCAGCACGAGCCGCCGAAGATCACGCTCCAAGAGGCCCGCAAGCTGGATACGCCGGAACAGGCCACCATCGTGGACCTCGCCTACGCCGCCCTGGACGAGATGATCGCGCGCGCTGAGACCCTCGCCCAGGAAGCGCGCAGCGGTCTGGTCCGCAACGTCGCCGCGCTGCTGGTCTCCGCGCTGCTCGTCGCGCTCGGCCTCTTCGCCCTGATCCGCTACGTGCTCCGGCCGATCCGGACCATGACCGGGACCATGCAGGCCCTGGCGGATGGCGACGCAGCGGTCGCGGTTCCCCTGCGCGACTGGGGCAACGAGATCGGCGCGATGGCGCGGACGGTCCAGGTGTTCAAGGACAACCTGCTCCGCACCCGCGCCCTGGAGGCTGAGACCGCCCAGGCGCGGGCCGCCGCCGAGGCCCAGCGCAAGGCCGGCATGCGGCAGATGGCCGAGCGCTTCGAGACCGCGATCGGCGGCATCATCGGCATGGTGTCGTCCTCGGCCACCGAACTCCAGGCCACCGCCCAGACCATGACGGCCACCGCGACCCAGACGGCGAGCCAATCGACCACGGTGGCCGCCGCCGCCGAGGAAGCTGCGACCAACGTCAACACGGTCGCCGCCGCCGCCGAGGAGCTGGGCACATCGGTCCAGGAGATCGGCCGGCAGGTCGACGGGTCCGCCAAGCTCGCGCTCAGCGCGTCCGCCGAGGCCGCGCAGACCGCACAGCTGGTGCAGGAGTTGAGCAGCGCCGTCGGCCGGATCGGCGACGTGGTCGGGCTGATCTCGTCGATCGCCGGGCAGACCAACCTGCTGGCGCTGAACGCCACGATCGAGGCCGCCCGGGCCGGGGATGCCGGGCGCGGCTTCGCGGTGGTGGCGTCCGAGGTGAAGGCGCTGGCCGAGCAGACCGGCAAGGCGACGGAGGAGATCTCCGCCCAGATCGCCCGGATCCAGGCGTCCACCGGCGGTGCGGTGACGGCGATCGGCTCGATCACGGCGCGCATCCAGGAGATCAGCGGCGTGGCGACCTCGATCGCCGCGGCGGTGGAGGAGCAGGGCGCGGCCACGCAGGAAATCGTGCGCAATGTCGGCCAGGCGGCGGCAGGCACCGGCGAGGTGACCGGCAACATCGCGGGCGTCGCCGATGCCGCCGACGAAACCGGCAAGGCCGCGGGCCAGGTTCTCAGCGCGGCAACGGAATTGTCGCGCCAGTCGGAGACGCTGACCGCCGAGGTCGCGCGCTTCCTCGATACCGTCCGGGCGGCCTGATCGCCCGCCTCCCTGGCCTGGACGGACCTGAGCCGATAGAAGGCCCCCCGACGGCCGGCGCGGACGGCGCCGGCTCCAGGGAGATACCATGCCTCGCCTGTCCCTCATTGCCGGAGCCGCGTTCATCGCCATGACAGCAGCCGCGAATGCCGAGATCGTCACCCTGCCCTCGGGCCTGAAGTATCAGGACGAGGTCGTGGGCACCGGGCCCGAGCCGAAGGCCGGCCAGCAGGTCACCGTGCAGTACACGGGCTGGCTCGATGAGGGCGGCAAGAAGGGCAAGAAGTTCGATTCCTCGCGGGACCGCAACCAGCCCTTCAGCTTCCCGCTCGGCGCCGGCCAGGTGATCAAGGGCTGGGATCTCGGCGTCGCCACGATGAAGACCGGGGGCAAGCGCACCCTGATCATCCCGCCGGAGCTCGGCTACGGCGCCCGCGGCGCCGGTGGCGTGATCCCGCCGAACGCCACGCTGATCTTCGACGTCGAACTCCTCGGCGCGAAGTAAGAGTCCGGCTGCGCGAGCGCGAGAGTCTCAAGAGAATGCTGTTCGCGCAGCTGCCCGACGAGCTGTTCAAGCCCCTGGCCTCGCCGAGCCGGGGCTTCAACGCGGCCCTGCTGCTGCACCTTCACCGACGCGTCCTTGGGGCCGAGCCGGTGCGCAAGGCGGAATTGCTGGCCGAGATCGGCGATTTCGCCGCCGGCTGGAGCGATCCGGAGATCCTGGGCGACGAGCCGATCTCCGCTGATCCGGCCGAGCGCCGCAACGCCCTCTATCGCCGCCTTCTGGAGACCGGCTGGCTGATCGAGCGCCGGGAGCGTTACGTGCCGGTTGTCGAGTTCGACCCCGAGGCGCGCCTTCTCCTCGAGGAGCTGTCGCGGCTGGAGCGCGGCGAGACCCGCTCCTATGGCGGCGCGGTGCTGGAGGTCCTGGGCGGCCTGGAGAGCGCCGTCTCCGATCCGGGCAGCCGCTCCGAGGCCTTGTCCAACGCCGCCCGGGCGTCGGCCGCCTTCCTGGCCCATGTCCGCGGGCTCGCCGCCGGCATGCGCAAGGTCGAGGAGCGGATCCTGCGCGAGCCCGACCGGGCCAAGACCTTCCGGCTGTTCTTCGAGGATTTCGTCGAGCGCCACCTGATCAGCGACTACCGGACGCTGCACACCCGCTTCAACCCGTTCCGGTTCCGGGCCAGCGTGGTCCGCGAGGCCGGACGAGCCCTGCGCGACGCCCTCACGGTGCGGGCGCTGGCCGAGGGCCTGATCCGCGAGGGCCGCAGCCCCGATCTCGACACCGCCCAGCGGGCGGTCCGGGCGGATCTCGCCCAGATCCTCTCGGTGTTCGAGGGGCTCGACAACCATCTCGACGCGGTCGACGCCGTGGTGGCGCGGTTGGAGCGGCGGATCGGCGCCGCGCTCCACGCCATGGACCGGCCGGACCCGACGGGAATCGAGCGGACCGCCGCGATGCTGCGCGCCGTCGGCGCCGCCGAGGTCGCCCCCGACGTGCCCCCGGTGGTGTCGCTGCTGCGGCCGCCGATCGGCCAGGCCCACCTGCAGACGCCGCGCGCCCGCCGCAGCGTCATCGATGTCGAGCCGCTGCCGGATGTCGATGACGACCCCGCGGTCGACGCCTTCGCGGCCGCCAAGGCCGAGTTCCGCCGCCGCACCACCGTGACGCCGGAGACCATGACGGCCTTCGTCGAGGCGCGGCTCGGCAAGGCCGTGTCGCTGCGCGGCTCGCAGATCACGATCGCGGGCGTGGACGATTTCGTGGTGTTCCAGCGCCTGCGCGAGATCGACGTGCTGTTCGATGCGCGGCTGCGCGACCGCTACGCTGTGGTCCGGCTGCCCGAGCGGCTCGCCAATGGTTGGCTGGACTGCCCGGATTTCGTGGTGGAGCGTCGGGCCGGTGCTTGAGGGATTTCGCGCGATCATCGACGGCGACGAGCCGCCGCCTCCGGGCGCCCGTGCCCCCGACGCCGAGGAGCTGTGCCGCGCCCTCCAGGTGATGCTCAAGGGACAGGTGATCTACGCCGACACGCCGGGCATCGGCCGTTCCTACGAGCTCGCCCGGCACTACGCGCCGTTCTTCACCGACTACTTCGCCTGTCTCGGCTACGCCCTCACGGTCGCGCATCGCGACCAGATGGTGTCGCTGAGCCCGGCCGCCGACGCGCCCCGGCACGACATCGCCTCCGAGCGCCTGCGCAAGGACGAGACCCTGGTGCTGCTGGCGCTGCGGCTGCTCTACGAGGAGGGCCTGCGCGACAACCGCGCCGGCACGGACGGAATCGTCGAGTGCACCACCGACGAGATCGTGGAAAAGATCCGCGCGGTGGCGCGCAACGATCCCCCCGAGGAGGGCCGCCTCGCCGACATCCTGCGCCTCTACGCCCGCCGCGGCGGCCTCAGGATGGGCGAGCGCGACCGGGTCGAGCGGGTCACGCCGCTTTCGTTGCTGCCCGGCTTGGCGGTACTCGCCTCCGACGCCTGGCTGGA
>Ga0182232_1000427_pt1 | contig 10614 bp, 10 predicted proteins | sample G6R1MG_30_FD_155484 | JGI IMG/M metagenome (GOLD analysis project Ga0182232, IMG submission 155484) | Phyllosphere microbial comminities from miscanthus, Michigan, USA - G6R3_NF_07NOV2016_LD2 MG | ecosystem: Host-associated > Plants > Phyllosphere > Phylloplane/Leaf | place: USA: Michigan... | reverse complement strand
ATCGCCGAGCACAACCGCCGCGCCAGACCTTTCGTCTGGACCAAACCCGCCACCGACATCCTCGCCGCCGTCAGCCGATCCCCTGAACCATCTGTCTGAGTCAGTGCACTAGCCATGCGTTGTCTCTCGCTCCGTGCCGAAGGCAAGCCATTCAGGGCTTACTTGAGGGTCGATGCAAGCGTCCTGATTGTGTCGAGGCGCGGAGACTTCGACTCACCTTGCTGCATATTTTTGTTCGTGGACGTCCTAAGCCCGGAGAGTTCGGCGATACGTCGTTCACTCAGCCCGAGTTGTCGAATCCGACTCTGGATGCGGTCGAGCACGACCTGATCGGGGTCGGGTGTCATGAGTGACCTTTGGCGCGGACGAGCGCTCAAGGCTATCCAAGCCACGCGGCGGGTTTCAGTGCGTGCCGCCCCGAGGCGCGGGCAGTCCTGATGCTCCCCCCCCCGCACCGCCGGACTTCGGTGAATCGCCCGCTCGAGAATTTTGGTTGCCACCTTGCAGGGGCTGGGTACGATGCACTCGTCACGCAAACGATAAACCTGGATGGTCTGCACTGCCTATGGGTATTACGTCGCCCTGACGGTCTCTACGCGTTCGAGCGCGGCACCCTCCAATTCGAAGACGACGAGAATGGCAGCTGGTCGTGGTGGCGCGATGTGGGCCAAAGCCGATCCGGACTGTTCGCCACGGCCGATGCTACCGAACGGGAGGCTCGCGCAGTGATCGCATGGCTGCAAACCTGAGCCTGTAGCGGCGGCGAGCAATCCCCGTGAATGCCAAGACTGCTTGTGTGTTCATGCAATATCGCGGGCCAACGTCTGCGTAGCATAAGATCTTTAAGTCACAAATCTGTGGATAACGCACCCAATTTGCGCCGCCGCCATTCCCTATATGAGACGGCAAAATGCGTGTTTCGACGCACTCCATCTATTAACAAAATATTTTCAACTTAACTCCACGCCAATTATTTTCAGATATGAAGACGATTCCCCGATCCTCGTAGACTCGTACGATCGCGGACATCGCCAAGCTCTGCAAAACGCGCTCGCCGGACTCGAATCCTTGAATGGTCCGAAGGCTAACGCAAGATTCCTCAGAAACTTGTTTTTGAGACATATCTAGAAGCGCCCGTGCCGCCCGACTCTGGCCCGGATTGATCATGTATTCCTCTGAATAGAAAATATGCCTATTTGCGTAAAATGCGCCAAAATGCTCATTTTCCGCAAGCCAAGTAACGACGCCGGGTTGTCGGCGCTTGTAGGCGGTAGGTGACGTTATGCTCTCTCATCCATCCACTAGGTCCAATCATGACACCCTCTTGAAAGCTGCCGGTGACGCCGTCGCGGCGGCCGTCAGTACCAAGTTCCCACTCGATGAGGTTCTAGGTCCTGAACTAAGCCGTTTGATCAGCATTTCCTCATCCGTGGTCAAACGCCATGGCATCCTTCTCGAAAAGGCCTTCGTCGAAGCCTTGCAGGCCAGCGGCCGGTTCGAGGTGCTGCACAACCCGACTATCCCTATCACTGCGGCCGCAGACGGCCTCGTCGGCTCGAACACCGCCGAGAGCCTCGCGCGGATCAGCTTGCGCTATGATCAGCCGGCTTGCCGTTCGGTCAACCAGGATTTGGTGGTGATCGACGCCGCTGCCGGTTGGGCTGGGGCCTACAGCATAAAACGCGGCGGAGGCGACATGGGACCGCGCCTGCGCAAGCCCCTCGAGCGTGATGTGGCCTCGGTACGGCTCCTGCTCCGCGCATATCTGCGTGATCAGGGCTATTCGACAATCGACACGACGACAAGCGCCTGCATCGACTGGTTCGGCGCAGCAGGGCTGCCTCCGCATCTCACCGTACATGGACCCGACGTCGACGCCCATTTCGGTGTGCCAGTGATCGCCACTGTCGAGCGGATGACACGTCACCTGCGCGATGAGCTGCACAGAACGATGCCCGAGCTGCTGTCGCCGCTCATGCACAGGTTCGAGACCTTGCCACGGGTTAAGGAACCACTGGAGCGGGATACGGCGGACGCCGAGCCTAAGCCCGAGGCCAATCCGCAGTTCAAGAAGCTGGTCGCCGCGATTTTCCCGGTTGGCCCGGATGCTATCCGCATCGCGTCACGGTCGCACGGCGCTCGCTGACACCCTCCCTTCCGCCATTCCGAAGTTTCAGTGCGCGCCCGGGTCCTGCCGTGTGGGATCGATGCCGCATGCCCTTCACGGAGCTCAACATGGATACCTTCGAAGCCGAACTTCATGCGATTGCCCTACGGTGCTCCAACGACTTCCGCGTTTTGCGAAAGCTCGCCCGCCGCAGCTTCTGCGAGCGCCCGCTTGGCCCGAGCACTCGGGTCGGTCTGATCGTCGACGTCGAGACCACAGGCCTGGACACGGGGCCAGGAGGCGACGAGATCATTGAGATCGCGATGGTCAAGTTCGCCTATACGCCCGCAGGCATCGTCCTTGGCATGATCGGCGAGCGTCAGCGTTTCCAGCAACCCAACAAGCCGATCCCCGCCGTCGTGACACGGTTGACAGGTATTACGGACGAGACCGTACGAGGACACCGCCTCGACATCGCTGATCTGGAAGCGTTTGCGGCCGATGTCGATATCGTCATCGCACACAATGCCGGTTTTGATCGACGCTTCCTGGAGCGGGCCTGCCCGATTTTCACGACCTTGCCTTGGGCATGTTCGCAAACCCAGGTGCGATGGGCTGATGAGGGGGTGGAAGGGACCAAGCTCTTCTACATCGCCTACCACTACCGGTTTTACTTCGATGGGCATCGCGGCATCGACGATGCCTACGCGCTTCTGGAAATTCTCGAGCAGCCCCTCCCCGAGTCCGGACAGACGTCGCTCGCACAACTCATCGAAGCTGCTCGCCAGCCGAGTTTGCGCGTGTACGCCCTGGGTTTGCCGTTCGACCTGAAGGATCAGGTGCGTGCCCGCGGCTACCGATGGTCGAGTGGGGCCGACGGTCGGCCGCGGGCTTGGCATCGCGATATCGCAGCAGACGAGGTCGACGCCGAGCTTGGGTTTCTCGATGACCTCGACCGGGGCGAGGTGTTGGAGCCGCTGGTCGTGGAACTCGACGCCTATGTCCGCTTCTCCGACCGGCAGGCCTGACGCAGATGGGCTCGCATCTTTCATCCAGTCCGGAGAGCGCACCAGCTGCTCTCGCGGGGCTTCGGGCTGCTGGCTTCACCGAACCGGAGGCTGGAGCGATCGGCGAGTTGGTGAAGTCCACCACGGGCCAAGCCGTCGATACCCTGCGGAACGAGTTCGTCCGCTGGCACGCCTATCTCGCCCTGTATCTGCTTGCGCAGATCGGCATCGTCCTGCTCATCGCGTCGCTTCTCAGTTTCGCCGATCGGCGGAGCTATGAGGCTTTTGCATCAGGTGACCAGCCTACCCGACCAATCCTGTCCTGGGAGTGGTTCAGCGTAGGAAATTGCGTCGATACCTTAGAGCGACCCACAGCCTCGATCAGAATGAACAGTCAGAAATAAAAAAGATTCCGAAAACGCGAGTCGGATCAAAGGATTGAGTCTACAGCGATTCTCGCTGCCTCGTACCCCTGGACAACAAGCGCCAAGCACGTCCGACCGAAAAGACCCGCTGGTTCTGATCCCCGGACTGCGCCTATCGCGATGCTGCGGGAATCAGAAAGCCCGCGGACACACGAAGGAGATCGCTATGCGTTGAAACTACAGGTTCGAGTCCCTGGAAACGTTCGACTGGCATCGAACGCCCCAGGGAATGACCCGATCGCCGGCGCGTATGCCCTAGGAAGCTACGTCGGCCACCTACAACGAGGATGCTGTGTCTGCCCTGCGCGAGGAATCGCACGTGGCCAGCACGGGTTGAAGAGTCGCATGCTGATGGCAGCGATGCAAGACCCCATGTCCGCCCTGCAAAATCTCAGAGCACGGGCCGTCACAGCATCCCAAGCCCGTTCCAGCACCACCGAAGCCCGCCCTGTAGGCGCGATCGACTAGGTGCATCCCAATGGTTCAGCTTGAGGATGTTTAGAGAGATGTCGAACTCCGTCCGTCCAAACCTTGTCTCTGCTCCTGACCCCAGCCGCGCATCGCGGTCCACGATCCGGCCGTCGAAGGGCGCGGCACGCGTCACGATCATTGCTGGAAATCCCCGGCGGGAAATTCGCCTGGAGAGCCATCTCGAAGCCAAAGTTGCCTACGTCTGCCTCGCTGACCGCCGCATCGCCGATCTCTGGGAACAGCCGCCGGCGGTCCATTACCTGGACGCGCAGGGCCGTCCGCGAAAGCACACCTTCGATCTTCTGCTTACGACCACGACGGGAACGCGCATCCTTGTGGCCGTCAAACCGTGGCGTCGTGTGATCGCCAAAGATTTTGGCGCGACGCTTCAGCAGATCGCCCGGCAGATCCCCCCGTCGATCGCCGACAAGGTTCTTCTCGTCACGGAGCGGAAGCTCGATAGAGACAGGATCCACAATGCCAAGCTGATCCATGCCGTCCGCCGCGATCCCGATTCGGAGGCCGATACTGCGGTCGGGAACTACGCCGAGACCCTCCACGGCAGCATCACGATCGGCGACCTTGTGAAGGCGACCGGCCTGGCGGCACGCGGATTCAGTGCCTGCATCCGGCTGATTGATCAGGGCACCCTCGTTCCCGCCGGACCGCAGCGGCTCGATTATCAGGCCGTCGTCGTTCGTGCGCCGACGCTTATGACGGGAGCTGCCGCATGAGCAGGCTGCCTGAGTTTCACGCTCCCACGCTGCTGCGTCATCACCCTCAGGATCTCCACGTCATCGGCGGGCACGAGTACCGCTGGGTGGCGACCACGGAGACGGGCTACCTCTTCAGCCGCGTCAACGAGCCGGAGATCACCGAGGGGTTCACGTTCGAGCAGTTCGACCGGGTGCGCCGCGAAAGAAACTACCGCTTCCAGCGGGGCTGGTTCGATCCCGACCGCATCAAGGTGCGCATGCGGGCCGGAACGACGTACATCGCAGATCTCAGCAACACGGTGCAAGCGACAATCCTGTTCCGGATGACGGTCTGCACCAAGATCCTGCAGCGGATCAGCGAGGGCCGTACGACCTTATCGGACCCAAGCCTGGAAGCCTGCCTCCCGCACATCGAGAAAGAGGTCGAGCATCTCGACAATCCCCTGCGGCGCACGAAGGACGGGAAACTCAGAAAGGCCCGCGGCGGTGGCGAACGCACAGTCAGACGCGTGGTCGGCCCCAAGGCGGTCCGTGTCTGGCTGATCCGGCTGCGGGAAGGGGACTACGACCCGATCGCACTGGTACCCCGCTACGGCAATTGCGGATCCCGTGCTCCGGTCATCCATCCTGACGTCCGCCTGCTCGCGATCAAACACACGACCCGTTTCTCGACACGTGACCGCCCGTCGCGGACGCGGCTCTACGACGACATGGAAAGCGAGCTCAAAGGGCTGAACGCTGTCCGTGTGCAGGCCGGCCTTGAGCCCCTGACGATGCCTTCCACGCGCTGGTTCAACAAGCAGATCAGCGACCTAGACGCCTACGACGTCGTGAAAGGTCGATACGGACCGGCCGCGGCAAAAGCCAAATTCCGGATCGTCTCCGGCGGCCTCGACGTCACGCGGCCGTATGAACGGCTCGAGATGGACGAGTGGGAAGTCTCGCTGATGCTGCTGGCCATCGAGGCAGGCGTCTGGGAAAGCCTGACCTTGGAGCAGCGCGATAAAGTTGCCCGGATGAAATGCCACCTCTGTGTCGTGATCTGCTGCGCGACGCGGTGCATCGTCGGCATCAGCCTGGCCCCGACAGCATCCGCAGACAACGCGCTGGCCGCTCTTCGCATGGCGCTTGTCGACAAGGGGCGCTTTGCCGATCTCATCGGTATGCTGACGCCGTGGGACATGTGCGGGACGCCGGAATCCGTCGTCACCGATGGCGGCCCCTCGTTCGCAAACTGGCGCTTCCGCCTCGCGGTGCTGATGATTGGGGCTCATCCCGAGATCACCGTCGGTGGGATCCCCTGGCTCCGCGGCAGGGTCGAGCGCGTCTTTCGCACGATCCACACCCAACTCGTGGCCCGGTTCGCCGGGCGGACCTTCGAGAATGTCGTCCAACGTGGCGACTATGCCTCGGAAGCCAACGCGAACTTGTTCGAGACCGATCTCCAGTGGGCCCTGGGCCGGTACCTCGTCGACATCTACCACAATACGCCGCACGCCGGCCTCGCGGGTAAAACGCCACGCGAGGAATGGCTGGCGCGGACCGCGCTCTTCAAGGTCAAGCAGCCGCCTGACCGTGACACGTTGCGGGCCGCGTTCGGGATCGAGCGGACCCGGATCCTCGATCACGAGGGCGTCCGCTTCCTGGGGCTTCAGTACCAGTCCGAGCACCTCCAGGCCTACCGGCGCAAGGCGGCCGGACCAACCGGAACCGTTCCCGTCGCCGTCCGCATCGATCATGGGGATATCGGAACCGTCTCGGTCGCTGTGGGCGAGAGGGGCCCGTACCTTCCCGTCGACTGCGTGACACCCGGTCTCGACAATGTGTCGGTCGCGACTTGGATGCCAACGCTCGGCAGCATTCGGGCCCGGTTCACGAACCCCGACGAGGCCACGCTCCAGGTCATTCAGCAGACCGTCCGCGAGATTGAGACCCTGCGCGAGGCCTCAGAAGCCTTCGCCGGCATTAGCCCGGCGTCTCCGAGCGACGCGGAGATCCAGCATGCCGAAGACAGTCTTGGCTTCGGGTTCCGTATGCCGGCCGCCCCGACCACGGGCGGGATCGCTGCTGCAGCCCCGGACGACCTCCTCGACGGGGCCATCGATGTCGGCCCCGCCGCGCCTGCCATCACGGCCGCCCCGGAGCCGGAGGAACCTGACGTTCCGGCCACCCCCTTCTACAGGATCGAGCCGTGACCGACACGATCACCAGCCCACTGGACATCCTGCGTGGGTCCTTCGACGCGCAGGATCTCGACCGCCTGGTCATCAAGGAGCGGATCAAGTCCCGCTTCCTGACGACAAGCCGGTTTCTGCGTCTTGAGGCCGCCCTCAAGGCGGCCTCGGAAAACCTGCTGCTGCGGCTCGATGACACCAAACCGCTCGGGCCCGGAAATCGGAGCGAAGGCCGTATCGTCCTGCTGGTCGGTGAAACCGGAGCCGGCAAGTCCAGTACGCTTCACCGCCTTCTCGACCGGCATCCCGCCTATCGCGGCTACGCGGATCCGGACAAGCCGAACCGGGCGGCCATCAGCCTGAAAATCAAAGCCCCCTGCACCTTCGTGGCCATGGGCCGTCAGACGCTCGCGGCAACCGGCTACCCGATCACCGGCAAGCTCGAGAAGCATGCGGTCTGGCAAAGGGTCTTCGACCGCCTTCCCCTCCTTGGAACGACGCTTCTGCATTTCGACGAAATGCCCAACGTCATCTTGACCGCGAATGAGCCGGACCGGGTCGATATCCAGAATACGCTCAAATCCCTGGTCACGGACGCCAACTGGCCGGTTACGGTCATCGTGTCCGGACTCCCGCTGACAACCGCCTTCATCGAGCAGGCCGTCGAAGACAAGCGCCGCACGATCCCGGTCGCCTTCGAACCTCTGGTCACGCCAGGCGACTGCGAGATGCTGACGGCCCTGGCCCGGGATTTGGTGGCCATCGCCCATCTCACCCTGGCTCCGCGGCCGCAGACGACAATTATGCCGCGGCTGATTCATGCCGCCTCGTATCAGCTCGGTTCTGCAATCATGCTCCTCCAGCACGCGGTCGACCAGGCGCTGATCGAAAGGACCACGGATCTCGGCATCGCTGAGTTTGCTGCCGCCTACGCGATCCTGAGCGGCTGCGGTCCGGCCGCGAACCCCTTCCTTGCTCCGGACTGGCGCGCCATCGACTGTTCCCGGCTTTTCGCGAGCGACACCCTTCCCCGCCCATCCGATGAGACACTCCCCATTCCGAAGCCGCACAAGCCTCGCCGGGCCTATAAATGATGCCGCGATTGTCTCCGATACTGCCTATCAACGCAGACGAAACACTGACAAGCTATGTTTCACGCCTGGCGCATCTTAATAAGGTGCCAAACGCATTCGAATTTTGTAAGGATTTCGGTTTTAGTTTCAAAAATCTGTGCTACGGCAGGGATAATGTTGTCGCGCGACTGGCCGACCTGACGGGTGAACCGTTCTCCGTTCTAAAACACGCTGCCTTGACGCACACGGAGGACAACTGGCTCATCCGGGGCGAACGCTTTTGTTGGAAATCACTGCGCCGGTCATCGATCGCATACTGCCCAGCATGCCTCCAAGCCGATTCCGCTCAGAAGCAGAATCAGGGAGCGTACGCATACGAACGCATCGCCTGGTCTCTGGATGCCTTCCGAACGTGCCCGCACCATGGCATCGCTCTTGAAATTCAAACAGTCCCAGGAGGGATTGAGAGCTTCCGCGATTTTGCCCGATGCACCGCTCAGCTCCCCGAAGATATCGACCGAAGGATTACTGCCGCAGAACCTAGGCCAGCAAATCCATTGGAGCGGTATATCTCAAGGCGCTTGCAGGGAGACCCCAGCGGCGAGATGGTCTTCGACGGCATGCCGTTGACTGCGGTCGTGCACGTCTGTGAAGCATTCGGGGCGGCCCTTCTCTGGGGGCCATCATCCTCGTTCCATACGCTGTCCCCCAATGAGAAAGCGGCCGCCGGTGGGGCAGGCTTCGCAAAGCTCTGCCGAGGCCGGGAGGGAACCCTTGAAATTCTCGATCAGATCCGGAAAGATTATCTGAGCAAGGGTTTTGCTGTCGGTCGCCCGAGCGTAATCTACAAGAACCTTTACGGCTGGCTGTACCGCGCAAAAGATCCCGTCTATGCGTCTTTCAAAAAAGATGCCGTCGAATTTATCCTTGGCCACTCGACAAGTCACCTGCGCGGGTCATTGTTCGGAGACAAAATCCCGGAGCGCGCTTGGCATTCCATTCGCTCCGCCCATGTTGAATTTGGCATTGATCCTAACCGGTTGCGGAGTGTGATGGCCGCGTCCGGCTTGATCGCCGCCGATACTCTGGATCTCCCGAACAGCCATGTGATCGTGCCTGCAGAGGATCTAAAAGAACTCGTTGGCGATGTCCTGGAGTGCGTCGGCTGGGACGGCTTAACAAAAATACTCGGTGTCCCGCGTAGTACCGTAGCAAATTTCGTCGGACCCGGACGCATCGAGCCGCTGGTTCCGAGAGGAACCCAGCCTCTGAAGAGCGATCTGTTTCGGCGGTCCGACATTCAGAAATTTGTCGATCGCCTGATGCGCAATGCCGTCATCGTCGATGCACCAACGCCACAGATGTGCGGACTGTTGACAGCCCGCCGCAGGACAGTCAGCCGGGTCGGGGATATCGTTGGCCTTATCCTGGATGGTCATTTGCGCTGGATCGGGCGACGGAATGACGTTGATGGTATTCCTGGCCTCCTGATCGATGTTCCGGAGTTAAAATTAGCGCTCAATCCTGATAGGCGCACGGCCATAACATTTAAGAAAGCCGCCTCTCTGCTGCGCATTCACCCAGATGCAGTACATGCACTAATTAAAAATGGATATATCCAGGCCAAATATATCGGCATACCGGAACGTCGCTCGGCGACGCGCCTGATTCCATTGGCCTCAATCACACATTTTCAAGCAACATACCTCACAAGCTATCAGATCAGCCGCAGGACCGGCCTCGGTTACACGAAAATAAGGAAGGCTGCTGCCGAACTTGGAATCTCTCCAGTAGGTGATTTCTGTGACCTGAAACTCTATATGTATCATGCAGATGACGCGCTTAGATTAATTGGATACATAGACGATTTTGTGAAAACCCCTGAACAACATCCTGTATCCCGCAGGTAGGTGCGGAATAATTTGCCTCGTGACACAATATTTTGAAATTGTAGATTTGATTCCGAGGGCGGCGAAAGCCAATGCAGCCTTGTATGTGCGATTTATAAGAGCAGCCGCGCAAGACCGCCGTTGTAATCTTGCGCCACCTAGCCGGTATCGCAGAGTTGGCTGGTAGTCTGGCGCGAGTCCGTCCAAAGCCTATACCTGCGGCGTCAAAGGCCGTCGCTCTTTGCTTCCAGCCTAATTGGCTCACTGCTCCATTCATGAAAGGCGTCCCCGCGAGGCCTGATCGATAGAATGGTTCATGTCGCCATCGAGAAAACGCGCGGCCGGTTGCGGCTGCACTCCGCTGGCAAGCCGATTGGGGGCTCCAAATCGCAGCGGACGAACTTCCCGTTCAGTTGCGGCGTAACTCCAAGTGATTCTTGGCTCGAAATCGGCGATTTTGCTGACAATCTTCGCGTCCGAGTACACTTGTCGCAACCCGCCGTGAGCGTGAACGCGTCGCCGGCCTGGACCGGGCGGGCCGGGGCCTGCCAGAGGGCGAGGCGGATCCCCGCCGCATCCACCCCGTGGGCGCGGAGGTCGGCGGCGTGCCCGGCGTGCGCGCCGCCGGTCCAGACGAGGCGTCCGGCCGTGAACCAAGCGTCCGGAAACGGCGCCGCCAGGGCGACCCGCAGGGTCTCGGGCTCGGGCACGGCCTCCACCCGGCCGGTGGTGCGGAAGGCGGCCGCGTCGCG
>Ga0182232_1000426_pt1 | contig 10634 bp, 12 predicted proteins | sample G6R1MG_30_FD_155484 | JGI IMG/M metagenome (GOLD analysis project Ga0182232, IMG submission 155484) | Phyllosphere microbial comminities from miscanthus, Michigan, USA - G6R3_NF_07NOV2016_LD2 MG | ecosystem: Host-associated > Plants > Phyllosphere > Phylloplane/Leaf | place: USA: Michigan... | reverse complement strand
TAGATCGTCTCGACCCAGGTCAGGAAATCGATGCCCTTGGCCTCGCCCTCCGCGCGGTAGCGCGCGAAGAAGGCGTCGAGGATGCCGGTCTTGGCGAAGCGAAGATGGCCGTAGCGGGCCGAGAGCTGGCGGGCGGCCTCGGCCACCGGGCGGTTCTCGTGCAGGATCAGGTAGAGGGCCGAGGCGAGCCCGGCCCGGTCGGCGCCCGACTTGCAGTGCATCACCGCCGGGTACTGGATGCCGGCGAAGAAGTCCTTGGCGCGCAACAGGGTCTCCCGGTCCGGGGCCTCCCGGGAGCGCAACACGAACTCGACCAGGGTGAGCCCGTGGCGCTCACACGCCTCGCGCTGCAACGGCCAGGAGCCGTGCTCGCGCCCGCCGCGCAGGGAGATGATGGTGCGCACACCCTCGGCCCGGAAGCGCGCGAGCTGGTGCGGCCCGGGCTGGGCCGAGCGCCAGAGCCGACCAGAGCCGACCCGGTGGCGGTTGAGGTAAGCCAGCCGGAACACGCCGTGATCGATCAGCAGCATGTTCGCCCAGGCTTTCAGCCGGTCGCCGGGGCCGGCGATCGGCCGCTCGAAGCGGGCGATCCGGGCCATGCGGCGCGAGTAGCGCGTCTCGGGCTTGAGGAAGCGGTTGAACACGATCGGGGCTGCCGCGGAATCGGGAGCCGGCTCTAACAGCCCCCCGGAAGCCCGGCAATTCGCCTATCGAACCGGCAGCCAGGCCGCTGTACCGCCGACCAACGGAGAGGTCCCAAAAAACCGGCGCCGATCTTGCCTTCACTCTGCCTGGATCGGGATCGAACCTGGGCGGGCCGCACGGGTTATCCGACGGTCGACGGGGGAGGCCGGAAGCCGATGAGCACGCGCACCACGAGCATCCGCCGGGCTCGCGAAGCCGATCTCGGCAGCCTGTCGACGGTGTTCGATGCGTCGTGGCGCGAAGCCTATCGCGGCATCATCCCCGGGGTGGCTCTGGAGCGGCTGATCGCGGGTCGCGACCGGGCCTGGTGGCGCAGCGCCCTGCGCCGCGGCCGCCCGATCGCCCTGGTCGAAACCGGGGAGCGGGTGGTCGGGTACGCCGCCTACGGACGCACCCGCAGCCGGGCGCTCGGCACCGAGGCGGAGATCGACGAGCTCTACCTGCTGCCGGAATATCAGGGCGTCGGCCTCGGACGCCGCCTGTTCAAGGCGGTCCGCAACGACCTCGCCGACCACGGCCTCACCCAGCTCGGCGTCTGGAGCCTGGAGGACAACGCCCGTGCCGGCGCGTTCTACGAGGGCCTCGGCGGCAAAGCCGGACCGCGGGTGCTGGACCGGGTCGCGGGGGTGGCGCTTCCCAAGGTCGGATACCTGTTCAGCTAACGTTTCTTGGGACTCGTCGCCGGCCTCGCGCCGATACTGATTTGCATCGCCCGGCCAGGCATCTAAGAGGTCCGGGAAGCGGTGCAGACCGCATCCCGGAAGCGATACGCCATGAACATCGACGCCATCCCGCTCGGCAAGAAGCCCCCGCACGACGTCAACGTCATCATCGAGGTGCCGCTCGGCGGCGAACCGATCAAGTACGAGATGGACAAGGAATCCGGCGCGCTGGTCGTCGACCGGTTCCTCTATACGCCGATGTTCTACCCCGGGAACTACGGATTCATCCCGCACACCCTGTCGGGCGACGGCGATCCCTGCGACGTGCTGGTGGCCAACACCCGCGCGGTGCTGCCCGGCGCGATCATCAGCGCGCGCCCCGTCGGCGTGATGGTGATGCAGGACGAGGGCGGCGAGGACGAGAAGGTCATCGCGGTGCCCTCGCGCCACCTGACCAAGCGGTATGACCGGGTCGAGAACTACACCGACCTGCCCGACATCACGATCCAGCAGATCCAGCACTTCTTCGAGCACTACAAGGATCTGGAGCCCGGGAAGTGGGTGAAGTTCGTCCGCTGGGGCGACAAGGAAGAGGCCCACCGGCTGATCGAGGAAGCGATCGAGCGGGCGAAGGCCAAGAAGTAATCGTTCCTCGCAGGCCGCTCCGACTCGGAGCGGCCTGCCGCAATCATCCGTCAATGCGGCGCAGGCCGGCCTTGTAGCGACGGGCGTTCTCGACATAGCGCAGGGCCGCCTGGCGCAGGCCCTCCACCGCCTCGGCATCGAGGGTGCGCACGGCCTTGGCCGGAGCGCCGACGATCAGGCTGTGATCCGGAAATTCCTTGCCCTCGGTGACCAGCGCGTTGGCGCCGATCAGGCAGCCCCGGCCGATCCTGGCGCCGTTCAGCACCGTCGCACCCATGCCGACGAGACTGCCATCACCGATCGTGCAGCCATGGACGATGGCGCCGTGGCCCACCGTAACGTCGGTACCGATCACCAGCGGAAAGCCGGGATCGACATGCATGATTACGCCTTCCTGCACGTTGGTGCGGTCACCGATCCGGATCGGCTCGTTGTCGCCGCGCAAAGCTGCGCCGAACCAGATGCCGACATCGAGGCCAAGATAGATCTGGCCGATCACCTGGGCGTCCGGGGCGATCCAGACCCGGGTGGGATCGGCAAGCTGCGGCGCGTGGTCGTCGAGGGCGTAGAGCGGCATGGCTGGCTTCCGTCCCGGAGGCTGATCCGTCGGCATCGAGGCCGACGATGGGCATCGCCTGTCGCCGGAATGGCACAGGTCCGTCCCGCCTGCCAATGCTAGGCTGCCCGCCCGATCGGATGCGAGGCGCAGGCGTGAAACGGATCACGGCAACGATCGGCCTCGCGGGCCTGCTACTGGCGCAAGCGGCCGCGGCGGCGGATTGGCACGAGGGCGTCCGGCCCGCGGGCTTTCGGGCCACCTGTGAGGATCTGGCAACCTTCTGCTTCGCGGATACCTGCGGGGGCGATCAGATCGAAGCGGCCGAAACCTGCCGGGCGCGCTGCCCGAGCGCCGTGATCCTGAGCGTGGTGCCGGCCGCCTGCCGAATCCCGGGCGCAGTGCCCGGGCCGGTCCTCCGGCGGCGGGGCTGAGGCCGCGGCATGATCCGACGCTGCCTCGGCGACGGATCGATAGATCTATGTGAGAAAAAAGCCTCCGTCCTGCGGCAACAAAACGCGGGGCGCAGCATTGAACATGCTCCAACGGCTCAAAAGCAAGCACCTCATTGCGGACCGTTGCTCGCACTGGCGCGAGACCGGAAGCTATGAAGATGATCAAAGACGATCTGAACCCGCCCCCTATGGGCTTGAACGCCGATCCTATTCTGTACGGGGTCGCTGTCGGACTGGCGGCGCTGTTTCCGCCGGTGCTGTCCCACGGTCACGATTCCACCGACCGGACCGCGTCGTCCGATGAAGACGAGAATCGGGACGCGCCCGATTCGGAGTGAGCGTGTCGCCATCCGCCGCCTGATCGTCAGGCGGCCAGCCGCGCGATCAGCAGCAGCGTTGCTGCGGCCGGCACGGCGGCGGCGAGCCAGAGTGCGAGAGCATGAAACGCAGGCGGCGCCGTGAAGCGTGAGGGCCACGATACACCGGGGCGCAAAGGTTCTCCGCGCCCGAAATCGATTCCGATGGCCATCAGCGCCTCCTCGATGCCCGAGGAGAAAAGGCCGGCGGCCCTCAAGAGCGTCTGAATCCGCAGACGGGTTCGCGTGGCGTGGTGAACCCGTCGTTAAGGCAAGGGCCGGAGCGCCGGAGTAGGTCTCAGAGCGCCCGGTCGAACTTCAGCTCGCCATTCGGGCTTTTCAGCACGAGTTGCGAACCGACGAGATCCCACACGGCCGCCGTGCGCAGAGCGACGAAGAAGGCCTGCTCGGAGGCCGCGAGGCCCTTGTCGCAGCTCTTCTTCGTGAGGGCGAGCGGACCGACCGCGAGGTGCTGATCCTTCAGCGGGAAGGCGGTCGCCGCGAAAGTGTTGCAGCCGCCGTAGCCGCGAGCGCGGTACTGCTTGTCGATGATGAAGCTCGGCCGGTCGCCGCCCGTGAACGGCTTGCCGTTGAGGCTTACGGCCGTCCAAGTCGAGTCGAGCGGGAAGATCTTCTCGCTCGCCTTCGTGCCCGGCACGTATTGCGGCTTCTTCTCTTCTTCGCCGCCGGGGCGGCGGTTGCCGCGGCCGAAGCCCGTGGGCGCGCCGCCCATCTGGGCCTGGGCCTGCGTCGCTGCGGTCAGGTCCACGGCCAACACGGCACAGGCCAAGGTGGCGATCAGCACCGCTCTCATCGTTCTGCCCCTCAAACGCGCGCGCACGGCGCTCAGCTCATCGTCCATCCGGGGGATGCACCGCCTACGGCAGATACCGGCCCGACGCCCACGATTCGTGCGTCGCGGCCGCCCCGAACCCATACGCCCCCGCGGATGCGATTGAAATTCAGCACAATTATGGTCGCGGCGCATTGTCGGGCGCCCGGAAACGATCCGCGGCGGATATCGTTGTCGATGATTGCACGGGATGGAGGACAACGTGGCAGGATCGGACGAGGGCGGCCAGGCCGGTGCGGGTGCGCCCGCGATGAGCCCAGCACAGTCGCGGGCGGCACGGGGACTGCTCGGATGGTCCGAGGCGGACCTTGCCGGAAAGGTCGGCCTCGACGAGCAATTCGTGCGCGACTTCGAGAGCGGCTACGGCGACCCACCGAGCGGGCAGATCGAGGCCCTGCGCAGCGCCCTCTGCACCGCGGGCGCGGCGTTCGACGATGCACCCAATTCCGGCGTCCACTTGGCTGCTCAGTCCAAGGCCGACGAGGGCGTCCGGCTCGGTGCCCTCACGACCGAGAACGATCGGTAGGGCTTTTGTCGGACGGCTTCGGTCATGACGCGTTCAGCCGCCGGAGCCGATATCCGGGAGGCTCGATCCGCCCGTCGTTCCAGGAGCGATCCGTGACCCTTCTCCACAACCGCTCGATCTGCGCCGGCGCGCAAGCCTGGACGAGGGCACGCTGATGCGGGCCGATACCTTCCTGGCGGCTGCCGACGCGCTGCCCGAGGCGGATCTCGGCACCCTGGTGGAACGGGGCGGCGTCGTGGTGGTGGCGCCGCATCCTGACGACGAGAGCCTGGGCTGCGGCGGCCTGATCGCGGCGGCCCGCGCCGCCGAGCGGGACGTACGCCTGGTGGTGGTCAGCGACGGTTGCGGCTCGCACACCCATTCCCAGCTGTACCCGTCGAATAAGCTGCGCGCCTTGCGGGAGGCTGAGACGCTCCGGGCCGTATCGATCCTCGGCCTGGCTGCGGAATCCGTGATCTTCCTGCGTCTGCCCGATGCGCATGTGCCGAGCGCCGGCCCCGAGGCGGAAGCGGCCGCCCATGCTGTCGTTCAGGCCGCCAGCGCATGCGAGGCCGGCGCCGTCTTCGTGACCTGGCGGCACGATCCGCATTGCGACCACAGGGCATCGGCCGCCATCGTCGGCCTGGCCCGGCCGCAGATGCCGGGCGTGTTGATCTACGAATACCCGGTCTGGGGCTGGACCCTGCCGCCCGAGACCGAAGTCGGGCCCGCCCCGGACGGCCTGCGGCTCGACGTCTCCGCCTACCGCGCGGCCAAGGCCCGGGCGGTAGCGGCACACGAATCGCAGACCACCGACCTGATCTCGGACGATCCCACGGGATTTCGGCTGGAGCCCGCGATGATCGACCGGCTCTGCGGCCCCTACGAGCGCTTCGTCAGGATCCACACATGAACCGAGCGACGGAGACTCTCCCGAGCGATTACTTCGCCGGTATCTACGCCAGCGATACGGATCCCTGGCAATTCACAACCTCGACGTACGAGCGCGACAAGTACGCGGCGACACTGGCCTGCCTGCCGCGGCCGCGCTACCGCGCCGCCTTCGAGCCGGCCTGCGCGATCGGGGTGTTCACCCGCGCCCTGTCCGAGCGCTGCGACCGCCTGCTGGCGAGCGACCTGATCCCGGCCGCCGTGGAGGCCGCCCGAACCCGCAACGCCGACCAACCAACGGTCGAGATCCGCCAGGGCGCCGTTCCGGCGAACTGGCCGGAGGGTCTGTTCGACCTGATCGTGCTGTCCGAATTCCTGTACTTCCTGGACGCGCCCGATCTTGCCGAGCTTGTCCGGCGCGTCGGCGGCGCGATCGAACCCGGCGGCGATCTGGTACTGGTCCACTGGATCGGCGAGACCGACTATCCGCAATCGGGCGACCAAGCTGCCGAGAGCTTCATTGCGCAGGCCGCCTCGTTCGCAGGCCTGTTGCACCAGGACCGGACCGACAAGTATCGGCTCGACGTGCTGCGCGCTGGAGCGTCCGGGTGAGCACCACGGTCATCACCCTCAACAAGGGTCGTGGCGCCCATCTCGCGCGGCTGCTCGAGGGGCTGGAGCGCGGCACGCCCCCCGCGGCCTGCATCGTCGTCGAGATCGGCGGGGACGACACCCCGCTGCCGGACCTGTCCTTCCCGATCGCGCGCGTCCCGTTCCCGCGGGACGGCCTGCCTCTTGCGGCGGCGCGCAATGCCGGGCGCCAGGCGGCCCGGACCGACACGCTCGTCTTCCTCGATGTCGATTGCATACCGTCCTACGGACTGGTCGCGGGCCTGTCGCGGGCGGTGGCCGAGCATGACGCCCTGATCTGTTGCGAGATCGGCTACCTGCCGGCGGGCGCCGTCCAGGATGGCTGGGAGGAGGCCATGCTCGACCAGCTCGGCCATCCGCACCCGGTGCGTGCCTTCCCGCCCCCCGGCTTGGTGGCCCCGGCGCCGCAGCCCGGCCTGTTCTGGTCCCTCGCCTTCGCCGTACGGGCCGCGACCTACGACCGGATTGGCGGCTTCGACGAGTCCTTCTCCGGCTACGGGGCCGAGGATACCGACCTGGCGTTCCGAGCGGACACAGCCGGCGTGCCGATCCTGTTCCTCGGCGGCCCACGGGCCTACCACCAGCACCATGCGAGCTACGACCCGCCGCTCCAGCATTTCCGCGATATCGTGGCCAACGCCGCCCGGTTCCACGCCCGCCACGGCTTTTGGCCGATGGATGGATGGCTCGACGGGTTCGCGCAGCTCGGCCTGATCGCGTCGGATCGGTCGAACGGTATCGTCATCCACCGCGACCCGACTCCGGCCGAGATGACTGCGGCGCGCCTGCCGGACGCACGTCCGTTCTAAAGCGATTGCGTCGCGGCCGGTGATCCCGGCCGCGACGCACATTTGGGCCGCCCGCCCCGCAGGGAGAGCGAGCCCCCTCACGCCTTCATGGCGTTGGCCTTCTCGATCAGCGCCTCGGCCATGCGGATCGACGCGATGTCGATCAGGCGGCCGTCGAGGGAAACGGCGCCGCGACCGGCTTTGGCGGCCTCCTGCATGGCCTCCAGAATGCGACGGGCCTTAGTGACCTCGGCCTCGGACGGCGTGAACACCTCGTTGGCGAGATCGATCTGCGAGGGATGGATCGCCCATTTGCCCTCGAAGCCGAGCGCCGCGCAGCGCTTGGCCGCCGAGCGGTAGCCGTCCGGATCCGAGAAGTCGCCGAACGGGCCGTCGATCGGGCGCAGGCCGTAGGCGCGGCAGGCCACCAGCATGCGGTTCTGGGCGAACAGCCACGGATCCTGCCAATGGGTCTGGCGATTGCCGGCCTCGTCCTTGTCGGTGAGCACCGAGAAGTCCGGGTTCACGCCGCCGATCACCGTCGAGCGGGCGCGGGTCGAGGCGGCGTAGTCGGCCACGCCGAAGGACATCGCCTCCAGGCGCTTCGACGACTGGGCGATCGCCTCGACATTGGCCATGCCGAGGGCGGTCTCGATCAGCACCTCGAAGCCGATCTGCTTCTCACGCTTCTTGGCCTGCTCGATCTGGGTGACCAGCACGTCGATCGCGTAGACGTCGGCCGGGACGCCGACCTTGGGGATCAGAACCATGTCGAGCCGCGGACAGGCTTCGACGATGTCGACCACGTCGCGGTACATGTAGTGGGTGTCGAGACCGTTGATGCGGATCATCATGGTCTTGTTGCCCCAATCCAGGTCGTTCAACGCCTGGATGATGTTGGTGCGGGCCTTCTCCTTGTCGTCGGGAGCGACCGCGTCCTCGAGGTCGAGGAAGATCACGTCGGCAGCAGAAGACGCCGACTTCTCCATGAAGGTCGGGTTGGAACCCGGAACGGCGAGTTCGGAGCGATGCAGGCGCGGCTTGGCCTGCTGGATCAGGGTGAAGCTCATGGGTGTTTCTCTCTCCTGGTAACGGTTCTGATGCCGCCGGGGTGCGTGGGGATCGCCCTCCGGGAACAAGATGGGTCAGATGCGGGGCACCGACAGGGCGCCGCGCCTCACCCGGTCGAGCCGAAGCCGACCGCGATGCAGTTGATCGACAGCAGCAGGGCCGATTTCACCGCCTCGCGCCGGTCCTCGTCGGTCTCCGCGCGGTAGCGGGCCAGCAGCTCGACCTGCTCGCGGCCGACCTGATTGATGGTCGACAGCCGGCCCTTCAGACGGTCGCGGAACAGCGGGAAGCGCTCGGCGAGGTCGGTTCCGCCGCTCACCCGCAGCACCATTTCGCGGGTCAGCGCGTACTCGGCCTCGATCATCGAGAAGATCCGGTCCCGGATGCCCGCGTCCGGGACAAGGCCGGCATAGGCGCGGGCAATGTCGAGATCGACCATCATCAGGGTCTTCTCGACCTCGTCGAGAACGAGGCGGAACACGCGGGATTCCTGGAACAGGCGCTTCAGGGTCGCCTCACCATCTCGGCCGCGCACGTCGAGGAAGCTCGCCAGCCCCGAGCCGACGCCGTACCAGCCGGTGATCACGTGCCGGTTCTGCGACCAGGCGAACACCCAGGGGATCGCCCGAAGATCCGAGAGCGAGCGGGCGCCGAACCGGCGGGCCGGGCGCGAGCCGATGTTCAGGAGCGCGATCTCGTCCAGCGGGCTCGCCGACTGGAAATAATCGACCAGGCCGTCGGTCTGGAGCAGCCGGACATAGGCGGCCCGCGAGGCGCCGGCGAGCGCCTCCAGGGCGTCGTCGTGGCCGACGCTAGCCCGCTCGCCGTCGCCCGCCAGGGCGTGCTCGAACACCGAGGCGGCGAGCAGCTCCATCTGGTAGGCGGCGGTGCCGCGGTTGGCGTATTTGAAGGAGACGACCTCGCCCTGCTCGGTGGTGCGGAACCGCCCGCGGATCGAGCCCGGCGGCTGGGCCATGATGCCCCGGTGGGTCGGCACGCCGCCCCGGCTCACCGAACCGCCGCGCCCGTGGAAGAACGCGATGCCGACGCCGAGCTCCTGGCCGAGCCGGGTCAGCTTGCTCTGCGCTTTGTACAGCTCCCAGTTGGCGGCCACGAAGCCGCCATCCTTATTGGAGTCGGAATAGCCGATCATCACCTCCTGCACTCCGCCCTGCCAGCGGGTCGAGCGGCGCACCACCGGCACGCTCAGGAGCTCGCGCATGATGGCCGGGGCGGCCCGCAGGTCGTCGATCGTCTCGAACAGCGGCACGATCGCCAGGGGGCAGATCTCCGGGCGGATGTCGGGGCCGGCCGCGTCGAGGAACACGCCGGCCTCCTTGGCGAGCAGGTAGGCGCCAAGGACATCCTCCACCGAGCGGGTCATCGACAGGACGAAGGCGCCGAACGCCTCCCGGTCGAGGGTCTCGCGCATCTCGGCCACCAGCGCGAAGGTTGCCAGCGTCTCGCGGGCGGCGTCGGGGAGGTTCTCGAAGGAGCGTTCCGGATCCCGCGGGCGGACCAGCTCGGCGTCGAGCCAGTGCCGCCACGCCGCCGAGCCGAGCGCCGGGGGCTCGCCCTCGCCATTGCGCTGGCGCCAGAGCGCCTGGAGCGTCTCGGTGGTCCGGGTGGTGTTCTCGCGCAAGTCCAGCCGGACCGTGGAGAAGCGGAAGATCTCGACCATGCGCCGGACCGGTCGGACCAGATCGCGGCCGAGCGCGCCGCACTTGGCATCCTCCAGACCACGCTCAAGGGTGCGCAGGTCCTCGATCAGGCCATCGGCGCTGGCGTAATCGGGGCCGGACGGGTGCTGGCCCTCGTTGCGGGCGATGGTCGCGTCGAGCTTGCGCAGGACGCAGGTGAGATACTGGCGGTACGGCTCGCCGGGATTGCGCCGGGCGATGGCCCGGGCCTGCCCGCTCTCCGCGAGCTGCCGGTCGAGTTCCTGGCGGAACGTCTCCGGCAGCGGCAGCGCGCGCTCGGTGAGCGAGAGCGTCCGGCCGAGCTCGCGCACGCCGTCCCGGTAGCGGTTGAGCGAGGCGAGCGCGTTGCGGTGCAGGGCCTGCCGGGTGACCGCGGCCGTGACGTAGGGATTTCCGTCCCGGTCACCGCCGATCCACGAGCCGAATTGGAAGAACGGCGGCACCTTGAACGACGTGCCGGGATAGGCCTCGGCCAGGGACTCTTCGAGCGTGTCCATGGTCTCGGGCAGCATCTCGAACAGGGTCTCGTCGAAGAAGTGCAGCCCCCAGGCGACCTCCCGCTCGACGGTGGCCTTCTCCAAATGCAGCTCGCCGGTCATCCAGACCAGCTCGATCTGGTCGCGCAGCTCGTTCATGAGCCCGTTGCGCTCGCGGTCGGTCCAGCGCGGCATCTCCAGCTCGCGCAGCACCAGGTAGATCCGCCGGAACTTCTCCAGCACGGTCACCCGCTTGCCCTCGGTCGGGTGTGCGGTCAGCGTCGGTCGGATGCGCAGGTCGGAGAGCAGCGCCTGGATCT
>Ga0182232_1000425_pt1 | contig 10660 bp, 9 predicted proteins | sample G6R1MG_30_FD_155484 | JGI IMG/M metagenome (GOLD analysis project Ga0182232, IMG submission 155484) | Phyllosphere microbial comminities from miscanthus, Michigan, USA - G6R3_NF_07NOV2016_LD2 MG | ecosystem: Host-associated > Plants > Phyllosphere > Phylloplane/Leaf | place: USA: Michigan... | reverse complement strand
GATCATCCCATCGCGGCCTCCTCGACGACGACGGACGTGCGGACCGTGCATGACGCGCGGATCACCCAGTGTCCTTGTTGCCGTCGGCATCGGCCATCAGCCCGTGCCAGGTGCGCGGATCACCCCCACTCGGCGACATCGCCCTGCAGTACCGCCGCTCCGTGCGACCCGCGCGGATCACCCAAGCCCCCTCTCCTCGACGACCAGCAAGGTCCGACCGTGCCACGTGCGCGGATCATCCCCCTCAAGCCATCCACTGCCGGGGCTGATGCGTCCCGTCCCCGCCTGCGCGCGGACCGCCGGGATCGCCCACTCAAGGGGGCCCCGGGCCCCGACATGACCGCATCCCGAAAAAAATTCGGCCCGGCATGTCACGGATGCCCCCCGCCGCGTCCTTGGTAGTGACGGCACGCCGTCGCCCGGCCCCGACAGCGAGGGCCCAGACCAAGGGAACGACCACCATGACCGACTCCGTGAACGCCATCCACGCCGACGCCGAGACCGACGTCGCCATGCCCGACGCCCCCGTGTCGGCGACCGCCGCCGACCCCGCGACGCCCGACGAGGCCGTGCCGGTCGTCGAGACCCGCAAGGCGGGCCCGCTCGCCTGGAGCGAGGATTCCCCCCGCGGCGGCCGCACGGTGATGCACCGGGCGCTGCGCGAGGACGCGAACGTCCCGCTGTTCCTGGCCCAGACCTTCATCCAGTCGCTGCGCGACGTGGGCTACGACTCGACCATCTCCGCCCTGTGCGAGCACGTCGACAACGCCATCGGCGCCGGCGCGACCACCGTTCGGGTCTACGTCCGCCAGAAGGGCCGCCAGCCCAAGCAGACCATCGACATCGCCGTGCTCGACAACGGCTCGGGCATGGAGCCCCAGGTGCTCAAGGTCGCCACCTCCTTCGGCGGCTCCACGAACTACAACAACCGCTCCGGCATCGGCCGCTTCGGCATGGGCATGAAGACGGCGGGCCTGTCCATGGCACCGGCCATCGACATCGTGTCCTGGCAGGAACGCGGTTCCTACTACCGCATGACCCTCGACACCGACGCCATCGGCCGCGACAAGTCGAACCTCGTCATCCTGCCCGAGCCCGAGCTCCTGGAGGACGTCGGCGGCGATCTCGCCGGCCTGTTCATGGAGCCGATGGGATACCCGCGCAACACGGCGGACCAGCGCGTCCTCGCCCCGCGGGGCATCGACCTGGGCGAGGCGCTCGGCCAGTCCGGGACCATCGTCTACATGCCGAACTGCGACCGGCTCAGCGCGCGGACCGAGCGCACCCTCGTCGACCACGCCACGAAGGTCTTCGCCCACGTGTACCGGCGCTACATCGCCAAGGGCCTGAACATCCTGGTCAACAACCGGCTGCTGACCGCGGTGGACCCGACCTTCTCGATGCCGACCGCCCGGCACGCCCGCCACCCGGCGCTGGAGGGCGTCGAGGCACGCACGAGCCGCCTGGTGGTGAAGCGCAAGTGCTCGATCTTCCCCAACGCCAACTCCTCGACCGCGCACGACGTCAACATCCGGCTCTACGCCCTGCCCATCCGTGACTGGAAGTTCGGTCGCAAGACCCTGAACGAGCTCGGGGTGTTCGCCGACCAGACCGTCTCCATCGTCCGGAACGACCGCGAGGTGTTCCTGGGGTCCCTCCCCGCGCTCCTGCGGCGCCACTCGGACCTCGCGTGGCTGCGCATCGAGGTCGACTTCCCCGGCGAGCTCGACGAGGCCTTCGGCGTGGCGAGCAACAAGCAGGGGGTGCGGCTCCGCGAGGACGTCATCGAGGGCATCTGGAAGGCCATCAAGGAGGACGTCACCGCCGTTCGCGAGGACATCCGCGACGTGCAGGCCCGGAACGCCATCGAGCGCCGCGGGTCGAGCGGGCCGAGCACCGCCGAGATCAAGGCGGGCGAGGCGGACCCCTTCCAGCGCAACTCCCTCTCCGACGACCTTTCCGAGTCCGAGAAGGCGGACATGGAACGCAACCTGCGCGCCCTGGCGGTCGGGCTGCGGCGCGAGGGGGAGTCGGAGGACGACGCCTATGCGCGCATCCTGGCCTCCAAGTACGTGTTGCACTACAAGAGCGACCGGTTCTGGCCCTTCTACGAGGTCGAGCACCGGTACGGACGGGTCATCCTGACCATCAACACCGCGCATCCCTTCTACGAGCGCCTTTACCGTCCCCTGGCGGAGATGGCCCAGCGCACGTCCGAGGCCGAGGAGGGGCACGAGACCCAGGAGGCCGGCGCGGAAAGCCCGCTCGCCGTCGCCCTGGACCTCCTGCTGCTGTCCCTGGCGCGCACCCAGAGCGTGATGGGCGCCGGCAAGGAGGCCCGCAACCCGGGCGACCTGTTCGAGGACATGCGCCGCGAATGGTCCGACACCCTGAAGAAGCAGATGGCCGCGTAATCGGCCACGGTTGACCCCGGGGGTGGCTTGCGCCACCTCCGTACCCACGAGAAGACGCCGCGGGCCTCCCCGCGGCGGTCCCGTTCCCGACGAGGGGTGCCACCGGCGTCACAGCGCCGCCGGGGCGCCCCGGGGACGGTGCCGCCATGGGGTTCCCCGCGGTCCATCCCCGGACGGCGAGCGCCGTCCACAGACCACGGGACGGGACATGGTGACGGACTTGGACGACGCGTGGGCTGACTACGCCCGCGAGCAGGATGCCGTGCGCAGGCGGGAGGCCCACGGGAAATTGGACGTCTCGGGACGCGATTCCCTGGACGTCATGATCACCGCCATCGCGGGTGGCCGCAGGGCCACCGCGGCCGAGGCCGTCAGGGCCGCGACGTCGTCGGCGAGGCGGGAACGGGCGAGGGCCGCCCTGGTCGACAGGCACGCCGCCGGCAACGAGGGCGACCTGCGCTCCCGCATGGTCCCGGACCCCGAGACCGTCGCCGTCATCGCGTCCTGCCTCGGCGTGATCCCGGCCGCGGCCCGGACCGTGGTGATCCTGGACGCGGTCGGCTACGACGACGACGAGGTCGGGCGCCGCCTCGGGACGACCCCCGCCACGGCCCGGCAGCGGCTCTCCAGGGCGACGCGCGGCATCTCCGCCTACGACGACAGGACCATTCGGGCCGCCGCCCAGGACCGGTTATCGGCGTAGCTCGCGAGGCAGGCGGCCGTCATCACGGCCGCCTCGATGCCCAGCGCGTCCGCGAGGGCACGGCAGCGCAAGGGCGGCACGGTCGTGGCCCCGCGCCGGATCATCGACAAATGGTTGGGGGAGATCCCGGCTCTGCCTGCGACCGCGGCGGCGGTGACGTCGCCGTCCTTGAGCGCGGCGTCGACCAAGCGGGCGGCGGGGGTTTCGCGATACGGGTTCATGGCAGTCCTCGGTGCCGCGCCTGCCCGGGTGGGCGGCGCGGACTTCCAGCCTGCAGTTCCTTATAGCGAGCGCCCGGCGGGCATGCGGGCAAAAAAACGATATGCCTAGGGACGTATCCCCGCCACCGCGTCCACGCGGCGGTGCGCCCCTTCTCGCAGGAGGGCCTCGATGGCGGCATCGGCGGACCGGCGTGCCGCCCGGGCCTCGTCGGCATGGGGGAACGACGCCGGCCACCGGCGCGCCATCCAGAGGTAGGCCCCCATCACGCGGACGGTGACCTCGTCGTCCGCGTCCGGTTCCGGTAGCGGCGCTGGCCGCCCCTCCGCGACCGCCTCGGCGAACGCGCGCAGGACATGACGGGCCGCCTCGTCCCGCATGTCGAGCGGGCAACACGCCACCAGCAACTTGTCGTCGAGGGACAGGGGCAGCCAATCGACGTGGGGGATGGCCTGGGCGAGGCGTTCCAGTCCGCACGGCTTGAAGCCCGAACCCTCGTAGACGGTCTTGGCCTTGAAGGCGGCAAGGATGGCGCCGAGGCTTTCGGTCCCGAGCTCGACGCCCGCGGCGCGGACGGTGACGACGTCGGGACGGACCCCGAAGCGCCCGTCGAACGCGACCGGGTCGGCCTCCCCGTCGAGGGCCCGGGCGACCCGGTCGACGCCGCCGGACAGCACGGCGACCCTCCCGTCGGCGCGCAGGCCGTACCGCCCGGCCCGGCCTGCGATCTGGCGGATCTCCGAGGGGTGCAGGTGACGGCGGGTGCGCCCGTCGAACTTGGACACGCCGCTGAACACCACCCTGCGGACAGGGAGGTTCAGGCCCATGCCGATGGCGTCCGTGGCGACGAGCACGCCGGCCTCCCCGGAGGCGAACCGCGCGGCCTCGGCGCGGCGGACGTCGGGAGACAGGCCGCCGTAGACCGTGGCGACCCTGTGCCCCAGGCCCGCCAGCACCTCGCGGTGGAAGTAGACCTCCCGGCGGGTGAAAGCCACGACGGCGTCCCCGGTGCGCACCCCCCCGTGCCCCACCGGCTCCGTCTCCAGGGCCAGCCCCCCCATGCGCTCGTGGCGCACGACCTCCACCGTCTCCCCGAGCATGGCCGCGGCCGCGCGGACGAGGGGGACCGCATCCGGGGAACCGGCCAGGATCAGGTTGCGGCACCGCATGCCGAAGACGGCCCTGGACCATGCCCACCCGCGCTCGGGGTCCATCAGCATCTGCACCTCGTCGATGACGACGGTGTCCCGGTCCGCCGCGAGGTCCGCGGTCTCCACGGTCTGGGAGAGGTGCGTGGCGCCATCGCAGTCGACCGACTCCTCGCCCGTGAGCATGCCCGCCCGCAGCCCCATGGCGAGCAAGCGCTCGTGCCCCTCAAGGGCGAGGAGCCGCAGGGGCGCGAGGTAGGCGCCCGTTGGGGCCGCGGACAGGGCCAGCATGGCGTCGTGGGTCTTGCCGGAGTTGGTCGGGCCGACGTGGAGCACGACCCGCCGGGGCGGACGCGAGGCGCGCATCCGGTCGACGAAGCCCGCGTACCCAACGGCGGAGGCGAAACCCTCCTCGGCGACGAGCCGCGACACGGCACGCTCGGCGACCGACAGCGACCTTTCCAGCGTGGAAAGGACCGCGTTCGGGGCCCCGTCCGAATCGACCTTGTGGATCTGCCTGCGCGAGAAGTGGCCGACGACCTCGCGGTACCGTACCCCGTTGGGCCCGGCGGCAAGTACGCCCGCGTCCAGCCTCTTCCGCCAGGCGTTGAGGCGCGGCTCGATGGAAGCCAAGAGGCGCTCCCGGACCGCCTCGACGGCCGCCGCCACCGCGGGGCGGTCCACCGTAGGGTCCGGCTTCCTCACCATCGCGTCCAGCATCGCGCGGGCGTCCGGGGGCATCCCGACCTCGACGGTGACGCGCACGGAACCGTCGGGCGTGACGGGGATCTCGTAGGCGTGGCGCCAGTCGATGCGGCCCGCCTTCCCGTAGAGGAGCACGAAGCCGGGGAAAGCCTCCCGCAAAGGGATATGCCCCGACCATTTGAACATGTTGATGGCCGAAAGTTCGGCATAGGCGGTGGAGACGGCGGCATCGCTGACGCGCCCGTCACGCTCGGGCAGCCGCATGAACTCCCGCAGGCCCCTGATCCCCACGCCGCCCGAACCCGCCTTGAGCCCCTGGCGCGACAGGGATTCAGCGAGGAGCGTGGAGGTTGGGACGTGTTGGTAGGCAGGGCACGTCACGGCGGCGGGACCGTCGCCCGCGCGGGGGCGACCGGTCAAGTGGAACCGCGGGCCAGGGTGAACGCTGGCGGGTAGTCGATGTTGACCCCGCCCGTACGGGGGATGCCCGGCGGCCTCGTAAGGTCGCCGGGCGGAGTGGGTGACCCCCGCCTGCGCGGGGAAACCTCCCGGGTACCGCAGGCCACATGGAGCACCCCGGGTAGACCCCCGCCTGCGCGGGGAAACCTGGAGGATCAACGAACCGATCTTGGACGGCATGGGTAGACCCCCGCCTGCGCGGGGAAACCGAGTACGAACGGTTTCCATCTCCTGTGTATCCGGGTAGACCCCCGCCTGCGCGGGGAAACCCCTTACTTGCAACTCAATGATACTACGATGTTTTTGGCTGAGTTGTCGATAGCCAATATGACGAAGAAGCCATGTCGCCCCATGGCTTGCATACCCATGCCGTATGCTCCCGCTGACGAGATGGAGGCAGGTATGCGGACGGCGACGTGGCGGGTCACGGACGAGGAAGACGGTTACGTCTGGCGGGACTCGGAGGCCGCCTGCAAGGCTTGGTACGCCGAGGCTAGAAAAAGGCACGCCTTCCAGACGATGCTCGGGATGGACTGGGAGCGCCTGGATACTCCGGTCGATCTGCCGTACTGCGTGCTCGACCGTACCCTGCCCATAGGCGAGGGACGCATCCTGGAGCGGTTCCCGACCCGGGAGCGCGCCGAGCACTACGTCTCGCTGGAGGGCTACGCGAGACCGTCCGTCCGGCGTCCCCACTACCTCGTCGTCGACCCGGACGGCCTGCAGGACGCACTGGACGCGCCTTCCACGAGCACGATGGACGGCGCGGAGGTTCGGCTCGGCGGACGGGGAGATGGCGACGGCCTTGAGATGATCAGGTCCATCGAGCCGTATCAGAAGGACGTCGTACCCAGACGGGTCGAGACCCCATGGGGCGCGGTCGAGACCATCGTCTATCCGAACGGAATCCTCCGTGTTTCCGCCGGCACACAGGCCCAGCGCGTTCCCGGTACCGACGTCCCGCTGAATGTACCGCAAACAGCGCCCCGCGACGTCAACGTCACGTTCGTCGCAGTATGCGAGGTCAGAGGCGACACGGCTGACATCGAGGCGGTCCATAGGGTCATCCGCGACGCCAAGGGCAACGCCGTCGAGGCGCCCGCCTTCAAGTCCCTGGCCTTCCGAATCTCCTCGCAGGCGCTCCGCCACGCCATCCGGGAGGTTGCCCCGACCTTCGAGCGGGAGCGCCTGGAGGCGTTGGAGCGCCACCATGGCCGGCGGCAGGACGCGGCGGACAGGAGGATCGCGGAGGCGGAGCGCCTGCTGAGGGAGGCGGAGGCCGACCGGGAGATGGCCCGCGCCGTGCGCCTGGACGCCAGGGCCGCGCTGGAGGCGATGGGCGTCCCGGACCCGGATGAAACCGCTACGCCGTCGCCCTGAGACCCTGCCGGGCAGTTGAACGGAAAAGGGCCCCGCCGCGGCGGGGCCCTTTTCGTGGAGTGATCATGTAGGGACGGTCAGCCGAAGCGCGGACCCTCGTACCCGACGTCCTCGTCCAGGGATGCCTGACTCGCCTCGACGGCTTTCTTGGCGATGGGCTCCAAGTTGTCGATGGCACCCTTGACCTTGCCGACGAACTCCACGGGCGAGACCGGCCTCGCCTTCCCGCCGCCGAGATCCTCGAAAAACAAAACGTTCCCGTCGGACGCCGCATCCAGCACCTTGTATGCCGCGGGCTGGGTCGACGGGGCGTGCAGGCCCTTCGAGTAGCCCGGGAGCTCCTGGTACAACGCCTTCGCGAGGTTCGCCATCTTCGGGAGCCCGTACGCGATGGTCATGTACGTCGCGGTGGCGTCGAAACCGATGCCCTCGCCCGGCAACTTGGCCTTCACCGAGACGACCTCGCGGGCCAGGATCTCGGCCTCCAGATTACCGTCCGCCCACATGCCGGTGATCTTGCGCACGGTGGCCTCGGTCACGGGCTTGCGCCGCTGGCCGTCCTCCATCGACATGGCGGCGTTCAGCGTGTCCACCGCCAGGCCGGCGCCGGATCCCTTCCCGTGGGCACGGACGAGGTCGACCCAGCGGGATGCCTCCTTGTCCAGGATCTTGAGCCTCTCGCCCTTGCGGCCCGTGCCGGGGGCGATCTGGATCGTATCCGGGTCCATGTCCTGGTCGAGGAGCCCATGGTAGAGGGCGACCGCGGTCACGAACGCGACGGGGTCTAGACCGTGGCGCACTGCGGCGCCCGCGAAGGGCTGCATCTCGACGCGCAACTCGGCGATGTCGCGAAGCTGGAGCGAACCCTGGGGCTCCTCGCCGTGCTGCGCCTCGGGCGCCTCGACGGTCGAGGGTTTGGCGGGGGCGGCCTGCGAAGGCTTGGCCTTGGATGCGGCCGCGGGGCCGTGCTTGGCCGCGGCCATGGCCGGCTCGAAGGCCGAGTAGCCGATCATCGCCGGCACGGCGAGTCCGGCGGCGAGCACGGCCATCGAGAGGCGGCGGGACATCTCGGACGACCCGGTCAGGGTCTTGAGGCCCGGCTTGAGGAAGGACGCGAGTTCCATGGCAGCCCCCTCAGTGCGCGGTGACCGGGAGGACGGACACGCGGCGGACGCCTCCGGCCTCGTCCACCTCGAACACGGTCAGGCGCCCGGTCTCGCAGGCGATGCGGCGGATGGCGTCGGAACCCTCGTGGTCGGTGTCCAGGCGGACCTGGGACCCGTCCGACAGGGTGACGACCGCGAGCCGGTCACCCAGGCGGGCGCGGCGCGGGGGATGGCCCGCTGCCATCGGTGGAAGGGCGACGGCGGCCTGCCCGTCGTTGTTGGCCAACCAGAGCGTCTCGGCCTCGACCATGATGACCCCGCGTGCGATGCGACGGGCCATGGTCGTCCGGACCGTGGAAACCCACAAGCGGACGTGCCCCGATTCTTCGTATCCGATTGTACGGGGGCCCCCGTACGCCCATAAGCGACCGTCCAGGGAAGGTCCCGCCATGCGGCTTTGGGTGATGAGCGACCTCCACGAGGAGGTCACGAGGTACGGGTGGAAGCCGCGGGAGCGGCCGGACTTCGACGTGCTCGTGGTGGCCGGCGACGTCGTGGAGGGCGAGGTCGCCAAGGGTGTCGACTGGGTGGCCGCGGTCGCGGACGGGCGCCCGTCGGTGATGGTGCTGGGCAACCACGAGTTCTGGGGGCGCACGCGCGAGGACGTGCGCGAGGAGGGGGCCCGCGCCGCCGCGGCCGCCGGGGTGACGCTCCTGGACGGGCAGGGCTGGGTCGAGGTCGCCGGGGCGGCGTTCGCCGGCTGCACGCTGTGGACCGACATGCGGCTGAACGTGGACGCCCTGTCGGCGCCGGCACCGGGCCGGGAGATCGGCGAGGGCATCGACGTGCGCGGGCACGGCATCGACAGGCGGGCGAAGGTCCGGGACCTGCTCCGCTGGCACGCGGCGGACGTCGCCTCCCTTGAGGCCGCCCTGGGCGCCACGGACCTGCCCGACATGCCGAGGGTGGTCGTCACGCACCACGCGCCCCACCCGCTGTCGTGCGTGCCGTTCTGGCGCGCGAGGCCCGGGGCGGCGATGTCGGCGAGCGACCTTTCCCATCTCGTGGGATGCGGTGTGGCGGACCTGTGGGTGCACGGGCACGTCCACACGAGCGCGGATTACGACCTCGGCGGCCGCACGCGGGTGCTGTGCAACCCGTTCGGGTACCACGGCAACAACGACGGTTTCGACGAGGGGCTCGTGGTCGAGGTGGGCGGACCCGCCCCGTCCCCCTTGCCATAGGGATGGCCGCCGACGGGATGCGGTCCCGGCGGGAGGCCCCGACCCGCTCATCACCAACGCCAGTGGAAACCCTCTATGAACGCGGCGCGCTCATGCCGGGGCACGGCGAGGAACTCGCGTTCGTAGGCCTCCATCCCCGACATGAACGCGTCCGCGGCCCGGCGATGGGCGGAGACCCCGTACGTCCAGGGCTGCCACGGATACAGCCCGTGGAGGCGGAGCCCGTCCTCCATCGCGATGAGCCTGCCCATGACGTCCCGGAAGGTGGCGCCGTCCGGGGCGTCGCGGTCGTGACCGTGGGACGCGAGGGTCTGCCTGGCGAGGAACTTGAGGGGCAGGGGGTTATGCCCGACCTTCTGGTTCAGCCGGCGCCCGAGGACGGCCTGGTTCGACAGCGAGGAGGCCGCGCGCAACAGGTCCCCGCTCCACCCGCGGACGCGGCAGAGGTGGAGCGGCACCAGGTGCTCCAGGCTCAGCGCCCACGGGACGTCCGCCACGCCGGGACCCTCGTAGGCGTCGGGCGGGGCCCAGTGGCACTGCACGCCGCTGACGAAGCATCGCCACCCGTCGGACAGCCCCCACTTCATCTGGGTGATGTGCTTGGACCGCACGACCCGGGCGGGGAACTCCCGGCGCAGGAGGGGGACCACCACGGGCACGCCGTCGGCGTTCCGGCCCGTCATCACCGGATAGCGCCTGGCGTCCAGCATCCACGGACGCCGCTCGGTCGGGGCGTCCGTGGCGGGGATCACGCGGCGGCCGCCACGGTCCCGGCGAGGCGCGCGGCATGGAGCTTGGCGACCCGTCGCCCGTCCATGCCCGCCACCTCGAAGGCCCAGCCCGCGTAGGCGAACCTCGCGCCGGCCTCGGGGATGCTGCCGATGCGCGAGATCGCGAACCCGGCGAGCGTGTTGAAGTCGTCGTCCTCGGGGGGCGCCAGGGACAGGCGCTCGAAGGCGTCGTGGACCGGCATGGAGGCGTCCATCACGAGAGTGCCGTCCGGACGCGTGGCGACCATCGGTTCCTCCCCGGGCGCGTCCGGGATCTCGCCCGCGAGCGCCTCAAGCAGGTCGGTCTGGCTGACCACGCCCTGCAGGCCGCCGTACTCGTCGATGACGAAGGCAAGGCGGACGCCTTCGAGGCGGAAGCGTTCCAGGGCCTTCAGTACGGGCAGCTTCTCGTGGATGGCGGGCACGGGCCTGACGGCGGCCGGCACGTCGAGGGGCCCGCCGGCCAGCAACTGGCCGAGGAGGTCGCGCTTGACCACGACGCCCACGGGCTC
>Ga0182232_1000424_pt1 | contig 10667 bp, 7 predicted proteins | sample G6R1MG_30_FD_155484 | JGI IMG/M metagenome (GOLD analysis project Ga0182232, IMG submission 155484) | Phyllosphere microbial comminities from miscanthus, Michigan, USA - G6R3_NF_07NOV2016_LD2 MG | ecosystem: Host-associated > Plants > Phyllosphere > Phylloplane/Leaf | place: USA: Michigan... | reverse complement strand
CTACCGGAACGACGGGGCGACGTGGACCCGGTTCCGGGACGTCATGGGCATCCGGCTGCAGTGGCTCGGCGGGGCCCTGATGCCGGCCGCGTCACCCAATCCGGAGCCGCCCGCGCCGTCGGATGGCCGGGCGAGGAAGGTGTTCCTCGTTCATGGGCACGACGAGGCCGTACGGGAAACGGTCGCGCGATTCATCCAAGGCCTGGGCCTCGAGCCGATCATCCTGCATGAGCGCACCAACAAAGGCCGCACGATCATCAGCAAGTTCCGGGAAGAGGCTGCCGACGTGGCCTTCGCCGTCGTCCTGATGACACCCGACGACAAGGGCGCGAAGGCCGACGCCGAAGGCCTGAATCCGCGAGCCCGGCAAAACGTCGTCTTCGAGCTCGGGTTCTTCATCGGCGCACTCGGGCCGGAGAAGGTGTCGGCCCTCACGAAAGGGCGACTGGAGAAACCGTCCGACTTCGACGGCGTGGTCTACATCTCGATGGACGACGGGCACTGGAAGATCGAGCTTGCCAGGGAGCTCAAGGCTGCCGGCATCGACATCGACTACAACCTGGTGATGCGTTGACGCGATCGTTGCGGCCACGGGACCTTCGGGCGTGGCGGTGTCGGTCGCAAGCCGCGCCGGGCTCGGGCCGGGGAAGCGGTCGACCGGCTCGACATCGCCGACGGCGCGCGCGAACCGACCGGGAGGCGGCGCTCCGAGTTGCCTCGGACGCCGCGGACGATGGCTCGCCAAACGATCGACCGGACGACGGCATCGACACAGGGGCGCGGATCCATCCGCCGACTGCTTCGGCGGGCGGGCGATACCGGCAGCGCGATCCGAGACCGACCACACGACCTTCGGAATCGTCATCATCGGTCCGGCGGTCGCGAGCTGCGGTTCTGGTTGATGGCCGAGCGTGAGCTGGGAGGCGAGCGGCGCGCATCCCGGTCCGACGGCGGCCCGAAGCGCTGCGGCGGCGCCGCAACCTCGGGGGCTACCGACGGGACGCCTTGACGGACGTACCGGGCGGCCCGCGGCGAGGCCCCGCCCGGGCCCGGTGAGATCCTGGCGGCGCTGGGCGCCCTAGGGCGACGGATCGCGGCGCGGCCGCACGAACGTCGAGCGCCCGATAGGCGGTGCCGCCCCCGGGCCAGTCGGGGGGCAAGCAGGCTCGGGCCGGGGCCGACATCGATCAAAACGGGGGCTTCGATCCGCGCAACCCGCGGGCGCTGGGGTCGGACGCCGCCGTCCGGATCGACGCGCTCGACCTTGAACCGGCTCCGTCAAGACGGTCGGGCGCGGGTCGAGCATGCGCTTCGCCCGTGCCCGCCGGCCATTCCGAACGCGCATGCATGGCACGCAGGCCTGCCCCTAAAGCTTCACCGTACCGCCGCGCCGCACAGAAATTATAGCTGCACTGCAGCAAATAGAGGCAGCGCCGCACGATCGAGTGGCGGCGGCTGCACACATGGAGTTCATCACGCGATGTCCGCCGCCCGCAACGTCCTGTCCCGCGTCCGCGCCTACTTGCGCTACCGCGACACCGTAAGCCAGCTCGCCCGACTGTCGGACCGGGACTTGGCCGATGTCGGGATCAGCCGCCACGAGATCGTCAAGGCAGCCCACGCCTGAGCTCCTCGCCGGCGGTCGCTCACGCCGCGGCCGTCCGGGATGCTCCCCAGGCCACCGATGGCGGCGTCGGGCCATGCTTGTCCCGGCCTCGCGCATGTTGTCCGAGGCGGGCGCGGCGCGCAGCCCGGACGCAGGTCCCTCGTCGGTCGATCCGGCTGCGGGCGGGACCTTGGAGACGGCGCCGGCGCGGAAGCCGGATGGCTCGCTGGCGGCAGCTGTCGCAGCCTCCGGGGGGAGCTGCACCGAAGGCCCTGGCGGACAGTCCGGCCGGTGATCCCCACGAGGCCGGGGTACGATCCGAAGCCCACGCGCCCCCGACGGCGGCGCGCGGGCGCCCACCCCCTTACCCTTTGCCCTCGCGAGCAGGTCGCCCGAGCGACCTAGGCCGCTCGGTGCGGCGCCTCGTCTTGGGTCTCGGGCCGGACGGCCAGGCGCAAGAAGCTGACTGCGCTGGCGACCCCGGCGCTCGCCGCCCCCAGCGCGAGCGCCAAGGTCGGCCCGTGCGCCTGCGAGACCGCGAAACACGCCGCCACGAGGGCCGCCCCCGTGGTCTGGCCGAGCAGCCGGGCCGTGGCCACGATCCCGCTCGCCCCGCCGGCGCGGGCGGCGGGGGCGCTGGTCATGATCGCGCGCATGTTCGGAGCCTGGAAGAACCCGAAACCCGCCCCGCACAGGGTCATGCGCCATGCGATGTCGAGGACGCCCGAGTTCGCCGGCAGCAGCGCCAGCAGTCCCAGGCCCGCGGCCAGCAGCGCGAGCCCGATGCCGCCGAGCAGCCCGGGCGGGTAGCGGTCCGACAGGCGGCCAGCCACCGGTGCCATCGCCGCAACCACGACCGGCCAGGGCGTCATCAGGAAGCCGGTCTCGACCTGCGAGCGTCCGAGCGCGTGCTGGAACAGGAACGGCAGCGACACGAAGGCGAAGCCCTGAGCCGCGAAGGCGCAGACTGCGGTGATCGCCGACAGCGCGAACAGCGGGCGCCGGAGCAGGTCGACCGCGAGCATCGGGGCGGGATGCCCGGCCTGTCGGCGCAGCAGCAGGCCGCCGCATGCGAACCCCGCGCCGATCTCGATCAACGGGCGCCAGGCCGGCGCCCCATGGGCGGCCTCCCCGAGCCCGAGCACGAGCAGGGCGAACGCCGCCGCGTTTAGCGCGGCGCCAGGGACGTCGAATCCGTGGCCAGCGCGGGCGGTCTCCGGCAGAGCCGACGCCGCGAGCGCCAGCGCGGCGAGCCCCACCGGGACGTTGACGGCGAACAGCCATGGCCACGGGGCGACGGCGAGAATCAGCGAGGCCACCGTCGGGCCGACCGCGAAGCCGATGCCGACGACGAGCGCGTTCAGTCCAAGCCCGCTGCCGAGGTGGCGTGCGGGGTAGGCGAAACGGATCAGCGCGATGTTGACCGCCATGATCGCGGCGGCGCCGCAACCCTGGAGAAGGCGGGCGGCGACGAGGCTGGGCAGGGACCACGACAGCGCGCACGCGAGCGAGGCGGCGGTGAACAGGGCGAGCCCCGCGCCGAACACGCGGCGCTGCCCGACGATGTCCCCCAGGGCCGCGAGCGGCAGCAAGGCCGCGACGACGGCGAGCTGGTAGGCGTTGACGATCCAGACCGAGGCGCCGGGTCCGACGCCGAGGTCGGCGCCGATGGTGGGCAGCGCGGTGTTGGCGATCGCCGTGTCGAGCGTGGCCAGCCCGATGCCGGCCAGCACCGCCGCCATCGCCCTTGCGCGCTGCGCCGGGGGCAAGCCGTCGCCGGCGAGGGCCGATTCGAGGGGGATGGACATCGCGGCGCACGTCCCGGGCGTTCGCCGCAGGTACGCCCGCGGCAAGGGTCCGCGTCAACCCAACTCGCTCACAGCCGATCCCCGCACGGTCGCGGCGTTGGACTCTGTCCCAGGCCCGCCATACAGGAAGGGCTCCGGCCTCGCGCGGCCGGCACGCCGCGACGCCGCACGCCGATGAGCACCGACCGTCCTCTCTGGGGTAACCTGGCCGGCCCGCCTGCCCGGATCTCGCCGCGCGGGACCGGCGAGGGGGGGACGAGGCATGACGGTTGGATCAAGCTGCGACTCTGCCACGCGCCGGGACGATCGTACCTCCTGCCGGACGTCTTGATCGGGTTCGGGGGCTCGCGCTTCTTCGTCCCGAGCTTCTTCGGACCGCCGCTGCTGTCCTTCGACATGCCGTCCCCCTCCCGCGCCGGGCCGCGGGTCCACGGGGCGAGGCTCAGCCTCGACGTCGCCGCGCCGCGCGGCCGGACCGCCACGCGCCTGGACGTGACCATCCGGTCGGACGGACACGTACGCTCCTACCCGGACGGAGCGCAGCTGTACCGCTGCACATACAGCGGCCCCGCCGGCACGCCCCTCGCGCCGCTGGTCTCGGGAAACGCGTCGCGGCTTCCGGACGGCGACTTCGCCCTCGAGGTGTTTCACCACACCCTCGCCGCGACGGTCGACAAGATCCTGGCAAGCCGCGAGCTCTGGTCGGGACCCTACAACCTGGCCGGCACGGCCAAGCTCGAGAACGTCGCGCACGTCTATCTCACGACGCTGCCGAAGATCCTCGACGAGGGCGACCTCGCCCGCATCGCGATGAGCTCCGGGGGCAGCATACCGCTGCAGACCACGTCGGGCCGCCGGCTCGAGCGGACCCTCGACCTTCCCGTCTACCGCAGCGTCACGGCGGATCGAACGGGCACGCTCGCGTTCCACGTGCCTAGCGCGATCGTGGCCCCCGCCCACCTCCTGTTCCATCCCTACGTGCACCCGAACCCCGCCTACTACGAGGTCGTCGGATCCGAGATCGTCCGGGTGGCGACGAGCCCGGGGGCGAGGCTGCGGTTCCTCGACCGGATCATCCTCGCCGCCCAGGCGGACCTGACGCAATTCGCCTGCATCGTCGAAGGGGACGCCTCCACCGTCGCCGGGCTCGAGGCACCGATGCGCGAGGACGACATCGAGCATCTCGCCCACCTGGAACCGCTCGACCAGGGACTGGATCTCTTCGAGTTCTGGCGCCGGCACCGGAACAGTGACCAGGTGGCCGGCCGGCCCCCGGCCGCGCGGCGCACGCGACCGGCCGATTGACGCGGCGGATCCGGGGAGCGGCGTCGGCGCAAGGCTGCCGGCGACCGCGTCGGCTTGTCGGCGCGGGGCGCAGCGCAGCCGGCCAGGGGTTGAGGCATGCGACCAGGCCCATGGACATGGACAGGATGGGGTCGCCCCCGTCCGCTCCTGGCGATGCGGGAATCCTGCCGATTCCCTCGGGAGCGAGCAGCGGCGGCCATCCCCAATCCCCGCCCTCGTGCGTCGCCATGCCGACGGTTCCGGCCCGCGAGCGCCCCGCTTGGTCACCGCAGCCTCGCCGGCGCGTCCAGGCCGCGCAGGCGAAGCAGGAAGCCGGCCGATGACCGCAAGTCGATCGCACCCGATGGCGCAACGACGTCATGCAATCACTTGCTCCGAAAACCTGAAGCCCGATGTAATTCATCGCCGGATCAATGGAGGAACTCGACGCCGCCTTGCCCGATATCGATCCTTCGACTGGACATGAGCCATTCGAACGTCTCCGCCATCTTGTCGACGTCCGATCCGCGCGGCCGACATCGATCCATTCGACAGGCGAACACGTCTGCGGAAAATCTCCTTGATCAGGCATCGCTGGAACAGCGATCATTCCTAAAAGCGATCAATCACCATCGTCATTTTGATCTATTTTTCATATCTGGCCTGGGCTAACCGAAGGTGTGGCTGAAGGTCGACCATAACGACCTGCGCGAAGGGCGCGCAGCTCCGGGATGAAGCGCACGGCTTCGCACGCGAAGCCGGTCCGGACGCGATGCTCGCTTCGACGTTGTCGGGGTGTGCCAGCCGTCGGATCCGAACCGCCAGGGCACCGAAGTGGCGAATGTCGGCAAGCAACGTTCGGAACGTCGCGGAGCGGTGTCGATGGATGCAGCCGAGATCGCGACGCCGGCCGCTTCTTCGAGGGCCGGTCCCAGGCCGGGGATCAGGGCCGTGACCCTTTCGCCTCAAGGGGCGCCGAGGTCGCCCGCCCTCCCGGCTCGTCGTCCCGCGGCGGTCGCGTCCGCGAGTGGCCCGGGGCCGACGCACCCAACGACTGCCTCGCCCGCCCGCGCGACCGTTGCGAAGCTGCGCACGGCGGTCCGGGGCATCGCAACCAGGTTTCCCGCCCACGATCGCACGCGTTGGCTTGGCGCGGCGCCGGCAGGTTCGCTCGCGCCTCCCGCCGGGGGGCCGCGGGACGCGCCGGCCCCGCCGTCCGCCAAGCTTTCCGCCGCCACCGCACGCGGTGGCGCGACGGTGGCGCCCGCGGCTGGCTCGCCGCTGAGGTCGGCGACGGTAGCCCCCCTCGCGACGGCCAAGGCGCCACGATCCCATCCGAGCGCGGCCGGGAACGAAGAGGCATCCGCGGACGAGGCCTGGGCATCGCCGCATGCCCATCGGCTCGACGCGCCGGCCGATGACCGGCGGGCCACGGATCGGTCAAGACCTTCGATCGTCCGCGCTGACGCGCGGCTGACTGAAAGAGAGTATTTCCAAGGCGGGAAGAGGCAAGATGACCAGTGTCGAGACGGCGAAGGGCGGCGGATCGACGCCGACGGATGCGGGGGCGATCGAGAAGGCGACCATACGGCGCGTGGCGATCCGACTGATCCCGCTGCTGATGATGGGATATTTCTGCGCTTACATCGATCGCTCCAACGTCGGCATGGCGGCGACGACGATGGTCAAGGACCTCAGCTTCTCGAATGCGGCGTTCGGATTCGGAGCGGGCCTGTTCTTCATCGGATACTTCGCGGCCGAGGTACCCAGCAACCTGATCTTGAACAGGGTCGGCGCCCGGCGCTGGTTGGCGCGCATCCTTTTGACGTGGGGCATCATCTCGGCCCTCAGCGCCTTCGTCTGGAATGATTGGAGCTTCTACATCAACAGGATACTGCTCGGCATGGCGGAGGCGGGCTTCTATCCAGGGGTCGTATTATACCTGACCTGGTGGTTCCCGTCCGGGTACCGGACCCGGATGATGGCCATGTTCCAGGCGGCCGCCGTCATATCGCTCTTCATCGGCCCTCCCCTCGGCGGCGTGCTGCTGGAACTCGAGGGGCTGCTTGGCCTGCACGGCTGGCAGTGGCTCTATCTGTTGGAGAGCCTGCCGCCGATCGTCCTCTCCGTGGTGTTCTACTTCTTCCTGACCGATCGCCCGGCGGACGCGACGTGGCTCAAGCCGGAACAGAGGGCCTGGCTGGTGGAGAGGCTAGAGTCCGAGCGGGTGCAGCGCGAGGCCATCCACAAGTTCTCGCTGGCCGGGGCCTTCTCCAACCCGAAGGTCTGGATGATCGCCATCGCCTACATCGGCGTGAACATGATCTCCTATGGGTTGGCGTTCTTCCTGCCGCTCATCGTCAAGGGGCTCGGCGTGAGCACCGGCATGATCGGCTTGGTGACGGCGGTCCCGTACATATGCGCCTTCGGCGCGATGCTCGCCTGGGGCTGGCACTCCGACCTCACGGGCGAGCGGACATGGCACGTGGCCGGCCCGTGCCTGTTCTGCGCGGCCTCGCTCGCCACGGTGGCGCTGGTCGGCGTCAGCCACCCGGTCCTGACGATGGCGGCGATCACGTGCGCGGTCGTCGGGCTCCAATCGATGCAGTCGCCCTTCTGGTCGATCCCGAGTGCGCTGCTGACCGGCAGCGCGGCGGCCGGCGGCATCGCCATGATCAACGCCACCGGCGCCCTGGGCGGCCTGATCGGGCCCTGGATCTTCGGGACCGTCAGGGACGCCACCGGCAGCGACAGCATGGGGCTGCTCTGCCTCTCGGTGGCGCCGCTCATCTCGGCCATCCTGCTGGTCCTGGTCGGCCACGATCGCCGGATGGAGCGCGTCCCGCCACGAGGTCGGGCGGCGGAAACCCAGTCTGTTCCGACGTCGGCCTGAGGCTTCCCTGGCCCGCGCGGCCGCGGCGGGCGAACAGTGCCCTAGCCCGGCGCTTCGGCCGTACCGGGGGGCGCCTGATGCGACACGCGGTATGGACCGGACGTTCGCCCCGAGCCCGAAGGAGCGGCTCCGAACCGGGGCGGGCGGGGGCTATCCGCCCCGGCGGTACCCGAGGGCGGCGCGGGCGGACAGGCATGCCGGATCCCATGCCTCCGGCCGGGCAGCGGCCCCGCCAGGGTACGTCGTCCGCGCGCTCGATGGGCGAGGCGGTCAGGCTTTCGAAATCGCATCCATGCTAGGCCAGGAGAATCTCGTGTCGGTACGGCCGCGCGTCCCTGCGGGGTGTGTCCGCAACCTCGTCGACAAGCAGGTCAATGGGGCGATTCTTCGAAGGGACGCGGCGTCCGAGGAGAAGTGTCGGACGATCGCGCCGTCGTAGGCCGCCCCCGACATCTGCGCGTAAAGGATGCGGACCATGTCCCTGACACCGGCGCGGGCGTCGACCCGCGCGGCATAGCCGAGGCGTTTCCATCCGGCAGGCGCGCGGCGGTTATGAGCCTGCGGCCGGCGCAGCGCCGGGACGCGAACGAGTTCGGATGAGGCCGGCCGAGCCTGCAGCGTCGGTCGGCGGGCGGCGGAGCCATGCGCGTGCCCGGGCGACACGCGTCGGGAAATCGCGCAGCCGGGGTCGTCGATGGACCTCGGCCGAACTCGTTGCCGGGCCGGAGGCGTCCCTCAGGCGGCGTCCCGGCCCCTGCGTTCGGCGCCGGGCAGGCCCAGGCCGATCTCCCTGGCGAGCGCGGATCGTCTCTCGGCGTAGCCGGGGGCGACCATCGGGTAGTCGGCCGGCAGGCCATAGCGCTCGCGATAGCTCTGCGGGTGCAACCCGTGCGCACTGAGGTGCCGCTTGAGCGTCTTGTACACCTTGCCGTCGATGAAGCTGACGATGCCCTCGTGCCGGACCGACTTGCGGACCTGCGCCGCGCCAGGCTTGTCGACGGCGGCGCGCTCGACGGCCGCCGCATCCGGCGACCGGCTCCCGGCGGCAAGGTCCGTGACCGCGCCGTGCACCCGGGAGATCAATGCCGGCAACTCGGCGGCGGGGACGGAATTGTTGGCCACGTAGGCGACTACGAGAGTGGTCGTCAAATCGACGGTCGACGCGGCGCTGACGGGGGACGAGGAGGACACGCAGGGCTCCTGGAGGTAGTTGGGACGCAGACATAGGTCGCTTCGCCACGTTGCGTTTGCCCGAGCGCGCGCTACATTTTGATTGAGCGCGCACACCTGATTTTTCGGTCGCGTTTGAGAAGCAATCGCGCGCGTAATCCGATGAGGACTTTGTTCTCTACCGCAGACGAACCACCTAGCTGCTGCTTTCGACGGTGGCGCGAGGCGATCGTCGAGCGGATTGTACCGGTTGAACTGACGCCAGCCGACGCGGGGTCGTTCCGAGGGTGGATGGAGGCGGCCGACATCGCCTCGCTGCCGATCACGCGCCTGACGCAGAGCGCGATCCGGACCGAGGCGACGGCGGAGACGATCCGTCGGCACGGCAAGCACGACACGCTCAACGTCGCGATCGCTCTGGGCGGCGAGGTGTTCAGCGCTCAGGACGACCGCACCGCGGTCCAGGGTCCCGGTGACATCGTCGTGCTGGACCGGCGACCGACCGTGATGCGGACCGGGTCCGACAGCCGGACGCTTTTCATGGAAGTCCCCCGCGAACGCCTGGAGCGGGCGCTGGGCTCGACGCGGCGGTACACCGCGCTGAGGATCGGGGCGGATCAGGCTGGCACGTCGCTGGTGACCGGTTTCTTCGACGAACTGGTGCGCACTGATGAGCGGCTGAAACCCGACACGGCGGAGCGCATGGCGTCGATCGGCGTCGACCTGCTCATCGCCAGCATCGCGGAACGCCTGGCACGGGACACCCCCAAGTCCCTGCAGGCCACGTTGATCGTCCAGCGTGCGCTGGCCCATGTCGAGGCGCACCTCGGCGATCCGAACCTCGACCCGCCCCAGCTCGCGGCGGCCATGGGTGTATCGCTGCGCCATCTCCAGGACCTGTTCCACGCGCATGACCGCAACATCTCCGACTGGATCTGGCGACGGCGTCTGGAAGTGGCCGCACGGCGGCTGGCGGATCCAGGCCACGCGCACCTCGCGATCGGGTCCGTGGCCTACGGATGCGGCTTCCGCAACCAGGCGCACTTCACCCGACGATTCAGGGCTCGCTTCGGGCGGACCCCGACGGAGCACCGTCGGGACCAAGCCGGGATCGCGACCGATAGACACGGCTGAGCTTGAGCCGGCGCCTCCACGATGGAAGTCGCGAACCCCGGCCGTGGTCGAAGCCGGCCCCGGTTTCGTCATGCCCGGCGTCGCCCTGGCCGCGTGAACGGGCAGCCCTGGATCCGCCCGCGGCGCAGCTCGCGCAGGATCGCCGGCCTCTCCGCTGTCCAGGCCCCCTCGGCCGCGGTCCGCAGGCCGGGATCGGACACGTTACGCGGGCGACCGCATCCGGCCCGCCGAGGCCTGGGATCCCGGGCGTCACCTCGCCCGGGGATACAGGCGCCGGCGCTTCGGCTTCGCGGCGAAGGCCGCACAGCAATCGCCGCACCCTCCCCCTTGACGGGCCGGTCGGCGCCGCCCCGGGTATCGAAACGCTGCCGGCGCTTCCGGACGGCGCCCCCTTGGTTGGCGGCCCGCGTCCCGCAGCCACACGGTCCGGGTCCAGCGTCGCCCGCTGACGGCGGGACGCAGAGAAGGGGGCAAGGGGGTGGCTCGCGCTTCCCCTCGCCGGCCGACGCAGGCATGCTCGCGTGTGCCGCCCCGACGGGATCCTCATGTCCGGGCGCCGGCCGGCTCGAGCATGGACACCACCCAACTCAGGACCCTGATCCACGTCGCCGAGCTCGGGAGCGTCAGCAAGGCAGCCGACCGCCTCGACGTGGCCCAGCCGGCGCTCAGCCGCCAAATACGCCTCCTGGAGGAGGAGCTCGAGACGCGGCTGTTCGATCGCCACGGGCGCGGGATGATGATCACGGACATGGGCCGGGAGATCCTGGCGCAC
>Ga0182232_1000423_pt1 | contig 10669 bp, 4 predicted proteins | sample G6R1MG_30_FD_155484 | JGI IMG/M metagenome (GOLD analysis project Ga0182232, IMG submission 155484) | Phyllosphere microbial comminities from miscanthus, Michigan, USA - G6R3_NF_07NOV2016_LD2 MG | ecosystem: Host-associated > Plants > Phyllosphere > Phylloplane/Leaf | place: USA: Michigan... | reverse complement strand
CTGGGGCGTGTAGAGCGAGAGGGGCGTTTCGTTCAGGAAGTCTTTTTTGCAGGAGCTGAACAACTGGGCGGTGCCCAAAAGGCCTACAAAAGCTAGGGTAAAACGTTTCATATAAGTCAGGTACTAAAATCGGGTGGGAGGTTTTGAATTGGCGGCAGGCTGTAAAACGGAGTGGCACTCCGTTTGGCGTCAGGTCGTATCCAGACGCGGAAACGGAGTGCCACTCCGTTTTACAGCCTGCCGCTAAGGCACTTAGCGCAGGCTCACGTTGACGCCGGCCACGATGCTGCGCACCTGCGGGAAGTTGGTGCCGCCGTTGCCGGTGCCATTGCCCACGGTGTAGTTCTGCTCGGGGTCCCAGCCCACCCACTTGGTCCAGGTGTAGAGGTTGCGGCCGCTCAGATACACCGACAAGTTGCCGAGGTGCAGCTTCTCGGTCATGGCGGCCGGGAAGCTGTAGTTGAGCGTCACGTCCTTGAGGCGCGTGAAGCTGCCGTTGCTGGCGTAGCCGTAGTTGCGAGGGTTGGTGTAGTTGAGGCCGGGGCGGTCCTGGCTGGCGTTTTGGGCCGTCCAGTAGCCCACTTCCTGCGGCGTGTTCGAGCGCCCGCCGAGGTCCACAAAGTTCAGGTTGCCATTGTTGCGCAGCACGCCCTGCACCGTCTGAAAGAAAATGCGCAGGCTCAGGCCTTTGTAGGTGAAGGTGTTGGTGATGCCGCCCTGCCAGGTCGGCAGCGACGAGCCCAAATACTGGCGGTCGAGGCTGGTGATTTTGCCGTCGCCATTCACGTCGGCAAACTTGAGGTCGCCGGGCTTGGCGCCGGGGTCGAGGCTGCTGGCGTCTTCGCCCACCTGCCACACGCCGGTTTTCACGTAGTCGTAAATCCCGCCCAACGGCTTGTTGATAAACAGACCGTTGACGATGTCATCGCCGCCGGTGCCGTAAATCTGCGTCACGCGATTGCGCACGGCCGTGAAGTTGAGCGTGGTTTCCCAGGTGAAGTTGGGCAGCTGCACGTTGGCCGTGGTCAGGGCCACCTCAATGCCCTGGTTGCGCACCGCCCCGATGTTGGCCAGCACCGAGTTGTAGCCCGTCACCACCGGAATCTGGCGGTTCAGCAGCAGGTCGCTGGTTTTGGCATCGTAGTACTCCACGGTACCCGTGATGCGGTTTTTGAGGATGCCGAAGTCGATGGCGTAGTTAGTGCTCGCCGTTTGCTCCCACTTCAGGTCGCCGTTGCCGAGGCGGTCGGCGCGCAGGCCCACCGTGGTCACGCCGTTGTAGGCGTATTGCAGCTGGGCCAGGCCCGTAATGGTCTGGTAGGGGTTGATACCCTCGTTACCGGTGATGCCGTAGCTGAAGCGCAGCTTCAGCACGTTCAGAAAGGTATTGTCCTTCAAAAACTCCTCGCTGGCCACGTTCCAGCCCAGGGCAAACGACGGGAAGATGTTGTATTTATCAGTATTACCGCCAAATACCGTCGAGCCGTCGCGGCGGGCCGTGAGCGTGAGCAGGTAGCGGCTGTCGTAGTTGTAGTTCACGCGCAGCATCTGCGAAAGCAGCGCCCGGCGCTCGTTGTACGAGCTGAGCGTGGCCGGCAGCGAGCCCGAGCCGATGCTGTTGAAGCCGCTCTGGTCGTTGATGAAGCCGCTGCCGTTTTCAGTAGTCGTGAAGTACGTGTTCTGCTGGGCGCTGTACAGGCCCGTCAGGTCCACGTGGTGCTTGCCGAAGTCCTTGGCATAAGTCAGGATGTTCTCCAGCGTGTAATTGTGCCGCTCGTCATTGAGTAGCTGCGCGGCCCCGTATTGGTTGCCAAAGGCGCGGCCCTCGTAGTAGGCGTAGCGGTAGGGCCGGTACGAATACGTGGCGTTGAAACGGTACTTGAGGCCGGTCAAGAACGTGGGCGATACCTCGGCGTAGCCCGTGCCGGTGAGCTGGTTTACGCGGCTTTCGCGCTGGGTCGTCAGGCCCAAAAGCGGGTTTTTAATCAGCAGTTCGGGCAGTTGCGGGTAGATGGCGTAAGTACCGTCGGCGTTGTAGAGGTTACCGTAGGGGCTCGTGACCTGGGCCAGCGTGAGGTCGGCGCGGCCGCCGTTGTCGTTGTTGGTCGAGAAAAACGACGATGTGCCGACGCGCAGCCAGGGCGTGAGGGTGGCGTCGATGTTCGAGCGGAAGCTCACGCGCTGAAAGTTAAAGCCCTTGAGCGTGCCTTTTTGGTTGAAGAACTCGCCCGACACGAAGTACTTCACGTTGTCGGTGCCGCCCGAGATGGACACGTTGTGGTCCTGAATGACGCCCTGCTGGCCGATTTCCTTCATCCAGTCCACCGTTTTGCCGGCTTGCAGGTTCACAACCTCCGCCGCATTGGGCAGCGGCTGGGTGGGCGTGAAGCCGCGCTGCACGGCAAAGTCCTGGTACTTCTGGGCGTAGGCCTCGGGGCTGAGCGGCGTCAGGCGCTTCACCAGGTATTCGAGGCCCGCGTAGCCGTTGTAGCGGATTTCGGGCTTGCCGGTTTTGCCGCGCTTGGTCGTGATAAGAATTACCCCGTTGGAGCCCCGCGTGCCGTAAATGGCGGTCGAGCTGGCATCTTTCAGAATCTCAATCGAAGCAATGTCGTTCGAGTTAATGTCGTTGAGGTTGCCCGGAAAGGGCAGCCCGTCCACCACGATGTAGGGGTCGGTGCTGGCCGTAATCGAGCGCACGCCGCGCACCTGAATGCGGGGCTGCGAGCCTGGCACGCTCGATGTGGTGGTGATGTTGACGCCCGCCACCGCACCGGCCAGCGCTAGCGCCACGTTCGAGACCGGGATTTTTTCGAGCCGGTCCTGCGGCACCGACACCACGGAGCCCGTTACGTCGGAGCGCTTTTGGGTACCGTAGCCCACTACCACCACCTCGTTGAGGTCTTGGGCATTAGGGGCCAGCTTCACCGAGAAGGTGGTGCGGTCGCCCACGGGCAACTCCTGCTTCACGTAGCCAATAGAGGAAATAACGAGCGTGGGCGCGGCCGTGCCCTCAGGAATACGTAGCGTAAACTTGCCACTGGCGTCGGTGGAGGTGCCTACGGTCGTGCCTTTCAGCACCACCGTGGCACCGGGCATGCCCTCGCCTTTTTCGTCGAGCACCGTGCCCGTTACGGTTATGTCGGCGGCGGCTTCCAGCAGCGCGGGCGCCCCAGAGGCAGCGCGGCTGGTGAGCGTAGTGGTTGGGGCCGCTGCTACCGCCAGGGGCAGCAGCGCTCCGCAGAGAAGTAAAGATTTTGCCTGCATAAGGTCAAAATGGAGCCGCCGAAGCGGCTGGGTGGGAGATAAAACTAGCGTGGTGTTCCGGCCCGTAGTCGAGCCGCTGCGCAGTGGTGAGTAAGCTCTCACTACACCTAGCATCTAATCAAAAGTATTCTGAACCTTCGGTAGGCAAGATGAACATTTTCAATAAAAAAGGGGCCTAAATTCGACTTTCTTCTTTCATACCCGTCCAGATTACTGATGGTCAATCTTTTAATCAAGCGGTGAAAAGAGCATAAAAAAGGGGTCAGCCGCAGCTCAACGCCGTTGCTAACCCCCTTCTTAAAGCAAACTTGGAATAGAAAAAACTTACTGCGCCGTCTTAGTGCCGTTTTTGGGCTGGTCAAACATGCTCAAATCCCACTTGTCGGCCCAGGTGAGGCGGGGCTGAAACCCGTCGAAGGTGAGTGGCAGCCAGATGTAGCCACCGTCGATGGGGTTTTTGGGCGTCCAGCGGTCAGCCATAAAAATAAAGGCGTCTTTCTTACCCGCCACCGGCAAAATATAGGTACTCTGCGAGTTAAACGTAGTGTTGGCCTGCGGGCCGGTGGCGGGGTTGGCCAGCGGCTGCCACGGCCCCCAGATGGAGCTGCTCACGAACGAGCGGGCCGCGTTGGGGTCCCAGCCGGTGCAGCCGCTCGTGATGAGGTAGTACTTGCCGTCCTTTTTGCACAGGGCCGGGGCCTCGTTGTGCCCGGCCGGCGCGATGGTGTTCCACTTGCCCGTAAAGCCCTGGTAGTCGGGCGTTAGCTCGGCTACGTGCAGCGTCAGGTTGTCTTCCGACGACGCGATGTGGTAGGCCTTGCCGTCGTCGTCCACGTACACCGTCATGTCGCGGGCCATCTGCCCCGGCTCGAAGTCGCGGCGGATAAACGAGCCCTCGGCCACGGCCTTGTACCAAGCGGGTGTCCACCATTTCAGGTCTTTTTCGCCGGGCACGGGCTGCTTCCACTCCTCCTTGAAGCCCAGCGGCCACTGGCCCGCGCCGGGCCGGTACGAGCGCACGTACTGGTAGGGGCCGGTGGCTTTGTCGCTCACGGCCACGGCGGTGCGGGCGGCTTCGTAGCCCTTGCCCTTCAGCTCGAGGTGAAACCACATCACGTACTTGCCGGTCTGCTTGTTGTACACCACTTTGGGGCGCTCCAGCACGCAGCCTTTCTCCACCTCTGAGCCCGAGCCCTCGGGCGCTACCGCGAAGGCAATGCCCTCATCCTGCCAGTTGTAGAGGTCCTTAGACGAGTAGCAGTGCACGCCCACCTGGGCGCTGTTGCCCTTGGGGCCGGCTATTTTGTGTTCGCCGTAGAGGTAGTAGCGGCCCTGGTCGTAGAGCACGCCGCCGCCGTGGGCATTGAGGTGGGTGCCCTTGTTATCGGGCCACGGCTGGCCGGGCGCGAAGGCCGTGCGCTGCTGCGCCTGGGTGGCACCGGCCAGGGCCAGCAAGCCCAGAAAAAGGAGATGTTTCATACCAGGATAAAGGACAAGAAACGTTGAAAATTAATTTACTAACGCCGAGCTTGGGCGCACCTCGCTCAGAATGGGATGGTCGAGGAAGCTCAGGGCAGTCTGCTTGGTTTTGAGCATTTCGAGCACGGTCACGGTGTTCTGGCCTTTCTTGAGCCACTCGGCGGGCACGTACAGCGTTTGCTGCGGGCCGATGGCCCAGTAGCGACCCAGGTTGTGGCCATTTACCCACACCACGCCCTTGCCCCACTGCCGCATGTCAAGGTAGGTGTCGGTGGGTGTGGCCACGGTGAAAGTGCCGCGGCTCACGGCCGGCACGTCGTTGTTGGCGCGCTCACCCTTCGTCGTCGGCTGCTGCGGGTCCTGCGCCAGGGGCAGGCCGTAGTGCTGCCAGTTGGTAAGCTCCTTGCCGCCCAGCGTCACGCTTTTGGTGATGCCTTTGTTATTCTCCAGCAAATACTTGCCGAAGTTGATGCGGCCCAGGTTCTCGACCACGATGTCGAGCTGCACCTGCCCGGCGGGCAGCGTCAGGCGCAGGCTGTCCTGCTCGAGGCGGCGGTCGAGGGTGCCGGCGCGCTGGCCGTTCACCAGCACCACGGCGTAGTCGCGCACGTCTTTGATTTTAAGCCACTTTTCGCCGCCGCCGGCTACCGTGGTGCGGTACTGCACCAGGCCGTAGGCCTGCTTGAGCTTCTCAAACGTGAGGGGCTTGGGGCTGGCTACCGGGGCAGCGGACCGGCTCAGCAGCTCGCCATTGTAATTGAGCTGCACGGCGGGCAGCGCTACGCTGGGCTTGGGCGCGGGCACGGGCGGTAGGGCGGGTGCGCCGGCCGGCCGGTACTTGGCGATTACCTCGCGGAAGGCGCGGAACTTGGCCGTGGCATTGCCGGCCTCGTCGAGCGGGGCGTCGTAGTCGTAGCTGCTGATTTGGGGCTCGTAATGGGTGCCGGGGCCTTTGTAGTTGGCGCCGTTCATGAAGTCGCGGGTGGTGCCCCCGTGAAACATGTACATATTGATGCTCATGCCGGCTTTCAGGACCGAGTCGAGGCCGGGCGTGTACTTGGCGGCGGGTACCGTGTGGTGCTCGGTGCCCCACCAGTCGAACCAAGCCGGGTACCACTCGGCCACGTAGTAAGGGCCTTTGCCGTCGTGGTTGGCATTCACGAGCTGTCGAATCTGGCTGGGCTTGTCCACGCCGTTCACGGCAGGCAGCAGGCCGGGCAGGTGGCCGGCGGCCACGTCGGCGGCCGGGTCGCAGGTGTAAAGCAGGCCATCGAAGCCGGCTTCCACGAACATCTTTTTGTTCTGGGCCAGGTAGTCCTTGTCGGCGCCGTAGCTGCCGTACTCGTTTTCGACCTGCACCATCAGGATGGGGCCGCCGTGGTTGACTTGCAGGCCGGCCAGCTGTTTGCCCACGGCTTGCAGGTAGCGGCGGTAGGCGGCCAGGTACTGCGGCTCCTGCGAGCGCACTTTCAGGCCCGGCACGTTTTGCAGCCAGTAGGGGTAGCCGCCAAATTCCCACTCGGCGCACACGTAGGGGCTGGGGCGCAAGGTCACCCACAGGCCTTCTTCCTGGGCCATCTTCACGAAGGCCGCCACGTCGTTATTACCCGTGAAGTCGAACTGGCCCGGCTGGGGCTCGTGCGCGTTCCAGAATACGTAGGTGCCGACGGTGTTCAGGCCCATGGCCTTGGCCATTTTGAGGCGGCTGCGCCAGGCTTCGCGCGGAATGCGCGGGTAGTGCAGCTCGCCCGAAATCAGCTGCAAGGGCTTGCCATCGAGCAAAAACTGGCTGGTGCCCAGCGCAAAGGTGTGGGTCGGCGCGGGAGCCGGCTGCTTGGGGGCCGGGGCCGGGCCAAGCCCCAGGCCAGCGCCAGCCAGCAACAGCGAAAGAAAACGGGTAGTCATGTGGTGGTTACGATTAAAAATTAGTCTGCGGCAGGCCCGGTATTCGCACAAAAACAGGCAGCAGACACTCCGGGAGTTACTAGTAAATTCCCAGAATACCTGCTACCTGTTTTCGTATAGATGCCAGCCCAAAAGGCTACCAGCCGGGATTTTGGCGAAAGCCGGGAATCTTACGGATTTCGCCGTCGGGGAAGGGCATCAGGTACATCTCGGGCCGGAAATTGTGGCGGCGGATGGTGGGCACGATGTTGTGGGTATACGTGAAGTTGGGCGAGGTGCCCGAGCGCACGATGCGCATGCGGTTGTTGAAGCCGTTGGCCACGGTCATCGCGATTTTCCAGCGGCGAATGTCGTGCCAGCGCTGGTCCTCGAAGGCCAGTTCGATGCGGCGCTCGTTGCGAATAAAATCGCGCATCTGGGCCACGCTCATCCCCTGCGGGATGCCGTAGCGGCCATTGGTGCCCGCGTCGATGCCGGCGCGGCGGCGCAGGTCCATCAGCTTGGGCTCGGCCAGGGTGGGCTGGCCGGTTTCGTTGATGGCCTCGGCGTAGTTGAGCAGCACTTCGGCGTAGCGCAGCAGCGGCCAGCCGCGCTGGCCATTGGCGCTGGTGAGGGCGTCGCACATCTTGCGGCAGAAGTAGCCGGTGGTCGAGCCGTTGATGTCAAAGCCGTCGTTGGGCGCGCCTTCGTAGGTATTGACCGGGGCCGGGCCAGCCGCCGACGCCAGAAACAGCGGCGCCTGGTTGTAAACGATGGTGTTGTAGAAGCGCGGGTCGCGGTTCACGTAGGGGTTGGTGGCCACGTAGCCCGAAGCCGAGTTGGTGATGGGCAAGCCGTTTTTCATCGGGAAGGCGTCCACGATGTTCTGGGTGGGCATCGAGTTCCAGCCGCCGCGGGTGGGCGGGAAGTAGTAGCCCTCAAAATCGCGGTTGCCGGCGCGGTTATAGAAGAAGATGTACTCGGGGTTGTAGCGCTGCAAGAACAGCGAGTAGAAGCCGTAGCCGGGGGCCGTGGTGTTGTCTTCTACCAGCGAGTACTGTCCGCTGGTAATCACAGCATTGGCCGCCGCCGCCGCCGCCTGCCAGTAGCTCACGTTGTAGGTGGGGTAGCTCACGAGGGCGGCCAGGCTGGCGTCGGTAGTTTCGGCCCCGCCGTTGAAGAGGGGGCTAGCGGCGTACAGCAAAATGCGGCTTTTCAGGGCCAGGCAGGCCCCGCTCGTGACGCGGCCGTAGTCGGCGGCCGCCTGGGCGGGGGCGCTCACCAGGCCGGCGGCGCAGGCGTCGAGCTCGTCGCTGAGGTACTTCACGCAGTCGGCATACGAGGTACGCGGCTTGGTAATAAAGTCTTCCAAGCCGTACACGTCATCGCCGATGATGGGCACGCCGCCGTAGGTCACGAGCAGCTCGTGGTAGTACCAGGCCCGCAAAAAGCGGGTTTCGAGGGCCATGCGGGCGCGGGTGCGGGCGCTGAGCGGCACGGTGGAGAGCTTCAGCTTGCTCAGCAGCAGGTTGCAGCGCCGGATGTTGTACCAAGGCGTGTCGTAGAAGTCATTCATCGGGGCCGGCAGGTTGAGCGGCGAATGCGTTCCACTGTAGAGAATGACGGCAATTTGGCCGCCGCCCGAGTAGCGGTACTCGGCGTCGTCGGTATCCATCTCAGTGTTGCCGTGCGACGACCAGCGGCCCTTGTTGAAGCTGAAGTTGGTTTCGCTGTAAATCTTGGTTTGAAACGCGATGGTGCGGGCGCTGTCCGTAAATACGGTTTCGTCGGTGAGGGCACTGGTGCGCGGCTCCAGAAAGCTGTCCTTCTGGCAGGCCGAAGTGGCGGCGAGGCCGGCCAGCAGCAGGGCGAGGGTCTTTTTCATGGCGAAGGGGTGGGAGGCTGATTAGAAGGTGACGCTCAGGCCAAAGTTGATGAGCCGCTGCGGGGGGTAGAGCGTGCGCTGCGCGCCGAGCGTAATCTCGGGGTCGAAGTCGTAGAGCTTGTCCATCACGGTCCAGGTCAGCAGGTTGGTGCCGTTGGCGTAGAGGCGGGCGCCCGGAATACCCACGTGGCGCAGCCAGCTGGTGGGCAGGTCGAAGTTAATCTGGGCCGTTTTGAGGCGCACGTAGTCGCCCCGAATCTGCCAGAACGACGACTGGCTGGTGGTGGGGTCGCTGATGGTGCCGTTGAGCAGCGTCATGAGTGGGTAGCGGGCGTTATCGCCCAGCTCGGGCGTCCAGGCTTGGTTGTGAACGCTGGTGAGGTTGGCGGTAAAGGCCTTGATGGCCTCGGCGCCCGCACTCACGTTGAAGTTGCTAGCCCCCTGAAACAACACGCTGAAGCTAAAGTTCTTGTAGCGCGCGCCCAGCGTTACACCGTAGGTGGTGTTGGGCAGGTTGGGCAGGCCCGTTACTACGCGGTCGAAGTCGTTGATAACGCCGTCGCCGTTCACATCCTGGTATTTGAGGTCGCCGGGGCGCGTCAGGGTCACGGGCTTGGGCACGTCGCGGTTATTGATATCGGCCTGGCTATAAAAGCCCTGCGACAAGTAGATGCGCTGCATCCCGATGCTGTTGCCAGTGAAGTTCTGGTAGCTGTACTGGTTGTTGGGCTCGTCCTGGAACAGAATCTTATTTTTGGCAAACGAGTAGTTGCCCTTGATATTCCACGAGAAGTCGCGCGAGAGCGGGCTCTGGTAGCCCAGCTCTAGCTCGAAGCCCCGGTTGTTGACGCGGCCCAGGTTCACGGGCGGCAAGGACTGGCCGAAGATGCTCGACACGGTGCCCCGGTTGGTGAGGATGTCGGAGCGGTCGTTGTTGAAGAAATCGACGCTGCCGAACAGCGCGTTTTTGAACAGGCGGAATTCCAGGGCCACGTCCAGCTTTTTCTCGGTTTCCCAGGTTACCTGGTTGTTGGCCAGGCGGCCCTCGATGATGGCCCCGTAGTTGGTGCTGTTCTGGCCGAAGTCGTAGCTGCCGCTGCCCGAGTAGTTCTGCTGGTAGTAATAGCTAAAGCCGCCGATGGCATCGTTGCCAACCAGGCCGTAGCTGCCGCGCACCTTCAGGTAGTCTATCACCGGCACCGCGTTCTTGAAGAACGTTTCCTCGGCAATGTTCCAGCCCGCCGACACGGCCGGAAACAAGCCGTAGCGGTTGTTTTCGCTGAAGCGGTCGGAGCCGTTGTAGCCAGCGTTGAATTGCAGCAGGTAGCGGTTTTTGTAGTCGTAGCCCACGCGCAGCGAGTAGCCCAGGAAGTTACTGGGAATGAAGCGGTAGGTAACGTCGTTGTTGTTGGCCGTGTTCGAGTTGCGGTTGTACAGCGCCAGGCCGTACACGTGGTGCGCCTCGGCAAACGTGCGGTCGTAGTTGATGATGCCCTGCAAATTGAGCACGCGGGTGGTGGTGCCCGGATTGTAGCCGATAAAGAAGCGCCGCGTGCGTAGCGTATTCACGTCGCGCGCCTCGTAGGTGCCGGGCGGCGGGTTCGGGATGGGGTCCTGGTTGAGGGCGGCCGGGTCGGGCGTGAAGATGTACGAGGCGAAGGCGTCGCGCGTCATGCTGCGCGTGTACACGTAGTTGCTGGTGTAGGCCGCGCGCACGGTGGCATTGAGGCCTTTCAGGGCCTTGCCAAACACGCCAAAGTCCTGCTTGAGCGAGAGCACCGTGTTGATGTTGTTCTCGTTGTTGCGGCTGTAGCCGTAGTTGGTGAGGCGGCCCACCACGTTGTTGGGGTTGAAGTTGTTGTAGGTATCGCGCGCCCACTTGCTGTAGCCCCAGGTGCCGTCGGGGTTGGTGATGGGGTACGCCAGCGGGGCCAGCGTGCCAAACGAGCTGTAGTCGTAAAACAGGTCGTTGTAGCCGAAGGGGCTGCCCACGTTAGGGTTGTTCACCTGGGCAAAGTTGCCGTAGAGGTCCACGCGGGCGTCGAGGCCCGTCGTCACGTTGATGTCGAGGTTCGAGCGGTAGTTGTAGCGCTGGTGGTAGTAGTTGCTGTTCACGCCCTGGCTGGTGCCAAAGTCTTTCAGAATACCATTCTG
>Ga0182232_1000422_pt1 | contig 10684 bp, 7 predicted proteins | sample G6R1MG_30_FD_155484 | JGI IMG/M metagenome (GOLD analysis project Ga0182232, IMG submission 155484) | Phyllosphere microbial comminities from miscanthus, Michigan, USA - G6R3_NF_07NOV2016_LD2 MG | ecosystem: Host-associated > Plants > Phyllosphere > Phylloplane/Leaf | place: USA: Michigan... | reverse complement strand
CCGCCGCGGCCGGCCAGAGCTCGGACCTGAGCGTGTCGGGCGTCTCGGCCCGGGCGACGCTCGCCTCGCAGTACAACAGCCTGCTGACCCAGATCGATCAGCTCGCCGGCGATTCGAGCTTCAACGGCACGAACCTGATCAACGGCAAGGGCGACAACAACAACCTGACGATCAACTTCAACCCGAAGGGCAACTCGAACCTCACGGTCTCGGCGACCGACGAGACCTCGAGCGGCCTCGGCCTGACCTCGATCACCAGCACCTCGACCAAGACCTCGACGATCGGGCAGGGCAGCTTCCTGCTCAACGCCGACATCAACACCACCCTGAACAAGCTCACGACCGCATCGAGCCAGCTGCGCACCGACGCTTCGACCTTCGGTTCGAACCTCTCGGTGGTGCAGAACCGCCAGGACTTCAGCAAGAACCTGATCAACGTGCTCGACACCGGCGCGTCGAACCTGACGGCGGCGGATCTGAACCAGGAGGCTGCGAACTCGCAGGCCCTGTCGACCCGCCAATCGCTGGGCATCTCGGCCCTGTCGCTGGCGAACCAGGCTCAGCAGGGCATCCTCCAGCTGCTGCGCTAAGCGTCAGGCGCATCGAAGTCGGAACGGCCGGGGCCACGCCCCGGCCGTTTCCGTTTGCGCCGTCTTCATTCGGATCCCTCGGGTCCGGTATGATCTCCGGGCGATCGACCTGGAGCCGGTCCATCCCGTCCGCTTCTTTCGCGCGGATGAGGCGTCGAACCCATCCGCGGCGTTCGACCGGGCCCGCATGGGCGTCCCGGACCCCGATTTATTCAGGCCGGAAACAAGATGACCGGGCGTGGGACGACGTGCCGATACGTTTTTATGAAACAAGGGATCAGATCATTGAAGCCTTGATATCAGACGATTGGTTTGAATAATAATGTTGTCTGGCATCCGATACGGCAGATGGAAAATCGTTTTTAAATTCGTCACCCATCGTCCATTAACGATTTTTGCGAAATATGTCTGGGCGGAAATAAAATTAATATCTCCGCAGGTTGCCGGACGATACGGGAATGAGCCGCCAATAAGACGGCCCATCGATCAAAAGGATCGACCTCATGTCTTCCAGCGTTACTCTCACCGCCGCCACCCGCCAGAACCTGCTCTCCCTGCAGGATACGGCCTCGCTGACCGCGACCACCCAGAACCGGCTCTCCACCGGCCTGAAGGTCTCCTCGGCCCTCGACAACCCGGTGAGCTTCTTCACCTCCCAGTCGCTGAGCCAGCGCTCGGGCGACCTCGGCAACCTGCTCGACGGCATCTCGAACGGCATCCAGTCGATCCAGGCCGCCAACCAGGGCATCACCTCGATCCAGAAGCTGGTCGATCAGGCCAAGTCGGTCGCCAACCAGGCGCTGTCCACCCAGATCACCACCACCGGCACCGCCTCGACCGCCTATTCGGCCCCGGCCGCCAACACCACGCTCAACCTCTACGTCAACGGCTCGGCGACCACCGTCGCGCTGGCCTCGACCGACACCCTCGACCAGGCCCTGACCAAGCTCAACACCGCGGTCGGCGCCGGCAGCTTCTCGAAGAGCACCGACGGCACCAAGATCGTGATGAACGCGTCCTCGGACGTGGAATTCAAGACCTCGGCCGACCAGACCGCGCTGGGCTTCGCCGGCGGCACCGCCTCCTCCGGCCCGACCTACGGCACGACCGCCGCGGCCGGCCAGAGCTCGGACCTGAGCGTGTCGGGCGTCTCGGCCCGGGCGACGCTCGCCTCGCAGTACAACAGCCTGCTGACCCAGATCGATCAGCTCGCCGGCGATTCGAGCTTCAACGGTACGAACCTGATCAACGGCAAGGGCGACAACAACAACCTGACGATCAAGTTCAACCCGAAGGGCAACTCGAACCTCACGGTCTCGGCGACCGACGAGACCTCGAGCGGCCTCGGCCTCACCTCGATCACCAGCACCTCGGCCAAGACCTCGACGGTCGGGCAGGGCAGCTTCCTTCTCAACGGCGACATCAACACCACCCTGAACAAGCTCACGACTGCCTCCAGCCAGTTGCGCACCGATGCGTCCACCTTCGGCTCGAACCTCTCGGTGGTGCAGAACCGTCAGGACTTCAGCAAGAACCTGATCAACGTGCTCGACACCGGCGCGTCGAACCTGACGGCGGCGGATCTGAACCAGGAGGCTGCGAACTCGCAGGCCCTGTCGACCCGTCAGTCGCTGGGCATCTCGGCCCTGTCGCTGGCGAACCAGGCCCAGCAGGGCATCCTGCAGCTGCTGCGCTAAGCGTCAGGCGCCGCGAAACGCAAACGGCCGGGGCGAAACCCCGGCCGTTTCTATGTGTGCCGCCCGTTCAGTTTCTCTTGGATGGGGAGGCCCCGGCTCTCCGGAGGGCGTCGGCCAGGGCCCCGCCACCGGTGTCCGGTATCGGCTTGGATTGCATCCGCCGTGGGTCGGGCGAAGGCTCGCTGCCGCGCCGCGCTTGCGACCCCGGCTCGATCGGGTCGTCCAGGCGCATCGACAGGGCGATCCGCTTGCGCGGGGCATCGACGCTGAGCACCAGGACCCGGATGACCTCCCCGGTCCGGACCACCTCGGCCGGCGAGGCGATGCGCCGGCGCGCCATCGCGGAAATGTGGACGAGGCCGTCCTGATGGACGCCGATATCCACGAAGGCGCCGAACGCCGCGACGTTGGTGACCACGCCTTCAAGCTGCATACCAGGCCGGAGATCGCCGATGGTCTCGACGCCCTCCTGGAAGCTCGCCGTCTTGAAGGCCGGGCGCGGATCGCGGCCGGGTTTCTCCAGCTCGGCGATGATGTCCCGCACGGTCGGCGGTCCGAAGCGGGTATCGGCGAATGCCTCGGGCGAAAGTTGGCTCAGGGTCGTCGTGTTGCCGAGCAGCACGCGGATGTCGCTCTTGGTCGCCTGCAGGATCCGACGCACGACGGGATAGGATTCCGGATGGACCCCGGAGGCGTCGAGCGGGTCGTCACCGTCCCGGATGCGCAGGAAGCCGGCGGCCAGCTCGAAGGTCTTCGGGCCGAGGCCCTGCACCTTCTTGAGCGCCGTCCGCGTCCGGAACGGACCGTTCGCGTCCCTGTGCGCGACGATCCGGTCGGCCATCGATGCGCCGAGGCCGGAGACCTGGGCCAGCAGGGCCGGCGAGGCGGTGTTGACGTCGACGCCCACCGCGTTCACCGCATCCTCGACCACCGCCGAGAGCTGGCGCGACAGCTTCGTCTCGCTGACATCGTGCTGGTACTGCCCGACCCCGATCGATTTCGGATCGATCTTCACGAGCTCGGCGAGCGGGTCCTGCAGCCGCCGGGCGATCGAGGCGGCGCCCCGATGAGATACGTCGAGGTCGGGCAACTCCCGCGACGCGATCTCCGAGGCCGAGTAGACCGAGGCGCCGGCCTCCGAGACCGTGACCTTCGCGAGCGTCAGGTCGGGATTGGCTGCCACGATCTCGGCTGCCAGCCGCTCGGTCTCCCGCGACGCGGTGCCGTTGCCGATGGCGATCAACTCGACCCGGTGCTGGCGACAGAGGCGGCCGAGGCTGGCAACCGCCTCCTTCCAGCGCCGCTGCGGCTCATGCGGATAGGTGGTCTCCACGGCCACGATCCGGCCGGTCGAATCGGCCACCGCGACCTTCACGCCGTTCCGGTAGCCGGGATCGAGCCCCAGCGTCGCCCGTCCGCCTGCGGGGGCGGCGAGCAGCAGGTCCTTCAAGTTGCCGGCGAAGACTTTGACGGCCTCGTCCTCGGCGCGCTCGAACAGCCGGGTGCGCAGGTCCTGCTTGATCCCGGTCCGGATCTTGGTCCGCCAGGCGGTGCGCACGACTTCCATCAGCCAGGCATCCCCCGGCCGGCCCCGCGCGGCGATGCGATGCCGGCTGCAGATCGCGGTTTCGAAAAGTCCGGGCTTTCCAGGCGCCGACTCGTCGCCTTCGGCGGTGAGATCGACATCGAGGATGCCTTCGCGTTCCCCGCGAAGGATCGCCAGGATCCGATGCGAAGGCATCCGCTCCAGCCGCTCCGTCCATTCGAAGTAGTCCGAGAATTTGGCGCCCTCGGCGGCCTTACCGGTGCGAATCTTCGAGGCCAATTGACCGCTGCGCCAGAAGTCCGCGCGCAATCGGCCGATCAGATCGGCATCCTCGGCGACGTGCTCGATCAGGATCGCCTTGGCGCCCTCCAGGGCCGTCTCGGCATCGGCGATGCCTTTATCGGCCGCGACAAACGGCGCCGCGGCCCGCTCCGGAGCGATCTCCGGCTGAGCCAGCAGCGCCTTGGCCAAGGGCTCGAGCCCGGCCTCCCGGGCGGTCTGGGCCTTCGAGCGCCGCTTCGGCCGAAAGGGCAGATAGAGATCCTCCAGCCGCGCCTTGGTGTCGGCGGCAGCGAGGGCGGTGGCGAGCGCCGGCGTCAGCTTTCCTTGGGCGCGGATGCTCTCGACGATGGTGGTGCGGCGATCGGTGAGGTCCCGCAGATAGCCGAGCCGCTCGTCGAGCTTGCGCAACTGCGCGTCGTCCAGGCCGCCGGTGTTCTCCTTGCGGTAGCGGGCGATGAACGGGACTGTGGCACCGCCATCGAGCAGTGACACGGCGGCAGCGACCTGCGCCTCGCCGACCCCAAGTTCACCGGCGATCAGCGCGTTCACGGATGTCATGCAGGCTCCGGCAGGCGATGGGCGGGGCCTTGCCATAGCCGCCACACGATCGGATGCAAGATGCCGGGAAAGGGCCTCTCAGGCGTCGCCGCACTTCGCATCGGCGGCGGATTTGACGGACCGGACGAAATCGAGAACGCGCAGCCTCTCCGACGAATTCTCAAGTGCGAGCCACAGACGGAGCAATTCTTCGGCGTCAGCGAAGTTGTGGGGAGCCGTGTCGCCGAAGAACACCTCCGTCGAGCATCCCAGCGTCCCGGCGAGATTCTGAAGGGTTCGGTATGACCGTGCTGCCGAGGATCCGCTGCCGTCCGCCATCGATTCGATCCGCTTCGTCGCCCGGTGAGCGATGCCGTGCGAACGGCCGCCGAATCCGTGCAACAGGTGAGGGGCGTGCGATACGGCCGAACCGAACGCCAGCAGGATGCAGGCACCGGGGCGACGGCCGAGCGGCGAAGTGCGGAGGCGGCGAAGCGGAGCGATGAGTTCGCTGGCCGACGCAATCGGATCGAACGCCTTCGGCTGACTCCGGTCAAGGGAAGAGGTGCGGCGAACACGTATATGTACGGATTCGGACGAACCCCGGGCGCGTTGGGCCAGCGATATCGGTGGGCTTGCACGTGCTGGATCCGCGCTGAGCTGCCTGCCTTCATCGCCCTGTCACCGGTCCGTGCTTTGGTGATTCACGGTACGTTGTGAATCGGCGGGCAGCCCGTGCGCTTCGAGATTCGCGCCAGCAACCGGTCGCATTGGTCCTGGGTTTTGGTGAACGAGACCGAGGACACGGTGATCGCGTCCCGGCGCGATTTCCCGTCACAGGCACAGGCGACCGCGGCCGCGATGGCCTTCGCACAGCTCGTGGCGCGGGCCGGGCGAAACCTCGCCGGTGTCCCCCGCGCCGGCGGTTTCCTATGAGCCGTCCAGGCTCAGGCCCGGTGACGCAGCAGCCCCATCACGCTCCAGCAGGCGATGAAGCAGCCGACGCCCATGGCACCGAGGCAGCTGATGGTGCGCACGGGCTCGCCGCGGGCCAGCACGATAGCGATCGCGAGGGGCAACAGCAGCAAAGCGAGCAGCAAGGTCATGGAGAACTCCGTTTGACCCGACCGACTCTAGGAGCCGATGGTTAATCGCGCCTGACGGACCCGACTTGAGGGGTGCCCCAGGCCGTCGCGTTGATTTGAGCCGCCCCCCAACCGGTGCCCATCCCGATTGCGAGCGGCAGCAGCAGACGGCCCCTGGGACAGGGGCGAGGCGTCCACGCAGGTCGTCGTTCTCGGCCATCCGCCGCACGGACGAGCCCTTCGCGCGGTGCCCCACGATCGGAACCCGCCGGATTCGGCAATCCAGCGCCGGGCCGCGGTACGGGCCGGCGGTGACCGCCACCACTGCGCCGCGTCACAGTACGAGATCGGCTCGTACCGCCCCGTCGAAGACCGGGATGCGGCGCTCGCACAGGGATGGCATGAGTGGGCCAAACCCCACCGGCACCGCCAGCATGCCGATCGGATCGGTGACGCCCCGCGTGTCGGCCGCCGTGACGGGCACCCAGTCGGGCTTCGGCATCGGTGCCGGCTCAACCTCGGCCCTGCGGACGGTCCCGGACTCGAGGACGACACGCTCCAGGACCGGCATCGCACCGTAGCGGCCGTCGATCCGAAAACCGGCCGAGGACCGTGCCGTTGGCCGAGAAACGCCTCCGGGAACGGGCGCTGCCGGAGCCCTGGAAGAACCGGCCGGACAGGCGAGATAGGTTACCATTGAGGCTGATCGCGTACTTGTCGTCCATGAGATCCGCGGTGAGGTCGGCCTGACCGGAACGTTCAGGAAGCTCAAGCTGTAACGGACAACGAAGCGCTATCCGGCTCGGCCGCTGCCGCGCCACCGCCCGTGAGGGCCGGAAACCGCATGGCGGCAACGGCGCAGAATAGTCGTCCTCTCGCAGCGATCGATCCACGCTTGCGCTCGCTTCGACCCGGCAAGGCAGTACCGCTCACCCCGATCCCTGCGTCACGATGTGAGGATTCGAGCCGACGGGTCACCCACGCCGCCGAGCCCTGGTCCTTAAGAGCACCTTCTGTCGCTCGGCACCCGCGCCCAGGCATTCGCGGCGCGCAGGCTTTCATCGTCCACCCACCGACGGCAGCGGCGCCCCGGACAGAACGCGGGGCGTCAGCTCATCCGACTACGATATTGATCGTCGCTCACCGCCTCTGGCCACGCCACCGCCTGTCCATCCAGACGGTCTTGGATCGCGATATGGCTTATCGCCGTCGTCGCGGTGGTGCCGTGCCGGTGCTTCTCGCCGGGCCGCACTTGAGAGGGCCGGCCGGACATCATGAGGTCGCTCGTCCTCGCATTCCTTTTCGCAACAGGCATGCCGGTCTAATTCAGCCGCACCAGCCGGTCGAGGAGTGCTCGGTCGTGAAGCAGCGCCATGCGTTCTTTCGGCGAGAGCCAAGCCTGAGCCTCGGCCACGGTCTCGGCCTCGCAGACCTTGGCGGTGGCAAGGGTCTGATCCGGATCGATGACGCCCCGGGGCCGGGACACACCGACCGGCAGCATGCGGGCATGGGCCTCGGCCAGGTCCGGGTCGGCGTGGAGGGCCGCCAGCGCGTCGGCATCGTCGAGACCCTGAGCGGCGTTGCGCGCCGCCAGGATGCCGGCCCGGACTGCAATTTCGGGCGGCGATGCCTCCTCGGGGGTGGCGAGCAGGAGGCGGCGCTTGAGGGCGAGGCCGAGCCCGAGCTGGCCACTCGCCCAGGAGATCGGGATCGCCAGCACGAGGCCCAGGATCGTCGGGCTCATCCAGAGGAACAGCGAGGTCGCGAGAGCGAATGCCGCTATCCCGGCAACGAGGCCGAGGGCCATGTGCCAGCGGTGCCGGGCGACGATGTCCCGCATCGGGATCGAGCCGTCGTCGCGGCGCTGCGGGTTCCAGCCTGTGTCGCGTCCGAGCAGGATGCCCATCACCGAGCCGGACTGGATCACCATCGCCACCGGAGCGACTAAGGCCGAAAGCAGGATCTCGACCAGGCTCGACAGGACCAGCCGGCCGGCACCGCCGCAGGCCCGGCGTACCGGACCATCCAGCAGGGCGAGGATCAGACCGAGGAGTTTCGGCGCCAGCAGCACCGCCATGGTCAGGCCGAACAACTGGAGCGCGCGGACCGGGTCGAACCGCGGGAAGACCGGCGAGAAGCCGGCGCCGCCGAAATAATCCGGCCGCTCGGTGGCGGTCTGGAGGACGAGCAGGATGCCGACCACGAGCTGACACAGCCAGAGCGGGGAGGCGAGGTAGCCGGCGATGCCGGTGGCGAAGTGCTGGCGGGTCGCCGGATGCAGGCCGGCGGCGCTAATCACGCGAGCATGCTGGAGGTTGCCCTGCGCCCAGCGGCGGTCGCGGACCGCGACGTCGATCAGGGAGGGCGGGCTCTCCTCGTAGGAGCCGGGCAGTTGCGGGAGCATGTAGACCGCCCAGCCGGCCCGGCGGATCAACGCCGCTTCCACGAAGTCGTGGGACAGGATGTGGCCGCCGAAGGGCGGCTTCCCGGGCAGGTCCGGCAGGCCGCAGGATTGCGCGAAGGCCCGGGTCCGGATGATGGCGTTGTGCCCCCAGTAATTGCCATCGCGGCCCGACCAGGCGGATAGCCCGGCGGCAATGACCGGCCCGTAGATCCGGGCGGCGAATTGCTGGAGGCGGGCGAATAGCGTGTTGCGGTTGATGATTAATGGCAGGGTTTGGATGATGCCGGCATCCGGGTCTGCCTCCATGGCGGCTGCGAGCGCCACGATCGCCGGGCCGCTCATCAGGCTGTCGGCGTCGAGCACCAGCATGTGGTCGTAATGGCCGCCCCAGCGGGTGACGAAATCGCCGATGTTGCCTGCCTTGCGGTGATGGTTCTTGGGCCGGTGCCGGTAGTAGAGCCTGGCGTCCGGGCCGAGGCGACGGCGCAGATCGAGGAAAGCGCGCTCCTCGGCAATCCAGGCATCGGCTTGCGTCGAGTCCGAGAGCACGAACCAGTCGAAATGGTCGCCCAGACCGGTGGTCTCCACGGCCTCGCGCATGGCCTCGACGCCCGCGAAAGTTCGCGCGGTGGCTTCATTGTAGACCGGCATCAGCACGGCGGTGCGGGTGTGGAGCGCGGCCGGGTCCGGATTCGGTCGCGGCCGGCGCAGCAGCATTGCGAAACCGAGCAAGCCGCTGGTGAAGGCGAGCGCGATCCACGAGAAGGTCAGGCAGAACAGCACCACCAGAACGAGCTGGAGGGGGGTCGGGCTGCCGGAAATCGACACGGTTTCGACCATCTGCCAGCCGCCATAGCCCGTTAGAGCCAAAGCGCCGCCGAACACGAACAGTCGGGACGCCCAGGGGCGTCTCGACTTGCGCACCGGCCGATGGGCGGACGAGCGATCCCACGATGCGAGATCCTGCCCCGGCATCGCCAGGGGCGCCTCGTCGGGCATCGCGGCATTACGTTCGGGACGCCCGGGGCCGGCATCGGTTCGCGAAGCGGGCGGCGGCAGGGTTATGGTCTCGTCCAGGCGCACGGTCGGGTCTGATCCTCGGGGTGATGGGCAGGACGGAAAATCACGGTGTCCAGCGGAACAGCCAGGTCTCACTCGCGCGATCCTGGCCGCGCCGAAGCCCCAGACGCAATTCGCTCGCCCGCTCGCTGCCCGGATCGAGCTCGAACAGCACCCTCAGGGTCCTGCGCCCGGGATAATGGAATCGGTCCTGACGGGTAATCGTCCCGGTCGAGACGCTGAGCGCGATCTCGATCTCATCCGGCCGAGTCAGCCCGTCGCCCTCGAAATCGACCGCAAACAGGCGGCGGTTGCCGATGCTGCCGTGACCGCAGCGGCTGTCTTTAACCCGGGCAAGGTCCGGGGGCAGCGGATCGGGCCAGCCCTTGGACCAGTGCTGGCGGCAGAGGAAGCGCATCTCCCCGCCCTTTGCGAGCTTCGCTTTCGGGCGCCAATAGGCGAACACGTTCTCGTTCAATTCGGAATCGCTCGGAATTTCCAAGAGCGTTACCGCACCCTCGCTCCAATCGTCCTGCGGCTCGATCCACAGGGATGGGCGCTGCTCCCAGTGGCGGCGGTCGTCTTCGAAATCGTCGTAGGAGCGAGCACGCTGCATCAGGCCGAAGCCCTTCGGTCCCCGGTCCAAGAAGGCCGAGACCTGCAGCGCCTCGGGATTGTGTACCGGGCGCCAGATCGGTTCACCGTAGCCGTTGCGGATCGCCAAGCCCTCGACCGAGAAGGCGGCGGCGCGCAGATCGTCCACCCTCTGTCGGTCGAGGGGCCCGAACAGGTAGCTGCCCTGCATCCCGCCGAGCCCGATATGGTCGAGTTCGGCCCGGGCGAACACGGTCCCGTCGATCCCGGCCACGGAAGCCTCCCGGCCCGGGGTCAACGTGAGCGTGAATGCGGCAGCCGCCGATTCCGATTCGACCAGGGCGTGGACGACGATCGGTTGCCCGGGCGTTGGCGCCTCGACGAACAGGGCCCGGAACAGCGGGAATTCCTCACCGCGGGAATCTGCCGGCCGCAAGGCAAGTGCCCGGGCGTTGATGCCGAAATCCTGCCCCTCGGCTACCAGGCGGAAGAATGAGGCCCCCTGAAACAATGCGAAGTTCGACAGGTCCGTCCCGTCGCCGAAGCGCGCGCGGAGGCGGAAGCCGGAGAAGGCGGTGTCGGCGTTCAAGTCCGGCAGCGCGATGTTGGCGGCGATCAGGCTGTCCCGGTCGTAGGCCACCGGCTGGACCCGCCCATTCTCGACGGTGAACAGCGAAACCGGCGTATCGAAGATCGATCCGCGCAGGAGGGGCTCGATCTCGTAGCCAAAGTCGCGGCCGGCCCAGACGGCCCGACCCGGCACCGGATGGATCGCCTCATAGGCGTCCCGGGACAAGGCCTTCAGCACGGCCGGCACGTCATCAGTCTTCGGCGCCCCGTAGGCGGCGGCTGCCCGGGCGCGGGCGATGTCGATCAGCGTGTTCGGCTCA
>Ga0182232_1000421_pt1 | contig 10704 bp, 8 predicted proteins | sample G6R1MG_30_FD_155484 | JGI IMG/M metagenome (GOLD analysis project Ga0182232, IMG submission 155484) | Phyllosphere microbial comminities from miscanthus, Michigan, USA - G6R3_NF_07NOV2016_LD2 MG | ecosystem: Host-associated > Plants > Phyllosphere > Phylloplane/Leaf | place: USA: Michigan... | reverse complement strand
CCTGCTACCGGTCATTTCCGTGGTCATTATTCCTACCCTCGCGGGCTAGCAGGTACTTCTTACTCCAAAGAAAACCTTCCTAAGCCCGCTGCTCAGGAAGGTTTTTTTAGAGCCAAATCGAATTTCTTCCCCGAATTAACCCCATGATTCTCAACAAATTCAGCCGCATCTACACTCAAGACGACAGCCTGCCCGCCTCGCAGGCCATGCTCATCGGCGCGGGTTTGTCGGATGCGGATTTGCGCAAGCCATTCGTGGGCATCTGCTCCACGGGCTTCGAGGGCAACACCTGCAACATGCACCTCGACGGCCTGGCCGACGAGGTGAAGCGCGGCGTAGCCGCCCAGGGGCTGGTGGGGCTGCGCTTCAATACCATCGGCGTGAGCGACGGCATCACGAACGGCAACGCGGGCATGCGCTTTTCGCTGGTGTCGCGGGAGATAATCGCCGATTCGATAGAGGCCATGGCGGGCGCGCACTATTACGACGCCATTGCCACGGTGGTGGGCTGCGACAAGAATATGCCCGGCGCGCTCATCGCCATGGCGCGCCTGAACCGGCCTTCGCTGATGGTGTATGGCGGCACCATCCGGGGCGGCGAGTTTAAGGGCCAGCAGCTCAACATTGTATCGTGCTTTGAGGCCTACGGCAAGAAGGTAAACGGGCAGATTTCGGACGAGGATTACCAAGGCATTATTCACAATGCGTGCCCAGGGCCGGGCGCCTGCGGCGGCATGTACACCGCTAACACGATGGCCGCTGCCATCGAGACCCTAGGCATGACGGTGCCGGCCTCGTCGTCATTGCCCGCCGAGAGCAGCGCCAAGGTGCAGGAGTGCCTCGATACCGGCGCGTACCTGCGCCGCCTGCTGGAGCTGGACTTGAAGCCCCGCGACATTCTAACCCGCGCAGCGTTTGAGAACGCGCTGGTTATCATTACTGTCCTAGGTGGCTCGACCAATGCCGTGCTGCACCTCATCGCCATTGCCCATGCGGCCGGTGTGCAGCTGACGATGGAAGACTTCCAGGCCGTGAGCAACCGCGTGCCGGTGCTGGCCGACCTTAAGCCCAGCGGCAAGTACCTCATGGAGGATTTGTCGAAAATCGGCGGCGTGCCCGCCGTGCAGCGCACCCTGCTCGACTACGGCCTGCTGAATGGTGACCTGATGACCGTAACCGGCCGCACGCTGGCCGAGAACCTGGCCGACGTGAAGCCCCTAGGTGCCGACCAAGACCTGCTACGCCCTTTGAGCAACCCCATCAAGGCCGACGGGCACATCCAGATGCTGTATGGCAACCTCGCTATCAAAGGCAGCGTGGCCAAAATCAGCGGTAAGGAAGGCTTGCGGTTTGAAGGCCCGGCGATAGTATTCAACTCGGAAGAAGAACTAAATCAAGGTATTATCGACCATAAAATCAAGGCCGGGCAGGTGGTCGTGATTCGCTACGTGGGTCCGAAGGGCGGACCGGGCATGCCCGAAATGCTCAAGCCAACCTCGGCCATTATGGGCGCAGGCCTAGGCGACAAAGTGGCCCTGATAACCGATGGGCGCTTTTCGGGCGGCACCCACGGCTTCGTGATTGGGCACGTGTGCCCCGAAGCCTTCGACGGTGGCGGTATCGCGCTGGTGCAGGATGGCGATTGGATAGTGCTCGACGCCAGCGCCAACACCATCGACGTGCAGCTTTCGGAGGAAGAATTGGAAGCCCGCCGCGCCGCCTGGCAGCGCCCGCCGCTGCCCGCCAAGAAGGGCGTGCTGCTCAAGTATATCCGCACCGTGAGCGATGCCAGCCACGGCTGTATAACTGATTTACTAGAAGAAGATTATGTCACCGCAGACCTTAGCCCAGCCCGCCGCTAGCCCGGCCGCCGCCCCCACCACCACGCCCCTGACGGGCGCGGTAGCCACGCTGCAAGCGCTGGTGGCCGAGGGCGTAGACACGATTTTTGGTTACCCTGGCGGGGCCATTATTCCGATTTACGACGCGCTTTACGACTTTCAGCCGGAGCTGAACCACGTGCTGGTGCGCCACGAACAGGGCGGCATCCACGCGGCGCAAGGCTATGCGCGCAGCTCGGGCCGGGTGGGCGTGGCACTGGCCACGAGCGGGCCCGGCGCGACTAACCTCGTGACGGGCCTAGCCGACGCCATGATTGACAGCACGCCGCTGGTGTGCATCACGGGGCAGGTATTTGCGCATTTGCTGGGCACCGACGCATTTCAGGAAACGGACATCATCAACATCACGACGCCCGTCACGAAGTGGAACTACCAGGTAACTAGAGCCGAAGAGATACCTGAAGCGCTGGCCAAAGCCTTCTACATTGCGCGCAGCGGTCGGCCGGGACCGGTGCTGGTCGATATCACCAAAAACGCGCAGATGCAGACCTTCGACGCGCCGGCCTACGAGCGCTGCACGCACATCCGCAGCTACCGGCCCGCGCCGGTGGTGCGCAAGGAGTACATCGAACAGGCGGCGGCGCTCATTAACAGCGCCAAGCGGCCGTTCATCCTCTGGGGGCAGGGCGTGGTGCTGGGCAAGGCCGAGCAGGAGTTCAAGGAATTTGTGGAGAAAAGTGGCATTCCGGCCGCCTGGACCATCCTGGGGGTGGGCGCGCTGGCCACCGGCCACCCGCTGAATGTGGGCATGCTGGGCATGCACGGCAACTACGGTCCCAACGTGCTCACCAACGAGTGCGACGTGCTGATTGCCATTGGGATGCGCTTCGACGACCGCGTGACGGGCCGCCTCGACAAGTACGCCAAGCAGGCGCAGGTAGTGCACCTCGACATCGACCCCACCGAGATTGACAAGAACGTGAAAACCACCGTGCCTGTCTGGGGCGACTGCAAGGAAACCCTACCCCTGCTCACGGCCTTGGTCGAGCGCAAAGCGCACCCCGAGTGGCTGGCCCGCTTCAACGACTACACCGCGCAGGAAGTAGACGCCGTGATTCGAGAAGAGCTATTCCCGACCTCGGAGGAGCTGACGATGGGCGAGGTGATGCAGCAGCTTAACGAAATCACGGGTGGTGAGGCCGTTATTGTGTCCGACGTGGGCCAGCACCAGATGGTGGCCTGCCGCTACGCGCTGCAAAACCAGTCGCGCAGCCACGTCACGAGCGGCGGCCTAGGTACCATGGGCTTTGCGCTACCGGCCGCCATTGGGGCCAAATTTGGCGCGCCGCACCGGCCGGTGGTGGCCATCATTGGCGACGGCGGCGTGCAGATGACGATTCAGGAGCTCGGCACCATCATGCAAACGGGCGTGGATGTGAAAATCATCATCCTCAACAACCAGTTCCTAGGGATGGTGCGGCAGTGGCAGGAGCTGTTTCACCAGCGGCGCTACTCGTTTGTGGATATCCAAAGCCCTGATTTTGTGACCGTAGCCGCAGGCTACCGCATCGCCGGCCAGCGCGTAGACGACCGCGCCGAGCTGCGCCCGGCGCTGGAAAAGATGCTGGCGCACCCGGGGTCATTTTTGCTCGAAGTGATGGTGACGAAGGAGAATAACATCTTCCCGATGGTGCCGCAGGGGTGCAGCGTGGCGGAAATCCGGCTGCGCTAGTAGTTCGCTACTAACTAAATACGTTCGTCATGCTGAGCGCAGCGTAGCGGAGTCGAAGCATCTCTACCGGTGGACTAACTCCCAACGTCAGCAACGAAGCGGCAGAGATGCTTCGACTTCGCTCCGCTCAGCATGACACACGCTTAAAACTTACTGATTATGAGCCAGGACCAAGCCGCTCGCCAGGAATATAACATCACCGCGTACACCGAAAACCAGGTGGGCTTGCTCAATCGCATTGCCATCATCTTTTCGCGCCGCAAAATCAATATCGAGAGCCTCAACGTGTCGCCTTCGGAGATTGAGGGCATTCACCGCTTCAACATCGTGATTGTGGAAACGGAGGAGGTGGTGGAGAAGCTGGCCAAGCAAATCGAGAAGCAGGTGGAGGTACTAAAAGTGTACTACAACACCAACGCCGACGTGATTTGGCAGGAAATGGCGCTCTACAAAGTGCCGACCGATGTAATTGCCGAAAAAGTACTCGTGGAGCGCCTGCTACGCGAAAACGGGGCACGGGCCGTGGTGATTCGCAAGGACTATACGGTGTTTGAAACCACCGGCCACCGCGAGGAAACCGACAACCTCATCAAGGCTTTGCAGCCTTATGGGCTCATCGAGTTTGTGCGCTCGGCCCGCATTGCGATTATCAAGGCTAGCGATGGTTTTCACCGCAAGCTGCAGGAGTTTGAGCGCCGCGAACCCAGCGAAGAAGTGGCCGAAAACGAGTTTTTGAACGACCGCGAACAGGTTTTTACGATGTAAGAAGTTGCGCGGACTTTGTAGTCCGCGTTTTAAAACAACACCTTTTTTCCAACCATTCGCGGACTACAAAGTCCGCGCAACATTCACCCAAACATGGCAACCATCAACTTTGGCGGCGTACCCGAAACCGTAATCACCCGCGACGAATTTCCGCTGCAAAAGGCGCTTGAATTTCTGAAAGAGGAGACTATTGCCGTCATCGGCTACGGCGTGCAGGGTCCCGGCCAGGCGCTGAACATGCGCGACAACGGCTTCCACGTAATCGTGGGGCAGCGCGAGGGCACACCCTCGTGGGAGCGCGCCATCAAGGATGGCTGGGTGCCCGGCGAGTCGCTGTTCAGCATCGAAGAAGCGGCCGACAAAGGCACCATCATCTGCAACCTGCTGAGCGACGCTGGGCAAATTGCGCTGTGGCCCACGCTCCAGAAATACCTCACGCCGGGTAAGACACTGTACTTCTCGCACGGCTTCGGCATCACGTTTAACGACCAGACGGGCATCGTGCCCTCGAAAGATATCGACGTGATTTTGGTGGCGCCCAAGGGCAGCGGCACCAGCCTGCGCCGCTTATTCGTGGCCGGCGGCGGCTTGAACTCGTCGTTCGCGGTGTACCAGGATGCCAGCGGCAAGGCCTGGGAAAAGGCCATCGCCATGGGCATCGGCGTGGGTTCGGGCTACCTATTCGAGACTGATTTTAAAAAGGAAGTTTACTCGGACCTCACTGGCGAGCGCGGCGTGCTGATGGGTGCCCTGGCCGGCATCATCGAGGCCCAGTACCAGGTACTGCGCCAGCGCGGCCACTCGCCTTCGGAGGCGTTCAACGAAACCGTGGAAGAGCTGACCCAGAGCCTCGTGCCGCTGGTAGGCGAAAACGGCATGGACTGGATGTTTGCCAACTGCTCGGTAACGGCCCAGCGCGGCGCGCTCGACTGGAAAGGCAAATTCCGGGAGGCTACCCTACCCGTGCTCAATGACCTCTACGACAGCGTAGCCAGCGGCGAGGAAGCCCGCCGCACCATCGAGCGCGGCACCACGCCCAACTACCGCCAAGAGCTGGAAGCGGAACTGAAAGAAGTGCGCGAGTCGGAGCTATGGGCCACCGGCGCCACCGTGCGCGAGCTACGCTCGCGCAGCAGCGAGAATGTAGAAGCCTAATTTTTCATTGGTGCCTAGTGCTTGGTGCCTGGTGCTTAGGAACTGTCCTTGTGGCTGTCGTTCCTAGGTATCAGGCACCAACTTCTAAGCACCCATTTCGAAGCACCATGCACGAGGTCCTAAGCACCGAATTTGCCGTTACCCTAGAAAACGTCGAGCAGGCGGCGCGCCGCCTCAAGGGCGTCATTACCAAAACGCCCCTGATACACAACTTAGGGCTGTCGCGCAGCTACGATGCCACCGTGCTGCTCAAGCGCGAGGACTTGCAGGTGGTGCGCTCGTACAAGATTCGGGGGGCTTATAATAAGATTGCTACGTTGCCCACCACCGTACCGGCCCGCCAGATAGTATGCGCCAGCGCCGGCAACCATGCCCAGGGCGTGGCCTACGCCTGCCAACTCCTAGGGCTGCCTTGCGACATCTTTATGCCCGCCCAAACGCCCGCGCAGAAGGTGGACAAGGTGCGCCTTTTTGGCAAGGATATGGTGACGGTACATCTCACGGGCCGCACGTTTGACGATTGCTACCACGCGGCGCAGGCCTTCTGCGACGAGCGCGGCAGCACGTTTGTGCATCCGTTTGATGACCTCGCTATTGTGGAAGGGCAGGCCACGGTGGGGCTGGAAATTCTGAAATCCGCCAAGGAGCCGATTGACTTTTGCTTTATGCCCATCGGCGGCGGCGGGCTAGCCTCGGGGCTGTCGAGCGTATTTCGGCAGCTGAGCCCACAGACCAAGCTTATTGGGGTGCAGCCCCTAGGTGCGCCCAGCATGCACGACGCCCTGCGCGCTGGGCAGCGGCAGGCCCTGCCCAACCTCGACACCTTCGTGGATGGCGCGGCCGTGAAGTGCCCCGGCGAGCTCACGTTTGAGCTTTGCCAGGCGCTGCTCGACGAGGTGCACCTCGTGCCCGAAGGCCAGGTGTGCGAGGATTTGCTAAAAATGTACAACGAGGAAGGCATGGTGCTGGAGCCCGCGGGTACGCTCGCCATCTCGGCCCTGCACGCCTACGCCGACCAGATAAAGGGCAAAACGGTGGTGTGCATCGTGAGCGGCTCCAACAACGATATCACCCGCATGGAGGACATCAAGGAGCGCGCCCAGCGCCACCAAGGCCTCAAGCACTACTTTATGGTGCGCTTCAACCAGGCGCCGGGGGCGCTGCGCCGCTTCGTGAATAACGTGCTGGCCGAGGGCGAGGACATCATTCAGTTTCAGTACATCAAGAAGAACAACAAGGAGAAAGGCCCCGTTTTTATCGGCGTGGAGGTGCGGCAGCGCGGCGACGAGGCCGGCATCATGGCACGCATGGCGGCTGAGGGCTTTGGCTTTGAGTATTTAAATAACGAGCAGGATTTTCTGAGCTTGCTGGTGTAGGCAGTTGCGCGGACTCTGTAGTCCGCGTGCGTTGCCGAGCAACTGAAAAAGCGCGGACTACAAAGTCCGCGCAACTGCCTACGTCACAATTTCGAAACCCGCCCATCCCAGGCGGGTTTCGTACCTTTGGGGACCGGTAGCAACCTGTTTTCGGTGAATGCGTTACCAGCACTGAACGGTCTGCCTTACCGGGTGGCCGCACTTTTGCCCCGCCGCAATTTATGGCCGTCCTTGATTCCGAAGCCGCGCAGCTAGCCGCCCTCAGCCAGGGGGCGCGCGCGGCCTTCGAGGCGCTGTACCACCGCTACAAGCAGCCGGTGTACGCCAACATCCGCAAGATGGTGCCCGACCCCGACGCGGCCGAAGACCTGCTGCAAGAAACCTTTATTGCGCTCTGGGAAAACCGCACGGCCATCGACCCCATTAAGGGCGCGGGCGGCTGGCTCTTCGTGGTGAGCTACAACAAGGCCGCCTCCTTCCTCAAAAGGAAGCTGCGCGAAGCCGCTATCCTGGAGCCCGAAACCGACCTTGCCGAGCTGGCCGTGGCCGACGAGCTGGGCGACGAGGAGCTGTATACCACCCAGCTAGCCCTGGTCGAAGAAGCCGTGGCCCACCTGCCGGCTCGCAAGCAGGCCGTGTTTCGGCTGTGCCGCTTCGAGGGAAAATCGGCGGAGGAAGTAGCGGCGGCTACCGGCATTTCGGCGGCCTCGGTGCGCGATTATCTCAAGCAATCGACGCGCTTTATCCGGGAGTACATTCAACTGGGCGGCGCGCCTACGCAGGCGCTGGCCGTGGCCGGGCTGCTGGCGCTACTGGAACTAGGGTAGCGGGCCAGTATGCCGCGATTCCGAAATCATTATGCCAGCTGCTGCATGATGATGGAAAGAAACGCTACCTAAAAAAGGTGCCGCCATCCTTATGTATTGACGCAGACCCGCTTCTTACCTTTCAGTAGCAATTCTCGCCGGGCAAGCTCACAGGTTACGTAACAATGCCGTAGCTTTGCACCGTGCTTCAGCTGAAAACCCTGTTGATGGAGCGCGGCACCCTGCTGGGCAAGGAGCCGCGAGTAGACCAAAAGGTCTTCGCTGCTGTTGGTTTTGCTGATTTTGCCTTTGGCATTTCCGTTGTTTTTTGAGTATTGCCCCGCTACCGTTTCGGAATCCGAAACGGTTTTTTTATGCCCGCTGCGTTCGCTACCGGTTGCGTTCACTAGTCAACCCCACTTAATTATTCCTATTTGGTATGGCACGTAAAGACCTGCTCGACATTGCCTCCCTGCACCGGGAAGAAATCGAGTTTTTGCTCGACCAATCCACGTCGTTCAAAAAGCTTTTCACCCACTCGGTGAAGAAAATTCCGGCCCTGGAGGGCAAGTCCGTGCTTATGCTGTTCTACGAGGCCAGCACCCGCACGCACTCCTCGTTTGAGGTGGCGGCCAAGCGCCTCTCGGCCGAGGTCACGAACTTCGACGTGGCCCATTCCTCCATCACCAAGGGCGAATCGGTGCGCGAAACCATCGAGACGCTCCAGGCCATGCGCACCGACTACATCGTGGTGCGCCACAGCCACCCCGGCCTGCCCGGCATGATAGCCCGCCAAACCACGGCCTCAGTCATCAACGCCGGCGACGGGGCGCACGAGCACCCCACCCAGGCGCTGCTCGACGCCTTCACCATCCGGGAGAAATTTGCTGACCCGCGCGGCAAGCGCGTGCTCATCATTGGCGACATCCTGCACTCGCGGGTGGCGCGCTCGACCAGCACGCTGCTGCAAAAGCTGGGCATCGAGGTGGCCTACCTCGGGCCGGGCTCGCTGGTGCCCAAATACGTGCCAGATAGCATTCCGCGCTTCACCGACTACGAGGCCGCGATGGCCTGGGCGCCCGACGTGGTGTACCTGCTGCGCGTGCAGATGGAGCGCCAGGACGTGCAGTTCTTCCCCAGCGTGCGCGAGTACCACCGCGTCTACGGCATCACCAACACTAGGCTGGCCGAAATCCGCGACCGGGGCCTCTACATCATGCACCCCGGCCCCGTGAACCGGGGCGTCGAGCTCTGCGACGCCGTGATGGACTACGAGCGCAGCCTCATCACCAACCAGGTTGAAAACGGCATTTCCGTACGCATGGCCGTGCTCGACTGGCTCACGCCGGGCGGCGACTTTCCGAAGCAGGAACCCTATGCTGCCCGGCCGCGCGCGGGCTCGGCGGTAATAATGCCCTAGCCAGCTCGGCTGTGATAGTTTAGATATCAAATAATTGACTTATAGTTTCTTGCGGGTTTACCGCAATTCTCCCCTTATGCTGCTCCTGCAAAACGCCCGCATTGCTTCCGAAAACTCTCCTGAACTGGTCGCAAGCGATGTCCTCATTAGCGAAGGAAAAATTCAGGCCATCGGCCCCAGGCTGGCCGTGCCCGCGGAAGCCCGCGTCGTCGACGCGCGCGGCCGGGTGCTGCTGCCGGGCATGTTCGATGCCCACGTGCACTTCCGCGCCCCGGGCTTCGAGAACAAGGAAACCATCACGACGGGCAGCGAGGCAGCCATCAACGGCGGCGTGACCGGCGTGGTGATGATGCCCAACACCCGCCCGGCCCTCGACTCGTCGACTGCCGTGGCCACCGTGCTCGAAAACGCCAAGCACCGCGCGCGCATTCCGGTGTACACCTCGGGCTGCGTTACCAAAAATCGTGAGGGCAAGGAGCTGGCCGAAATCGAAGGGATGCGCGGCCTCGGCGTGAAGATGCTGACCGACGACGGCGACACTACCCACGACCCGGCCGTGCTGCTGCGGGCTATGCAATACGCCACCGAGTTCGGCATGTTTTTCGCCAGCCACTGCGAAGTGCCCGAGCTGGCCGGCCCGCGCGCCCTCAACGAAGGCGTGATGAGCTACCGCCTAGGCATCAAGGGCTCGCCAGCCTGCGCCGAGGAGATTATTATCGACCGCGACATCCGGCTGGCCCGGGCGGCGGGCGCGCACGTCCACATCCAGCACGTGTCGAGCAAGCTCGGCATGGAAACCATCCGCTGGTGGAAATCGCGCGGTGATGTGAAGGTGACGGCCGAGGTGGCCCCGCACCATCTGCTGTTTACCGACGAGCACATCGGCGACTACGACACCAATTACAAAATGAACCCGCCGCTGCGTACGCAGACCGACTGCGACGCCCTGCTCGAAGGGCTCAAGGAAGGCGTGTTTGACCTCATCGCCACCGACCACGCCCCGCATACGCCCTTCGAGAAAGCCCAGGACTTCATCAGCGCGCCCAACGGCATTACCGGCCTCGACACGGCGCTGGTGTCGCTGCACCACTTCTTCGTGGCGCCGCAGAAATTCGGCTGGGACTTGGTGGTGAAGCGCTACTCGGCCGAGCCCCGCCGCCTGATGGGCCTGCCGGTGCCCAGCATCGAAGTAGGCCAGGAAGCCAATTGTGTTTTATTTGACACCGAAGCGGAAACGACTTTCACGCGGGAGTTTATGAAGTCGAAATCTCAGAACACGCCCTTCATCGACCAGACGCTGAAAGGCCGGGTGGATATGGTGGTTTTGGGCACGGAAGTACTGCTGGAACGCTAGCCGCCAGCTACCTTTTTGCAAACGACGGGGCCGCTTTCCAGAGCTTTTGGGAAGTGGCCCCGTCGTTTAGTAAGCCTATACATTACGGCTGCGCGAGGTAGCGCCGCCCCGCCGCCAGCAGCTGAGGCAAATCATTCAGGGCTACCAACTGCCGGAGGGCTAGCTTTTTATCGCGCGCCTGGTCGTAGTACGCTTCGCAAATACGGAAGCCGATGAAATAGCCCAGCGCGCCCGGCTGCCCGGTGGCCGCGTCCG
>Ga0182232_1000420_pt1 | contig 10741 bp, 9 predicted proteins | sample G6R1MG_30_FD_155484 | JGI IMG/M metagenome (GOLD analysis project Ga0182232, IMG submission 155484) | Phyllosphere microbial comminities from miscanthus, Michigan, USA - G6R3_NF_07NOV2016_LD2 MG | ecosystem: Host-associated > Plants > Phyllosphere > Phylloplane/Leaf | place: USA: Michigan... | reverse complement strand
TGGCGGAGACGGAGGGATTCGAACCCTCGGTACCCCTTTCGGGGTACGCTCATTTAGCAAACGAGTGCCTTCAGCCGCTCGGCCACGTCTCCGCAGGCCGCCGATCTAGAATTTCGCGTCCGGGCGGTCAAGCCGAGATTCGGGATCGGCGTGAGAATCTGCGCGGCGGCGCTCGTAGTGCTTGGCCACGCGCAGGTGGCGCGAGATGGCGTAGTTCATGGCCGTGAGGAAGCCGTAGGTGCCGCGCACGAAGTGGCGGCGGCCGAGATAGGCCTTGAGGAAGTTGCCGGGCAGCTCGACGAACAGGCGCCACGTTGGGATCGCGACGCCGCGGGCGGCCAGATCATCGGCCTGCTGGTCGGAGTAGCGGTTGAGCTTGTCGAGCTGGTCGCCCAGGGACCGGACCGAGAAATGGTGGATCACGCCGCGCAGGCGGCCGACGGAGGCGTCGGGCGCGAGGTCGACACGGTCGTGGACCGGCGACGGCGAGTAGCGGCCGCGATTCTTGCGGTAGAGCCGCACGGGGGTCAGGCGATAGGCCCACGGGTGGGGGCGGCCTTCGCCGGGAAAGATCTCCGCGATGGCGATGCGATAGGCCGGATGCGCCGGCTCGCCCGCCGCGAAGGCGGCCCGGATGGCGTCCGCGAGATCACCGGGCACCACCTCGTCGGCATCCACGTTGAGGAGCCAGACGTGCTGGCACTGGTCTTCCGCGAAGCGCTTCTGCGGGCCGTAGCCCGGCCAGTCGTTGTGGATCACCCGCGCGCCGAGGGAAGCCGCGAGGGCCTGGGTGCCGTCGGTGGAGCCGGAATCCACCACCACGAGGTCGTCGGTGAGGTCCCGCACCGCCCGGATCGTCGCCCCGATGCGGTCGGCCTCGTTCTTGGCGATGATGAAGACGGAGAGGGGAAGGGCGGTCATCGCGGGGCCGGCATCGGGGCTGGGATCCTTGTGGGAGGTGCCTCGCTCTATCGGCCCCCCTCCCCCGCCACAACCTCATCCCTGCCCGAGGCGGCGGCGCTGGACCTTGCCGTTGGGCGTACGCGGCAGGGCGTCGAGGAAGCGGATCTCGCGCGGGCACTTGTAGGCGGCCAGATGCTGCCCGCAGAAGGCCAGGAGGGACGCGGCCTCGGGCGCCGTGCCGGGTTTGGCCACCACGAAGGCCGCGATCACGTTGAGGTCGGCGCGCACGGCGAGTTCGGCGACCCCGACCTCGGCGACGTCCGGGTGGCGGGCGAGGACCGCCTCGACCTCGCTCGGCGAGACGCGATAGCCGAGCGCGTTCATGAGGTCGTCGTTGCGGCCGTGGAACCAGAGGTAGCCGTCCGCATCGAAGCGGGCGAGGTCGCCGCCGGTGAACCACGCACCGCGGGTGACTGCGGCATCCTCGTCGGGCCGGTTCCAGTAGCCGAGCATGAGGCCGGGCTCGGAGCGGTGAACGGCGAGCAGGCCGACCTCCCCTGACGGCAGCGGCTCGGGCGGGCCCTCAGTTGGCAGGATCGCGACGCGGCGACCGGGCTGGGGCCGGCCGGGCGAGCCGGGCCGCACGGGGATGGTCGGGCCGCTCGAGACATAGGTCGAGATCTCGCTCATGCCCAAGGCCTCGTAGAGGGGCTTGCCCGTGGCGCTCTCCCAGGCGGCCAGGAGCTCGGCCGGCAACGCCTCGCCGGCCGTAACCCCGTGGCGGAGGCGGGAGAGATCGTGGGCGGCCATGTCGGCGTATTTGAGGATCTGGCGGTAGAGGCTGGGCACGGCGGCGAAGATCGTGGCGCCGTGCCGGGCAATGAGGGCCGGCCACAGGGCGGGGTCGCGCGGGCCGTCGTAGAGCACCGCCGTGGCGCCGCAGGCCCACGGATCGGTGACGCCGACGCCAAGCGTGTAGGTCCAGTTCAGGGTGCCGGCATGCAGCATCACGTCCGTCTCCGCGAGGCCGAGCCAATGGGCATGCATCGGCGCCCGGCCGCGCACGGAGCGGTGGGCGTGGCGCACGCCCTTGGGACGGCTCGTGGTGCCCGAGGTGTAGACGAGGATAGCCGGGTCTTCGGCCGCCGTATCGGCATAGGCGGTGAGCGGCGGCCCCGCCTTTAGGGCGGCGATGTCGGCGGGCCGCAGGACGATGCGGCCGGCGACGCCCTCCGGATCGAGGACGACATCGGCGCCGGCCACGATCACGGCGGCCCCGGAATCCGCCGCCAGGAACGCCGCCTCGGCCGGTGTGAGCTGGGGCGAGGCCGGCAGGGCGACGAGGCCGGCGGCCAGGGCCGCGAAATAGGTGAGGACGTAATCGGCCTCGTGGCCGAGGCGCACCATCACGCGTGCACCGGGTTCGAGGCCGAGGGCGAGGAGACCGGCCGCGATGGCCCGCACGGCCCGATCGGCCTCGGCGAAGGTCAGGATCGTGGCGGCGCCATCGGCGCCGGCCATGACGAGGGCGGCCTTGTCGGGCCGCAGGCGGGCATTCTCGGACAGGCAATGAGCGGCGGCATTGAAACGGTCGGACACGGGCTCAGGGCTCTCCCTCACGAATTTTTCGCGATGAGAGGGGCAAAGCCACGTGCGGCACAAGCCCCTTCAGGCGAATCCGAGACGCGCCCGCAGGGCCTCCGGTGCGATCCCCTGCGCCCGCAGGTCCGCCAGACTCTGCGAGCCGCGCGATTTCGCGAGCTTGGCGCCCGCCGCGTCCAGCAGGAGCCGATGGTGGTGATAGTGCGGGGCCCCGACGCCGAGGAGGGCTTGGAGCAGGACATGCAGATCGGTGGAGGCGCGGAGATCGGCGCCGCGCACCACGTGGGTGATCCCTTGGGCGGCGTCGTCGGTCACCACGGCGAGGTGATAGCTCGTCGGCACGTCGCGTCGGGCGATGACGGTGTCGCCCCAGCGGGCGGGATCGGCGGCAACGGTCCGTGCCGCGCCATCGGGGTCGAAGGCGGTGAAGCCGTGGGGGCCGGGGGCGGTGGCAAGGGCGCGGTCCATGGCGAGGCGCCAGGTATGGGGTTCGCTTCGGGCGAGGCGGCCGGCAATGGCCCCGTGCGACAGGTGACGACAGGTACCGGGGTAGAGCGGCGCCCCGTCGGGATCGCGCGGGATCGCGCCGTCGCCGGCGGCGGCCCCGGCCGCCGCGCCGACCTCGGCGCGCGAGCAGAAGCACGGATAGGCGAGGCCACGGGCCGCGAGACCGTCGAGGTTCGCCCGGTAGACGGCCATATGCTCGGATTGCCGGCGGGCCGGGCCGTCGAAGCGAAGCCCGAGCCAGGTGAGGTCGTCCCCAAGGGCCGCGACGAGATCGGGGCGCGAGCGACCCGGGTCGATATCCTCGATCCGCAGGAGGAGGCGCCCGCTCCAGCGCGCGGCGAGGCTGGCATTGAGCAGGGCGGAATAGGCGTGGCCGAGATGCAGGCGGCCGTTGGGACTGGGGGCGAACCGAAAGGTCGGCGCGGACACCGATCCCGCCCGGATCAGTCGCCGTTGCCGCGCAGGCACCGCATCGGGCCCGGCACGCAGGCGATGCCGGGCAGGGAGCAGGCGGCGCCCTCCTCCCGGCGCTGGCACACGTGGCAACCGTCGCCCCACTCGGCGCAGGCGAGGTCGGCGCTCGGCGCCAAGGCGGCGGCGGGCCGGTGCGGGGCCGGGGCCAGGGTTCCGATCAGCACGGCGGCCAGGACGATCGCCGCGATGCCGCCGAGGACACGACGGTCGTTGCGGGCGGAAGCCGGATCCGGCGTCGGGGCGTCGAGGGGAGAAGGAGCGACCATGGCGCCCGTGTTCGCGTGCCGGCCGGCCCCTGTCAACGCGCGGCCGCGAACGCCGCGTCAGGCCGCGTCCGACCGCCGCTCGAGCAGCGCCGGCAGGGCGCGGAGGTTGAGGGGTTTGGGCAGGAAGCCGTTGAAGCCGGCGGCGCGCGCGGCCCGCTCGTCGTCGCGCCCGGCATTGGCGGTGAGCGCCACGAGGTTGAGCCGGTCTCCGCCCCGCGCCGCCTCCAGGGTGCGGATGCGCCGGGCGGTCTCAAGGCCGTCGAGACCAGGCATCCGGATGTCGATGAGCGCGAGGTCGAAGGCCCCGGTCTCGAACAGCGCCACCGCCTCCAGCCCGTCGCGAGCCGGCACCACCGTAGCGCCGAGGCGCTCCAGGGCCTTCGTCGCCAGTAGGGCGTTGATGGGGTTGTCCTCGGCGAGGAGAACGCGGGCGCTGGAGCGGGACAGGGGCTCCGAGGACGGGGCGGCCGACGGCTCGGCGGGCGCGGCCGGGGGCTTCGTCGAGGCCCCGAGCCGGTCGAACAGGGAGCGGGCGCGGACGGGTTTGATGAGGTAGCCGTCGAAGCCCGCCGCTCCCGGGGACCCGAATTCCCGCCGGTCGAAGGGCGAGAGCAGGACGAGACTGCAGCGCACGCCGTGCCCCTCGGCGGCCCGGGCCAGGGTCCGTACGGCGGAATCGCCGAGCGACCGGTCGGCGATGACGGTATCGAAAGTGTGCGCCGCGAGGGCATCGAGGCCGGCCGCCTCGGTCGGGACCACCATCGCGCGAGCCCCCGCGTGGTCGAGGCGGCGGGCGAGGAACGGAGCCTGGAACGGGGATTTCGCGACGATGAGCACCCTGCGTCCGTCGAGGCGGACCGGCTCCGCCGACACGGCCGGTTCCCCCGCGGAGGCGGCCGCGAGAGGCAGGATCGCCGTGAACCGGCTGCCGTGCCCGACCGTCGAATCCGCCTCGATCCGCCCCTCCATTCGAGCGACGAGACGGCGGGTGATGGCGAGGCCGAGGCCCGTCCCCTCGTGGCGCCGGCTCGCGCTGCCGTCGCCCTGCTCGAACTCCTCGAACAGAAGTGGGATCCGCTCGGACGGGATGCCCGGCCCGGTGTCGCGGACCGTGAGGGCGACCCCGTCGCCCGCCCGCGCGATCTCGATCCCGACGCCGCCGACTAGCGTGAACTTCACGGCGTTGCCCGCGAGGTTGACGAGGATCTGGCGCACGCGGTCGGCATCGCCGATCACCAGGGAGGGTAGATCCTCGGCGAGGTCGAGGGCGATCTCGATGCCCTTGTCCTGGGCGCGGGGGGCGAGGAGTTCGACCACGCCCTCGGCGAGGGCGGCCAGATCGAAGGGCGCGGCGGCAAGGTCGAGGCGGCCCGATTCGATGCGCGAGAAATCGAGGATGCCGTCGATGAGGGAGAGCAGGGCCTTGCCGGAGGTCCGCACCGCCTCGACGTAGGTGCGCTGCTCCGCGTCGAGGCCGGTGTCGAGGACGAGGTCGGCCATGCCGAGGATGCCGTTGAGCGGGGTCCGGAACTCGTGGCTGACGGTGGCGAGGAAGCGGGATTTGGCGACGTTGGCCGCCTCGGCACGGGTCAGCGCCTCGTCGAGCGAACGCGCCGCCTCGATCCGCCCGGTGATGTCCGAGCCCGCATGCAGCCACTGCCGCTCGCCGTCCGGGCCGGTGACGGGCATCTCGATGAAGGAGAACCAGCGCGGCGGCCCATTCGCGGGGGCGAGGCGCCGCTCAATCCGGCGTACCCCATCCGGCCCCTGCTCCACGGGGCCACGCTCCAGGCATGGGACCTCCGCGGTCGACCCGATGAGCGCGAAGGCCTCGGCACCGACGAGGCGCCCGAACCCGGCATTGGCGAAGGTGATCCGCCCCAGGGCGTCGCGCTGGACGATGAGTTCCGTCGTCGCCTCCACCAGGGCGCGGTAGCGCTCCTCGCTCTCGGCGATGCGCCGGATGCGGTCATGGAGGTGCTCGATCTCCGCCCCCTCCAGCACCGGCATCCCATCCCGACCGGGGGCGGGCCGCCGCAGGAGAACCACGAGGGCGACGGCCACGGCCAGGACAGCAAGGATGAGCAGGAGGGCCTGGCTGGTCATGCGTCTCTCCCCGACGCGACGGGACCGTTCCCTCCGCGACGTGGGCGGACGATGCCAGCCGGGATTGAACACCGGCTTTCGAAAGGCGCTTAAGCATTCCTTGACGGACTGCGTCGGATCGGAAGACAGACGAAGCGATGGGCCGAATGCCGCCCGTGCTTCACGGGCCGGCCCCGATGGTGTAGGCGCGACGGCTCAATCCGAAAGCCCGCGATCCGGGCCGGCCGCGAGAGCGCAAGCGCCCATGACCGTATCGAGCACCGTCACCGCCCCTTCCCGCATCGCCGCGACCTTCGCCCGGTGCCGGGCGGAAGGACGCGCGGCCCTCGTCACCTACGTGATGGCGGGCGATCCGGATCCGGAAACCTCCCTGAAGATGCTGGAAGCCCTGCCGGCCTCCGGCGCCGACATCGTCGAGTTCGGCCTGCCCTTCACCGATCCCATGGCCGACGGCCCGGCGATCCAGGCGGCCGGGCTGCGGGCGCTCAAGGGCGGCCAGGGCGTGGCGAAGACCCTCGACCTCGTCCGCCGGTTCCGGGAGGGTAATGCCGAGACCCCGGTGATCCTGATGGGGTACTACAACCCGATCCACACCTACGGCGTCGCGCGCTTCCTCGACGACGCCGTGGCGGCGGGGATCGACGGTCTCATCGTGGTCGACCTCCCCCCGGAGGAGGACGACGAGTTGTGCCTGCCGGCTCTCGCCAAGGGCCTCGCCTTCATCCGCCTCGCGACCCCGACCACGGACGAGAAGCGCCTGCCCGCCGTCCTCGCGAACACGGCCGGTTTCGTCTATTACGTGTCGATCACCGGGGTCACCGGAACGGCGACGCCGGATTTCGATAAGGTGGCCGACGCCGTCGGGCGCATCCGGCGCCACACCGACCTGCCCGTCGTCGTCGGCTTCGGGGTGCGGACGGGGGCGGACGCCGCTGCCATCGCCCGGGGCGCCGATGGCGTCGTGGTCGGTTCGGCCCTCATCGACGCCCTGCGGGGCAGCCTCGATGCCGAAGGCAGAGCGCAGGCCGGAACCGTGGAGGCCGTGAGCACCCTGGTGCGCGACCTCGCCGCGGGCGTGCGCCGAGCGGTCAAAGCCTGACTCGGTTCCCAGATCTCTTGAGGACGGCATCACGATGATGGTTGAGCCGATGAACTGGATCTCGGAGGTCGTGCGCCCCAAGATCAAGACCCTGTTCAAGCGCGAGACCCCGGAGAACCTCTGGGTCAAGTGCCCCGACACCGGACAGATGGTGTTCCACAAGGAGGTGGAGAGCAACCATTGGGTCATTCCCGGCTCCGAGCACCATCTCAAGATGAGTGCCCGGGCGCGCCTCAAGATGATGTTCGACGAGGGCACGTGGATCGACGTCCCCCTGCCGGAGGTCGCCGCCGACCCGCTCAAGTTCCGCGATGAGAAGCGCTACGCCGACCGCCTCAAGGACGCCCGCGCCAAGACCGGCATGCCCGATGCGTTCAAGATCGGTTTCGGTCGCGTCGGCGGCCTGCCCATGACTCTCGCGGCCCAGGACTTCGCCTTCATGGCCGGGTCGCTGGGCATGGCGGCGGGCGAGGCCTTCGTGCGCGGCGCCGAGACGGCGCTGGACAAGCGCACGCCCTACATCCTGTTCTCGGCGTCGGGCGGCGCGCGCATGCAGGAGGGCATCCTCTCGCTCATGCAGATGCCCCGCACCACCGTGGCGATCCGTCGGCTGAAAGCCGCACGGTTGCCATACATCGTGGTGCTGACCAATCCGACCACGGGCGGCGTCACCGCCTCCTACGCCATGTTGGGTGACGTCCACCTCGCAGAGCCCGGAGCGCTGATCTGCTTTGCCGGCCCGCGCGTGATCGAGCAGACCATTCGCGAAAAACTCCCCGACGGGTTCCAGCGCTCGGAATACCTGTTCGAACACGGGATGATCGATCAGGTCGTCCACCGGCACGCCCTCAAGGAGACCATCACCCGCCTGTGCGGCCTCCTCATGAACCAGGACACGCCCACCCCGCCCCGCCCGGCCCCTGTGGCCGAACCGGCCTGAGACTCGCCGACGTGACGCCCATGGATTCCTCCGACGCGCTCATGGCGCGCTTCCTCGCCCTGCATCCGCGCACGATCGACCTGTCGCTCGGTCGCATCGAGCGCCTGCTCGAACGCCTTGGCCATCCGGAGCGCAGGCTTCCGCCGGTGATTCACGTCGCCGGCACCAACGGCAAGGGCTCGACCATCGCGTTCATGAGGGCGATCCTGGAGGCCGGGGGCCTGGCCGCCCACGTCTACACCTCACCCCACCTCGTGCGCTTCCACGAGCGCATCCGCATCGGGGCAGTGGGTGGCGGGCAGTACGTGCCGGAGGAGCAGCTGGCCGACGCCCTGGCCCGCTGCGAGGCCGCCAATGCCGGTGAGCCGATCACCGTGTTCGAGATCACCACGGCTGCGGCCTTCCTGCTGTTCTCCGAATCCCCCGCCGACGTGCTTCTCCTCGAGGTCGGCCTCGGCGGGCGGGTGGACGCCACCAACGTCATCGATCGGGTGGCCTGCGCCGTGGTCACCCCCATCGGGCGCGACCACGCGGAGTATCTCGGCGATACCGTCGAGGCCGTCGCCACCGAGAAGGCCGGCATCTTCAAGGCCGGCTGCCCGGCGGTCATCGCCGCGCAGGACTACGCGGAGGCCGATTCGGTCCTGTGCCGCATCGCGGATTCCATCGGCGCCGATCCGATCCGCGTCGGGAACCAGGATTTCGCCGTCCATGCCGAGCGGGGGCGCCTCGTCTTCCAGGACGAGATCGACCTGTTCGACCTGCCGCGCCCCCGCCTCAACGGGCGCCACCAGCTCACCAACGCGGGTACGGCCATCGCGGCCCTGAGGGCGGCGGGCTTCGGCGATATCGGGACCGCGGCCATCGAGGCGGGGCTCGCCTCCGTCGATTGGCCCGGCCGTCTGCAGCGACTCAACCGGGGCCGCCTGTCGGAGCTCGTGCCGGCCGGCGCGGAACTCTGGCTCGACGGCGGACACAACGTCGATGGCGGCCGCATCCTCGCCGCCGCCATGGCGGACCTGGGGGAACGCAGCGACGTGCCGCTCGTCCTCATCGTGGGACTGCTTGGCACGAAGGATGCTGAGGGCTTCCTGCGCAACTTCGTCGGTCTCGCCCGCACCCTCATCGCCGTGCCCATCGCCGGCCAGATGGCGGCGCGTCCGGCCGAGGAGGTGGCACAGATCGCCCTCGAAGTCGGTTTGGAGGCGCGCGTGGCATCGAGCGTCGAGGCCGCCCTCGAGGGTCTGTGCACGGCGAGTTTCGCCCAGCCGCCCCGCATCCTCATCTGCGGCTCGCTCTACCTTGCCGGCGCGGTCCTCACGGCCAACGGAACGCCGCCAACCTGAGATTACCCCCCGGGATGCCAGCGCATCGCCACGACCAGTGTGACCCCGACGCTACATCTTGGCTGTGGAAACTCGGGTAGCTTGCCCAGCGATCGGGCAACTCGCTGGGGATCAACAATGAAAAAGCTTCTCACGTCTTTCGCAGCCTTCACGGCTCTCACGGCCGCCGCTTCGGCCGCCGACCTTCCGCGCCGCGCCGCACCGCCGGTTTTCGTGCCGGTGCCGGTGTTTACCTGGACGGGCTTCTACGCCGGTTTCAACGCCGGCTACGCCTTCGACGCCAGCAGCTTCGACGGCACCACGGCGGTTGTCGCCAGCGGCGCTTCGGGCATCTTCCGCAACCCCGGCCTCGTCGGCGGCAACGGCGCTGCGATCTTCTCCGACCGTAGCTCGCAGGAAGGTTTCACGGGCGGTGGCCAGATCGGCTACAACTACCAGTTCACCCCGGGCTCCGGCGTCGTGGTCGGTATCGAAGCCGACGCGCAGTACGTCGATTTCGGCCGCAACCGTGGTCGTAACGCCACCTTCATCGGCACCCCGAACCCGGACCTGACGTTCATCAACCCGAACGGCCTGTCCAGCCTCGACTTCTTCGGCACCGTGCGCGGCCGCATCGGTTACGCCTTCGACCGCGTCCTGTTCTACGGCACCGGCGGCTTCGCCTACGGCTCGGGCAGCGCCGATCGTTCGTTCGGTGGCTTCCGCGGCAACGACAGCTTCCGCACCGGCTACGCCGCCGGCGGTGGCATCGAGTACGCGCTGCCGACCGACTCGTTCCTGAACTTCTTCCGCTCTTCGGCCGTCACGCTGAAGATCGAAGGTCTGTACGTGAACCTCGACCGGACCGCAGCCAGCGACGTGTTCGCCGTCTCGAACAGCACCGGCCTGCAGTTCCGCACCAACACCTCCTACGCCTCCACCACCATCGGCAACACCCGTGGCCGCGACACCGAGTTCGCTGTCATCCGCGCCGGCCTGAACTACAAGTTCGGCTCGTACTAAGCCGATACGTTTCCGCATCACGGAAGCTGAGAAGCCCGGCCGAAAGGCCGGGCTTCTTTCGTTCGAGGATAGCGAAAAGAAAGGCCCGGTGCTCATGCACCGGGCCTTTTTTACGGACCTTTCTCCGTCGGCCTATGCTGGATCGAAGTGGGCATGGTTCACCCGCCGCGCGCAGCTCCGGGCAAACTCCGATGCGACCCCAGAGGCCTGAAAGCGATCGCGCGAGACCCTATGGCGTTGAAGCGATATCGGTCCGTGCGCCTCTGGGCACACGGACTTATCGCTGCAGGATGGGGAGGGACGGTACGAAACAGCATCCGTCGACCATCTTCCACGACGTGTCCGCTAAGAGACAGGCCTACAGCCCGGAACGCCGAGCAGGGCGATCAACACGCCGAGACTCAAGAACCAATCCCTTCACAAGGGTCAGCCTTGGCGACCAATCGGTCAGGCGTACTCGCGCAGGGCGATGGCCTCGGGCAACATGCCGAACCGA